>Ga0193699_10000072_pt1 | contig 47200 bp, 39 predicted proteins | sample L3c2metaG_FD_160095 | JGI IMG/M metagenome (GOLD analysis project Ga0193699, IMG submission 160095) | Soil microbial communities from a riparian zone of the East river system, Colorado, United States - L3c2 | ecosystem: Environmental > Terrestrial > Soil > Riparian zone | place: USA: East...
ACAAAGCGGGCGAGATCCACAAGAAAACATAGGCAAGAATCGGGGCGATGAGCTTCCGCACCGCTGGAATTCATCACGTCACCGGTATCGCCAGTGACCCGCAGCGGAATCTCGACTTCTACGCGGGCATTCTTGGCCTCCGGCTCGTCAAGCGCACGGTAAACTTCGACGATCCCACGACCTATCACTTCTATTTCGGTGATGAGCAGGGAACGCCTGGCACCATTCTCACCTTTTTCCCCTGGCCGGATGCTCGACGCGGAAGACAGGGCGGAGGGCAGGTCGCTGTAACGTCCTTCGCGATCCGGCCTAGCTCCGTTGGCTTCTGGATCGAGCGGCTGATCAAGAAGCGCGTCGAGTTCGCGCAGCCCGTTGCTCGCTACGAAGACGAGCGTGTGATCGCATTCAAGGACCATGAAGGTTTCATGGGTGAGCTCGTTGCCCACCCGGCTGCGGATTCTCGCACCGGCTGGGAAGGAGCCGGAGTCCCCGCCGAACACGCCATCCGCGGCGTCTATTCCGTCACCCTGTGGCTCGATGCCAACGAGCTGACTGGACAGCTCCTCACCAACACCCTGGGATTCAATCTCGTTCGCGAACAGGGCAGCATTTTCCGGTACTCGGCGGGCGACGGCGGACCTGGTACCATCGTCGATCTGCGCTGCGTTCCTGGAATCTGGCGTGGCGTGATGGGAGCGGGCACGGTGCACCACGTTGCCTTTCGTGCAGTGAATGAAGCGGAACAGATGCAGGTTCGTACAGAGCTAGCATCGCTCGGCTACAACGTCACCCCTCAGCTCGACCGTGACTATTTCAAGTCGATCTATTTCCGCGAGCCAGGTGGGGTGCTCTTCGAAATCGCCACCGATGGTCCCGGATTCGCAGTCGACGAGTCCGTGGATCTGCTCGGCCAGTCGCTGAAGCTGCCCGAATGGCTCGAGCCGCGAAGATTCGAGATCGAAGCGCTCCTTCCCAACATCCACACGCCTCTCGAGCTACACGGTCCCAATGCATGACTGAAGACCTGGGCTTTATCCACCGTTTTGTGCCCGCGGAAGATCAGGCGTCCGGAGAGACGTTGCTCGTCCTCCACGGTACCGGAGGCAACGAAAACGATCTGGTTGGAATCGGCCAGACGATTGCACCCGGCGCCGCAATTCTCAGCCCCCGCGGCAAGGTCCTCGAGAACGGGGCGCCCCGTTTCTTCAAGCGCCTGGCCGAAGGCGTGTTCGATCCGAAGGAAGTGCGGTCACGTGCGGAGGAGCTGGCTCGCTTCATTCGCGCTGCGATCACGAAATACGGTTTGGAGGCGAGCCGGATTTACGCCCTCGGCTATTCGAACGGAGCGAACATTGTCTCGACGGTGATGTTCATTCAGCCGGAGTTGCTGCAGGGGGCCGTGCTCTTTCGTCCCATGGTTGTGTACGAGCCCGAGGAGCTGGGCGATCTGAGCGGGGCTGGTGTTTTCATCTCCGCGGGTCGCATCGATCCGATCGTCCCAGTAAAAAGCGTCGAGCGACTGGTCGATCTCTTCGAATCATCGCACGCGGAAGTGACCCTCAAATGGCAGTCGGCGGGCCACAATCTGGTGCCGAGTGAAGTGCGCGAAGCATCGGACTGGCTCGCCCTGCAACGTACTCGCGTATGAGCTAGCTTCCAGACTGGAATTCGATTCGGTGCTACGCCGCACATACATCAATAACTGCCGCACTTAGCTCCCCATGTCCGAGCCAACCGATACCGCTGACGCTCCGCGGTCTGCTCCTCCTTCATCGCCGTCCACAACAGGCCAATCCCTCGAGGACCTGTGCATCAACGCGATCAGAGTCCTCGCCATGGATGCCGTCCAGAAGGCGGACTCGGGCCATCCCGGAACACCGATGGCGCTTGCTCCGCTCGCCTACGTGTTGTGGACCAAACACTTGCGCTACAATCCTGCCGATCCGGGGTGGCTCAACCGCGATCGCTTCGTGCTATCGGCCGGACACGCCTCAATGCTGTTGTACAGCGTTCTCTATCTGACCGGCTACGATCTCACTCTCGATGACCTGAAGCAGTTCCGGCAATGGGAGAGCAAGACACCGGGACATCCGGAGCTCGGCTACACGCCTGGCGTCGAGACGACGACTGGTCCGCTGGGTCAGGGCATTGGTAACTCAGTCGGCATGGCAGTCGGTGAAGCGCACCTCGCCGCCATCTTCAATCGCGATCAGAAGATCATCGACCACAACGTCTATTTCATTGCCAGCGATGGCGACATGATGGAAGGTGTGTCTCACGAATCGGCATCGTTCGCGGGCCATCTGAAGCTCGGCAAGCTTATCGGCTTCTACGACGACAACCACATCACGATCGAGGGAGACACCGCTCTCACCTTCAGCGATGACACTGCGGCTCGCTTCGCGTCGTACGGCTGGCACGTGCAGCACGTCGCGGATGTCAACGACCTCGCCGCCCTCAACCGCGCGATCGATGCAGCCAAAGCCGAGACCTCGAAGCCATCTCTAATCGTCGTCCGCTCGCACATCGGCTACGGAAGCCCGAACAAGCACGACACCGCCGAAGCGCACGGCTCCGCTCTGGGCCCGGAGGAGGTCGCTCTCACCAAGAAGGCGCTGGGCTATCCGTCGCAGGAGCCGTTCTACGTTGCACCCGAAGCTCTCCGCTACTGGCGTGAAGCGGCAAAGGGGCGAGCAAAGTTCGAGGACGAGTGGAAGAAGACGTACGGCGCGTACAAGGCAGCGAATCCCGCCCTCGAGAAAGAGCTGCAGCGCCGTTTGCGCGGCGATTTGCCGGACGGCTGGGAAGAAGCTCTCCCCGTCTTCACAGCCAAGGATGGAAACGTCGCCAGCCGCGCGGCTTCAGGCGTCGTCATCAACGCGATTGCGAAGAAGATCCCCGAGCTATTGGGCGGGTCGGCTGACCTCGCCAGCTCGACGAACACGATCATCAAGGGCGAGCCCAGTTTCTCCGCCGAGAATTACGCCGGGCGCAATTTCCATTTCGGGATTCGAGAGCACGGCATGGGCTCGATCATGAACGGCATGTCGCTGACGGGCGGACTGATCCCCTACGGCGCGACGTTCCTGATCTTCTCGGACTACATGCGGCCACCGGTCAGGCTTGCCTGCATCATGGAGCGCCACGTCATCTACGTCTATACCCACGACTCCATTGGTCTCGGCGAGGATGGTCCAACGCATCAACCGGTTGAGCAGCTGAGCGCTTTGCGCGCCATTCCGCACATGACGCTCATCAGACCAGCCGATGCCTCGGAGACAGTGGAAGCCTGGCGAGCAGCGCTCAAACACAAGAAGGGACCTGTAGCAATCGTGCTCACGCGACAGAAGTTGTCGTTCATCGACAGAACGAAGTACGCGCCGGCGGCCGGACTTGCGCGCGGAGCGTACGTCCTCGCCGATGCGCCTGGAGGCACGCCGGAAGTAGTTCTCATGTCCAGCGGTTCTGAAGTCGCGCTCGTGCTCGATGCGCAAAAGAAGCTCGAGGTGGACGGCATTCGCGCGCGCGCGGTGAGCATGCCAAGCCACGAATTGTTTGCGCGACAGGACGAGAGCTATCGCAGCAGTGTATTGCCCAAGGGCATAAAGCGCATCGCGATGGAAGCCGCGCATCCGATGTCCTGGTACCGCTGGGTTGGAGACGACGGCGTAATCATCGGCATCGAGCGATTCGGAGCATCCGCCCCAGCCGCGACCATCTATACGCACCTCGGCATCACGGTGGACCGCCTGATCGAAACCGCGAAGAAACTCGTGGGCAAGAAATAGGTGAACGGTAACGAGCCCAACCTCCGCGACATCAGCGTAACCCTCAACCCCGACACCCCAGAGTGGCCGGGTGATACCCCATTCACTTGCGGGTGGGCATCGCTCATCGGTGCGGGTGCAAGCGTCAACGTGTCATCATTTGCATCGAGTCCACACGTGGGGACCCACGCTGATGCCCCTCTTCATGTTCGCGAAGGATGGTCAGGCTCGCACGAGCTCTCGCTCGACGCCTTTTACGGCCCTGCGATCGTAGTGGATGTCTCCAGCCTCACCAAGGAGATCGAGATGGAAGATCTCGAGAAGATCCAGTCACTGCCATTCGTGGAGCGGCTGCTTCTTCGCACCGGCCGAACGATCGCCAGTGGCGCTTTTCCTGAGGACTGGCCAACGCTCTCCGAGGCGTGTGTCCGTACGCTGCTCGGGCGCGGTCTTCGCTTGCTCGGTGTGGATTCCCCCTCGGTCGACCCGAGGGAAAGCAAGAATCTTCCCGTGCACAACATGCTTTTTTCCGGCAACGCAGCGATTCTGGAAAATCTCGATCTGAGGCGAGTCACGCCCACCATGTACGAGCTGATCGCTTTCCCGCTCAAGCTCATGGCGTTGGATGCCGCTCCCGTCCGTGCGGTGCTCCGACAGATCGTTGCTTAGACGCATACTGGCACTTTCCGCGGTAATGGTATCGTTGGCGTTCGCTCCTGTCACCAGGATTGTCAACGATTCAGGCGGCAGAGAGCTAATCGTGCGCTTGCTCGATGTCGGCCAGGGAGACGCGACTTACATAAGGAATGGGTCGAGCCGAGTGATCATCGATGGCGGCCCCGACCCGAAAGCGTTCGGCCGGTACCTCGACTCTCTCGGTCTCAACAACTCAACGATCGATGTCGTGATCCTTTCCCATCAGCATCTCGATCACTATCGTGGGCTGCAAGAGCTGTTCAGAACCACGCGCCATATCCACGTGCGCTACTTCTTCGAGAACAAGGATCCCGCGCCCGCCGCTACTCTGGCGAGACTTCGCGATTCCATACTGTCGCGCATGGATCACGACAGTCTCGTGTACCGAGACACCGACGATCCATGCGCCGATGGGCGGACCCTCTGCACGATCACGATGACCGGAGGAGCGAAGCTGCACATCCTGGCTCCCTTTCAGGACGGCGACCGAGCGAACAATCGCTCAACCGCCGTGAAGGTGATCGGACCGGATTCCGCCTCGTTCACAATGTGGCTCGCGGGCGACGCGGAGCATGAAGAGATCGACTGGTTCGAGGCTGTCGGTTACGGATCGAATCCCGGAATGAGCGTCGACGTTCTCAAGGCGGATCACCACGGGAGCTGCAACGGAGTGACGCGGCGTTATCTCGCGCTCACTGCACCTAAATGGGTCGTCGTATCAGTGGGAGCGCGGAACGCGTACGGCCACATGCACCGGCAGGCCAAGACTGTTTACAGGAGGGCGGGCTCACCATGGTACCGAACTGACCAGAACGGTACGATCACGATCCGATCGCCAGGTACTGTTGGCGGCGGATTCACAATCACGCCTCAGAGAGGGGGAACGAACCTGGATGGTCCGGGCGATCGTGTCTCACGGCAGCTTGGATGTATGGCGGGAACGAGATGACGGCCGGCTAAAGCTGGATATCTCCTCCGCGATCGTTCTTCGATTTTCTGGACACCTGTCTTTCCGACCGATCGAGGGCTTTTCTTTTCGCCTCGGGATCGGTCTCGATCACAAGCTCTGACTTTCCTTCCCTTCTGTCGTGCGTCACGGACAGGACATCGCCTTCCTTCACGCCTTCCGGCAACATCCATTCGGGAATTGGTGTGACGGTGCGGCCATCGACTTCGATTGACGCTGACCCGTCTTCGATGATATCCACAACCCAGATGTGTTTGGAACGTTTACTCATTTCAAACTCTCCGATGCCGTGCCGTGTTACATGGCATGTCCTATGCGCCACTGACCCGTTTCTGCAGCACGACTCGCACCACTCATCGCAAAAGATCGCCTATGCGTAGCGACTCAGGTCACACGACCTCCGTCTGGATGGATACAACTGAAGTTCCACAGTTCCAATCGCTTACCCAGGATCTGCGCGCGAATGTCTGCGTCGTTGGAGCGGGAATAGCTGGAATGACCACTGCCTACCTTCTCGCGCGCGCTGGCCGCGCTGTCGTCCTGATCGACGATGGCCCTATTGGCGGTGGCGAGACGAGTCGCACGACCGCCCATCTCACTGCCGCTCTCGACGACCGCTACTACAACATCGAGAAACTGCACGGCAGCGAAGGTGCCCGCCTGGCAGCCGAGAGTCACATGTCCGCTATCCACCGCATCGAGACGATCGCGTCGATGGAAGACATCGATTGCGATTTCCAGCGTGTCGAGGGCTTTCTATTCCTTGGCGGAAACACCAAGCGCACGGAGCTCGAGCGGGAGCTCGAAGCGACTCATCGAGCCGGTATCAACGACACACAGCTCGTTGATCGAATTCCCTTCGGCTTCTGGGACAGCGGCCCAGCGCTGCGGTTTCCGCGGCAGGCCACTTTCCATCCACTCAAGTACCTGAACGGTCTCGCGCGCGCGATTCTCCGCGATGGCGGCAAGATCTACACCGGGGTCCACGCGGAGAAGATCGAAGACGGCGAGCCAGCGCGAGTCACGACGAGTGAAGGCCACGTTATTAGCGCTGACAACGTCGTGGTGTGCACCAACACACCGGTCAACGACTGGCTCATCATCCACAGCAAGCAGTCGGCTTACAGGACCTACGTCATCGGAGCACGGATTCCAAAGGGATCGGTGCCGAATGGATTGTACTGGGATACGCCGGATCCATATCACTACATTCGCATACAGCAAGGCGAGGACAGCTCCGGGCGCGAGCTCGATTACGATATTCTCATCATCGGCGGCGAAGACCATAAGACGGGGCAGGCCCCTGACACGGAAGAGAGGTTTGTACGCCTCGAGCAGTGGGCGCGGGAACGTTTCCCGATGATCGAGCGCGTGCAGTACCATTGGTCAGGCCAGGTGATGGAGCCCGTCGATTACATGGCCTACATCGGGAAGAATCCGGGCGGTGACGAGCATATCTACATCGCCACCGGTGATTCAGGAAACGGGATGACCCACGGCACCATAGCCGGCATCATCCTCAACGAGCTGATTCAGGGCAGGAAGCACCAGTGGGCAAGGTTGTACGATCCCTCGCGAGTCACGCTCCGTGCAACACGCGAATACCTCAGGGAGAACATCAACGTAGCCGAACAGTACAAGGATTGGTTCACGACAGGTGACGTCGATGAGTCGGCGGAGATCAAGCCGGGTGAAGGAGCCATCATCGGGACTGGAAGGGGAAAGATCGCCGTCTATCGCGATGAGCGGGGCACAATCCACCAGCACTCAGCTGTGTGCACGCATCTCTTTTGCATCGTCCATTGGAACGACACCGAGAAGACGTGGGATTGTCCCTGCCACGGATCGCGTTTCGATCCGTACGGCAAAGTGATCAATGGCCCCGCTATAGTCGGGCTTTCGCCGGTTGACTCTGGGTCGAAGAAGAAGCCGACGAGCGCAAAGAAGCAGTAACGCGATGGTGCTTGCCATCGTCGACGAGACGAATGGCTTTCTGTCCAGCGCTTCCATCCACCGTTAGTTCGACGGTGCCACTCTCCAGGCCGTCAGGGTTTTCAACGGTTATCCCGTACGTCGCTGCGCCGACGCGATAATCGATCGTGAATTCCTTCCAGCTCCCTGGAATACACGGCTCGATGAACAGCATCTCTCCACGCTGCTTGAACCCGAGTATTGATTCGAGAGCGACGCGATACATCCAGCTCGCCGAACCGGTGTACCACGTCCAGCCGCCACGCCCGAGGTGTCCCTTCGCCGTGTACACATCCGCCGCAACGACATACGGCTCGACCTTGTAGATATCGACGGCGCTGGGACTGTCCGCGTGGGTGATTGGGTTGAGCATTTGAAAGAGCTCGAGCGCCCGGGTGCCATCGCCTTGCATTGCCGTCGCCAGCACTGCCCACAGCGCAGCGTGCGTGTACTGAGCTCCGTTCTCCCTCACTCCGGGCAGATATCCCTGGATGTAGCCGGGATCGTGCGGTGTCTTGTCGAACGGCGGCGTGAGCAGGATGATGATCCTCGCATCATCGTGCACCAGATATTTGTTGAGGGACGCCATTGCGATTCGGGTCCGCTCAGGCTTCCCTGCGCCCGATATTACGCTCCAGCTCTGCGCGATCGAATCGATCTTGCATTCATCGCTCGTACGTGAGCCAAGCGGAGATCCGTCGTCGAAGTACGCGCGGCGGTACCACTCTCCGTCCCAGGCGGAGCGCTCGACGGCTTCAGCATAGCGATCGGCTTCGGCGAGAACTTCGTCGCGCATTGCGATATCGCCGCGCTTCGCCGCGTGCGCTGCGAATTTCCGGAGCGTCGTGATGAGGAACCAGGCGAGCCACACGCTCTCTCCCTTTCCCTCGATGCCGACACGGTTCATTCCGTCATTCCAGTCGCCGCTGCCGATCAGCGGAAGCCCATGCACTCCCTTTGTGCATGCTCTTCTGAGCGCGCGAACGCAGTGATCATAGATGCTTCCGCTTTCCGAAGTGACTTTTGGCATCTCGTAGATCTCGTGCTCGTCCGGATTGAGCTGGCGCATCGTGAGGTACGGGATTTCGACGTCGAACACTCCCTCATCCGCAGTGACCGCGACGTAATGGTCGATCACATAGGGGAGCCACACCAGATCGTCCGAAAAGCGCGTACGCACGCCTCGCCCCGTCGTCGGATGCCACCAGTGCTGGACATCACCTTCGAGGAACTGGCGTGCTGCTGCTCGCACGATGTGCTCTCTCGCTATTCCCGGATCGGTATAGACGAAGGCCATCACATCCTGCAGCTGATCGCGAAATCCGAACGCGCCGCTCGATTGATACAGCGCTGATCGCGCCCACATTCGGCACGAGAGCGCCTGGTACAAAGCCCACCGGTTCACCATCAGGTCGAATGTCGGTTCCGGGGTTCGCACTCTGATCGTCGCGAGCCGTTTCTCCCAGGCCTTGGTGTTCGAGCTGACCGACTGGATCGCCGCGGTAGAGGTGCGATGCCGTGCAATAATTTGTCGCACGGCTTCTTCGCTCTCGGCAGCACCCAGAAGCATCACGATGTCGCGCTGTTCACCCGGCTCGAGCGTCACGCTTACCTGCAGCGCGCAGCACGGATCGATCGTCGCGCCGATTGCCCCCGATAGCCCCGCGCGCTCGAGAGCGGCCGGACTCGATATCGTCCCGTTTCTGCCGAGAAATTCGCGCCGATCCGCGGTGTAGTAGGCGACACGCTCGCTGACCGATGCGAAGGCGACCATCTCCGCGAAATCCGCGTCGAAATAATTTCGCGCGAACATCGACTGCGTCTCCTCGTCGAACTCGGTGCGCACCTGGTATTGCGTCTTTTCCCGCGTGACCCCCAGCACCCATTCGAGATACCACGTGAGCGTGAGCTTCTTGCGTGTCGCGCCGTTGTTCCAGAGAGTCAGAACGCTGATTTTCACGGGATCGACCTGATCGACCCCCAGCCGCATCGAGCTGGCTATCCCCTTGTGATCATGATCGAACACTGTGTAGCCGGCGCCATGGCGCACCTGATACGGAGTCGGCTCGCGGATTGGGCACGGCGTCGCCGTCCATAAGTCACCGTTGGTGTCATCGCGCAGGAAAACGCAATCACTCGACGGATCGCGTACTGGATCGTTGTGCCACGGAGTGATGCGGAAGAAGAAGCTGTTGCCGGCCCATGTCGTGCCGCTCCCGCCCTCGCTCACCAGAAATCCGCCCACCTGATTGCCGACGACGTTGATCCAGGGCGCTGGCGGAAGATCACTGCCTGTCAGGTGAATCTCATACTCACCATTCGTGTTGAACCCACCCAAGCCGTTGAAGTGCTGCAACCCTGTGCCTGGATCCGGCTTTGCCGCATGAATCGGCACCGTACCCAAGGGCACGATGTCGCGGTTCATGATCTCCAGCTTGGGAGGATATCTGTCCTCGACTCCCGGAAATTCGAGGAAGTTTCCGAGGCCCAGCCCATCACAGTTCACCTGGACTCTCGCCATCGCTTTGAGCAGCGTGATTTCTTCGGGCTTCAACAAATCCGCGCGCCGCACGAATACGCCGCCCGGCCGGTCGAGGAGTCCAGCCTCGCTCGACGCCATGGTAGTGGCCAGAAGCTCGTCGCTCAGCTCCTGCATGTAAGTCGCAGGATGCATGTTGAGGATGACGAGATCGCACGCGATGCCTTTTAAGCGCCAGTAGTGATGCGTTCGCAGAAGCTGCCGCACGCTCGGCATTCCGACTCCGCTCTCGATCGTCGCGAGCAGAATCGGCCAATCACCTGAAATGCCGAGCGCCCAAAGCGCCTGTTGGCCCAGTCTGTTTTCTTCGACGGAGCTCTGCGCCGGGCGGAATCCCGGATGTGGGAACATCAAGTGCCCGGCAAGATCCTGATACAGCGCGGCATCCGCTGGCGCGATTCCCAGATCACGCAGCTCGGCCTGCGCTTGCGCCCACGACAGATCGAGCGCGCGTCGAGCGCTGTACGGATCGTGATAGAGATCTGCGAGCTCGATTGCCCGTTCCTTCTGCTCGGTGATGAACGTCGTGAACGCGATGCTTACCGAAGCGCCCGGGGGAATGCGCACCCGCACGCGCAGTGAGAAGATCGGATCCAGCACTGCGCCAACGGTTCCGGTGAGCTCTGCGCCTTCATCGAGCGCCTCGGCGTTTCTCACCGAGCGGCCTCGTCCGACGAATTTCGCGCGATCAGTCTCGCACGTGATCTTGCCCACGACTTCCGGGCCGGTCGCAACGACGTGCGCACACCAGATCGAAGCTTCCGTCGCGGAGCGCGGCCGGCGAGTGGCCAGAATTGCCGCCTTCCCTTCCAGAAACTCGGTCTGCACGAACAGATTCTGGAATGCCGGGTGTGCTCTGTCCGCATCGGGCGGCGCCAGCACGATCTCTGAGTAGCTGGTCAGCTCGAGCTCGCGCGCCTGAAGTGCCCTGTTGGTAAGCACGATTCGACGCACTTCGGCGGCATCGTCGGATGCCACCGCTATCTCGGTCACCGTGTCGATGTCGCCATCGCGACGGATGAACGTGATGCGGTCGCTGGCGAATAGCACGCGGTACCATTGAGGCTCGGTTCCGGTCGGCTGATGCGCCGTCGACCAGACGTGTCCGGTGCTCAGATCCTTTATGTAGCACCACTGGCCGTAATTGTCGCGCGTTGAATCGTGGCGCCACCTGGTAACCGCAAGATTGCCGAAGCGACTGAAGCCACCGCCTGCGTTGGTGATCAGCGTCGTGTACGGCACGTTGCCGAGGATGCCCACGACGGGCTGCGGAGTATGAGGCGTCTCGACCTCGCGCACAGCCGGCTTCTCCATCTCGCTCGGTACGCGCGCCGCATCATCGCCCTGAACATCCTGCACCGTGAGACGGCGTGGAATGCGTTCCTGCAGCACCAGCTCCGCCGATCGCACCAGCGGATCCAGATGGAAGCGCCGCGGCCATATCTGACGGTTTAGTGCGTTGTCGAGCGCAACTAAGCTCATGCCGATGTGGTGCGCCATGAATGTGCACACAATCGTCTTCCGAGAGCCGGGCGAAGGTCGCGTGTAGTCGAGCGCGTCGCGGAACCCGTACGGCCCCAGTGCTCCCTCGGCTTCGAGCGTCGTAAGATTCTTTAGCGCCTGCCGCGGCTCTACGAGCATCGCCAACAACGTCGCGTAGGGTGCGACGACCAGCTCTTTGCTCAATCCGCGCTTGAGCGCGAGATCCGGCACTCCAAAACCGCGGTATTGATATGTGTGCATCCTGTCACGTACGGCATAGGCGGATTCCGACACTCCCCACGGAACGCCGCGCTCCGTGCCGTACGCGATCTGTCGCTTGACGCTCCCCTTGTGGGTCTGATCGAGCAGCGTGAAGGGGAACGTCTGCATCACGAGCGCAGGCATCAGGTACTCGAACATGCTGCCGCTCCACGAAAGCAGCGTTCTTGTTCCCGCTGCTGCCGTGAGGGAGCGGCCCAGCCTGAACCAGTGGTCGACGGAAACATCATCCTTCGCGACTGCGATGAACGACGCCAGTCGCGATTCGGAAGCGAGTAGATCGTAGTACGAGTTGTCTACGGTATTGCTCCCGATGTGATAGCCGATCGTGAACAGCTTCCGCTTGGTGTCGTACAAGAAGCGGAAATCCATCTCGACGGCATAGGCGTGAGCGCGTTCGGCGATCGCCCGTAGCCGTTTCGCGTCGAGCTCCGCGCAGGTCGGATCTTTCATCATCTCGAAGCACGCCTGCTTGAGCGCCAGGAGATGTCCAGCCAGGTTGCCACTGTCCACCGTCGAGACATAGGCCGGCTCGAGCACGCGCAGCTCGTTCAGGTCATACCAGTTGAAGAAGTGCCCGTGAAAGCGACGCATCCTCTCCAGAGACCGGAAAACCTTCTCGACACGGTCGATCATGTCGGAGCGCGTGATGAAGCCGAGATCGACTGCGCTGACAGTGGATAGAAGCTGGAGCCCGATGTTCGTGGGAGATGTGCGGAGTGCTATGATTGGCTCCGGATCCTCCTGGTAGTTATCCGGCGCAAGCCAATGCGTCTCCTCGCTGACGAACTTCTCGAAGTACGTCCAGTGCAGTTTGGCATACCGCAGCGAAGCCTGTCGCTCCGCCTCGGTGAGATGGATCTCGCCGAGAATAGCGGGGCTGCTCAGCGCGAATGCAATGCTCGGACTCGCGAGCCAGGCCAGCACCAACGGCAGTGTTCCCATTACGAAGAGGAACAGTTCGTCTGAGCTCGTGACTTCGCCGATCGTGACCTGAACACCTATCAGCGCTGCGAGCGCGATGCAAAGCGCCGTCACCGGCCACATCTTGCGCCACGTTTCGAGCTGCGAACCGACCCCCATGGTCCGCTCCACCTGGGATGCCGTCTGCCATTCCAGAAGCTTTCGATGGCTGATGAATAACCTGTAGAGCGTGCGCAGGATCGCATCGGCCGAGACGACCGCCTGGTGCGGCAGGAACACGACCGCCAGCGCAAACTGCTGCAAATTGGTGATCGCGTCGCGGCTTACCGCGAGGTAATACGCCAGCCACGATTGGTCCCGTGGCGGCCGAATCAGCGAAATCGCCAGTGAGAAGAGCCACGGAAACGCGATCGTTATCAGAACGATCGCTGTCCACGTGATGGCCAGAGTCGGCAGCAGAAACCATCCGACGATCAGCATCGCGAGCTGTGCGATCTCGACCAGACTGCGTCGCAGGTTGTCGAATATTTTCCAGCGCGAGATCGCCGAAAGCCGGTTCGGCATCGGCCCGTCAGGTCCTGGAACCTTCCCCTTCAGCCAACCAAGAAGCTGCCAGTCGCCGCGAATCCAGCGGTGCTTGCGGCGCGTGAACGTCAGGTATCGCGCCGGATAGTCGTCGTAAACTTCGATGTCAGTCGCGAGACCGGCACGTGTGTACGTCCCTTCGATCAGATCGTGGCTGAGTAGAGTGTTCTCGGGAAATCTCCCGTGAGTGGCATCCTCGAACGCATCGACATCATAGATGCCCTTTCCGGTGAAGCTGCCCTCGCCGTAAAGGTCCTGGTACACATCGGATACGGCGGTCGTATACGGATCGACCCCTGGATGCCCCGAGTGGATCGAGGCGAAGTACGACCGATGCGCACTCGTGAGCGCGACACCCACTCGCGGCTGGATGATCCCGTACCCCTGAGTGACGCGTCCCACCTTGGGGTCGTACTGCGCGCGGTTGAGCGGATGCGCGATGGTGCCGACCAGCAGCTGCGCTGCGTCCCGCGGCAGCACTGTGTCCGAATCCAGGGTGATGACGTATCGAACGAATGCGAGCCTGCTCGTGTCTCCGACGATCGTCGTGAACGCGTCGCCCGCTCCTCCTCGAAGGAACTTGTTGAACTGGGCGAGCTTTCCGCGTTTCCTCTCCCAGCCCATCCACACACCCTGCTTGGGATTCAAGAGCCGAGGCCGGTGGAAGAGAAAGAACACGTCGTCGCCGGCGAGTGCGTATCTGGCGTTCAGCGCTTTGATTCCACGCGTCGCCGCCGCAAGGATCTCCTCATCACCGGCTCTGTGTTCGGTCGGCGAATCGGTGAAATCACTCAGAATCGCAAACTGCAGGTTGGGATCACGATTGGCGAGGTACTGCACTTCGAGGTGCTCGAGCGCTTCCTCTACTCCGTGCTCGCTTGAGAGGAGTGTCGGCACGACGACCGCAGTCATGTACTCTTCGGGAATACCGTCGTCGCGCAGTTCCAGCTTCGACATCAGACGCGGCGGCATCAGCATCGTGATCATCTGGTTGATGATGCTGATGCCGATCTCGCTCGCGGGAATGAGTGAGAAGAGCGCGATGATGACTTGTATCATCGCCGGTGCGGTCTCGATCGCTTCCAGCATTATTGCGAGCGCGCCGCTGGTGAAGAGGATTATGCCGCCGAAGTACAGCGTGTTTGGATGGCGCTGGATCCAGCGATACAACCATTCGCCCGGCGGCGGAGTGTAGGCGACTTTCTCCTCGAGCACCGCGCGCCCCTTCTCGACCAGGAAGTAGCCGACGTGTGCGTGCCTCACATCGGTTGGATCGGCGAGTTTTGCCAGCGCCAGAACTTCGCTCGCGATTTCTTCCTCAGCGCGCTTGACGCGCTTCGCGATGTGCTCGACGATGTGGCGATAATGGTCACGCGTTCCGAAGGTCATCGATGGGTAGTGACCGCTCGGATCCTGGCGCAGGAGTTTTTCCGTGGCGCTCTGCGATTCGACGAAGTCCTTCCAATCGAGTCGTGAGATCGTGCGAAGACTCGTGATGCTGTTCGCGACTGTGACCTGGGTCAGCGCCACTCGCCGATTCGACCGCGTCGCTGCTTCCTCGGCGCTCGGTCCGTCTTCGGCAATCCATTGCTCGAGCCAGATCAGGGGCGTGAAGTTCGTCTGGTACGACCTGACCTGTTGGAGGAATCTTGCGACCCACGTCGGCGTGAACGGCGGATGATTGTCGACGAATGAAGCGAGCGCTTTTGCTAGTGCCTGTTGAGATTCTTCGCTCGCCTCTCGCAGCGCCGTGGCAGCTCCGTCAGCCGATTCGACCTCCCGAAGTCGCGCAGCAACGCGTAGCGCCATCCGCCGGATGTTCTCGACGAGACCCAGGCGGAGCATCGTGGGGATCGCCCACAGCTCGCCCATGCGAAGTGCCGTGACCGTTTGGTACTCGCGCACGAACAACGTGATGTTGTCCAGATCGAGGTGGCCCTCGGTGTGCGCAATCAGCTCGATGGCTACTTCGTACGCGCGCGGGTATCCCGCCAGTGACCCGGTGGCGAGCTTCGGAAGCTCCTCGTAGTAGCCCTTCGGAAGATTTGTCCGGATCTCCCGAATGTGTTCCTGAACGATGTAGAAGTTGTCGAGAAGCCAGTCGCCCGCGGGGCTGATGTCGAGCCCTCGCTCAGCGCCGGTGTTCAGCTCGTGATAGACCCGATCGAGGACGTTCCTCGTGTCCTCGAGCCGGAGCAGAAGCGGACCGGAGCCCCGCTGCTTTTGCGCCGGCAGGAGGTGATGGCCGCGCGCGACCGCGCGTGCTCTCTCGCCAAGTCGTTCCGCGCCTAGCACTTCGCCGCGAATCGGACCGACGAGTTCTTCGCCGGCGCCGCCTCGCGAACGGCTGAACAATCGACTCAGGATTTTTGGAGGAGCCTTGGGCGGGATTGCTGTTGCCACGTCACTTACTCAACGCCAGAGGTGTGCCGCTCTCGACTGGGGTACGCCCCGCAAAATATCCTGATTCCGCTATTCGGCGTAATACGCCTGAATGCAGAGAGTCACCAGGCGCTGTCGAATACGCTCGTACTGATCCGCGCTCTGTGGTCGCAGTGACTCGGCGAGAGAGTTCCAAAGCTGCTTGAAAGAGACGATCAGCTCCTCCGGGGGAATGCTCTGCTTGCGCGCTTCCTGCGCGACTCTTCGGATCAGAGTCACCAGCTCCGGCGTGGGTTCATCGGGCTTTCTCAGTTGCTCGGTAAGCGCCGTACGTAGATCCTTCATGGTGCTTTCCGAGAGTGGGCTCACGAGCAGTTGAGCAAATAGTTCTACCGACCCTCTGACTGGTGGCGAAGAGGGTGGACATCTGTTCCGACAATATCTAGGCGTGTCCACCGATCCGCCAGAGAACCCCCTCAGGTCCGTAAGTTGCCGACTAGGCTCGTCCTTTTCTCGGGTGGTGGTGGTGGTGGGGACGGTGCTGATCCTTGCGCGCGAGGAGGTCGTCGCGGCGCTGTTGGGTATGATGGTAGAGCTTCGTGGATTGAAGCCGAGATTTCTAGGAGCGGCAGAGGCCGTTCAGGACACAATCCTCCGGGAGAGACCCGGGACTGTGATCATTGATTGCGATCATCCCGATTGTCGGGATGCGCTCGTGGAGTCCATCATGCGCTCAGGAGCAGTTCCGATCCTGTTCAGCCCATTCCGAATGCAGGCGGAAGTGCGGTCAGTTGCTGCCCGCCTCGGCGTCAAGTCTTTTACTCTTCCGACTGACGTGGGCACCTTCGCGAGAATGCTCGACAGCTGAACTTCTTAGCGGAAGCGAACTCCACCATTCAGTCGAAACAGCGTCGCATCCGATGGGACCGAGTACATCTGGGAGCCGACGTCCAGTATTCGACGAAACACGGCCGTTATACCTCCAAAGACCGTTGCGCGCATGAGAGGTTTTTCAAGCTCCACCTGAGTCATGTCGACGTTTCCATTTAGATCGGTGAATCCAACCTGGAAATGGGGATCGATTCTGTTGGCGCCGGCACCGGCGTAAAAGGAGATCCCTCCCGATCCAGGTGTGAATCCGGCCGCGATCTCGCCGCCAAACATATCAGGATGAAACGTGTCCTTCGAAGGGTTCGTCCCGTAGCACGGATTAGAGGGTGCGCTCTGCTGCAGCGAAGATCGCGGACAGGTTATCGCGCCCTTTACGTTTCCGAACGTGCCGTGCAGCCGCAGCATGAGCGTCGTTCCACTCGAAGCGGGACCGAGGGCAAGATGTTGGGCGTGTGAAATTCCGAAGCTGAAGAGATTGGGCTTCGCGCGGGCGATCGTCACCGGCGGAAGGTATGCCGCCTCCAGCGCAAATCCGAAGGGACCGCCAATCGTGATCCTCGGCCTGCCGAACACCGGTGAGAGAGAAGTTTTTTCGCTCTTTTGGGTAAAGCATGCGCCGGTCTGCTCGATTGCTTGATCCGGCTTGGGAATGTACTCGCCTTCCGCGCCGATTCTGATGCTGCCTGGGGGCATCTCTTGCGGAGCGATTGCCATGGAAAAAACGATTGGGGCTGTGTAGAAAGCGAGAAGCCTTCCTTCATTGCTGCCTGTTCTCACTTTGCACTGCGCCCCTACGTGCTGCTGCGCAATGAACAGCGTTACTCCGATAAACAGACCTCGACGCATTAGTGCTCCCGTTGTGCCCGAACTTGGCGAGCCACTAAGGTAGGACAGGGGTACGCATCACGCGATTACGAGTCGGCAAGCGCAGGAATCCGGGGTGTCGACGAATAGTTCTGACAGGTGAAGGTCATTGCCAATCATCCTGATGGGCAACCAGGACGACACCGAGAGATGGATTCGATATGTAGCTAACTTCCCTCGGAGACTGAGCTCCGCTATTCCTCGACACGTCGTTCCCCCCAAAAACGAAGAGGGTGAGCGGCTCGCGCACCCTCTTCGTTAGGTAATAATATTACTGCCTTGGATCAGCCTACTTTGACTGCCTCTACATCTACGCTGATCTTGATGTCGTTTCCGACAACGACTCCGCCAGTCTCCAACGCCAGATTCCAGGTCAGCCCAAACTCTCGGCGATCGATCTTGCCGGTCGCGCTGAACCCGATGCGCTCGCCACCCCATGGATCCTTCGTCTCCCCCTCGAACTCGACATCGAGCGTGATCGGCTTGGTTACATCCCGAATCGTCAGGTCGCCGGTAATCTTGAAGCTCTGCTTATCCCCCTGAATCTGGGTGCTGCGGAACCGTATCTCTGGATATTTCTCCACATCCAGGAAATCCGCAGACCGGAGGTGCTGGTCGCGCTGATCGGTCCGAGTATCCAGGCTTACGGCTCTCAGCGTCGCCTCGACGGAAGAATTCTTCAGGTTCTTCTCATCGGAGTAAATGACTCCTTCAATGTCTGTGATCCTGCCCTTTACGGTACTAATCATCAGGTGCTTGGCGGAGAATTCGACATGGGTGTGTGCCGGGTCGAGTTTCCACGCTGTCCTGGTTCCTGCTACGGGAGCTGCTTCCACGGTTGCGGTCATACTTGCCTCATGGTGCTAAAAGTTGGACTGCAGTTAACCTCATATGGGTGGCGTTAACCCACCATCTACTTACGTTGCAGAAGGTAGTATATTTTAGTAAGTTACTTGTGTCAAGTGCCGAATTCCCCTAGATTCTCTCTATGGCTGAAATCGTCCCTCCCGTCTGTGCTCGTTTCCACCGGGCCGTCGAACTCATCGGCGGCCGATGGACCGGTGCCATCATTCAGACCCTGTTGCAGGGGAAGACGCGGTACGCGCTGATCAAGGCCGCCATCCCGGACATGTCCGATCGGATGCTTTCCGAGCGACTTCGATCGCTTGAGGCGGAGGACCTGGTGACCCGATGGGTCATCGCGGACACCCCCGTTCGCGTCGAGTACGAGCTCACGGAAAAGGGACGGTCTCTCGAAAACGCGCTGAATGAGATCAGTGCCTGGGCCAACCGATGGTTACCCGTCGAACCTCTGCAGGACGAGGATCTCGCCGGAAGTTCAGATTCTCGCGATCAGTCGGCGCGGCAGCGCTTGCCAGCCGCTAAACCTGGATGATCCGAATTGTTTTGCGTGACTAGACCCCATGAGACGCTGCGCAGCTGGCAGCGTCTCTTTTTTTTGCGGTTTCGCGTCCGGCAATTACGTTTGACGGTTGATCCACTTCCGGAATGGACGCCCACCCCCGCGGAGAACTCCGAATGCGCACGCTGCTCTCATCGTTCCTGGTTTCTGCAGCCGGTCTCGCTCTCTCACCGGCGCCCGCTGATGTGCCCCTGCGCGGGTTCTTTCCGCAATCTGTTCAGGCAGAGCGCGATCTCGAGGCGCGATTCAAGGCGATGCCTGATCCCGCACGAATGAGAGAGGTCATGCGTCGTCTGAGCGCGCGGCCGCATCACGTTGGCTCTCCCTATGACCGCACCAACGCCGAGTGGATTCTCAACGAGTTCAAATCGTACGGCTGGGACGCGCACATCGAGAACTTCGACGTTCTCTTTCCGACGCCGGTCGAGCGCGTCGTCGAGCTGATCGCGCCTACGACATTCAAGGCGTCACTGCAGGAGACCGCGCTGTCGCTGGATCCAACATCGAACCAGCAGAGTGAGCAGCTGCCGTCCTACAACGCGTATTCCGCTGACGGCGATGTCACAGGGCCACTCGTCTTCGTGAATTACGGAGTGCCGGCCGACTACGAAGAGCTCGAGCAACGCGGCATCTCCGTGAAGGGCGCCATTGTCATTGCCAAATACGGCGGCTCCTGGCGCGGCATCAAACCCAAGGTCGCGGCAGAGCATGGCGCCGTAGGCTGCCTGATCTATTCTGATCCGAGAGATGATGGTTACGCTGGCGGCGAAGTTTTTCCTGCGGGACCAATGCGCCCCGCACAAGGTGTCCAGCGGGGATCGGTCGCCGACATGCCTACTTATCCCGGTGATCCTCTAACCCCCGGCGTGGGCGCCACGAAGAATGCGAAGCGCCTCGCCGTCGCTGATGCTCCGACGATCACGAAGATTCCGGTTCTTCCAATCTCCTACGGCGATGCGCAGCCGTTGCTCGCGGCGCTCGGCGGTTCGGTCGTTCCCACCGCCTGGCGCGGCGGTCTGCCGATCACTTATCGCTTCGGCCCGGGCCCCGCAAAGGTTCACCTGCGCGTCAAATCCGACTGGAGTTTGAAGACACTCTATGACGTGATCGCAAAGATTCCCGGCACTACGGAGTCCGATCAGTGGATCATTCGCGGTAACCACCACGACGCGTGGGTAAACGGCGCCGAGGATCCCATCTCGGGCCTCGTCGCCGAGCTCGAGGAAGCGCGCGCGCTGGGCGCATTGTACAAGCAGGGCTGGCGGCCCAAGCGCACCATCATCTACGCCGCCTGGGATGGCGAAGAGCCCGGCTTACTCGGCTCGACCGAGTGGGCGGAGGCACACGCCGACGAGCTCAAGGCTCATGCTGTCGCTTATCTGAACAGCGATACCAACGGCAGGGGATACCTGGGTGTCTCTGGATCACACTCCCTCGAGAAGTTCATCAATGGCGTTGCCATGGATGTAGAAGATCCCGAATCAGGAGTGAGCTCGTGGAAGCGCGTTCAGGCAAACAGGATCATCAACGGCTCCGCGGATGCCCGCCGCGATGCTCGCGATCGCGAGGATCTTCGGATCAGCGCTCTTGGATCGGGATCCGACTACTCGACTTTCATCGACCATCTCGGCGTTCCGTCCCTCAACCTCGGGTACGGCGGAGAGGATGACGGCGGTATCTATCATTCCATCTACGACGACTTTTACTGGTTCACGCATTTCAGTGACACATCCTTTGTCTACGGTCGGGCGCTTGCGCAGGCGGCCGGCATCGCAGTGCTGCGCTTGGCAAACGCCGATCTTCTTCCGTTCGCCTTCACGAATCTCGCGGAAACCATAAAGACGTACGTGAAGGAGCTGCAGTCGCTCCGCGAGAGGCGCTCCGAGGAAATAGTGGAACGCAACCGACAGATAGACGATGGCGTCTTCAAGTTCACGAGTGACCCGCGCGATCCGGTTGCGGGGCCAAAGCGTCAGCGGCCTGCGCCACAGCTGAACTTTGCGCCACTGCTCAATGCCCTCGATTCGCTCGATCGCGCCGCTTCACGTTATGACCGGGCGTATGCGCGCGCCGTGGCCGAAGGACGCTCGGGCGTTGCCCAGACGGTGAACGCGCGCCTGCTCCAGGCGGAGCGTGCGCTCACATCCACTGAAGGATTGAAAGGCCGGCCGTGGTACGTCCACATGCTGTATGCGCCCGGCTTCTACACCGGCTACGGGGTGAAGACCATACCAGGAGTTCGAGAAGCGATCGAGCAAGGTCAGTGGGAAGATGCGGACCGGGAGATCGCGAGAGCCGGCGCGGCCGTCGAGCGGGAAGCAACACTTATCAGTGGGCTTGCGACGACTCTTGGTGGGACGTGAACGAGTTGGCGCCAGTCCTGCTGGCGCTCGCCGTCATTCTCGCCGCCGCCAAGCTCGGTGGCGACGTCTCCGAGCGCATCGGCCAACCAGCGGTTTTGGGTGAGCTCATCGTTGGCGTGCTCGTCGGCAATCTGCCGCTGCTCGGAGTTGACTGGTTTCAGTTCATCGCTGCGAATGCCACGATCGGAGTGCTGGCGCAGCTAGGCGCCGTCATTCTTCTCTTCGAGGTCGGGCTCGAGTCCACCGTTCGCGACATGCTGCAGGTTGGCGCTCGTTCCCTCGTGGTGGCTGCACTCGGCGTCGTTGCGCCGTGGGCCCTGGGCTGGTGGGTAGGTGCGCTGCTGCTCCCGGAGCACAGTGTTTACGTACACGCTTTCCTCGGCGCCGTACTCACCGCCACCAGCGTCGGGATTACCGCACGCGTCCTCAAGGATTTGGGACACGCTCAGTCGCCAGAAGCGCGCATCATCCTCGGTGCGGCGGTTATTGACGATGTGCTTGGACTGGTCGTGCTCGCCGTGGTCGCCGCCGTCATTGCTGCTGCAGACTCAGGCGCGGCTCTCTCCTACGGCGCGCTCGCACTCGTGTTCGGGAAGGCACTCCTGTTTCTGTTCGGCGCGCTCTCGCTCGGGGTTGTTTTCTCACCGCGGTTATTCAGTTTCGCATCACGCCTTCGCGGACGTGGGGTGCTGCTCGCGACAGCGCTCGTCTTTTGTTTCACGCTCTCCTGGCTGGCATCGGTTATCGGTTTGGCGCCGATCGTCGGCGCTTACGCTGCGGGGCTGATCCTCGAGGACCTGCACTACCGCGATTTCGCAAAGGAGGAGCGGCAGCTCGAGGATCTCATCCGGCCGATTTCTTCCTTTCTCGTCCCGGTGTTCTTCGTGCTGATGGGGATGCGCGTCGACCTGAGCGCGTTCATGCGCCCGGAGATCCTCGGCCTGGCAGCAGTTCTAACGGTGGCGGCAGTACTAGGCAAGCAGGCCTGTGCCCTTGGCGCGCTCGGCGGGAGGCTCGACTGGCTGTCGATTGGGATAGGAATGATCCCTCGAGGCGAGGTTGGGCTCATCTTCGCCAACATCGGTCTCACACTCGTCGTGCGCGGCGAGCACATCATCGATGCAGCGACCTACTCGGCGGTCGTGATCATGGTGATGCTCACCACATTGATCACGCCGCCGGCACTCAAGTGGAGCCTCAATAGACGAAAATCACGTTAGCGCCCAGGGTTGCCTGCTTGTCGCTGAGCGCGCCCCGCCTGGCAAGGATCGGTTGATTCGCCACGTCGTAGCGCGCTTCTCCCCGCAGCAGAACGTGATCGGTGAACTTGTACGCTGGTGTGAACGTCACCTCCGACAGTATCGCCTTGGTGCCCGTACCAAGTCGCACACCATCCTCGTCGTGAAAGGTCTCGCCCCGTAGCGCGACGGAGAATTTGCCCGTCAAGGCAAGCGTCGCGTAACCGGCGATTCCCTTCCACGTGGCGTCAGACCCCGGATTCACGACGCTCGTACCGCCTTCGATCCCATAGTCGCCGTTCACGCCAAGCGTCAGCGTCTTGGTCGGCTTGAAGACGGCAACCACGTCGAAGACGTTGCGCTTGGTGTGATTGTCGTTCTCGAGCTCCGCGCCTCCGATCCAGTTGAGGAACACGGTGAGCGGCGTCACCGGTGTCAGTGTGAGCTGGGCGCCGAGAGACTTCGAACGGTTATTGTCACGCAGGAGGTCCCATCCGTTCACCACTTCGACCATCGCGGCCACTTTGCTCGTGAATGCGTAGCTCGCCTTCACTCCCGTGTGCGTGAATGGAATTGCGTAGCCGAAGAGAATCGACCGGCTGTAATTGTCGTTATAGCCGTCGTACCCTTCGATCAACTCGTAACCCATGTGCGTGACGAACTTCCCCACATCGAAGCGCAGGCCGGAACCGAGAGGAGCGATGTAGCTCGCGAATGCCTGCTGCAGGTCGAACTGGGCGGCGGTCTGATCCTGTGTCTTGGTGATCTGCGGGATCGAGTTGCCGGCGGCGAAGTCCACGCGAAAGCCGGCATCGTTCGGCTTGACAGGCGCGATTTGCACTACGAGCTCCGCGACATCGAGGTTGAAGGAGTTGTCATTAAAATCGAAGACGCGGTAGCTGTCAGTGCCAGTCGTCGGACGGTTTGAGTTGTACTGGTAGGCGGTGGAGACAAACGCGTTGACCGCGAGCTCGTCAAACCATTTGGGGACCGCTGCGGCAGCGGTGGTAGCAGAGGCTGTGTCAGTAGGCGCCTTGCCGGAGTCAGCGCGTGAAGGAGCAGCGGCTATCATTTGCGCGCTTTGCGACTTCGCTTCCTGCCCGCTTGCAGTCGTTGCGAATGACAATGCGAGTATCATCCCGCCAAGACGTAGCCTGCGTGATGGACCGGCTCTCGACGGTGGGACAGACACGCGAGCGGCTGCGGATATTCCATGAATCATCTCAACCTCCTTGGAGTGGATGGAACTGTACCGCGAAAAACAAAAAGCCCCCGCGTTCATCGATCGAAAACGCGAGGGCATTGGAATTCAAGCTGTGCTGCTAGCTCATGGCGGCTCTACCCAGAACGTTCGATCACGCCCCACAGCATCTGTGGGAGCGGGCGATTATTTCCAGGATTAGAAACAGAGACGCGGTGAGCAGAAAGCATTGATCGAGCTGGTGGTTTGCGAATGACAAAAGCAATCCCGAACGCGGCAAGGGTATTCCACGCTTATCCGGATGTCAAGACATATTTTAGAATGCGCAAACCGGTGTCCTGACGAATTGCGTAGAGTTTTTATCTTTAGCTCATCCCGAGTTATCCGATTCTCAGCGAGGTGAAAATGCGCTCGAGTCTCCCTGCTATCGTTGCTGCCGTCGTTCTCGCCGCCTGTTCAACCTCCAAATCCGATAACGCGCGACCAGACAGTTTAGCCACCACGGAATCCAATTCGGCGCGCCTGGTCGCGTCGCCTGGCGGCTTCATCCAGCCGGAAGCTGTGCGCTACGATCCGGATCAGGACAGGTACTTCGTGAGCAGCTGGGGCAAAGGTGACGCCGGCGCGAAGGACAACAACGGCTTCATCTCTCAGATGGCTCCAGATGGCACGATCGAGCAGCTTCGGTTCATCGCGGGTGGCACAGGTGGGACGACGCTGCATGCGCCACGCGGGATGATAATCGTTGGCGACACGTTGTGGGTGGTCGACGCCGACGCCGTGCGCGGGTTCAACCGCCGCACTGGCGCCCCTCTCGCGACGATCGATTTCTCCGCGTTGAAGCTTGGTTTCCTCAACGACATTGCGGCCGACCCCGATGCCCTGTACGTGACGGACACAGGAACCAATCGCATCTACCGGATTGCCGGTGGACGGATATCTGTCGCGCTGGATGATTCGGCGCTTGGCGGTCCCAACGGCATCACCTGGGACGCCAAAGGCCGTCGCTTCATCGTCGTCCCCTGGGAGGCTTCGGTGATCAAGGCCTGGATCCCCGGGAGCAAGTCTCTCAGCGATGTCGGAAAAAGCGGAGCCACGAAGTTCGACGGCGTCGAGATCCTCTCTGGAGACCGTGTGCTCGTGTCCAGCCAGAGTGATTCCAGCCTGCATTTGTTCGTGGGAGGCACTGACCATCCGATCATTCGTACCGGAGGCGCACCCGCGGATATCGCTGTGGACACCAAGCGCAATCGTACTGCCGTTCCCTTCGTCGACCGCAACATGGTCGAGATCTGGCCGCTTCCGCCGCAGTGATGATGGCACGCAGAGGTGCAGCATTTCGATCGACTATCGCGGCATTCAGCTGGAGTGGCTAGGGACGGAATCGAACCGCCGACACGCGGATTTTCAGTCCGCTGCTCTACCAACTGAGCTACCTAGCCGAAGTACTTATGGGTTGGACAGCACAATTAACCCTATTGCGATCTTCTAATCAACGGGGCGCGAAATGGTGCTTCGAATCTCTCGGGTATAGCGAATTCGATCAGCTCTTGTTCTTTCGCTGAGTCGCGCGCACTGGTGCGTCGATCGCTTGCGCCAATAGATGCTGGAGCTCGTCGTCCGAGACGTTATCCCAACTGGGTTGGTATCTGGGGAGCCGGCGGCGTGCCGTGCTATTCAACCCTTCAAAACAAATCCATCCATCCTGGAAATCACCAAGAAAGCCTCGCCCGCTCTCGCTGGCTCGCGTCAAACCTGGTATCACCGGCCACGCTCGCCAGGCGCGGCCAGTGCTATCTCTGAATTCGCGAACGTGTGTGTCCGGCCTCTCGATTGGACGCTCATTCTGCGCGGGCGCGCGGTTCTTCATGTGACGGCGCACCGTTATCGTTTGTTGCGCCGCGACCGCGGCAGCGAGGAGCGTATCTTCGAGGCGTCGAATCTCCTCGGTTGATTTGGTCGAGACTCCTTTGGCTTCGGCTACACAAGCCTCGTGGAGGCGGCGGCGGAGCTCTGATTCAGCGTCAGCGAGGACGGGCTGAAGAGGGTGGGGCGGCGGCGGTTCGGAGGAAGACGTCATGGTTTGCCCGGGTTCGACAGACCGATTTGTGCAAGACTGCTACCACTGTCGCTTCGCGTTCAGCGAGTGGGAGCCTTGCCGTGTACCGCGGTGATCACCGACTTGACGCCGCCGCGGACGTTGAAGTCGCCCACTACTCGCATCCACTTCGGCTTCGAGCTCGCCACCAGATCGTCCAGTATCCGGTTCACCGCGCGCTCGTAGAAGATCCCATCGTTTCTGTAGCTCCAGAGATAGAGCTTGAGGCTCTTCAACTCGATGCACTTCTTCCCCGGAAGATAGGTGATGCGAATCGTGCCGAAATCGGGAGCGCCACCCTTCAGGAGCGCGAGCTCTTCGGCGTCGCTCTCGATCCCGCCGACGGGGCATAGTGATGTGAACTCCGAGCAATCCATGTGGATCTCGTAGTCACGATCGGCGTAGGGGTTATCGAATGTCTCGAGGAGCTCTGGACTTGGCATCCTCGAACGATGCATCGATGAGTGGCGGGTATCAATCCGCGGATGAACGCTTCTCCCTTCCCGCTTCCCCCGACTCAGCGTGCCAGTGCTATCACTCGTCGCGCAGCTTTCGCGACATGTCCTCGAGCAGCCGGCGCTCGGCGCTCGTCAGGCTGTTGATTCCCTGTTGAGAAATCTTGTCCAGGACGCCGTTGATCCTCGCGGCGTATTCCTGCGGCGTGTCCTGTTTTGGCGCGTGCGTGAGCGGCTTGCTCTCGCGGAGAACGACGGCATTGCTCCGGGCCACGACTTCATCCACTCCGCGTCCGCGATCCTGCATCGAGGATCGGGCACGAGGCACAGCGCGAGGCATGTCTTCTGATTCATCTGGTACCGATGACACCCAGCCTCTCACGCGATCGAGGCCGCCGAGAGAGTATAGCTTCAGAAAGAGCCATCCAAAGCCCATCCCACCGAGGTGAGCGGTCCAGTCGATTCGGGAGCCCGGCGACAATGCAAAGATGATGTTCATCCCGATCATTGCCGCGATGAGCCAGCGTGACTTGATCGGGATCACGCCGAACAGGTATACCTCATCATCCGGCCAGTGAATCGCGTAAGCGACCAACACCCCGCTGATTGCAGCAGAGGCGCCTATTACAGAGGAATGCTGAGCGAATAGCAGGTGCGCGACAGCGCCACCGAGTCCGCACCAGAGATAGAACTGAACGAAGGCGCGCGTTCCCCATGCGTGCTCGAGTCTCGGGCCGAACATCCAGAGCGTGAACAGGTTAAAGGCGAGATGAGCGAGCGATTCGTGGGCGAACATGTAGGTGACGATCGTCCACCACGAGCCGGGGAATCTGGCCGGGTCGAGCGCGAGCACTGAAAACACCGCATCCGGGCTGAACAGTGTCAGCTGCAGGAAATACACGCCGATGTTCAGCGCCAACAGCCACTGAACAGCGCGCGTCATGCGGGGAGACTCCGATGCCTCGTACAGCTCGCTCATGCAAACCTGCTACAAAGGGTGCTACATCCTAAAACACAGGGCGGGCCGAAGGGTTCCTGAATGAAGCCCTATTCGAGGGCGAGCTTGACTATCCGCTCGCAAAGCTCGGGAAAGCTTATTCCCATAGCCGCGGCACCCTGTGGTATCAGACTGAGCTCGGTCATCCCGGGCAACGTATTTGCCTCGAGGCAGTAGAATTCGCCTTCGCTCGTTAGCCTGAAATCGATGCGCGCGTACCCTTTTAGCTTGAGCGCCCGGAAGGCCGCCAGAGCCTGATGCTGCACTCTCTCTGTCGCCTCCGGCGACAGTTTCGCGGGAAACTCTTCCCTCGCCATGCCCGCGGTGTACTTGCACTCGTAATCGTAGATCTCGTGCTTGGAGATGATCTCCCCGACCGGTAGCGCTACTTCCCCCAGAACACCAACGGTTAGCTCCCTCCCGGGCACGAAGCGCTCGATCATGACCTCGTCGTCGTACTTGAAAGCTTCCGCGATCGCGGGCAGTAGATCCTTGCGCTGCTTCACCAGTGTTAAGCCGACAGTTGATCCCTGCTTCGACGGCTTTACCACCACCGGCATTCCCAGCATTCCTTCGACCTGCTCGATTGTCGCGGGAGCCATCAGCCAATCAGCGGTTTTGACCTCCTCGGTCCGGAAAAGCTTCTTCGAGAGATCTTTGTCCATTGCCAGCGCGCTCGAGAGGTGACCGCTCCCCGTGTACTTCACGCGTGCCATGTCGAGCAGCGCCTGGATCGTTCCATCCTCCCCCTGTCCTCCATGAAGAGCGAGGAAAGCGACGTCGGCTTCTTTAACCTCTTTCATCGATGTGAGGTTGGGTAGAAAAGCGCCCTCCGCAACTTTCGACAGCGATTCGAGAGAGGGCGGCTCCGTACCAACCTTGCCGGTGCTCAGTTCCAGCTCCTCTTTGGCACTCAACACTCCACGCGCGGGATCGAGGGCTATCACTTTGTGCCCGCGATCACGCAACGCTTTCACAATGCGGATTCCGGACGCAAGTGAAACGTTGCGCTCAGAGGACGTACCGCCCATGAGTACCGTAATCTTCATTCGTTTTGTTCCTTGGTTAGCGCGACATCATGAAGTGCAGCATGTCGGATCGTGTCACGATCCCCTGCACGACACCGTGCTCCTGCACCAGGACTGCGGGGTTCGATTTCGAGAGCAGTTTTACCACGCTGTCGACCGGCTGGTCTGAGGCGACCATCGGGAAGGGCGAATCCATTATCTCGTTTACGGTGGTGTCGAGCAGTTTTGGGTTCTCGAGGCTCTTTTGTGACAGCGACCAATCACTCACCGACCCGATGCAGTTGGAGCCATCCATTACGGGGAGCTGAGAGACATCGTGCAGGCTCATTAGTCCGATCGCCTGCCTCACCGTCGCTCCGGGCGCAACACTCACCACCGCTGGAGCGACACCGTTTTTCCTGCCAAGGACGCTGTGCAGAGCAACTTTCGGCGTATCGAGCATCTGGTTCTCACGCATCCACTCATCGCTGTAAAGCTTCGAGAGATAACGCTCGCCCGTATCACAGAGGAGGGTCACAACCATTGCATTCGGGTCATCCAGCTCTCGCGCAATCTTGAGCGCGACTGAAGTAATGAGCCCTGAAGATCCGCCGACGAAGAGCCCCTCTTCGCGCGTGAGTCTCCTTGCCATCGCGAATGACTCTTTGTCGCTCACGGTGTAGTACTCGTCGATCACGCTCATGTCGAGCGTGCCGGGCAGTTTGTCCTGGCCGATTCCTTCGATCTTGTAGGGCGTTCCCTCGATCCTGTTCTTTCCCTTGCTGCGCCAGTACTCGGCCAGTATCGAGCCGGCAGGATCCCCAGCGATCACCTTTACCTTCTTGTTCCGCTCTTTTAGGTAGCGGCCGGCGCCAGTGAGGGTCCCTCCTGTTCCGGCAGATCCCACGAAGTGCGTGATCTTTCCGGACGTCTGCTGCCAGAGCTCAGGACCTGTGGTGGCGTAGTGGGCGTCCGGATTTGCCTCGTTGTCGAACTGGTCGGCGAGAATCGCATTCGGTGTTTCCTTCGCGATCCGTTTCGCCATCATCACATAGTGCTCGGGATGATCGGGAGGTACCGCTGTTGGCGTGACGATCACGTCCGCGCCGAACGCCTTCAACAGCCGCACTTTCTCCTGCGACATCTTGTCAGGCATCGTGAAGATGCATTTGTATCCGCGAAGAGCTGCCGCGATCGCCAGGCCCACACCAGTATTTCCGCTCGTGCCTTCGACGATTGTCCCGCCGGGCTTCAGCCTGCCTTCTTTCTCCGCGCGCTCGATGATCGGAAGACCTATTCGGTCCTTGACCGAGCCGCCTGGATTGAAAAACTCCGCCTTGCCATAGATCGGCGTTCGTATTCCGCGCGTAACGTGATTCAGCCGAATCAGCGGCGTCCAGCCGATCGTTTCGAGGACATTGTCGTACGGGAGGCGATTTCGTTCGTTCTTCATCTAGCGCGTATTTCCCCGCTTTGTCGTTCCGCGTCCTGCTTTCGCCGTGTCTGCCGCGGAATCTCGCTTGATGATCGAATCACCAGCGAGGGGCGGCGCATCTGGATGTCTGAAAAACACCGGAAGAAGAATCGACACCGGTACCGGGATGCCCTGAGTTGTCGCCGGCTCGAATCTGAGATCGCGCGAGCCCTTCATCGCAGCCGAATCCAGCGCGTTGAATCCCGACGTCTCGGCGACTCGAGTGGAATCAGCTACGATCGATCCATCCCGGTCGATATAGATGCGGAGAGTGACGTTGCCCTGAACCTTCTGGGCATAGAGCGCCGGGGGATACCTGAACGGCAGCTCCTTGTTGAGCATCACCGGAGCTACATCGGGCTGGCGACCAACTGTCTGAAACGGCAGGTTCGATCCTTCGCCCTTCTTGCACGCAGTGGCCCCCGCGAGCACCAGGATCGCGGCGCACCCTGTGACTATCGTGCGCTTGCTCACGCTGTTCCCTTCTCTCGCTTGACTTCATCGACCAGCCTGCCAAGGAGCTCGAGCGCTTGAATTGGTGTCATGTTATTGGGCTCCACGTTCCTCAGTTGTTGCACCACCGGATGCGTCATCACTCCGAACAGAGCCAGCTGGTCATTCGTGTCGCTGCGCACAACTGGTGAAGAGTGACCAGATCGGGGCACGATTTGTTCCGCTTCGAGCAGTTTCAACAGCTCCTTTGCACGTTCGAGCACCGCGGGCGGGAGTCCAGCCAGTCTTCCGACCTCGATCCCATACGAGCGATCAGCTCCGCCAGGTTGGAGCCGGTGGAGGAATAGTACCTGATCTCCGACCTCCCGGACCTGCACATTATAGTTGCGAACTGCTACTAAACTGTCCGATAGCTGAGTCAGCTCGTGATAGTGCGTAGCGAAGATGGTTTTGCATCCGACCACATCATGAAGATGCTCACTAACCGACCACGCGATGGAAATGCCGTCATAGGTCGAGGTGCCGCGCCCGATCTCGTCTAGCAGCACCAGGCTTCGCTTGGTTGCCGTGTGGAGAATCGCGCTCGTTTCCGACATCTCCACCATGAAAGTTGACTGTCCGCGAACCAGGTTGTCGCTCGCTCCTACACGAGTGAAAAGCCGGTCGACGATTCCGATCCGTGCTCGCGATGCTGGAACGAAACTGCCCACCTGGGCCATGAGAACGATCAGCCCTACCTGCCGGAGAACCGTCGACTTACCCGCCATGTTCGGTCCGGTCAGAATGATCATCCGCGCATCTTCGGTGAGCGAGATGTCATTCGGGATGAACTTCTCCCGCGGCATCATCCTCTCTACCACCGGATGACGCCCGGCTGTGATCTCGAGCGAGAATTCATCAACGAGCACCGGGCGCACGTATCCTTCCCGCGCTGCGGCCTCGGCGAGCGATGCGAGCACATCCAGCTCTGCGATTATCTGCCCGACCGTTTGCAGACGCGCCACCTGCGATCCGATCTCCGAGCGCAGAGCTTCGAACAGCTGGCGCTCACGCTCCTCGACCCGTTCGGCAGCCGTCAGTACTCGCTCCTCGTACTCCTTGAGCGATGCCGTTACGTAACGCTCAGCACCAGCCAGCGTTTGTCGCCGCTGGTAGTCCGCGGGAACGAGATGGATGTTGCTGTTCGACACTTCTATGAAGTAGCCGAATACCTTGTTGTATCCGACCTTGAGCGAGCTGATGCCTGTTCTTGCACGTTCGTCAGTCTGAATTCTCGCGATTCCATCCTTGCCACCGTCGCGCAGTGCTCTCCACTCGTCCAGGGAGCTGTCGACACCACTTCGAATGCTTGGTTCGTCGCCGATTGTGACGGGTGGCCTGTCAACGAGCATGTCTCTGACCTTCTCGCAGAGATCGGCGCAGCTATCCCACAGAGAGAGGTGCCTGCCGAACGCCATCTCTCGCTCGGTCAACGCCGCCGCATCCGCGCGCTCGAGTGCGGAATGAACCAGTGGCAGGCGCGCCATCGAATCGCCGAGTGCCCTCAGCTCCCGTGGAGACGCTCGCCCAGCTGCGGCTTTACCGGCCAGGCGCTCGACATCCCGTACTCCTTCCAGCGCTTCGCGCATCGCCTCACGAACCAGGATGTCTCCGAGAGCTGCGACGGCGCTCAGACGTGCTTCGATCGGAGCACTCTGGACGAGTGGAGCGAGTAGCCATTGGCGGAGCAAACGCGCTCCCATCGGCGTGAGTGTGCGATCGAGCACACCGAGCAAAGTCCCTGAAACCTCGCCTCCGCGCATCGACTCGACGAGCTCCAGATTTCGCCGAGTCATTTCGTCAAGAGGCATAGTACCACCTGGACGCTCGATCTTCGGTCGCGCGAGATGCGGCATGCCCGCGGGCTGTAGCTCACTCAGATATCGGAGCAATGCACCAGCTGCTCCTACGGCCGTCCTGTCACCATCTTCGATTCCGAACGACTCCAGCGAGCTCACCTTGAAGCGTTCTATCAGCTGATCGCGACCGAGCTCTGGGTCAAATTCCCAGGCTTCTCGTTCGGTGACCATCGGCGCTTCTTCGCCCAACGGCCCTCTCAGCGCGCTCGTCAAACTCTCGCCATGTGCGACGATCACTTCTCTTGGCGTGAATCTCGACAACGCCGATTCCAGATCGTTGAGCTGGACGGCAGTTAATCTGAGCTCACCCGTCGAGAGATCGGCGGCAGCAATTCCAACGGAATTACCATCACGGCTCAACGCGCACAAATAGTTGTTGCGTGTTCCGTCGAGGAGATCGTCGGAGAATGCCGCGCCTGGCGTGATCGTCTCTACGACTTCGCGTTTGACGATGCCTTTCGCAAACTTGGGATCTTCGGTCTGTTCGCAGATCGAGACACGGAATCCGTGCTGAATCAACCGCCGCAGGTATTCGCCGGCAGCTTTGACAGGGACGCCTGCGAGCGGCACTTCACTCGCCCCGCCGTTGTTCCTCGAAGTGAGTGTGAGGCCGAGCGTTTTCGATGCTACCTCGGCATCCTCATAGAACATTTCGTAGAACTCGCCCATCCGGAAGAACAGAATCGCGTCCTGATGACGCGACTTGATCTCCCGATACTGCTGCATCAAGGGTGTTGATGCGGCGCGCATCACCGCTCTGGTGCCTTCACCACGAAGCCATCCATTTGCCTTGCCTTGATTCTTCTGAGTGCATCTTCGGCGTCCTTGGTCGTAGCATAACGTCCAATCCTCACCCGGAAAGGCGCCACATCTCCATCAACTCGTGCCTGATAGCCTCGCTTCACGAGGCTCGACGTGAGTTTGTCGGCTTCGGCCTTGCGACTATACGCTGCTACCTGCACCGAATAGCTGCTTGGACGTGATCCTGTCGAAGGCTTCGTAGGCGATTTTGCGGTTGCTGGCGACTTCGCCAAGTCGACCGTAATCGGCTTAGTGTCGTTGCCTGTGGTCGGAGCCTTCGGTCGCTCATTCTGGGCAACTGTCTTAGGCGGGATCGACACCCTGGCAGAGACAGTGTCAGCGCCCGATACCTTCTCCGTCACCGGTGGGCTGACAGGAGCCGGAGGCGTAGCGGTGTTCGGAGCTGGGGCGGCTACGCTCGATGGGGGGTTCGACGCGACTGCGGCAACCGCTGGACAGCGCTGGCCCTGATACTGAATCTGATTTCGCAGCTCTATTTCCGCATCTCCTGCTTGTGCAAGCGCATTCGCATTTGCGGCACACGCGCCCGGAACATCATTCTTCTCGAACAGGACTCTCGCCGTCCAATAGCTTGCCCTCGCGAGTGATTTGCTCCGCGGGTAATCGCGCGGGATCCGCTGAAGATGGATAAGTGCGCCCTCCCGGTCACCGCGCGCAAGCTCGAGCTGAGCCAATCGCAGCAGAGCATCTTCAGCCTGGGGTGCGAGCGGATAATCGACCACGATATGCTTGTAGTCGCTCTCCGCATCAGCCGCATTTGCCGCGAGGCTCGCTCGCCAGTACAGCGCTTCAGGATACAACCGGGCTGTTGGCGGAGTCGCCGCAATTACGGAATCGATCAGTGCTCTCCCTGCCGCACCATTTCCATCGCTCACCAGCCCCTGAGCCCTTACGAAAACTGGATCTGTCAAACGCGCCGGCGTCTGCGCAACCGCCAGTGTGGCTGCACACGATAGAAGTGCGCCGGGAAGGTATGTCCATCTGAACATCTCACCACTCTCCTATTGGCTCACGCGGCAGCGTTTCTTTCGTCGGCTGCGCACAGGCTGAGTACTACCGTTGCGAGCAATTGTTCTTCGGACGAGACCCTGCTCTCCTTGAGGGCGATATCTGCTTCCAGCAGAGAATCGAGCGCTCGGTCGAGTGCTTCGCGGTTCCAGCGTTCCGCTGCGCGGGCCCAGACCGCGGTTGCGGACCCCCATGACCGGCCTGTAAAGGCTCCAGTCTCCTTCAGAAAATCGAAGTATTCCTGCGCGAGGCGGCCTCTCGAAAGACCTTCATCCAGCCGAGCTCGTCCCCACGAAATTGCAAGCATCTGTGTCGACAATGCCATGACGACTGAAACGGCGGTTGTTTTCGGCTGAGCTAGAACGTGTGGGATCAGCTCCAGCGAGCGTGATACGTTCCGGTCGGCCACAGCATCGAGCAGGTCGGCCTGTGTTTCTCCACGTCTGACTCCAACGATAGCCGCAACGTCATCCTCCCCGATTTCATCCCGGCCCTGGACATAACTGGCAAGCTTGTCCAGCTCTCCTGCCAACTGATGCAGGTCGCTTCCCACAGCAGCCTGGAGGAGCTCCATTGCCGGCTCGGAAATCCGGATGCCGAGCCCGTTCGTGGCGTAGTGGGCTATCCATCTCGGTATCCTGTCCCCGGTCAGATAGTCGAACTCGAGCACTGTAGTCGAAGCCGCGAGCGGCGCATCTGGTTTCGTTCCCGCGGCCGCTGTCATGACAAGGAGGAGATCCGGCGCCGGCTTACTCAGGTATTCGTCGAGGGCTCTTCGCGCATCTTTTTTGAGGGCGTTCACGTCCCGAAGCACGATGACCCTTCGTTCTGCCATCATCGGCGGAGTAGAGAGCAAGACCCCCAACGTTTCGGGATCGAGCTCCGCGGCTCGCCTCGTATCCAGGTTGAAATCCCGGGAGTCTGGGTCGAGAGCGGCCTCACTTAGCTGTTTTACCGCATCATCTTTTTGATAGTCGTCCTCGCCAGTGATGAAATAAGCGCCGTCAAAGGACCGGCGCTTGAGGACATCACGGAGTGTTTTGAGCGAGGAGGCAGACATTCTCGAAATATACGGCTCCCCCTCTGGACTGCCGATGGTTCGGAAGGACTAACGAGTGTAGTTCGCTAGCTCGAGGCTGGAGTGGGCGAACCGAACCGGAACTTGTTCCGCAAAGAGAGCGGCGGGCCAAATCGTCAGGCCCGCGGATACGGACGTGACTATTGCTGGGGTCGAGGTAGTGATGGGGGTGAGGTCCAGCTCAGGAACGCTTGCCACTACCGGTGCCATCACGAGATCATGTGGCGTGTCAGAATGGAACAGGGTCGTTCCGATATATCCTAGCATCAACACACTGGCCACTGTTGCTGCGATGGCGCCGCGTCTCAGATTGCGCTGCGTCGTCGCGAACAGGTTGTCGTATTCGCAATTCCTGAGGCGCGCTTCCAGCCGCTGGGAAAAATCGGCGGATGGCTCTATGGAGGGGAGGTTTCTGAACAGAAGAAGCGCGCGGCGAATCTTTGCATCGTGCTTGGCGCAGCTTTCACATTCCAGGAGATGTCGCTGCACGCGAACCAGCTCGATACCGGCCAGGGTATCGTCTACAAAGGCAAGATGCTGATCACAAAACTCGCGGCAGTCCATGGAGATAGGTTGAGGGTTCGGTAACAGTACCCAGCAGCAGGGCGCCTGTTCCCGAACCGACAGACCTAATCTACATATGGGGCAATGATCTCCGCGAACGAATTCCTTGCCCGGTTAAGGCGCGATTTTACCGTCCCGAGATTGCAGTCGGTGATCTCCGCGATCTCCTCGTAGGACTTGCCCTCCAGCTCCCGCAGAATGAACACATTCCTGTGGTGCTCAGGGAGCTTGGCCACTGTTTCCTCGACGATCTCCCTCAAATGCCGCTTGCGGTACATATCGTCCGGACGCGACGTCGTGTCCTCGAACTGCAGCGGTCGATCCTCATCTTGGAAGTTCTTCTGAACCGTCTGGAACAGGACCAGAGGATTGCGGGAGCGGTTGCGGAGCTCGTTCTTCGCCAGATTCGACGCAATCGTATAGACCCAGGTCGAGAATTTCTTTGACCTGTCGAAGCGATGCAGATGGCGATACACCCGGATGAATACTTCCTGTACCAGATCCTCAGCCTTTTCCCGATCGCCGATTGTGCGGTACACGAAGTTCAAGAGGCGAGTCTGGTAACGAGTCACCAGCTCCGAGAAGGCACGCTCCTCACCACCAAGGAAGGCAGTAACGACGGCTGAGTCATCCATCGCCTGCAGGCGCTCCCTGACGGTCGCTCCTTCAACTGAGACTTTCTGCTTACGGACGATGTCAGCCATTCTTCTCTCCTATTAAGGGAGACTCTCACGACACTGGATCGTGCACATCTCTCTTGGAACTTTCTGCGCTACCTTATAATGCACGGGCCATGCCGGAGGCCTATTAGGCTTAACTCCTAGGCTGACAAGGACTTAGGCAACTCACTGGGAAGGTTGAGCTTGTCCAGATTCTGCCAATCTGTCCTCTTTACATGACATGTCAGGCGTCTTTCCTTGATTAGACGCCAATTTGGCCCAAAGGGTTAACGGCCAGTTCGAAACCCGGCAGCGAAGAGGAGACCGAGCGCTGTCTTGGCGTCCTTGATCTCACCGGTTTCCACCAATTCCAGCGCTCGCGACAGTGGCATTGGCTCGAGATCGAGAAACTCATCCGATTCACGTTTCGACTCTCCGGCCACCAGCCCCGTAGCCATGAAGAGGTGGATCTTCTCGTCGGTGAACCCGGGAGTCGTATACATCGTGAAAAGATGATCGACCTGCTCAGCTGAACAGCCGGTTTCTTCTTTGAGCTCCCTCAGAGCACAATCACGCGGATCTTCTCCCGGGTCGAGTCGTCCTGCCGGGATTTCGAGGAGATAACCCTCTGCCGCGTACCGGTACTGCCGAATCATGAGGACCTGGGGATCCTCTCCGCGGGGATCACTCAGGAAGGGTACGATGGCGCTGGCACCCGGATGTCTTATCATCTCGAGCTCGCCGACGGATCCGTCGGGAAACCTGACGACGTCTACGTCGAGCGAGATGACCTTGCCGGTGTAGGCACGGCGCGATTTCATCCGCCCGGGTTGTTCTGCTCCCTTCTCCGTCACTGCACTCTAGCCGTCATGAAGGACCAGCTCACCGAACTTGGAATCGGCAAGTGAGCCCTGAATCATTTTTGCATCACCGACGATTACGGTTTGCAGCTCGGGCGGATGGAGATGAGAGATCGCCGCTTCGCGCACCGCGTCAACCGAAACGTTATTGATGTTCTTGCGATAGGTATCGTAGTAGTCCGCTGGCAGGTCATGGATCACCAGCGTCGCGAGTGCTGACGCGATTGCCGCCGTGGTCTCGTAGCGAATCGGGAAAACTCCCTCGAGATAGTCACGAGCAAGAGACAGCTCTTCCTCTGATATCTTGTCACTGCGGATTCGGTCGATCTCGAGAAAGATTTCGGCGAGTGCCGGTGAGGTGACCTCACTTTCTACGGCCGTGGAGACTACGAACGGACCCGCACCACGTCGCCAATCGTAGTAGGATGACGCGCCGTACGTGTAGCCGTGGACTTCACGAAGATTGAGATTGATCCGCGACCCGAAAAGACCGCCAAGCACCGCGTTCATTACCATCGTCGGAAAGAAATCAGGATGCCTTCGTGGCAGTCCGACGTGCCCCACCCGAAGCTCGGACTGCGGCGCTTCCGGCTTATGCACGATATGAACGTGTCTCCCCTTGGTGCGGGTAGTCGTCGTGAGCTGCGGCTTTTGAGACGATCCCGAGGGCCAATTCTGGAGAGCATCCGTGACCAGTGCGCGTGTGCGCTCGGGCGTCACATCTCCCGCAACGATTACCGTCGTCGCTCCCACTCGGTAGTTCGATCGGTAGAACTGCTCAACGTCTTCACGTGAAAGCGAGCTGACGCTCTCAGTACTTCCCTCGTCTGGCCTGGAATAACGGGAATCGGGTGAATAGAGGAACTCCGAGAATTTTTCATCCGCCAATCCGCGTGGCTCGGTCTCCAGCTGAAGGATCTCCGCCAAACGCTCGGCCTTGAGCCGCTCGATTTCCCGCTCGGGGAAGATCGGACTGCTGATCACCTCGCCGAGCAGTCGAGTTGCACTCTCCAATTGGTCGGATAGAGTGGTAATCTTGATGAAGGCGCTGTCCCAGTCAGCTCCGGATTCGAGGGAGGTGCCGAGTTGCTCGAACTTCTCCGCCAGCTCCGCTCCATCGAATCGACTGGTCCCTTCGAGAAGTCCTGCCGCGGTAAGAGATGCGATGCCTTCTTTGCCGCGCGGCTCGTTCACAGACGCAGCATCGACGATGACGAGAACCGTAGCCAGTGGAAGCTTTTTCACCGGAGCCGTTACCAGACGTATCCCACTCGGCAATACTTCGTCGTGGAAGTCCGGGAAATGGTAGCTCCGTGCGGGTCCTGGTTTTGGACGGAGAGAGGTGACCATCAGCCTGTGCTTGCTGCCGCTGCCAGAACGTTTTCAGATTCGACGCCTTCTCTCGGAACGTAAAGCAGACTTGCCCTGTTGTCCTGGCCGAACCGTTCGGAAATGAGATCGTTGACTCGCTTCGCCGTCACTTCCCGGTATAGAGATGCCTGCTCGTTAATGAGCTCTGGCCGGGTGAAGTAGGTAGCGAACATGGAGAGCCTGTCGGCACGCTCGCCCGCTGACTGCAACGAGGCTACCAGATCTGTCTCGATCAGAGCTCTTGCTCTTCCTACTTCGGACTCGGTTACTCCTTCGCGATACAGAGTGTCGATCTCCCGCTCGACCTCTTCTTCGAGCTGTGAGATTCCGGTTTCAGGGCGCGCCGTCACATCGATCACCAACAGATCAGTCCCTTTGGCCAAATCGAAGGTGAACGCAGATGCGTCTGCCGCTATCTGTCGCTCACGCACCAACGACCGGTACAGCCGGCTTCCGTTTCTGAGCCCGAGAACGGCGGATGTCACGCTGGCCGCATAGTAGCTCTCGCTTCCGAAAACAGGGGAGCGAAAAACGGTAAACAGCCGGGGGAGACTGACGTCATCGTGGACCACTTCGCGCAATCGCTTTCCGAAAACGGGCGGCAGATTCATTGGTGCCAGTGGCGGCTTCCCTTTCCCTCTCGGAATCGGCCCGAAGTATTCGGCGATCAGTCGGCGCGCATCCACCGCATCGAAGTCGCCTGCTATCGAAAGAACGGCGTTGTCCGGCGTATAGTACGTGGAGAAGAACTGGGCGACGTCGTCGAGTGATGCCGCTGTCAGATCATCCATTGACCCGATCAACGAGTGCTGAAATGGGTGCGACGCCGGAAAGACCAGCTCCTGCATCTTCTCCAGCATCGTACCGTACGGTTGATTGTCGACCGACCACCGGCGTTCGTTCTTTACGACATCCCGTTGTGTGTCCAGCTTCTCCTGCGTCATCGCGGGGAGGAGCTCACCCATGCGATCGGCTTCCAGCCAGAGCGCCAGTGCAAGCTCGTTCGACGGAACCGTCTCGAAGTAATTCGTCCGCTCGAGCCACGTAGATCCATTCAGCGTTCCACCCGCCCGTTGGATCAGCTCGAAGTGTTCATTGGACCCGACGTGTGCCGAGCCTTGAAAGAGCATATGCTCGAACAGATGTGCGAATCCGGTCCTGCCGGGTTTCTCGTTCGCGGACCCGACGTGATACCAGAGATTCACTGCCACGATCGGCGCAGTGTGATCCTCGGATAGCGTGACGAAGAGTCCGTTTTCGAGGTGGAAGGTTTCTATTGGAATTCGCATTGTCGTAAATTGCCCGCCATGCAAACCCACTGGAACCCCCTCGACGTGCGCGCGTGATTGGCTCGCTCTTGGTTCTTGGGCTGCTGGCCGGCTTTCTCTTGCTGGTCTGGTGGGCCCAGGAGCGAATTCTCTTTCAGCCACCGAGACTGCATGAAGCCCCGGTCGAATCCGGGCGCGTGTACTACGAAGCGGCGGACGGACAACGGCTGGTTGGTTTCGTCGTCGGGGATCCGCGAGCGACTACCGGGATCCTCCTCTGCTTTCATGGCAATGCCGATCTCGCAATGTGGCAGCTCGACTGGGCGCGCGCGGTGCTGCGGCACACGGGCCACGCCGTTTTTCTTGCTGAATACCGTGGTTACATGTCACTCGGCGGGTCGCCCACCTACTCCAATACAAAGATTGACGCGCAAGCAGCGCATGATCATCTCGTCTCCGCATTTGGTCTCGATCGCAGGCGTGTTGCTTACTTTGGGCATTCACTCGGGAGTGCCGTAGCAGCGGAGTTGGCCGAGGTTCACCCTCCAAAAGCTCTGCTGCTTCAATCGCCATTCTCGTCTGCACGTGCGATGGCGAGGCTTATCGTGTCGCGTCCGGTCGTTTTGATCTGGAAGACAGTCTCACGAATCCATTTCGACACGAAACAAGCCGTATCACGTCTCGATGCGCCTGTCTTTGTAGCACACGGGAAGCGCGATCGTGTAGTGCCGTTCAGAATGGGAGTTGAAGTCTACGAAGCTGCGAAACGAAAGGGGCTCTTCCTCCTCGTGGAAAATGCGGGGCACAACGACGTAACCGATATCGGTGGCGACGAATACTGGAAGTGGGTTAATGCCGCGTTAAATCCATAAGCAAAAGAAAAAGGGCACGACCATCCATCTTGGCCATGCCCTCTTCATTCTTTGCGGTTCTTCGGCTAATGGATCGGCTGACCGCTCATGTCCCTGATCACGATAGGCGCGACATTGACGGCCTTGAGGCCGGGTTCAATGCTCTTTCTATCGCCTACGATCACCACGGCCAGAGCGCCGGGATCGATGTATTGCTGCGCAACTCGTGCGACATCGGCTTGAGTGACAGCTTCGATGTTCTGGACATAATTATTGTAGTAGTTGAAAGGCAGCCCATACAGCGCGACCGGAATCATCTGAAACGCTATGTCCTGTGTGGTTTCGAAATTCCCGGGTAGCTGAAGCTGCAGAAATCGCTTCGCCCGAGACAGCTCTTCTGCTGGTACCGCCTGTCGGATGCCGTTGAGCTCCTTCATGAATTCCAGCAGTGCCGAATCGGTTTTCGCCGCGACTATTTCCGCCGATGCCGAGAATGGGCCGGCGGCACGCCTCATGTCGAATCGGGAGCCGGCGCCATAGGTATAGCCCCGCGTCTCACGAAGGTTCTGATTGAGCCTGCTGGTGAATGACCCGCCCAGAATCGTGTTCATGACCAACAGAGGAAAGTAGTCCTTGGTCGAGCGCGGGACGCCCACAGAACCAATCCGAAATGAGGATTGAGCAGCACCGGGTTTGTCGATGAGGTAGATCGTAGTCGTGCCAGCTTTCGGTGGATCTCCATAAGTAAGCTGTGGCACATCGCCACGCTGCCAGCCACCGAACACTGCGTTGATCTTCTCTTCGATCTGACTCGGCGTCACATCGCCAACGATGATCAGAGTCGCGTTGTTCGGTTTGAAGTTCGCCGTGTAATAATTCTGGAGGTCAGCGACCGAGAGCGACTTCACTGACGCTTCCGTTCCGAGTGTCGCAGCCCCGTAGGGATGTCCCGTCCCGTAGATGATTGCCGGAAACGCAAGATTGGCGATCGCGGGTCCCTGGTCCTTCAACCGAATGAGATCCGTAAGTCGGCTCTTTCTAATCCGCTCGAACTCGTTTGCCGGAAACGATGGGTGGAGCGCGACATCAGCGAAGAGAGCCAATGCGCTATCCAGTTGAGCCGTCGGAGTGTGGAGAGACAGCGTGCTCGATTCCCAGCTGCTGGATGGGGACAGATTGATGCCGAGGAATGCAATCTGATCCGCGATCTCGAGGCTCTTTCGCGTTGTCGTTCCTTCACGCAGCATCGCAGAGGTAAGATTGGCCACTCCTGTTTTGCTTCCTGGGTCGGTAGTGCTTCCGCTTCCGACGAGCAGGATGAAGTCGGCAAGAGGCAGCTCGTGCTGCTCGACGATCATCAGCTTGAGGCCGTTCGGGAGCGCGCGAGTTACGATCGGCGGAAGCGCTACGCGAGGCGGAGGACCTAGCTCGGGTGGCTTGCTCCGATCAAATGTGCCCTGAGCCAAAGCAGTCGATTGAGTGACAGCTAAAGCGAGTACCCCCATCGCGCCAATGGAATTGAAGGTTTTCATTGGGCGCCTCCAGCAGCTGCGGTCAGCATCATGTCTTTCTTTCCCTCTGGGACGACTGTGAGCACGACCTTCGGCTTGCCAAGGTATTTACGGGCGACGCGTTGGACATCGGCCGCAGTTACACGCTCGTACCTCGCAGCATCCTGCTGAACGTAGTCCGGAGTGCCGGCGAAATAGTTGTAAGTGTTGAGCTGATCCGCTTTGCCCAACACACTGGCAAGACGGTCGAGGAAGCTTGCCTTGTACGAGTTCTGAGCCCGCTGCAGCTCCCGGGTCGTGATGCCCTTATCGATGATGTTGGCGATCTCCGTCCTGACAACCTTGTCGATGTCGGCGACTTTTTGCCCAGGCATCGGAGTCACGTCGACCTGGAACTTGCCGTCGAGCCGTCCGCTCTCTTGAAATGCGCGCGCGTTCTGCGCGATCTGGAGCTCGTATACGAGCTTCTTGTACAAGCGGGAGTTCTTGTCATTGGCGAGAACCAGCGCCAGGATATCGAGTGCAGCGTCGTCCGGCGCGTACAGTTTTACCGACGGCCACGTATAGAACAGCCGCGGCAGCTGAACCTTGTCCTCCAGCACGATGAATTTGTCACGCGGAAGGACTACAGCTGGAACGGTCGTTCTTCTCTTCACCGCTGGACCGCGCGGAATTGGTCCGAAGTACTGGGCGACCAGTTTCTTTACGACCGCAGGATCAAAATCGCCCGCTATCGCCACAGTTGCATTGTTGGGGGCGTAGTAAGTCCGGAAAAAGTTCTTCACATCCTCTACCGAGGCAGCACTCAGATCGGCCATCGACCCAATGACAGACCAGGAGTAGGGGTGAGATGGAGGGTACAACGCCGCCAATATGGTCTCGTCGGCGCGTCCGTACGGGACGTTGTCCACCCGCTGCCGGCGCTCATTCTTCACCACATCGCGCTGCAGATTCAGCTTGGCCAGATCCATGGTCGGCAGGAGAAAACCCATCCGATCGGCGTCGAGCCATAGCGCCAGCGCCAGAGCGTTAGAGGGCAGATTCTCGTAGTAGTTGGTTCGATCCTCGTTCGTCGATCCGTTGTTGTCGGCACCGGCTGCCTCGAGCATCTGGTCGAATGCCCCGACCGGCACGTTCTGAGAGCCCATGAACATGATGTGCTCGAACAGGTGCGCGAACCCCGTGCGGCCAATCTGTTCATCGCCCGATCCCACGTGGTACCACGTGTCTACGGAAACGATTGGCGTCGAGTGATCCTCGTGCAGGATCACCTCGAGACCGTTCGGCAGCGTGTACTTCTCGAACTTGATTTTGGGCGTGGCCTGCGCGCCGAGCGAAGCGACGGCGAGTACGCTTCCCATTAAGTAACAGAGGGAGACTAAATGCTTTGTCTTCACAACTTCCTCTCGAAAAAGAAGGCGAGCGGTGCTTTGAGCGACTCGCTGAAGATATACTTCCAGCGCTCTTCCCGATTGGGCGAGATGGGACTCGTCTGGGTCGGAGATGTGTACGGTGTAAAACCGAAGCGTCTTGCCAGGATTCGCAGCCTCAGCATGTGAAAAGGGTCGCTGACGAGAAGGGCGCTCTGAAGTCCGCGCACCTCGAGCATACCCGCGACGGCTCTCATCGATTCGCTCGTCGTCCGACCTTCGGTTTCGACCAGTATCGCGCTGTCGGGGACTCCGTGTTTCCGTGCGTAGGTCCTTCCGACAGCTGCTTCACTCGTCGTGTCACCCGAGCCGGTCCCCCCGGTCAGTATGAGAAGTGACGCGAGGTGTCGGTTCCAGAGCTCCAGTGCATGATCGAGCCGGGCCCGTAGAACGGGAGAGGGTTTACCAGCATACTGAGCTGCGCCGAGTACGACTATCGCCTGGGCAGGGCGCGCCTCGTCCCGAGAGCTCCAGACGAGTACCGCCGTGGCAGAGATGATCCAGAGCGCGAATGCTGCCACGACTACGACAGTCAGTATCCGGCGAATGAGATTTACGACTTTTTTTGCCTTGGCGGCAGCAGCGGCAGCGGCGCGCTTCATCAGTGGAAGCTACGCTAGAAAGCAAGTCTCGTGTGGGGCTTCGGGCACTCCACCGAGTATCCGATCGCGCCAAGGGTCGCCTTGAATTCGTCTTGAACGGGAGCTTCTCCGTGCACCAGCCAGATTGGGCCGAGACGTGGAGATTTGTCTCGTACCCGTCCGAGCCAGGTCATCATCTCGGTCTTGTCGGCGTGGGCGCTGTAGCCATCGATTACCTCGACATGCGCGTGAAGAGGCACGTCTTCTCCGAAGATCTGCAGAATAGGCCGTTGCTCCACCACTCTGCGCCCGAGAGTGTGCTCCGCTTGAAAGCCCACCACGAGAATGGTGTTGCGTGAGTCGCCTGCGCCCTGTGCCAGGTGATGCAGGATTCTGCCGTTCTCCATCATCCCCGACGCAGCTATGATCACCATCGGGCCGTGCGCCCGCGACAGAGCCTTCGACTCCTCAACATCGCGAGTGTAGTGGAGAAGGTCGAAGCGAAACAAATCCTTTGCCTTCTGGACCATCTCCTCGGACCGATCGAAGCTCTCCGGGTGCATCTCGAACACGGTCGTTACATCGATCGCCAGCGGGCTGTCGACGTAGATGGGTATCGAGGGAATTGCGCCTTCTTTCGCAAGCGAGTGCAGCGCGTAGATCACTTCCTGCGTTCTGCCGACTGCAAACGCAGGGATAAGAACGCGCCCGCCACGTGCGGCAGTTTCCCGAACTACCTGTGCCAGCTTGGCGCGCGCTCCTTCGACCGATTCGTGATCCCGATTTCCGTAGGTCGACTCCATTATGAGTGCATCCGCGCCTTCGGGCGGAACCGGCTCCCGGATTATGGCAAGGCCGCTACGTCCGATATCACCCGAAAATACCAGCCGCTTGGTCTTTCCTCCCTCCGTGCAGTCGAGAAGAACTGAGGCCGAGCCGAGTATGTGCCCGGCATCGATGTAACTGGCTCGTATTCCCGGGACGACGTCGAACGGCCTGTTGTAGGGAACGCCAACCATGAGGTCCATTGTACGGACTGCGTGACGCATTCCATACAGCGGCTCGATGAATTCTTTCCTCCTTTTCGCCAGAAATTCGGCGTCCTTCTCCTGAATGTGGGCGGAGTCGGCGAGCATTACCGCGCAGAGGTCTCGCGTTGCAGCAGTCGCCCAGATCGTTTTGGAGTAGCCTTCGGCTATCAGGTAGGGAAGCCGGCCCGAGTGATCGATGTGCGCGTGGGAGAGAACGACAGCGTCGAGATCCTTGATTGCCAGCGGAAGGTTGCGGTTCTTCTCGGCAGATTCCTGACGCCTTCCCTGAAACATCCCGCAATCGAGTGCGACAGTATGTCCGTTGACGTGCAGGAGATGGCAGGATCCGGTGACCTCGCGTGCGGCACCGACGAAGGTTATCTCCAAACCGGCTATCCTTCTGCTACTGCATCACGCTGAAACAGGATGGTGAGGCGCTGTTCATCCTGCGACATGAGTGCCGGCTCCCACCCACCTCTGCTTCGCTCGTTGAGAAGGTCGGTGAGCGTATCCTCGTCCTCGCGTGTGTGTCGCGTCAGCTTGACCACAACAGCCTGGTATTCTTTCATCAGGAGTTAGAGATTATGGGCCGGTTTCTGTTCATTGTTACCGCTGCTGGAATCCTGGGGCTAGAATGATCGAGCGCGTCAAGGAATTCCCCTCTCTGATTATTATCCGGCATCCCCTGGTCCAGCACAAGCTAACGATTCTCCGCGATCAGAAAACTGAGACCAAGCATTTCAAGGAGCTCGTCGATGAGATTGCGATGCTCATGGCGTACGAGGCGACCAGCGAGCTCTCTCTCGAGCCGAGGGATGTAGATACCCCGCTAGAAAAAACATCCGGATGGCATATCACCGGAAAAAAGCTGACCCTCGTTCCCATTCTGCGTGCTGGTCTCGGGATGGTGGAAGGAATTCTTCGCCTGGTCCCATCGGCACGTGTCGGGCACATTGGATTGTATCGGGACCACGGCACCCTTCAGCCGGTGGACTATTACTTCAAGGTCCCCGGTGACACGGCTGAGCGTGATTTCTTTCTCCTGGATCCGATGCTCGCCACGGGAGGAAGTGCCGCTGCTGCGGTGGCATCACTCAAGAGGGCGGGCGCAACTCGCATTCGATTTCTGTGCGTGGTAGCCGCACCTGAGGGAGTGCGCCACCTAAGCGAGGCTCACCCGGACGTGCAGATCTATTGCGCGGCTCTGGACCGCGAACTCAACAGTCATGGCTATATTCTGCCCGGTCTTGGCGATGCCGGCGACAGATTGTTCGGAACGAAATGAATTCTATCCGAACCACTCTCTCGGATTGAGCCTCTGCTGATCCGCAGCGTCCACAACCCACTGTTGGCCCTCCAGATCCGTAACTTCCCCGGCGACTGCCTCGAACCAGCATGCAGCCTTTCCGACCTCGCCGATTCGCCTCCACAGTTCTCCCACCAGGTACGTCAGGATCGGTCGCTCTTCTCTCGGAACGCCATCATAGGTCCTTAGCGCTTCCTGAAACATCCACGCGGCATGGCGCCGGAAGTACCGCTCCGCCTCGACGTCTCCTTCATCAACGCAGCACCAAGCAGCACGGAGGAGAAGGTCTGCGATGTGCCGCGGATCCAGTCCTTGCCACTGAGCAACCTTGGCAGCTGCTTCATATTTCTCGGAGCCGCATGTAAGCGTTGATCGGCTCGGGGCAAGTTCCTTGAGCACCTGCTGTTTAAGCACTGGGCTCACATCCGCTGCGCCTCTGAAGTCGGCCTCTCCACCGGAGAAGCCACACTCGCTGCACATATGGATCAGGTAAGCGAGTGGCTGCGTTCCAGCAGCCCGCTCGTGAAAATCGGTCCGCTTACCGCCAAACGCGTTGGTCGAAACTACGCTCTGAGATTTGAACTCGTTGCCACACACTGGGCAACAGAGCTCAATCTGACGCAGCGTTGTCATGGCTGCTCCTCCTCTCTGCTCTCGGAACCTCGCAGAAACTAGAGGGAATATCTGTGCCACAGTTTCAGAAATTCTTTGGAGGAGATCGGTCTTGTTGAGAGTTTGGGGTCAATGTATCTTCTCGCATCGCAAAAACCGCGACGGCTCCCACCCCGCGACCTGGTCGTTGATGCTCATCAACCTACTGCCTGACTTTTTCGCAGTTCACAACAGTACCGACCGTGTCGCCGCCTATCTCCGCTACTTCGAAAATCACCGCCGTTTTTTAGAGGC
>Ga0193699_10000073_pt1 | contig 46867 bp, 47 predicted proteins | sample L3c2metaG_FD_160095 | JGI IMG/M metagenome (GOLD analysis project Ga0193699, IMG submission 160095) | Soil microbial communities from a riparian zone of the East river system, Colorado, United States - L3c2 | ecosystem: Environmental > Terrestrial > Soil > Riparian zone | place: USA: East...
CGGGGTCATGGGCAGCAACCATGCCCGCGTGTTCGCGGGCCTGCCGGGCGTCGAACTTGTGGGTGTCGCCGATCCCGACCGCAAGCAGGCCGATTTCGTTGCCAAGACGCTGGGCTGCGCCGCGGTGCTCGATGTCGCATCGCTGCTCGACTTGAAACTCGATGCCGCCACGATCGCAGGACCCACCCATCTGCACCGCGACATCGCGCTCGCCTGCATCGAACGCGGCGTCCACGTCATGGTGGAAAAGCCGATTGCCTCGTCGGTCGAAGAGGGCAGGGAAATCATCACCGCCGCGCGCCGCGCCGGACTGACCTTGATGGTCGGTCACGTCGAGCGCTTCAATCCGGCGGTCGAAGCCATCAAGGACGCGATCCGCGGCGAGGATATTCTGTCCATCGCCATCACGCGTGTCGGTCCGTTCCCGCCGCGCATGTCGAATGTCGGCGTGGTGATCGATCTGGCGGTGCATGACATCGACCTGATCCGCTGGTTCACCGACAGCGACATCGTCGAAGTGCAGCCGCAGCTTTCCAGCGCGGTCGCCGAGCGCGAGGACATCGCGCTGCTGCAATTCCGCACCGCCTCGGGCGTGCTCGCGCACATCAACACCAACTGGCTGACGCCGTTCAAGGCGCGCAACGTCATCGTCGCGACGCGCGGCAAATATGTGCAGGGCGATCTGCTCACCCGCCAGGTGACGGAATGCTTCGGCTTCCAGCCGGACGGCAGCTACTCGATGCGTCATCTGTCGGTCGGCCACGCCGAGCCGCTGCGCGCCGAACTGCTGGCTTTCATGAGCGCGGTCCGTTCCGGCGCGGCACCCGCAGTCACCGGCGAAGAGGGCGTCGCCAGCCTCGAAATCGCCATTCAGTGCCTCGACGCGCGCCCGGCCACCGCCGCGCCCGCTCAACGCAAAGGCCCGCGCGCCGTTGCCGGTTGATTGAGCGCGCCTTTTTTATTCGGACGTTTTCATGAATCTGCGAACCGATCTTCCGGCACTTCCGTTCATCGACCTTGCCGCCCAGCGCCGCCGTCTTGGGCCGGCCGTCGATAGCGCGATCGCGCGCGTGTTGAATCACGGTCAGTTTATTCTCGGGCCGGAGGTACGGACCTTCGAGGCAGAGCTTGCGGCATTCTGTGGCGCCAAACATGCCGTCAGTTGCGCCAGCGGCACCGACGCGCTGGTGCTGGCGCTACGCGCGCGCGGCATCGGGCCGGGCGACGCCGTGATCTGTCCGTCCTTCACGTTCTGCGCGACGGCGGAAGTGGCGGCGCTGGTTGGCGCGACGCCGGTGTTCGTCGATGTCGACGAAACCACGTTCAATATCGATCCGAAGGGCATCGCCGGCGCAATCGAGGTCGCGAAAGGCCTCGGGCTCAAGCCCAAGGCGGTGATCCCGGTCGATCTGTTTGGCCTTGCCGCCGATCATGCCGCTGTAGCCGTAGCTGCCGAAGCAGAAGGCCTGTTCATTCTCGACGACGCCGCGCAGGGCTTCGGCGCGACCTTCAACAACCGCCGGCTCGGCAGTTTCGGCCACGCCACCGCGACCAGCTTCTTTCCGGCCAAGCCCCTGGGCTGCTACGGCGACGGCGGAGCCGTTATGACCGATGATACCGACATGGCCGACATCATGCGCAGCCTCCGCATGCACGGCCACGGCAGCGACAGATACGACAATGTGCGGATCGGTCTGGCGTCGCGGCTCGATACCATCCAGGCCGCGATCCTGATCGAGAAGCTGAAAATCTTCCCCGACGAAATCGAGGCGCGCGACCGCGTCGCGCGGCGCTATACCGATGGGCTCGCCGGTCTTGCGATCACGCCGACCGTGCCGGCCGGCGTCACGTCGGTATGGGCGCAGTACACTTTGCGGGTAGCCGGTGGTCGCCGCGATGTGCTGGCCGCGTCGCTCAAGGCGGAAGGCATCCCGACCGCGATCTATTATCCGATCCCGCTGCACCTGCAGCAGGCCTACAAGCATTACCCGGTCGGCAAAGGCGGCGTCGCGGTCAGCGCGCGGCTTGCGGCTGAGGTCATCAGCCTGCCGATGCACGCCTACCTCGATGCTCCGACGCAGGACCGGATCATCGACTCCGTGCGTCGTGCACTGTCGCGCTAGGCATTCAGAGGCTATTTGTTCCGTATTGCCGTAAAATTTGAAATGCCGATTGCTCCCTTAGTGGGGTGAAGTGCGCTAGGAACTGCCAGGCACGACCTCGGATCGGTTCATGAATTGGCGTCACGACAATATTCGGCTGCGCCGGCTTGAAGCCGAAGCGATCTATATTATGCGCGAGGCCGTGGCCGAATTCGGCAATCCGGTCATGCTGTATTCGATCGGCAAAGATTCCAGCGCAATGCTGCATCTCGCGCAGAAGGCATTTCATCCGGCCAAGCTGCCGTTTCCGCTGCTGCATGTCGATACGACATGGAAATTCCGCGAGATGATTGCTTTTCGCGATCAGACGGCAGCGCGACTTGGACTCGAGTTGCGGGTGCACATCAATGAAGATGGTGTTGCGCGCGGGATTTCGCCGGTCGCTTCGGGCGCGGGCGTCCATACCCAGGTGATGAAGACCGAAGGCCTGCTGCAGGCGCTGGACAAATGGAAATTCGACATCGCTTTCGGCGGCGCGCGGCGCGACGAAGAAAAGAGCCGGGCCAAAGAACGAATCTTCTCGCATCGCTCGGTGAGTCATGCCTGGGATCCGCGCAACCAGCGGCCGGAACTGTGGAAGCTGTTCAACACCCGCATCAGGCCGGGCGAGTCGATGCGGGTCTTCCCGTTGTCGAACTGGACCGAACTCGACGTCTGGGAGTACATCCGCGCCGAGAATATTCCGGTCGTGCCGTTGTACTTCGCCAAGGAGCGGCCGGTGATCGAGCGCGACGGCATGTTGATCATGCTCGACGACGACCGTTTGCCGCTGTTGCCCGGTGAGAAGCCAAAGACGATGCGCGTGCGTTTCCGCACGCTGGGCTGCTACCCGCTGACCGTAGCGATTGCATCCGATGCCGACACACTTGATGGCATCATCGCCGAGATGCGCGGTTCGGGTAGCTCCGAGCGGCAAGGACGGCTGATCGATCACGATACCGCCGGTTCGATGGAAGCAAAGAAGCGTGAGGGGTATTTCTGATGCTCGCTCCCGGCGCTACGACCACACAGCCAATAGGCACCGCGGCACGGCCGACGTTGCGCTTTCTCACCTGCGGGTCGGTCGATGACGGCAAGTCGACCCTGATTGGTCGGTTGCTCCACGAGCAGAATCTGATCTTTGACGATCATCTCGCCGCGCTCGGACGCGATTCCAAACGCCACGGCACCACCGGCGGCGATGTCGATTACGCCTTGCTGCTCGACGGCCTAGAGGCCGAACGCGAGCAGGGCATCACCATCGACGTGGCCTACCGCTATTTCGCGACCCCGCGGCGCGCTTTCGTCGTCGCCGACACGCCGGGGCACGAGCAATACACCCGCAACATGGCGACCGGCGCGTCCAACGCCGATCTCGCGGTGCTATTGGTCGACGCGCGAAAGGGCCTGCTGAGCCAGACGCGGCGCCACGCGGTGATCGTAAGCCTGCTGGGCATCAAGCACGTCGTGCTGGCCGTCAACAAAATCGATCTTGTCGATTTCGACCGGACGGTGTTCAACCATATTTCGGCGAGCTTCAAGGAATTTGCCGAGAGTCTCGGCTTCAAGGACATTACGGCGATCCCGATTTCGGCGCGGCACGGCGACAACATCTCGGTGCGCAGCGAAAACACGCCCTGGTATCAAGGGCCGGTGCTGCTCGAGCATCTCGAAACGGTCGATGTCGAAGACGACCGCGAGACCAAGCCGTTTCGCATGCCGGTGCAATGGGTCAACCGCGCCAATTCCGATTTTCGCGGCTTTGCCGGAACGATCGTCAGCGGTGAAATCGCGCGCGGCGATGACGTCGCCGTGCTGCCGTCGGGGCATTTGACGAAGGTGGCTTCGATCCTCGGGCCGGGCGGCGAGGTCGATGCCGCCGGGACCGGCGATTCAGTCACGTTGACGCTCGCCGACCAGGTCGATGTCGCTCGCGGCGACATGTTCGCCGCTGTGCGCGACCGGCCCGAGTCCAGCGACCAGTTTGCGGCGCATCTGTTCTGGATGTCGAACGAGCGTCTGCTTCCTGGGCGCTCCTATTTGATGAAGATCGGCCATCGCACGCTGGCTGCGACCGTAACCGACCTCAAACATCGGCTCGATATCGACACGTTGTCCAAGCTTGCCGCCAAGACGCTGGGGCTGAACGAGGTCGGGGTCTGCAATCTTTCGGTTGCGAGCGCGGTGGCGTTCGACTCCTATGCCGACAATCGCGACACCGGCGCTTTCATTCTGATCGATCGCTACAGCAATGAAACTGTCGCCGCCGGCCTCATCGATTTCGCTTTGCGGCGCGCTAGCAATGTTCACCATCAGGAACAGACGGTCAGTCGCGCGGCACGCTCGGGTCTGATGCGGCACAAGCCGGCGGTGCTGTGGTTTACTGGCCTGCCGGGCGCGGGCAAGTCGACCATCGCCAATCTGGTGGAAGCCGGCCTTCATGCGCGCCGCGTTCACACCATCATGCTCGAAGGTGACAACGTGCGCCACGGCCTGAACCGCGATCTTGGCTTTATCGAATCCGACCGCGTCGAGAACATCCGTCGCATCGGCGAGGTGGCGAAGCTGATGACCGATGCCGGCCTGGTGGTTTTGTGCTCGTTCATCTCGCCATTTCGAGCAGAGCGCCGCATGGTGCGCGAATTGATCGGCGCCGACGAATTCATGGAGGTGTTCGTGGATACTCCCCTCGACGAGTGCATCGCCCGCGATCCGAAGGGCCTGTACCGCCGCGCGCTGGCGGGCAAGATCAAGAATTTCACCGGCGTCGATCAGGCCTACGAGACCCCGGAACATCCAGAGCTGCATCTTCATGCCGGCCGCGGCGACGCCGAGACGCTGGCGAACGAAGTGATAGAGGCCTTGGTGAAGCGCACGATTGTGTGAGTTCGGGCTGTACGGTCAGGTCAAAGACGACCAGAAAAGCGCCACGACCGCGGTCGCCATGATCGCGGTGCCGCCCCAGCCAAAGCCTAGCAGCCACGGCTTCGCCTTGAATCGGCCCATCAGTTCGCGCCTGGAGATAATGAGCATCATGGTGACCATGATCGGTACGGCAACGATGCCGTTCAGGACCGCGCTCCAGATCAGCATTTTGATCGGATCGATGCTGGTGAAGCCGAGGCCAAATCCAATGATCGTTGCCGCGGCGATGATACCGTAAAAGCCGACGGCGTCGGGCGCCTTTGCTTCCAGCGTGGCCGGCCAGCCGAGGGCTTCCGCTACACCATAGGCGGCAGAACCGGCGAGAACCGGGATAGCGAGTAGCCCGGTGCCCACGATACCTAAAGCAAACAGCAAAAACGTCAGTTCGCCCGCCAAAGGCCGTAAGGCCTCCGCTGCTTGCGCCGCGGTTTGAATATTGGTGATGCCGCCGGCGTTCAAAACCGCTGCCGTCGTCATGATGATGAAAAAGGCGATAGCGTTGGAGAAGATCATGCCAACCGTGGTGTCGATCGCGATGCGATCGATTTCAGGGCTGCCGCCACGGCGCAGTTCGACAAGCGGCCTGCGGTGCTTGCTTTTGGCCATTTCCTCCACTTCTTGGGAGGCTTGCCAGAAAAACAGATAGGGGCTGATCGTGGTGCCGAGGACGGCGACCACCATCATGAAGTAGTCCAGATTGAATGTCGGCTTTGGCCAGATCGCCGCCAGCAAGGCCGTGCTCCACGGAATTTTTACCGTGAACGCCGTGATGACGTAGACGAACAGGGTGAGTGTCAGGAATTTCAAGACCGGCGCATAGCGGCGATAGGGCGCGAACACCTGCAGCAGCACGGAGGCCGCGGCAAAGATCAGCGCGTGTTCGTGGTTCAATCCGCCGATGACAAGCGATAGCGCCTCGCCCATGACGCTGATATCGGCGGCGATGTTGAAGGTATTCGCCGCGACAAGAAGAAACACGAGCCCGAGCACGAACCAGCGCGGGGCGAATTGGGAAAGGTTCGCGGCAAGGCCCTTGCCGGTGACCCTGCCGATCTGCGCGCTGATCAACTGGATCGCGATCATGAAGGGCGTGGTGAGGAACACGGTCCAAAGCAGGCCGTAGCCAAACTGTGCGCCCGCTTGAGAATACGTGGCGATGCCGGATGGATCGTCGTCGGCAGCGCCCGTCACCAGGCCGGGACCCAGTAGGCGGAGCAGGATGTTGCGCGGCTTCTGGCCGTTGCCGTGCTTCCGGCCGTTGCCGTTTGGAGCCTGAGTCATCGATCTGAACTTCCCCTCGCGCCCCCGGCGGGGTATTCCCCCCCATGGGAGCGGGTCAAGTTCAAAAACAATAAATTCGAAGCGTCGCCGGCAGTTAGGTCCGCTTGTAGATATCCTCGATGCGCTCGATGTCGTCTTCGCCGAGATAACTGCCGGTCTGCACTTCGATCAACTCGAGCGGGATCTTGCCGCGGTTGGCCATGCGGTGAATGCAACCGATCGGCAGATACACCGACTCGTTCTCGTGAACTTCGCGCACCGTGTCGTCGATGGTGACCTCGGCCGTGCCGTGCACGACGATCCAATGCTCGGAGCGGTGGCGGTGTTTCTGCAGCGACAGGATGCCGCCGGGAACGACGACGATGCGCTTCACTTGAAAGCGCGCGCCCATGTCGATGGACTCGTAATAGCCCCAGGGCCGATGCACGCGCTTGTGGTCGGTGGCTTCGGCGCGCTTGTCCGCCTTGAGCTTGGCGACCAGCTCGCGCACTTCCTGCGCGCGCGCGCGGGGCACCACCATCACGGCGTCTGACGTGCTCACGATCACCATGTCACTGACGCCGACCACGGCGGTGAGGCGGCCGTCGGAGTGCACGACGCTGCCGCTGACATCCATCGTTACCACCGGGCCCTGCACGATGTTGCCCGCTTTGTCGGTTGGTGTGATGTCGAACAGCGCGTCCCAACTGCCGATGTCCGACCAGCGGAACGAACCCTCGACCACCGCGGCGCGGTCGGTCTTTTCCATCACGGCGTAGTCGATCGACTTGGAGAGGGAGCGGGCGAAGGCTTCCGGCTGCAGACGCAGGAAACCGAGATCGTTGGTCGCATTCGTCACTGCGGCGACGACCGCCGCCGAAATCTCCGGTTCGAGACGGTCGAGTTCGGCCAGCAGCACGTCGGCGCGAAACAGGAAATTGCCGGAATTCCACAGATAGCCGTCGAGCACGTAACGGGCGGCAGTGGCGGCATCCGGCTTCTCGACGAATTTCTTGACCGCGTGCACGCCGTTGCTGCCGACGGCGTCGCCGCGGAGGATGTAACCGAAGCTGGTTTTGGGTTCGGTCGGCTTGATGCCAAAGGTCACGATCTTGCCGGCGTCGGCGGCCTCGCGGCCGGCGAGACACGTGGCGCGGAATTCCGGCACGTCGAGAATGATGTGGTCGGCGGCGAGCGCCAGCACTGTGGCGTCGGGGTCGCGCTGACGCGCGACTTCGGTGGCGGCGGCAATGGCCGGGCCTGAATCGCGGCGCAGCGGCTCGATCACCACCGTGACGTCAATCCCTATTTCCTCGGCCTGACGCCGCGCGAAGAAGTGGAAGTTCGGCCCGGTGATGACGATGGGCGGGCCGAACATCGGGTCCTGCACCCGCAGCAAGGTTTCCTGATAGGTCGAGCGTTCGCCGACCAGCGGCAGGAACTGCTTGGGCAAGGCGTCGCGCGAAACGGGCCAGAGCCGCGTTCCGGCGCCTCCGGCTAGCAAGATGGGAATGATCGGCGAGGACATGGTTCCGTGGCTCTCGGGCTCTAGGTTTGTGGTGGGAATCGTCTTAAGGCAGTTCTACCGGACTGACTATCGGTACTGTTGCTAAGGATTAAGACCAATCCGCGTCAGCATCTTCACCCGTACGGCATAACATTCATGATAAATCGGATGCTCACGGTTGGTGGTTTCACGCTGCTGTCGCGTATATCGGGCTTTGCGCGTGACATTATCCTGGCGGCTGTGCTCGGCGCGGGCCCGGTGGCCGACGCCTTCTTCGTCGCGCTGCGGTTGCCCAATCATTTCCGCGCCATTTTCGCCGAGGGCGCGTTCAACGCCGCCTTTGTGCCGGCCTATGCCCGCATTCGCGAGCAGGGGGGTGCGGACCGCGCCGGACTGTTCGCCGACCGCATCTTCACACTGCTGTTGGCGAGCCAGATCGTGCTCTTGGCGGTGGCGCTGTTGTGCACTCCGCTGGTGATCGATGTGCTGGCGCCGGGGTTGGTCAATGACCCGACCCGCTACGGCCTCGCGGTCGAACTCACGCGCATCACGTTTCCTTATTTGCTGCTGATCACGCTGGTGACGCTTTACGGCGGTATCCTCAACGCGCTGCAGCGTTTCGCCGCCGCGGCCGCCGCGCCGATCTTGCTCAACATCGCGCTGGTGATGGCGCTGACGCTGGCGGCGTTCTTTCCGACCGCGGGGCACGCTGCAGCTTGGGGCGTGCTGCTCGCCGGCGTCTTGGAATTTCTGCTGGTGGCCGGCGCCGCCAAACGCGCCGGCGCCTTGCCGCTGCTGCGTTGGCCGGAACTCGACGTTGACGTTCGGCAGTTTTTCCGCGCGCTCGGGCCTGCGACGGTCGGCTCGGCCGGCGTGCAGCTCGCGCTGTTCGCCGACACCATCATCGCCAGCTTTCTGCCGGCCGGCGCGCTGTCGGCATTGTATTACGCCGACCGCATCAATCAACTGCCCATTGGCGTCATCGGCATTGCCGCCGGCACGGTCATTCTCCCCGAGATGTCGCGCCGGCTGGCCGCGGGTGACGTCACCGGCGCATCGCACGCGCAGAACCGCGCCGTCGAATTCACGCTGCTGCTGTCGATCCCCTGTGTCGCGGCGTTCTTCATCGTGCCGGATTTGATCATGCGGGCGCTGTTCGTGCGCGGCGCCTTCACCGACGCCGACGCGCTCGCTGCCGGCCGTACATTGGCGGCCTATGCATTTGGTCTGCTGCCATTTGTCTTGATCCGCAGCTCGGTCGCGACATTCTTTGCCCGCGGCGACACCGCCACGCCGGTGAAGGCGGCGCTGATCGCCGCTGCGGTCAACATCGCGTTCAAGTTCTTGTTGATGGGCCCGCTGGCGCAGGTCGGCCTGGCGCTGGCGACCTCGATCGGCGCCTGGATCAATCTCGGGCTGGTGGTGTGGTTCGGGATTCGCGCCGGACACATCCAGATCGACGACCGGCTAAGGCAATCGGCGATTAAGCTTGCGGCGGCCGGGCTGGCGCTGGCCGCCGTGTTGTGGCTCTGCGCTGCGCCGGTCACGCAATTGTTAACGGGCTGGCACGGTGTCGGCCATTTGGCAGCCCTGGCGCTGCTGGCGGCCATTGGCGGCGCTGTCTATGGTGGCATCGTCCTTGCTTTGTTCGGACGGCAGTGGCTTGCGACATTTCGGTCACGGTCACGCTAACATTCGTCCCATCTGTTGCAATGCGGTAATGTGGACATACGTCCTCCCCGACGATATGGGGAACTCTCCCCGAACGCTCCGGCCGGACCCCATGAATAATTCAGCAAAAACAAATACTTTGCCTTCAGTTGGCACTGTGTGCCGCGCCGTGCTGGCGCTGACGCTTGCGACTTTTGTTGTAGGCTGCGGCGACAGCGCGCAGAAGCAGGCCGCACCGCCACCGCCGACGGTGACCGTCGCCAAGCCGGTCAAACGCACGGTGTCCGACTTCGACGAATATGTTGGCCGCTTCGTCGCAGTGAATTCGGTCGAGGTGCGCGCACGGGTGTCCGGCTATCTCGATGGCATCCACTTCAAGGACGGCCAGGCGGTCCAGAAGGGCGATCTGCTGTTCACGATCGACAAACGCCCGTTCCAGAATGCCGTGGACCAGGCACGGGCTAATGTGAACCAGGCGAAATCGAATCTTGCCTTCACAGAAGCCGACTACACGCGCGGCCAGCAGCTTGTGCGCGACAAGACCATTACCGACCAGACATTCGAGCAACGCTCGCAGGCGTACCGCAACGCGCAGGCCTCGGTCGCCAACACGGAAGCTGCGCAGCGCACTGCCGAACTCGATCTCGAATTCACTGAATTACGCGCACCGGTCAATGGCCGCATCGGCGACCGCCGCGTGTCGCCTGGCAATCTCGTAACCGGCGGTACCGGCGGAAATACGACGTTGCTTGCCACCATCGTATCGACCGACCCGATCCGTTTCGAGTTTACCTTCGACGAGGCGTCGTATCTCCGTTACGAGCGGCTCGCGAAAGGTAGCAACAACGATATCTCGAGCAGCGGCACCGGCGCCGGCACCAAAGTGTCACTCAAACTGATCGACGAACAAGATTTCGCGCACGAAGGCAGCATGGATTTCGTCGACAACGTGATCGACCGCGCGACTGGTACCATTCGCGGCCGCGCGGTGTTCGCCAATCCCAACGGCGTGCTCACGCCCGGCATGTTCGCGCGCGTGCGCGTGCCGGCGTCGCCGCCTTACGAGGCGCTGCTGGTGCCCGACGCGGCCATCGGTACCGAACAGGCGCGCAGACTCGTCACCGTCGTCAACGCCGAGAACGTCGTCACGCTGAAATATGTGACACTGGGCCAGGTGCTGCCGGACGGCCTGCGGGTGATCAAGGATGGCCTGGGCCCCGACGACCGCGTGATCGTCAACGGTCAGTTGCGCGCGCGGCCCGGGCAAAAAGTGACCCCGCAGGAGCAGGGGGCAGCGCCCGCGGCTGGAGCGCCGGCCGCCAGCGCGCCACCGCAGGGTGCGAAGAAGTAAACCATGCGTATTTCGCACTTCTTCATCGACCGGCCGATTTTCGCCTCTGTGGTCTCGATCGTCATCGTGATCCTGGGCGCGGTCGCGTTCTCGCGGCTGCCGGTCGCGCAGTATCCGGAAATCGCGCCGCCGACGATTACCGTCACCGGGCAGTATCCCGGCGCCAGCGCCGACATCGTGGCCTCGACCGTGGTCGCGCCGATCGAGCAGCAGATCAACGGCGTCGAGAACATGATCTATCTGTCGTCGAACTCGACGGCGGACGGCCGGTTCACGATTTCGGTGACGTTCGACATCGGCACCAATCTCGATATCGCGCAGGTGCAGGTGCAGAATCGCGTCGCCATCGCGCAGCCGCGTCTGCCGGTCGACGTGCGCGCTATCGGTGTCACGGTGACTAAGAGTTCGCCCGACCTGATGATGGTCGTACACCTCTATTCGCCCGATAAATCGCGCGACACATTGTTTATTTCGAATTACGCCACGCTCGAAATTACCGATGCCGTCACCCGCGTCGATGGTGTCGGCTCGATCATCGTGTTCGGTGCGCGCGACTACGCCATGCGGGTCTGGCTGGATCCCGACCGGCTGCAATCGCTGGGATTGACGGCGGGCGATGTCGTTTTGGCCCTGCAGGGCCAGAATGTGCAGGTCGCTTCCGGCGTGCTCAACCAGCCGCCGGTCGATAAACCCGGCGCGTTCCAGATCAACGTGCAGACGCAAGGGCGGCTCGCTAATCCGGACGAGTTCGGCAATATCGTCGTCAAGCAGACCGCCAACGCCATCGTGCGCATAAAGGATGTGGCGCAGGTGGAACTGGCGGCGCAGGACTATTCGACCAATTCCTATCTCGATCGCGATCCGGCGATTGCGCTCGGCATTTTCCAGCGCCCCGGCTCGAACGCGCTTTCGACCGCCAAGGCCATCATCAGCACCATGGATGACATGGCCAAGCGGTTTCCGCCCGGGCTGAAATACACCATCGTCTACAATCCGACCCAGTTCATCCAGGACTCGGTGGACGCCGTTCAGGAAACCATCCTCGAGGCAATCCTGCTGGTCGTGCTGGTGGTGGTGCTGTTCCTGCAGACCTGGCGCGCCGCGGTAATCCCGCTGATCGCCATTCCGGTGTCGCTGATCGGCACTTTCTTCTTCATGTCGCTATTCGGCTTCACGCTGAACAACTTGTCGCTGTTCGGCTTGGTGCTGGCGATCGGCATTGTCGTGGACGACGCCATCGTGGTGGTTGAGAATGTTCAGCGCAATATCGAGGCGGGGTTGTCGCCGCACGATGCGGCGATCAAGAGCATGGACGAGGTGGGCGCGGCGCTGATCGCGATCACGTTGGTGCTGATCTCGGTGTTCGTGCCGTCTGCTTTCATCACCGGCATTTCCGGCCAGTTCTATCGCCAGTTCGCGCTTACCATCGCGGGTGCGACCATCATTTCGCTGATTGTGTCGCTGACGCTGTCGCCGGCGCTGTGCAGCCTGCTGCTCAAGCCGCCGCATGAAACCAGGAAGCACTATTGGTGGAGCGCGCCGATCCGCGGCTTCTTCGGCGTGTTCAATCGCTATTTCGACAAGCTGACGCGCGGCTATGGCTGGCTGGCGGCCAAAACGGTGCGCTTCGCCGTGTTGATGTTGGTGGTCTATGCTGGCGTGGTCGTGTTCGGCCTCAACGAGTTTCGCAAAACGCCGGTTGGCTTCATCCCGCAACTCGACCGCGGCTATCTGATCATCGTCACCCAGCTTCCGCCGGCGGCTTCGCTGGCCCGCACCGATGAGGTCAACCGGCGCGCCGTCGATATTGCCTTGCAGGTGCCCGGCATCGCCCATGCCGTGAATATCGTCGGCTTCTCCGGCGCCACCTTCACCAATTCGCCCAACGCAGGCGCGGTCTTCGTAACGCTCGATCCGTTCGACAAGCGCGCGGCGAATCCGGGCCAATCGGCTGCGGAGATCCAGGGTCAGTTGTTCGCACGGCTGGCGGGGATTCAGGAAGCGATGGTTTTCGTCGCCGCGCCGCCGCCGGTGTCGGGCATCGGCAATGCTGGCGGCTTCCGCATGATGGTGGAGGATCGTGCCGGCCGCGGGCCGGAGGCTCTTCAAGGTGCCGTCTACGCCATGATGGGCCGCGCGGCGCAAACGCCGGGTCTTGTTCAGGTCTATTCGCTGTTCGAGAACACCACGCCGCAGCTTTATCTCGATATCGACCGGACCAAGGCGCTGTTGCTCGGGATCAACGTCCCGGATGTTTTCGCTGCCCTCCAAATTTATTTAGGTTCGGCTTACGTCAACGACTTCAACCTGTTCGGCCGCACCTATCGCGTGGTGGCGCAGGCGCTGGCAGATTATCGCTTGGACGAGAAGGACGTCCTGAAGATACGCGTGCGCAACAGCAGCGGCGAAACCGTTCCTCTTGGCGCATTCACCACGGTGCGCAGCGTCACCGGGCCTTATCGCGTGCCGCGCTACAACCTGTATCCCGCGGCCGAACTCGATGGCAGCGCGGCACCGGGCTATAGCCAGGGCCAAGCCATCCAGATCATGGAAAAGTTGGCGGCGGAAACGCTGCCGGAAGGCTTTTCCTATGAATGGACCACGCTTGCTTTCCAGCAACTGCGCGCCGGCAGTACCGCGATATTCGCCTTCGTACTGGCGGTGGTGTTCGTGTTTCTGGTGCTCGCCGCGCAGTTCGAAAGCCTGACGCTGCCGCTTGCGGTGATCCTCATCGTGCCGATGAGTTTGATCGCGTCGATCGTCGGCGTCGTGATACGCGGGCAGGACAATAATATTCTGACCCAAGTCGGTTTCATCGTTCTGATCGGCCTTGCCGCCAAGAACGCTATTCTGATCGTTGAGTTCGCCAAGCAGCTCGAAGACGCCGGTCGCGACCGGTTCGCCGCGGCGGTCGAAGCCGCGCATCTGCGGTTGCGGCCGATTTTGATGACTTCCTTCGCCTTTATCCTCGGCGTGACGCCGATGGCCTTCGCGATCGGCGCCGGCGCGGAACTGCGCCAGTCGCTGGGCACGGCGGTGTTCTCCGGCATGATCGGGGTGACCATCTTCGGCCTGATCTTCACGCCGGTGTTCTATGTGGTGGCGCGCTGGCTCGCGGTCCGTAACAAGCGCGCCCAGAAGCACCCGCAACCCGCGGAGTAAACACACCATGGCGGCGATGAAATTCGGCTTCGGCAAGGCCCTCACGCGCAAGGAAGACGATGCGCTGCTGCGCGGCGCCGGACGCTACGTCGCCGACGTTGCGCCCGAGAAAACGCTACACGCAGTTATGCTGCGTTCGCCGCATGCTCATGCCAACTTCACGATCACCGATCTCGACCGTGTCCGCGCCATGAAGGGCGTGCGGCTGGTGCTCACCGCCGCCGATATCACCCACCTCGGCCCGTTGCCGACCCCGGGCGTGCTGCCGGACGTCGCGATCAAAGTGCCGCATTATCCGATCCTGGCGAGCGATACCGTGCGCCATGTCGGCGATGCCATCGCGTTCGTGGTCGGCGACACCCTCAATGCCGCCAAGGACGGAGCCGAAGCCATCACCGTCGACTGGCAGCCGCTGCCGCATGTGATCGGCGCCATTGCCGCGCTCAAAGCCGGCGCGCCTCAAGTGTGGGCCGACCAGCCGGGCAATCTGGCCTTCGAGACATCGGTCGGCGACGAGGCCGCGACGAAGCAGGCCTTCGCGCAAGCCGCGCGCACGGTGTCGCTGACCATTATCAATCAGCGGCTCGTGACCAATTATATGGATACCCGCGGCGTCATCGCCGAATACGACGGCGACCGCTACACGCTGACGCTCGGCAGCCAGGGTAGCCACATCATCCGCGACATCATCGGCGGCGCGGTGATGAAGCTGCCGCCGGAGAAGATGCGCGTCATCACGCCCGATGTCGGCGGCGGCTTCGGCACCAAATTGTTTCCCTATCGCGAATACGCGCTGGCCGCGGTGGCGGCGGAAAAGCTGCGCAAGCCGGTGAAATGGGTCGCCGACCGCAGCGAGCATTTTCTCGGCGACAGCCACGGCCGCGACAACATCTCGACCGCGAGACTCGCGCTCGACGACAAAGGACGCTTCCTCGCGCTCGATCTCGATATCGTCGCCGACATGGGCGGCTATCTGTCGTGCTACGCGCCATACATTCCCTGGCTCGGGCTGGGCATGGCGACCGGCGCCTATGACATTCCGGCCGCTCATGCGCGGTTGCGCGCGGCGTTCACCAATACCGTGCCGGTCGACGCCTATCGCGGCGCCGGACGGCCGGAAGCGTCCTATCTCATCGAGCGCGCAGTCGATGCCGTAGCGCTCGAGATCGGCATGGCGCCTGACGCGCTGCGCCGCAAGAATCTCATCAAGCCGAAAGCGCTGCCGTACAAAACGCCGACCGGCAAAGTCTACGACTCCGGCGACTTCGCGGGCGCCATGGCGCGCGCGCAGGAGATGATCGACTGGGCCGGCTTCAGTAAGCGCGCCACGGCGGCGAAGCGTGCCGGCAAACTGCGCGGCATCGGCATGGCGACCTACATCGAGGCCTGCGGCAACAACGGGCCGGAAACCGCGACCATCAATCTCGACAAAGACGGCGGCGTCACCGTGCTGATCGGCTCGCAATCGACCGGGCAGGGCCACGCCACGTCTTATGCGCAACTCGTCGCCGACCATCTCGACCTGCCGCCCGAACTCGTGCGCGTCGTGCAGGGCGACACCGACCGCATCGCGACTGGCGCCGGCACCGGCGGCTCGAGCTCGATCCCGATCGGCGGCGTCTCGGTCGACCGCGCCAGCAAGACGCTGGCCGGACAACTCAAGGACATCGCCGCCGATGCGCTGGAGGCTTCCGCGAGCGATATGGAGATCGCCAACGGCACGGTGCGCGTCGCCGGCACCGACCGCGCGATTTCCTTCGCCGACATCGCCGCGCATCCGAAGGCGACGCCGGACAAGCTCAAGGCCGCCAACGAATTTGCCAACGAGCCGCCGACCTATCCGAACGGCGCGCATATCGCCGAGCTCGAGATCGATCCCAATACCGGCGCGACGGAGATCATCAAGTATGTGATCGTCGACGACTTCGGCGCCACGCTCAATCCGCTGATGCTGGCGGGGCAGGTGCACGGCGGCGCGGTGCAGGGCATCGGCCAGGCGCTGATGGAAGACACCGTCTACGATGTGCAGTCGGGCCAGCTTCTGAGTGCCAGCTTCATGGACTACGCCATGCCGCATGCCAGTGACGCGCCGGATTTTGTGTTCGAGACCCGCAACATGCGGTGCAAGACCAACCCGCTCGGCGTCAAGGGCGCGGGCGAGGCCGGCGCCATCGGTTCATGTCCGGCGGTCATGAATGCGGTCGTCGACGCGCTGCACCGCGCCCACGGCATCCGCCATATCGACATGCCGGCAACGCCGCAGAAGATCTGGCAGGCCATTGAAAAGGCCCGTAAATCCAGCGCAGCCTGAGCGTTCACGTTTTCGTGATCACGCGGCATCGCGCCGTGCGGCGGGCTTTGGAATAAGCCCAAGAAACTGGTGTTGGCTGGGGACTGGCGAAACCTCAGGGGAATGTCATGCCTCTTGCGCAGCTGACGATTGCGGCTATCGCTCTTATTGCCCTCGGCGTGACGGCGGTGGTCGCACAGCAGAATCCTATCGCCGCGCGCAAGGCGCTGATGAAGGCGAACAACGACAACGCGAAGGCGATGGTGCAGACCATGCGCGGGCAGACGCCGTTCGACGCTACCGCGGTCGATGCTGCCTTCGCGCAATGGGCCGAGACGGCGCAAAAATTCCCCGGCCTGTTTCCGGAAAACTCGAAGACTGGCGACGATACCCGTGCAACGCCGAAGATCTGGCAGAACAAGAAAGATTTCGACGAGAAGGCCGCCGCCTTCGGCAAGTCCGTGGCGGACAACCGCGACAAGGCGAAAGCCTCGCTCGACGGTCTCAAGGCCGCGATCCCGGTGGTCGGCAAGACCTGCGACAACTGTCACGAGGATTATCGGGCGTCGCGGCAATAGAAACTCCAGTGTCTTTGGTTTCGCCGGCGCGATGTTGTCGCGCCGGCGTTTTGTTTGCGCTATGAGATGCGGCGAGGACCGCGCATGATGAAGAAGCTGTTTGTGCTGATCGCCGCCTGCGCTGTACTCGGCCTCGCCCCGTTCTGGTTCCTGACCCTGCCGCAGACCATGACGGCTGCCGCGCTCGGCGCCCACACGCCCGATCTCGCCAACGGCAAGACCATGTTCCAGAGCGGCGGCTGCGCGTCGTGCCACGCCGTGCCTAAGCAAGAGGACAGGACCAGGCTTGGCGGCGGGTTGGCGCTGAATTCGCCGTTCGGGACCTTCTATGTGCCGAACATTTCACCTGACCCGAAGGATGGTATCGGCGGCTGGAACGAAACGCAGTTTGTCACCGCGCTGATCAAAGGCACGTCGCCGTCCGGCGAGCATTATTATCCGGCGTTTCCCTACACCTCCTATCAGCGCATGACCTTCGACGATGTGCGCGACCTGTTCGCCTATCTCAAGACGCTGCCGCCGGTCACAGGGACCGTGCGCGATCACGATCTGCCGTTCCCGTTCAACATCCGCCGACTGCTCGGCGGCTGGAAGTTGTTGTTCCTCGACGGCGCGTCGTTCAAGTCCGATCCGGCGCAGTCGGCGCAATGGAGTCGCGGCGCTTATCTCGTCAACGGCCCCGGCCACTGCGCGGAGTGTCACTCGCCGCGCAACGCGCTCGGCGGAATCGAAAGCGGCCTGCGCTTTACCGGCGGGCCTGCCCCGGACGGGCAGGGCGGCGTTCCCAACATCACCCAGTTCAAGCTCAAGGATTGGTCGGTCGAGGATATCGCCGAAACGCTCGACACCGGCATGACGCCGGACGCCGATCGCGTCGGCGGCAATATGGTGGACGTCATCCGCAATACTTCACAACTCAGCCCGGCCGACCGCGAGGCGATGGCGGTCTACATCAAGTCGCTGCCTGCGGTCGAAGGCCGCGTGGTGAGGAAAAAACAGTAGTTCCGCTTTCATTCCACCGGCTATCGGCTATGTAGGGGCCGTGCTGGGATCGCTGGAATGAATCTGTTCAAGGCTATCGGTTTCAAGCTGATCTCTGCGCTGTTGTTCGCCGCATTGTCCGCCTTGGTGCGGCAATTGGGCGACGTCACCCCGGTCGGCCAGCTTGTCTTCTTCCGCAGTGCCTGCGCGATTCCACCGGTTCTGCTGATTTACGCGTTCCGCGGCGAGTTCATGGAGGCGGTGCGCACCTCCCGGGTGTTCGGACAACTCGGCCGCGGCGCGCTCAGCGTCGGCGGCATGTACACCAACTTCTCCGCGTTGCAACGGCTGCCTTTGGCCGACGCCACCGCGATTTCGTTCGCATCGCCGCTGATTACGGTGGCGCTGGCGGCCATCATCCTGAAAGAACGCATCCGGATCTATCGCTGGACAGCGGTCTTGGTCGGCTTTTTCGGCGTGATCGTGATGCTGATCCCGCATCTCGACTTCCGCCAGTACGCAATGGCCGGCGCGCTCAGCGTGGCCACCATCGGCTCTTTGCTTGCGTTGTTCGCCGCATTCTGCAACGCGGGTACGGTGATCCAGACGCGGCGCCTGACGCAGAGCGAAACGACGTCGTCGATCGTTTTCTATTTCTCGCTGATGACGGCGCTGGCCGGTCTGGTGTCGCTGCCCTTCGCCTGGCACACGCCGACCGGCGCCGAACTCGTCATGTTGATCGGGACGGGCGTATTCGGTGGCGTCGGCCATATCTTTTTGACCGAAAGCTACCGCTACGCACCGGCTTCGGTGGTGGCGCCGTTCGATTACTCGTCGATGCTGTGGGCGCTGCTGCTCGGCTACTGGCTGTTCGGCGAACTGCCGACCGCGCTGGTCTATATCGGCGCGGTCATCGTGTCGGGGGCCGGCCTTTACGTGATCTGGCGCGAACGGCAACTCGGCGTGAAACGCGCGCGTGAGGTGGAAGGGCCACGCGCGCCGGAGATTTAACGCCTGTGTTGCGTCGATCGGTTGAGCCGGCAACCCATTTCGGACATTCGACAGCGGGCCGAAAAGCGGATAGCATCTTCATACGGTCAAGCAGATGAGCTTGGCTAAGAGCTGCCGCAAAAACGTCGACTTAACCGAAGTGCCGCTTGCTTTTGTTGGCAGCCTTGGTGTCGTCCGGTAGACACAAGCTCAATCTGGAAGTCGTTCTTGGCTTGATCGCGGGTGAAACGCCCACATTCTGCGCGTGCGCTGCTTTCAGCACGGGGCAGACAACATCCAAGGAGGACGTTATGCCGACATTCATGCTATCGCTCAATTGGACCGAGCAAGGCGTTCGCAATATCAAGGACTCGCCGAAGCGCGTGAAAGCTGCCCGCGACCTCGCCAAGAAGGTGGACGTCGAGCTTAAGCAGCTTTATCTCACCACCGGCGACAGTGATCTTGTCGCTTTCGTCGAAACGCCAAACGGCGACAACGTCGCCAAATTCGCGCTGGCGCTCAGCGCGCTCGGCAATGTGCGCACCCGCACCGCCCGCGCATGGCCGGAGGCCGAATACCTGAAGCTCATCTCCGAGTTGCCCTGATCGTCCAGCGGAGGCTGCCTCAGTTGGCGGCCTCTTAATTCATACGGGCTTCGACGTTATGCAGTCGCCCAGAATGGGCGGCAAACAGGGAGGATTATCAATGGCAACGTGGCAACCTGATCCCTCGTTCTACCCGTCTCCGAGAATGGCGGCCAAAGCGCCGAGCGAAGACTTGGCGTACGTCGCGGCCTTCGACCCGGATCGCAAGAAGCCCGACGCGATCACGATCGTCGACGTCGATCCGAAATCCTCGACCTATTCCCAGATCGTCGGCCAAGTGGCGATGCCGAATGTGGGCGACGAGCTTCATCATTTCGGTTGGAATGCGTGCTCATCCTGCCTGTGCCCGAATGCGCCGCACCCGCATATGGAGCGGCGCTATCTCGTTGTCCCGGGCCTTCGCTCATCGAGACTGCACATCATCGATACCAAGCCAGACGCACGAAATCCCAAGATCGTAAGGGTGATCGAGCCCGAAGAGATCGCCGAGAAAGCCGGCTATTCGCGGCTGCACACCATTCACTGCGGACCGGAAGGCATCTACGTCAATGCGCTTGGCAATTCCGAAGGCAAGAGGCCCGGCGGCATCTTTCTCATGGATCCTGAAAGCTTCGATGTTCTCGGCAAATGGGAACTGGATCGCGGTTCGCAGGAACTGGCTTACGATTTCTGGTGGCACCTCGGTCACGACACCATGGTGACGAGCGAATGGGGAACGCCGGATACATTCGAAAACGGTCTCGTTCCCGAAATCCTGCTCGGCGGTAAATATGGCCGAAAACTGCATTTTTGGGACCTGCATAAGCGCAAGCACTTGCAGGAAATCGATCTCGGGGAGGAAATTCAGCTCGTGTTCGAGTTGCGGCCCGCGCACGATCCAACGAAGGCTTACGGATTCGTCGGCTGCGTGATCAGCCTGAAGGATCTGTCCTCGTCGATCTGGACCTGGTATCGCGACGGCGACAAATGGGCGGTCAAAAAGATCATCGACATCCCGGCCGAGCCCGCCGATCCGGACGACCTGCCGCCGGTGCTGAAGGGTTTCAAGGCGGTCCCGCCGCTCGTCACCGACATCGACTTGTCGATGGACGACCGCTTTCTCTACGTGTCGTGCTGGGGCACCGGCGACATGCACCAGTATGATGTCTCCGACCCAATGAACCCCAAGCTCACCGGCAAGGTGCGCATTGGCGGCATCGTGTCGCGGACCACGCATCCCAAGGCGACCAACGGCGCACTCAATGGCGGCCCGCAAATGGTCGAGATCAGCCGGGATGGAAAGCGAGTGTACTTCACCAACTCACTTTATGGCGCAATCGATCCGCAGTTCTATCCCGAGGGTATCGACGGTTGGATGGTGAAACTGGACGTCGGCGAGCATGGCGGCATCGAATTCGACAAGAACTTCTTTGTCGACTGGCCAAAAGGGCACCGCCCCCATCAGGTGCGTTTGGCAGGCGGTGATTGCTCGTCCGATTCCTATTGCTACCCGTGACCCGTCACGAAGCCGCGTTGCTGTCCCTTGGTCCCGTGTCATCCTTCGAGGCTCGGCAGCTTCGCTGCCTCGCACCTCAGGATGACGGCGAGAGGTTAGCTATGACCGACGTCTCGCCGTGGCTTGTGCTTGCCGGCCTGGGTGCGTTCCCTGGCATCCACCCTGCCATGGGCTGGTTGTTCGCGGTCGCGCTTGGGCTGCACCGGAAAAGCCGACGGGTTGTGTGGTTGTCGCTCATCCCGATTGCCGGGGGGCACGCGCTTTCGATCGCTGTCGTCGTGGCTGCGGTGGTGACGCTGGGACTCGTCGTTGACCGGCGCATTCTGGAACTGACGGCCGGCGTTGTTCTCCTGGGCTGGGCCTTCTATTACGCTCTCTATGGTCATCGCCATCGCGTGCGCGTGGGAATGCAAACCGGCATGGTTGGACTCGGGGTGTGGTCATTTCTGATGTCGACCGGCCATGGCGCCGGCCTGATGCTCGTCCCGGTCATCGTCCCCTTGTGCCTCTCCGCATCGCCGACGAACGACGTTCTCGCTGCGGGATCCTTGCCGATCTCGCTTGCGGCCGTCGCGGTGCATACGGGCGCCATGCTCGCCGTGACCGCGGCGATGGCGGGCGTGGTCTATGAATGGATGGGCCTGGCGTTTCTACGTCGCGGTTGGATCAATCTCGATCGCATTTGGATCGCGGTTCTAACGGCGACCGGCCTCATACTTATTGTGTGATGGTCTTCAAACTACTCGGAAAGCCGTCAAATCACGAACTGAGCATGTCGGGAGCGGAGGTCCTCGTAGCATTCGCAGACGACTTGTTCGAGGGCTTTGCGGTCGACGATTTCGATTTGTCCGCGCTGGGTCCGCTGGATCATTCCCAGGGCTTGGAGCTTGAAGGCGACCTGCGTCACAGTGGTCCTGCGAACGCCGAGCATTTGTGACAGGAAGTCCTGTGTCAGCGGCAGGACATTTGTATTCGCCAAATCCTGCGTCAGCAGCAGCCAGCGACACAGGCGCTGCTCGACGCCGTGCAAGGCATTGCACGCGGCCGTTTGCTGGATTTGGACGACGATCGACTGAACGCTTTGCAACACGAGAGTTGCCAGACGGTCGCTCTGCCTGAAGGCAGAGCGGAACCGCGCGCTGGGGATCCGCGAGGCTGTTCCTGGCACTTGCACCACGACTCTCGCGAACGCCCGCCAGCGCCCCAAGCCCGACACCCCGCCAACCAAGCCGTTACGGCCAATGGTCGCCGTCTCGACCGTTTGCCCGTGCCGCATCACAGCCAGGAATGAGATGACTGCGGTGTGTGGAAAATAGACGTGTTCAACGAAGTCGCCCGGCTCGGTCAGGACCTGGCCCTGATCAAGCGATACAGCAACGAGATAGGGAGCAAGCAGAGCGAAATCCGCCGGCGGAAGGGACCGCAACAGTCGATTTTGTCGGGCAGCCTCTGGGCGATCGTTTTTCATCGCGGCTTCCCCATCTTCTTGTTGTGTTGATCCTACATTGAAAAGCCGGGCACGTCTCAGCCCTTGCGTGCAGTGCCTCACCTGGAACGTAGGTTCCAGCACCACGGCTTGGGGTGCTCACCTTCAACGAAAGCTACCTTTAGCGAAATATGACACTCAGGTGATGCTTCGCGGTGGTGGTTGGCCGCCGCACGAAATCTTGCACGAGAGTCGGCGAGCGAACCGACCGCCACTGCGGGCAAGAGAAGACTAGCGCGTCCATGCTGCCCCCGCAGCATATCGAGTGGTCCCACAAGACGAGAGGAAAATCTGCGTGAACGAAACCAAGAAAGTCGACACCACCCCGAAACCGAAGACCGCAACAAACGAGGCAATGTCATCCATGGAACTCCCGCGCTTTGAATCCCCTTTCTTCATGTTGCCGTCGGCGTTGCGAGCTTTCGCCGAGAATCAGGTCATCCAGCGGAAAGAGACTTTGGAAACCCTGAACACGGCAGTCCAGGAAGTGTATTCGACCAGCGTCAGAGGCCTCAACGAATATGGCCAGAAGATCATGGAAGCAGGGCACCAAGATGCCGATACTGTCTACGATTGTTCTCGCGAACTCATTGCCGCAAAGTCGTTCCCTGAGGTGATGGACGTCTGGACCACCCACGCGCCTCGGCAACTCAATGCCATATCGAGCCGGACCGGCGAGTTGTGGACGCTGTATTGGAAAGTGGCGGCCGATGCCGCAAAGCCGATCGCGGTCGGCATGTTGCACACGCTCGCGCGCTCCAAATAAGTCTGGTTGCTGCGCGATATCCCGGATGTGCCCTGTGGGGGCGGCCATCTCGACAAACAAACAGGAACGTTCACGGAGATCAGCGGTGGGTGCTGTGATGATTAGATGCCCGAATACCGGGCAGGCGATTTCGACCGGCATAAAGGTGGACGGACGGAATTTCGGCTCGACGCCAGTGTTTTTCAGCCGCACTTTCTGTCCGCATTGTCAAACATCTCACGAATGGTTCGCCAAGGAAGCCTGGGTCTGCGACGGTGGAAATACGTACATCGCATCGCAGCGCGCGCGAAAGGCAGTTTGAAGGCGCAAGTGCTGGCCCCATTGAGTTCGTCGATCGATCAGCGGCACTCGGCCCGCCCTCTGGGCTCGGGGTGTGATCATTTCCGATGGCGACCGGCCATGGCGCCGGCCTGATGCTCGGCGTCGGTCATCGTCCCTTTGTGCCTCTCCGCATCGCCGACGAACGACGTTATTGCTGCGGGATCGTTGCCGATCTTGCTTGCCGCCATCGCGGTGCATTCAGGTGCCATGCTTGCCGCGACCGCGGCGATGGCGGGCGTGGTCTATGAATGGATGGGCCTGGCGTTTCTGCGTCGATCGGTTGAGCCGGCATCACCAAATCGGAAGGTCTATGTTTGAAACGCCTTGAAGGTGATGATCGTCCGGGTGTCCTTGATGCCGGCGATGCAGTGCACCTTCTCGTTGACGAAGTGCCCGATGTCGGTGCCGGCGTCGACGTAGAATTTCACCAGCAGGTCGAAGTCGCCGGCGGTCGAATAGATCTCGGAGGCGATCTCGGCTTCGGCGAGTTCGTTGGCGACCTGATAGGCCTTGCCGAGCTCGCATTTGATCTGAATGAAAAACGGGGTCATCGCTTGCGCTCCGGCATCTTTGGCGCCGCATGATCGTGTCCGAAAACCGGTATCCACTTTTCGGGATCATGCGGGCATGTAATCCAGCAAAAAGGCGGCTCGCATGCAAGCTACATAGGTCTGTGGGCAAGTTTACGGCTTGCCTTGGAAAGCGACGCAGACTAGGTATTCGACAGCAATCTCGTGGGGTGTCCGGCCGTCGCCGGACTGAGAGGTCGTCCGGGCCAACCCAACGAACCTGATCCGGGTCATGCCGGCGGAGGGAGATGAGATGCACAACTCAGACGCGCTATCGCACGATGCCGTGCCGCAGATCGCGGCCGCCGTGCTCGACCGCCTCCGCACCCGCGCGCCGTGCGTTCATTGCATCACCAATGCGGTGGCACGGCCAATGTGCTGCTCGCCGCCGGCGCCGTGCCGTCGATGACGCTGTCGAGCAGCGAGATCGGCGCCTTCGTGTCGCGCAGCGACGCGTTGCTGGTCAATCTCGGAACTTTCGACCGCGAGCGCCGCGAGGCGACCGTGATCGCGGTCGAGGCGGCGGCCAAGGATAACGTCCCGTGGGTGCTCGATCCGGTGTTTGTCGAGCGCAGCTTGTCACGGGCCTCGTTCGCACGTGACATGGTCGTGCTTGCACCGAAAGTTGCGCGGCTCAATCAAGACGAGTTTGCCGCGCTAGCCCGTAATCCACCGACGCGTGTGGCGGTCGGCGCCTACGCCCGCGACCGCAACATCGTTGTGGGGCTGTCGGGCGAGACCGATCTCGTCACCGACGGCGCGCGCGCTGCGGTGATCGCGAACGGCCATCCGCTGATGACCAAAGTGACAGCGATGGGCTGCGCCGCGTCGTCGCTGATTGCGGCCTGTCTTGCCGTCGAACCGGACTCATGGCGCGCCACCATCGCGGGTCTGCTCATCGTCGGCGTTGCTGGCGAACTGGCAGCGGCGAAGGCGCAAGGGCCGGGGACTTTCGCGGTCGCGATTCTCGATGAACTCCACAATCTCGATGGGCAAACGCTCATCAGCCACGCTCGCACCGATATTGAAAAGGCCATCTAATGGACGTCGATCTTCGCTTATATGCCGTCATCGATCCCGCCGTCGCCGGCGGCCGTACGCTGGGCGATTTGGCCGCGCGCATCGCCGGCAGCGCGACGCTGGTGCAGTTGCGCGATAAGCACGGCTCGACGCGGATCATGGTAGAGGAGGCGCGCGAACTGACAGCCGTGCTGGCGCCGCTCAACATTCCGCTGCTGATCAATGATCGCGTCGATATCGCGCTCGCGGTCGAAGCCGACGGCGTGCACATCGGACAGGACGACATGTCGCCGGCCGACGCGCGGCTGCTGCTTGGCCGGACCGCGATTATTGGGCTGAGCATCAAGACCATCGAGCAGGCCAAGGCCGCGCCGCTCGACATGCTCGATTATGTGGCGATCGGCGGCGTCTACGGCACGACGTCGAAAGAAGACGCCAAGGCGTCCATCGGGCTGTCCGGCTTGGGCGCGGTCGTGCAGGCGATCCGCGCGCGCGATCCGAAATTTCCGATCTGCGCCATTGCCGGCATCAACCAGAGCAATGCCGGCGACGTGATTGCGCAAGGCGCCGACGGCGTCGCCGTGATTTCGGCGCTTTCGCTGGCGGCCGATCCGGCGCTGGCGGCGCGCGATCTGTTGAGCGGCGTCGACGCCGCGCTGGCAAGGCGAGGCAAATCTTGAGGAATAAGCCATGACGCCGGTTGCCGTCACCATTGCCGGCTCGGATTCGAGCGGCGGCGCCGGCATCCAGGCGGACCTCAAGACTTTCGCCGCACTCGGCGTCTATGGCGCCTCGGTGATCGCCGCGCTCACGGCGCAAAACACCAAGGGCGTCACCGGCATTCACGACGTGCCGGCGAATTTCATCGCGCAGCAGATCGACGCGGTGTTTTCCGATCTCGACGTCAGCGCGGTCAAGATCGGCATGCTGTCGCAGGTGGCCGCGATCCAGGCGGTGGCGCAGGGTCTGTCGCGCCACAAGGCAAAGAACATCGTGCTCGATCCGGTCATGGTCGCGACGTCGGGCGACCGGCTGCTGACGTCTGAAGCCGTCGCGGTGCTGCGGCACGAACTCATTGCGCGCGCCATTGTAGTGACGCCTAATCTGCCGGAAGCCGCCGTGCTGACCGGCGCGTCGATCGCGCGCAACGAGCGCGAGATGGAAGTGCAGGCGCGGGAAATCCTGGCGTTCGGCGCCCGCAACGTTCTCATCAAGGGTGGTCACAGCGACGGCGCCGAGAGCGTCGATCTCTTGATCGGGCAGGGCGAGGTCGTGCGGTTGTCGGCCAAGCGCATCGCCACCAACAACACGCATGGCAGTGGCTGCACGCTATCCTCTGCGATAGCGGCGGGCCTCGCCAAGGGCCTCGACCTGATCGCCGCCGTGCAAGAGGCCAAGGCTTACGTCACCGCCGCGATTGCCGGCGCCGACCGTCTCAAGGTCGGCCATGGCCACGGGCCGCTGAATCATTTTCCGGATCAAGCGCACACTCGATGGAGCAAGTCATGACGACGCGCCGCAACTTCACCTTGGCGGCCGGCGCCGTTGCCGCCGTTGGTGCCGTTATTGCCGCCCCCAACGTGGCCCGCGCGCAGACCGTGAAATGGCGCATGGTGACGTCGTGGCCCAAGCGCTTGCCGGGGCCCGGCATGTCGGCGGAGCGCGTCGCCGAGCGTATCCGCACGTTGTCCGGCGGCCGGCTCGACATTTCGGTGTCGGCGGCCGGCGAAGTGGTTCCGGCGTTTGAAGTCCTGGGCGCGGTCGGCAATGGCGTCGCCGAGATCGGCCATACCGCGTCGTTCTACTGGCAGGGCAAGATGCCGGCGGCGGCGTTCTACACCACGGTGCCGTTCGGCCTGACGCCTTCCGAGCATGTCGCCTGGATCGAAGCCGGCGGCGGGCAGGCGCTGTGGGACGAACTTTACGCGCCGTTCGGCGTAAAGCCGTTCATGGGCGGCAATACCGGCGTCTGCATGGGCGGCTGGTTTCGCCGCGAGGTCGCAAGCCTCGGCGACTTGCGCGGGCTGAAGCTGCGCTCGCTGGGTTTGGGCGGGGAAGTCTATCGCCGCCTCGGCGCGACACCGCAGACCACGCCGCCGGCGGAAATTCTCACCAGCCTGCAATCCGGCGTGATCGATGGCGCGGAGTTCGTCGGTCCCGGCACCGACATTGCGCTCGGGCTCTATCGCGTCGCGCCGTTCTATTACTATCCCGGCTTCAACAAGCCGAACGGCACCGGCGAATGCATCGTCTCGCTCAAGGCGTGGGACGGGCTTAGCCCCGACCTCAAGGCGATCGTCGCGCATGCCTGCGCCACCGAAGCTAACTACGCGCTGGCCGAGATGGAGCAGCTCAACGGCCGCGCGCTGGCGGCGCTGATCAAGGATCACGGCGTCAAGCTCGCGGCGTTTCCTGACGATCTGGTGGCGGCGGCACGCAAGCAGGCCGTCGACGTGCTGGATGAACTCGCACAACGCAGCGCGATCTCGGCCAAGGTGCACGACTCCTACGCCGCGTTCCGCGAACGCAACGCGCCGTGGTCGCGGGTGTCCATCGAAGCGGTGTTGCGCGCGCGGGGCTGACGGTTCGCGCGATCCAAAAGCCCGCGTCATGGCGCGGCTTTTTATGGTTAACCGGCCATTTACCAAACTTGGGCAGGCTTAGTCCGTATACGCGCTTGGCGCGTGCGCGGAACCGTTTGCGTGGGCGTTCGCCCGCTTATCTTGTTCAGTAAAGGGCCGCTACATGATGACCACCTTGATCCGAGGCGGCCTTGCCGCCGCTGCTTTGCTGATCGCGCCGCTTGTCGCGCAGGCCGCGGATTTGAATCGCGGAGGCTACAAGGCGCCAATCTATTCCGCGGCGGGGTATTGGAGCGGCGTCTATGTCGGTCTTAACGGCGGTTACGGCTTCGGCAGATCGAATTGGGATTTCCCGGCGGTCAGCCCCAGCCCGAAGGGCGGGCTGTTCGGCGTGACGCTCGGCTACAACTTCCAGACCGGCGCCTGGCTGTGGGGCGCCGAAGGCGACATCGACCTTTCGACGATCAAGGGCAGCGCCGATTGCGCGCCCGGCGCCACCTGCGAAACCAAAAACAGCTGGCTCGCCACCGCGCGGGCGCGCCTCGGCTATGCCGGCTTCAACAACTGGCTGCCTTACGTCACCGGCGGCCTCGCCGCAGGCGACGTCAAGGCGAGCAACTCGGTGCTCGGCTCGGCCAACAAGACCAAGATCGGCTACACCGTCGGCGCCGGCGTCGAATACGCGATCTTTTCGAACTGGAGCGTCAAGGGCGAATATCTCTACGTCGACCTCGGCAAATTCGACTGCGGCATCGTCTGCGGCGCGACGCCGGACAATGTCAGCTTCACCACCAACGTCGTGCGCGCGGGCGTGAACTACCGCTTCTGACGCAATCGTGAGTTAACCGGCTGATAACCATACCCGGGTAGGTTATCCCTCGGGTCGTCGGAAGTTCGGTCACTGTCGTCCGCACCCCTTCGTCATCTGAACGTGCGTCCTGGACGGGACGAGCGGCAGCAGCCGTTCGCATCGCGGGTCCGTGTCTTGATGGCGACGATCAGGACATGACCGATTTTGTTGGGGGATAACCCATGAGTTCGAAACTATTCGGCGCCGGCATCGTCGCCGCCGCCATTCTCGCTTCACCGCTCGCCGCGCAAGCGGCCGATCTGCGCGCACCGAGCTACAAGGCGCCGGCTTATGTCTCGCCGGCTTACGCCAGTTGGTCCGGCTTCTACGTTGGTATCGTCGGAACCTATGGCTTCGGCAAGTCGAGCTGGAGCAATGCGGTGGCGACGACCGGCGACTTCGACGTCAAAGGCCCGATGGCCGGTGGCACCGTCGGCTATAATTTCCAGACCGGCTCTTGGGTCTGGGGTCTCGAAGGCGATCTTTCCGCGAGCTGGATGAAGGGCACCGCCGGCACCGCCGTCTGCGTGCCGGATTGCGAAACCAAGAACACCTGGTTCGGCACGGGGCGCGCGCGCCTCGGCTATGCCGGCTGGAACAACTGGATGCCCTACCTCACCGGCGGCGCGGCCTTCGGCGACATCAAGGCCACGCAGGGCGGCGCGAGCATCACCAAGACCAAGGTCGGCTGGACCGCCGGCGTCGGCGTCGAATACGCCTTCCTCGGCAATTGGTCGACCAAGATCGAATATCTCTACGCCGACCTCGGCAAGGCAACGTGCTCGACTCCGACGTGCGGCCTCGACACCGAAATCAAGCTCAAGGCGAACCTCGTTCGCGTCGGTTTGAACTACCGCTTCTAATTCGAGCGAACTCCAAACCAACTTGGCCCCGGGCTCACGCCCGGGGCTTTTTTGTTTTCCCTCTCCCCGTTTACGGGGAGAGGGTCATAGCGAATGCTGCGCATTCGCGTTCTTTAACTTAAGAACGGCCGGCGCCTGCGCCGGCCTACGGCGCCGGATGGCGCGAGCCGGGTGAGGGGCAAGTGCACCGTCGTCAAGCTGTCGATGACCGGCAATTTCCCCGCCGTTCAAGTAATACGGCGCGACGGGCAACACGCAGGCGTATGGGTATAAGGAGGAGTAGGGCAGAGCGCTGCTACGCGCGCTTGCAACCCCTAGCAACGAGCGTTGGTCGGACGGAAGATTACCATGGCCAAAAATTCCTTGATGGAGCGCCAATGAGACGGTCCGAATAATGCCGCCGGCCGATGAGCTCGCCTTGTGCAGGTGAACTCGTCGGCGTTCGGCGATGGCCTCACTAGGCTCTCTTGTACTCCCGCAGCCGGAAGGCGAGGGCGATGTAGAGGCAGCCGACGAAGACCGCATACCAGGCAATGATCCAGGCAACCGCCAGGGCGCCCGCGCCCGGCTGCGTCATCAGAATGATGCCGAAGGCGATCGACAGCGCGCCATTGAGGATGAGCAGCCATTCGTGCTGCAGCACGCTGCGCAGCGCGATGGCCCCCCAGATCTGGATTGCGCCGATGATGACGGCCCAGACGGCGATGAACATCAGCAGCACGAGCGTGGATATGCCGGTATACAAAAACGCGATGAGGCCGGCGAGAATGCTGACGATGCCGCTGAGGCCCAGCCACCAGCGCGAACCGGCATCGTCGCCGGACGCGTTGAATGCAGCCCATATGTCAATGACACCGTCGCTGAGGGTGTAAGCGCCCCAAAGCCAAGTCAAGGTGATCAGCGTCAGGCCCGGCCAAAAGAACGCCAGGACACCGAAAGCGATGGCGGCAATGCCGCGCAGCAGCAGCAGCCACCAGTTGTCTGCGAGCGAACGCAATAGTCCCGGCCCACTAAGACCGGCCGCCAGTCCACTGTGAGCATGCGTATCAGCCATGTGTTTTCTCCATCGGGTTCTGCAGGAGGCGATTGCCGTTGTGACAATCGCCTCTGCGGCGGGCTTGCCTTAAGCCGCGCGGGCTTCTTCAGCAGCGAGGCGGCCATCGACGGCGTCGAGAACGGCGAGTTTGGCCTGCTCGATCGATGCGATCGCATAGTCGATTGCGAAGCCCGCCTCCCATTCGAGCTGATCGGCGTGCTTTTCGGCCCGCTTGACGTCGTGCTCATGCTTTTGAGTGGTCACGCGGGCCTTGAGGGAATTCATGTCGGCGGTGATCTTCGCCTTCATGGCGTTCCAGTGCTGCGATGAGGAGTCCTCGACAGACTTGATCTGCTTATTGACCTTCTCGACCGCGTTCGTCGCCGCGGTGCGTGCATGCTCCTTGCGCGCAACGAGCTTGTCGTGTGCTTCCTTCTTTGCCGCGGCCATGGCGTCCTCGGTGCTCTTTGCGCGGACGGACATGTCGGCAAGCTGTTCAGAGAGTGGCTTCATGATGGATTCTCCTTTCGTGCGAATGCACCTGTTTTGAACTGAACGTCACGCCCTAAAGGTAGGCGCGGGGAGAAAAACTGGATTGCCGGGTTCTGCAAAAAATTGAACGCTTATGCGACGGTCAGCGTCTTCGGTAAATCGACGGACGCAAGTTGTCGCGCGATGCAATTGCCGGCACCTCATTATGCATCCGCCGGAGAACGGGTGTGGCCGGAATCGCAGTTTTCACGCGTTTTTGAACAAGAGACGATCAGATTGACAGCATTATCTCGGTACCTCCTTCACCGAACCGCCGTAACAATCATGAAGAAGAGCAAGAGCGGCTCGAAGGAAGGAAAACAAGGAGACTCTCCCTCTCGGCTGATCGATGCGAGAATCGCGGCGCTGAGTGACTGGCGGGGCGAGACGCTCGCGCGGGTCCGAAGTCTCATCAAGCAGGCCGACCCCGACGTGGTCGAGGCGTGGAAGTGGAGAGGGGTTCCGGTGTGGGAGCACGCCGGCATCATCGGCACCGGGGAGACGTACAAGGCTGTCGTGAAGATGACCTTCGCCGAGGGCGCCGCGTTGGAGGACCCCTCACACCTCTTCAACGCCAGCCTCGAAGGCAACGTGAGGCGCGCCATCGATATCCACGAGGGCGACAAGATCGATGAAAGGGCGTTGAAGGCGCTCATTCGCGCCGCCGTGGCGCTGAACACGTCCAAGCGCGCGGCCGGTCGCTGATCCACACACGATGATATCAGACCGCCAAACAACTTGGCCCCGGCTCACGCCCGGGGCTTTTTTATTGGTGCGTGCGATCAGTATTTGCCCGCCACGACCTTCTGCAACTGCTCGCCGAACTTCTCAATGCAGGCGCGTGCCACTCCGTCTTTTGTTAATTCAGGAACTTGGAACGTAGCCACCTAAAAGCAATTAGCGGGGTAAGGACGTCTGCAAAGGAGGAAACTATGCGTACCTCGTTGAAAACTATTGGATTAGCGGCGGTTGTCGCTTTGGCGGTCGCGGGTAGTGTGGGTGCCGCGCATGGCGGCGGTGGTGGTGGTGTTTTTGGCTCCGGAGGCAGTTCCGGCTTTTTCGGCGGATTAGCCCTCGGGGGTTCAGCTGGCGGGCCCGCTGGCTATTACGACGATGGGTACTCCAACGCTGGGTACTATGGGTATGGCGGCGGATATAATGGCGGTGGCGGTGGATATTATAACGGTGGCTACGGCGGCGACTGCTATCGCCGCCTGTGGATCGACCGCCGGGGCAACCAGCGCTTCCGCCGCGTTTGCTACTGAGCGCGCATTGCATCGACTCGCCCGTTGGTAGGCGCGCGGCATAGGTATGCGCTTCTTCTGGTTGAGGGCGCGTGTACTTTGCGCGACGCCGGACCAACTTCCCCAGCGGAGGCAACCTCTTTCAGCATTGCTGATGTTGGCTCATCAAGGCGAGTTGCACAGCCGGTGCGACCTGCATCACCGACATCGACGCCAAGTTCAAGACCAACCTCGTGCGTGTCGGCTTGAACTACTGCTTCCGATCCATACGACGATCTGGAGAACTCCAAACAACTTGGCCCCGGGCTCACGCCCGGGCTTTTTTTATTGGTGCGCGCGATCAGTATTTGCCGGGCACGGCTTTCCGGCGTTGCTCGCCGGGCTTCTCAATGTAGGCGCGTGCGCCACCGTCATTTGTTAATCCAGGAACTTGGAACGTACGCGCGTGAAAGTAATTAGGGGGGTAAGGACGTCCAGAACGGAGGCTCCTATGCATACCTCATTGAAAAAGGTTGGATTGGCGGCGGTTGTCGCATTGGCGGTCGCGGTTAGCGCGGGTGCCGCGCAGGCTCAGCGCCATGGCGGTGGTGGAGGTGGCTGGCATGGGGGAGGTGGAGGCGGTGGCTTCCACGGCGGCGGCGGCTTTCGAGGCGGTGGCTTTCGAGGTGGTGGCTTCCGAGGCGGTGGCTTCCGAGGTGGCGGCTTCGGCCCCGGCTTTGCCGGCGGGTTAGCTCTCGGAGCTCTAGCGGGAGGGGCTTACTACGGTGGGTACGGCTACGGCGGGTACGGCTATGGTGATGGGTACTACGGCGCTGGGTACTACGGTGATGGATATTACGGCGGCGGCGGCTGCTATCGCCGCGTGTGGATCGACCGTTGGGGCTACCAGCGCGTCCGCCGCATCTGCTACTGAGCGCGCATTGCATCGACCCTCCAGTTGGTAGGCGCGCCGGAGAAGGTCCTGGATGTCCCCCCTCCAGGGCCTTCTCTTTATGTGCAATCGCAAACATTTGATCCTGCTCCTCGGGCGGGACCTATTTTAGAGCTGCATCGCTATCTGGGCGCGTCTGGCCGCCCAAGCCGAGCGTTTGGATCGGTAATGCGCGCTCATTCAGTCCTTACACATACGGTGAGACTGACGGTGAGAAGGCGCTTTTCCTCGGTTCTCACCACGACGGCGAGATCGTCAACGATGCGGCCGCGAGCAAAGTCCGCAAGCACCAGTCGAGCCTCGCGCGCGGCTGCTTCAACGTCAGGCAATTCCTGCCCTTCGTCGTCGAAGCTGGAATGGGTACCGTCGATGATGTCGAAGTAAAACCGGGCCATAGACGGAGAGGATATTGGTTGCGAGGCCGTTCTTCCGTCCGGTGGGTGACACTATTCAAACGAGGCCACGGCCCAATTCAAATCAGGCCACTCGGGGGGGGGGGGCTCGCAATCGTCTGTCGCGTTGAAACAACGGGCCCTCAGCATTAGCTCAACTTCATGGCCGCCAGCACCGAGCTTGAAGCTGGGATCTGCCTTCTTGCGGAAGGCGAGGACCGGCTACGGCAGCAATTGGAACTCATCGAAAAGCTTATCCGCGAGGGCAAGCCTACGGAGGCCGCTGTGGACCTTTTGGGGGTAATGCGAGCGACCTTGAACGAGATCCGGACGCACATTGATTATTTACGGGAGACGGCCGACCGCAGGGAATGACGCGCGCGGGCCGCACCAGCGGCGCGACCCGGTGGGGGAGGGGAGAAGTAAGTGCAACATTTTTTTATTTAGGAGAAGAAGGGCGAGCTAAGTGGTCTCGAACGTTACGCCGACCATCGCGGCCCGCCACCAGACAACTTTGCAGCGGTGGCTGACAGCGCCGTCCGGGGTCAACAGCAATATAAACTCATTCGGCAACGCTATGTCCGGCGCGTCGATGCTCGCGCTCGTGCTCGACATCTCAATGACCTTGCAGAGCAACGGCGCATCGTGCCGGCCGCGCTGCACCCACGCAGATAAATGCGTTGCTTGGCTCGCTACTTTTCCTTCACAGGCAGGTTGTGTCATTGCACCCCTCCTTGAAAAGCAGGTGCCCCCCGCAAACGAAGGATATAAGAGAGCTGTTAAGCTGTGGTTGCCGGTTAACCTAAATATGAGGTTGTTGTTCCTATGTCCGCTGTTTGACAGATGATGTTTCACGACGCGCTATATACTCCCGCGTGTGCAATTACCGTGGGGCAGTTGCAATGGCGAAACATCGAAATGCAGAGGTTTTGGAATATATCCTGATGAATTTGCGGCTTCTGTCTTTCAAGGCGCAGGAGGCCGATTTAGGCTCGCTAACCTACATGCTGGAGGTCGCGGCGATGGAAGCTGAGTCCCAGCTAACGGGGTTTTTCCCGTCCCCGAAAATCCGACGCTGAATAATTAAGGGCCAGGGGACGGCCCGATCGCGGGCTCTGCAAGTTTTTCTATTTCAGCTTTAGCGCGTTCCCAATGCTCTTTGTCTTTGCCCTCCGGCTTGCCTTCCTCAAGCCAAAGTTTGTAGGCGCGCACACGGATGCGCTGTTCGAGGTCTGTGTCATTTGACATGGCATGTCGTCCTCCTGTGAGTGACAAACCCAAAACCCGCCACCCTCGACGGAGTTCCTCCCGCGCGCCACCTCTGCTATAAGGATGGATGGACGAGCGACGGGCTCCGATCTGCCCCAAATGCGGCAAAGCAATGCGGTTGGTGCGGGCGATGCCTGCCTTTGCCAGCGACCCTGAACTCCGCACCTACGAATGTTCGGCGTGCCAAGAAGCAGCGAATATTTCGGTCCAAATCTATAAGCCCTGGCCGAAGTGTCCCGTCTGTTCCCGCGCGATGCGTTTGAGCAGAGCTGCGGAGATAACGGAAGACGGCAAAGTGCTCAGCCTCTTTGAGTGCGAGCACTGCCCGCCCAAGAAACCAATGCCCGCTTCTACACAATGAAGGGGTCAAAGAAGCGAGCGGCAAGTTAGTTTAATTGTGACGGCGTCTCCGTTTCGAGTTCGCCCGTCTCGATAAGCCGCTTACGTTCCTCGGCTAAGAGCCGGTACCAATCCGCTATATTCGAATACCGGATTCTGAGAGATGCAATTGTCGCGTCGGCTGCGAGCTTGTCGAACCAGCCCGCCCTTTCCGAATATTTGGCTCTGCTATGCATTTTTCATCAGCCCCGCCGCGAATTGCTTATTGGCCGCGGTAGTTCTCAAACGCCAAACGCCGCCTCGGTTTCCCGGAGCAATTGATTGTCAGGCGGCTTTCTTCTCTCCGAACTGAGCGAGCGCAACGTCCAACGTATCCCACGTCACGCCGTCTGCATCGACAGGTGCGTAGACGTTGACCGTCTCCAACTCAGGCCATGGTTTCGATGTGTGAGGGCGCGGCAGCTTGTGTTCGTAAAATTTCTCGACCACGAAGATGCGGCCGGTCGCCTTATGCAGGCGCCCTTCAAGCAGCCCCTTGCCGTCCGGCAAACGTTGCTGCCACACACATTGACCGAAGTGCTTCCATTCGATGGCGTCCCAAGTCTCGCGCCGCGACTTCTCGCCCATTGTCGCCCTCCGATGATTTTCGTCCTTCTCCGATGATTTCACACGGCCGACCTTGGTCGGCCGTGACGGCATCCTAGCAAATCAACTTTTGCGAGGTGCACGTTCCGCGTTCAAAAAATCAGTTCTGGTTGTAATATTTCGTGACGGAACAGGGTTCCACGCCGAAGGAATAAACTCCTTGACAGCGCGACGCTGATGGGGTAGGGTCCGGGCATGGTCGCTCTTTGCGTCCCGATGCGGGACGGGCGGCTTATTCCAAACAACATCCAACCATCACGGGAGCTTCGCCATGGCGAAAGCAAAGCGCGCGCATGCGCGCCGAAGTCGCGCGACTAAAAGTGCGCGCGGCAAACGCACGCGCGCAAAACCCAAAGCAAAGCCACATGCAAATTCGCACACGAAACCGCTGCCAAGGCCGCATGGCAATCGTCTCGTTTTCTCGCCCGAGTTGATCGCCGACGGCAAGCGCCGCTACGAGACCACGCCGGAATCGCTCGATTCCATCGCGCTTGATTTCAGCTCCAACCGCTCGACACTGAGAAACGTCGCCAAACGCGAGAACTGGAAGCGCTATGTGCCCCCGCCGCGCGGTCTGTCGCGGGCGGCCGAGATCGCCGGGAAGGCCGCGGCGCTGGAGGCGGAAGCGCTCGCCGCTCTTTCTTCACCTTCCCCTGAAAGCGGGATGTCGCCGAGTGAGGAAGCTGCCGCGCCGCCCACAGCGCCCGGCAAAGCCTGGAGCATGCGCGAGCGCATCGACGAGCTGCGCGCCGCGGTGGACGAAGAGATCGCCGCAGTGCGCGCCTTGCGCGCGAAGTTGAAAAGCGTGCCGCACGGCACGGAGGCCGCCGGCCGCACCTCCCGCACGCTTGCCGACCTCACCACCACGCTCGAACGGCTGCGCCGGCTTGAGATCGGCGCGCCACAACACGAAAGACAGGACACCCATGACGACATGCCCGCCGACCTCGATGCGTTCCGTGAAGACCTTGCGCGCCAGATTGAGGCGTTCATGGAAAGCCGGCCGGATGAGGACGATGCTCAAGACGATTCAGCCGCACAAATTGACGCGGCTCCGTGACGACTTCATCACCCTCGCGCATGCGCACCAGGAGCCGCCGGTGCACGGCAATAGCGGCGCACCGTGGACGACGTGGCTGATGCTCGGCGGCCGCGGCGCCGGCAAGACGCGGCTCGGCGCCGAATGGGTGCGCGCGCAGGCGGCGGGGGCGAAGCCTTACGCCGCGCAGCGTGCCTTGAGCATCGCGCTGGTCGGCGAGACCGCGCATGACGCGCGCGAGGTGATGATCGAAGGGCCGTCCGGAATCCTCGCGCATTGCCCGCGCAGCGAGCGGCCGGAATGGCTCCCGTCGCGGCGCCGGCTCGAATGGCCGAACGGCGCGGTGGCGCAAGTGTTCTCGGCCGACGATCCCGAGCAGCTGCGCGGGCCGCAGTTCGACGCCGCCTGGTGCGACGAGCTGGCGAAATGGCGCCAGCCCGACGCAGCCTTCGACAATCTGCAATTCGGCTTGCGGCTGGGGTTAAGGCCGCGCCAGCTCGTCACCACGACGCCGCGGCCGACCGCGCTGATCAAGCGGCTGCTGTCCGACCCGCGCACGGCGGTGACGCGCGCGTCGACGCACGCCAACGCCGCGCATCTGTCGCCGGCTTTCATCGAGGAGGTGATCGGCCGCTATGCCGGCACGCGGCTCGGCCGCCAGGAGATCGACGGCGAGATCATCGAGGACCGCGCCGATGCGCTCTGGACGCGCAGCCTGATCGAGGCGTGCCGCGTGGCGGAAGCGCCGCCGCTCATGCGCATCGTCGTCGGCATCGATCCGCCGGCCTCGTCGCGCGAGGGCGCCGACGCCTGCGGCATCGTCGTCGCCGGCATCAGCGAGGGCGGCATGGTCTACGTGCTGGAGGACGCGAGCGCGCAAGGGCTGTCGCCGGCGGCGTGGGCGAACCGCGCCATCGCGCTCTACCGGCGGCACCAGGCCAACGCGATCGTCGCCGAGGTGAACCAGGGCGGCGACATGGTGCGCGCGGTGCTCGCGCAGGTGGACCGCACCGTGCCGGTGAAGGAGGTGCACGCGATGCGCGGCAAGTGGCTGCGCGCCGAGCCGGTGGCGGCGATGTATGCGCAGGGCAAGGTGAAGCACGTCGATCCGCCGCTTAGCGAGTTGGAGGATCAGATGTGCGACTTCGGTTTTGGCGGCTTGAGTTCAGGCGCGAGCCCCGACCGGCTCGACGCGCTGGTGTGGGCGGTGACGAACCTGACGCTGCGCGGGCAGTGGGTGGGGCCGAGGATTAGGAGTCTGTGGGATGGACCGGTAGTGCCGAAGGGGATTTTGGACAGGAGGTGGTGAGGAGCAATGGCGGTGCCGCTTCATCCTGAATAACAGCTGATCGATAGATTCTTCGGCGCAGCTGTGCCGGTCAAGGCAAGCCATTCATCAGTTCAAATACGTAGCCGATTGGAACTTTGTCGCGGTTGTGTTACGTCGACGATACAACGCAAGCCAAAGGTGCGCCATGCCGGTCGTCGATTTTGCACAATTTCACTATTTTCCAGCTCTTCAAACTGGTTTCGCTGAGGTGCTGGCTTATGCGCAACTCGCGGCCGCTATGAAACAGCGGTTGGTACCCATTTTTGAATTAAGTCAGCGAGACACAGCCGCTAATTTTGATGAGCCAATCGCTGAAGTTCGTAACGCGACTTCGGGGCTGTCTTTTCTGCTTGATCTATCAAAAGATCCCGCACCAGCACCGTACCGTTACGCAAACGAAGACGCGGCTAAAGTCGCTCGCGACACTGCTGCGCAGACCCAATACAACAATTTGCTAGCAACACTCTTAAGTCCTCAAGACGGTTTCGCTGCCTGGAGGAGTTTAGTTGCGTCTTTTCCGAACGCGATCCCAGTTCTCCAGTTTCGCGAACCTGCCGTGGAGGCGCGGCAAATCCTCCGACAAGCAGCTTTGTTGTCGCACGGTGACATGTCGCTCGCGATCAGAATAGCGCCTGACCATGCTGACGCGCTGAGTGCGCTTGTTCCCCAAATCCTCTCAATTTTGCGTTCGCCGTCGCAACTATTGATAATTGCCGATTGTGGACAGCGCCGTCAGCAATTGTCGCAGCGGGCGCAGTTCGCTGCGGACACCATCACGCGCATATTAGCTGGTACCGACATATCGGAGCAGGCGCTTGTGCGGGCAGTTTGCATGAGTAGCTGGTACTCTAAGCCCGATCAGCAAGGTGTTCACATTTACCCCAGCCAGGACTGGGCGCTTTGGCGCGAGGCTAGAGAAACATTTCCGTTCGCGTTTGGGGATTACGGGGCGATGCATCGGCAAAGGCGAGCAAACACCTACATTCCCGGTGATTTTGTTGCCACAGTCACAATCCCGCTTGATGAAGGATGGCACGCTTACCGCCACCCAAATGCCAATGAACGGTTGGGTTGGCGTACAGGCTCCGAAATGCTCCGTGATGCTGGAGCACTTGCAGGGGCACCGGCTTGTTGGGGTCGTGACTTAGTTACGCGTGCTGCAACTGGTGATCTAACTGGATCAGACAGAGTTAGGATATGGCATGCATCACGGGTGAATTTGCATCTAACTAAACAAATAGAATTAGCGCAGCAGAATGTAACTCAATACGAAAGCGACGACGATGAATAACGCGCGCGTGCTTTCAGTGCTTCTCTTGCTGCCAGCTTAAGATGTTGGCTTGGCAACTCGGTCAAGAGTTTTGCGATAAGTAAAGACCGCTCTTTTGACCGGACTCCACGGGATAGATCATGCATTTCAAGGATGGAAAGCAATTCACGACGATGTAGCACATGAAGCATTGCTTCAATGTCGACTGCAGGGTTTTCTCCGCTCGTTCGTAAGAAAAAAAATGGCTCGTCTAGAGCGCTCGCAGTCGGAACAATAATTCCCCACCAAATAGGGATCGCGGCTCGCACAGCGGCAGCATGCTTCTCCGTGGTAACAATACAAACTCGCTCAAAAACCGCGTTGAAGGCGCGGGCTTGGCGGGACAGCCTTACCAACGTATCTAGGTCACTCTTAATTTCATAACCGACCAATTCGCCGTTTATGACCGCCAAATCTATCCTGGCGGATGGGCGCGGCATTTTCATTTCATGAATGATTTCGGTGCCGGGGCAATCGACGTGCGTTTTTACAAGCCATTGATGCAATGGCCGTCGAATGTCCAAATCGCCAAGCAACGTCATGACTTACCATATACATAAAGATTTCTTTATGTACAGTTAAGCTGATAGACGGATTCATTCTTTCCCCAAGCAGCGTTCTCACCCTCAAACAAAAACCCGGGCTGACGCCCGGGGTTCTGCTTCAAGTGCTGGATCCCCGCCTTCGCGGGGATGACCCGCCTTCGCCCTCACGGGCTACGGCGCGGCGAGCTAATACTTCCCCGCCACGATCTTCTGGCGCTGTTCGCCGAGCTTCTCGATGCCGAGCGTGACGACATCGCCGGCTTTGAGGAACTGCGGCGGCTTCATGCCCAGGCCGACGCCCGGCGGCGTGCCGGTGATGATGATGTCGCCCGGCTCCAGCACGATGAACTGCGAGCAGTACCAGACCAGATGTTCGCAGCCGAAGATCATGGTCTTGGTGTTGCCGCGCTGGCGCTTCTCGCCGTTGACGTCCAGCCACATGTCGAGATTTTGCGGATCCTTGATCTCGTCCTTGGTGACGAGCCACGGGCCGATCGGGCCGAAGGTCTCGCAGCCTTTGCCCTTGCCCCACTGGCCGCCGGAACGCTCGATCTGGAAGTTGCGCTCGGACACGTCGTTGGACAGGAAATAGCCGGCGATCGCGGCTCGCGTGTTTTCCTTGGTCAGGTAACGCGCGCGCTTGCCGATGACGATGCCGATCTCGACTTCCCAGTCGAGCTTGGTGGAGTCCTTCGGGATGATGGTGTCGTCGTTCGGGCCGACGATGCAGCTCTTCGGCTTGCTGAAGAGGATCGGCTCCTTCGGCACCGGCATGCCGGCTTCGGCGGCGTGGTCGGAATAATTCAGGCCGATGGCGATGAAGTTGCCGACATTGCCGACGCAGGGGCCGAGCCGCGGCTTGCCGGGGACGGGCTTCATCCTCTTCAAATTGGCTTTCTTGATCTTGTTCAACCCGCCGGAGGCCAGCATCGCGCCGTCGATGTCTTTTACAAGTCGGGACAAGTCGCGGATCTTGCCGTCCTCACCGATGATGCCGGGCTTTTCGCGGCCGGGCGCGCCGTAGCGGACGAGCTTCATGAGAATTTTCCTTGGATCGTTTGTTTTTGAAAGGTGGGCGTTGAACTCGGGCGGAATATGCGACGGGGAGGGGGCGGGGGGCAACCCTCCCATTATCCCTCCCCTTTCAGGGGAGGGATAAGGCTTAGCGGCCCCTATGTGCGCTACGCGATAGACCGGGGTGCCGTTTCGGCGCTTCGTCACTCGAATGCGACAGGTGAAAAAATATAAAATTGGCATTGAAGCCGAACGCCTGATGCTGCGGGCGCTCTCGCTTTGTCCGATTACGCATTTGCCGGCCTATTGCGCCGACGTCGCGGTCGCGTGTCGCGTCGGCCAGTTGCTGTCCGCGCACGTGACGCGGCTGCCGTGGACGACTTACATGCAGTTCAGTTTGAGAACGGCGCTGAGCAAACCTTAGCGCGCTCGCGTCAACGGCGTTGTCGCTTGATCTTGCTCTTGATCGCGCGGCGCGGCGTTTTCGCGTTCGGACGGGGCGTCGTCTTCAGCCGTGCCGCAGGCCGGCATGGCGACGCCCGGCATCAGCGTCTGCCATAGCTTTTTCAAATCGCCGTCGGGTTTGCAGGGGCGGTTGGCCATGCTGAAAATATAGGGAGCGATCGTGGTTGCGCCAGGGCTTTTGCAGCGATACCTCACATCGCGCGAGGTGTGCGCAATACTCCCGCACCATCGAAACGATGCGCAAAATATTGGGTACTAATCCACAGCGGCCATATCCATCGCGTGCGCAAGCGCGCATGATGAATTCACAAATTCCATTCAGCAAAAATTCCGGGCGAGCCAATGACCATTCCCTTCACCCAACATTTCGACGCCCGGCTGCCCGCGGTGGCGCGGCCGGTGCGCATCACCTCGTTCTACGACGCGCAGGTTTTCACGCGCCGCTGGGTGATCCGCGACAAGGACCCGACCTTGAAGGTGCTGCTGCGCAAGCTTGAAAAAGCCAACAGCGCGGTGCTGATCGAAGAAGCGATGGGCACCTTCAAGCAGGAATTGTCGATGCGCGCTTTGTTGCCGGTCGAAACGCCGTAAGCTTCAAATCGAGCGGCGAGCGTCAGTGCGCCCGGGTGTCGCGGCGCCGCGCGATGACCAGGATGGCGATGTAGACCAGCAACGCCGCGCCGAACACCGGCATCCAGATCTGGCCGGTCATGCCCAGAAAGTGCCAATCATGCGTGAGCCAGTTCAGCACAGTGCCAATCCTTGATGGTAAAACGCGGGTCGCACGCGACTCTAATCCCTGCCGCGCCCTTCATTCCGTAAATTACGAATAAAATAAGCCAAAGCCCACGGCAACGCCGCGTCGCAAAGCCCACACGGCAACGTGCCGTCGCGATGGTTACCAATTGCTAACGGTGTCGTTCGTATTTCGACGATCAGTTTCACAGTCGGATAAACCGGGGCGGCTATAATTCCACCACTGCTCAATTCGCGCCGCGGCTGAGCGCAGCGTCTCATGCACGCTGCCGCCGATGGAGGACACGATGAATCGCAGCGACAATGGCGGAGCCTTCAATTCGGCCGAGGTCGAACCGGTCGAGCGGCGCAAGATCTCGCGCCACCGCACCTTGAAAGCCGGCAGCATTACCTTCAACCGCGCCAGCGGCTTCGACTGCCGCGTGCGCAACATGTCGCCGGCCGGCGCCTTGCTCGAAGTCGACAGCCAGGTCGGCATTCCGGAGGAATTCGTGCTGGTGATCGAGTCGGACCGGCTGCGGCAGTCGTGCCGGGTGATTTGGCGCACCGCAACCCGGCTAGGTGTGACGTTCATAGGCTAGGCCGTATCACGCCGCGATAGCCAGACAAGCCATTGAACTTTCATAGCTTTCGTCTTTGATGGCTGTTGCGGCAGCCCTGCCGCAACCTGTGGCCGGGCCGCCACACCCGGCGAAATTGCGAGCAAATCACAGCTAGAATGCGTTTCCGGCGTGGCGAAAGATTGCCCGCTGCCTAGAGACTCGTCACGATACGCAGGAAGCTCGCGCAGGTCTGCTTAAACGCGCGGCAATTGGGGGCACGTCCTATGTCGTATCGTAGCTTGAAGTCGGTTCTGTTGGCCTGCAGCGGCGCCGCTGTGTTGCTCGCCGCTAGCACCGCCGCCAACGCGGGTGGCTTTGCCCTCCGCGAACAGAGCGCCTACGGACAAGGTTCGTCCTTCGCCGGCATCGCCGCGGGCGGCGCATCGCTGTCGTCGATGTTCTGGAATCCGGCGACCATGACGCAGTTCGAGGGCAAGACCGCCGAAAGCGACCTTACCGGCATCTTCCCGAAGGCCAATCAGAGCTACACCGCCAGCTCCTTGTCCGGCTTTGGCGGCCCATTCGCCAATGCGCCGGGCAACTCGGGTGAGGCCGCGGCGGTGCCGGCGTCTTATTCGAGCGTTCAGATAAACGAGAAGCTCTGGCTCGGCCTGTCCGTGAACTCGCCGTTCGGTCTGGCCGTTCAGTTCCCGACAGCCTGGGCCGGTTCAACTTACGGGCAAAATGCGAACGTCAAGAGTGTCAATGCCACGCCCACGATCGCCTACAAGATCAACGACTGGATCAGCGTCGCGGCCGGCGTGCAGATTCAGTGGATGTCGGTAGGCTACAATATTTTCACCGGCGCGCCGTCCAGCATGGCCGTTCTTGGCGGCAGCGGTTATGGCTATGGCTACACCCTCGGCACGACGTTGACGCCGATGGCCGGCACCACGATCGGCATCGGTTATCGTTCGGCAATCAACCAGAAAATCAACGGAACTTTGATTGGTGCTGCCGTGCCGAACGGTTCGATCAGCACGACCATCAATCTGCCTGATCAGCTCAGCGTCGGCCTGCGCCAGCGCTTCCTCGATCGCTGGACCTTCCTGGCCGGTTTCGAGTTCGCCAATTGGTCGCGCATCGGCAGCCCGGTGGTAACCGGGGCGGCGACGATCACGCTGCCCTTCCAGTACAGCAACGGTTACTTCTACTCGGCCGGTTTCGAATACGCCGCCCTGCCGAACCTGACGCTGCGCACGGGCATCGCTTTCGAAAAGAGCCCAATCACCGACGCGGTGCGTACGCCGCGCCTGCCAGATAACGATCGCATGTGGTACTCGGTCGGCGCGACCTATCAAGCGCCGTTCAAGGGCCTTTCATTCGATATCGGCTATTCCTACATCGACGTGAAGAACACGCCGTTGAACCTTGGCCCCACCACCGGCAATCCGAACTCGGGCCCGGGCAGTCTCGTGTATGTCGGCTCGGTGCAGTCGAACATCCATATCTTCTCGGTCGCGGCGCGCTATCAGTGGGATGCGCCGGAACGCGTGACCCGGACCGCGCTCATCACCAAGTAATCGCGCACACCCATTGCGCAAACGAAAAGGCCGGCGGAAACGCCGGCCTTTTTTTTTTTTATTTTATTCCGTCATCCTGAGGTGCGAGCGTAAGCGAGCCATCGCAAGTCGGCTATAGCCGACTTGCGCACTTAACGATCCAATCTCGGGTAGACCCGAGATTGGTGGATGAACGGCCGTCGCCCTTCGAGGCTCGGCGCAATGCGCCTCGCTCCTCAGGTGACGGGCTTAAAACGCCCCGGCGAAGTTGCCGCCGTCGATCAGCAAGTTCTGCCCGGTGATGTAGCCGGCCTGCGCCGAGCACAGGAACGCGCAGGCGGCGCCGAATTCCGCCGGGTCGCCAAAACGCCGCGCCGGGATGGTGGCGATGCGGTCGGCGGCAACCTGGGCGATGCTCTTGCCTTTGGCTTCAGCGTGCTTGCTCAGCGTGCCGCGCAGCCGGTCGGTGTCGAAGGCGCCGGGCAGGATCGAATTGATGGTGACGTTCTTGTCGGCGACGGTGCGCGCGACGCCGGCGACGAAGGCGGTCAGCCCGGCGCGCGCGCCCGACGACAAATCGAGGCCGGCGATCGGCGCTCGCACCGCGCCCGAGGTGATGTTGATGATGCGGCCGAAACGGCGCGACAGCATCGGGTCGATGACTTTCTGGATGAGCTCAATCGCCACGATCATGTTGGCGGTGACGCCGTCGAGCATCTGCTGGCGCGACAGCTCGCGGAAGTCCTTCAAGGGCGGCCCGGCATTATTGTTGACCAGAATGTCGGGCTGCGGGCAGGCGGCGAACAGCGCCTTCTGGCCTTCCGGCGTGGCGACGTCGGCGACGACCGGGATGATCTTGGCGCCGGTCAGGCTGGCGAGTTCGCCGGCGGCGGTGTTGAGCGTCTTGGCGTCGCGGCCGTTGATAACGACCTCGCAGCCGGCCTCGGCCAAAGCGCGCGCGCAGGCTTTGCCGAGACCCCGGCTCGACGCGCAGACGATGGCCTTGCGGCCGGCAATTCCGAGATCCATGGGGAGTTCCTCAAGCCTGTGTGATGTTTCTTGGGAGCGAGTGTTAGTGGCCCCGCCACACGCGTCAAGAGCGGCTGCTTTTCCCTCTCCCGTTCTGACGGGGAGAGGGAAAGAAAGCAGCGGCCGCGCGAAGAGTGGCTGTCGCCAGGCTGTAGCAATCGGCGGCTATGCCGGAGGGGTCCCGCAGCGCTTTGATTCGAGGTTTCCGATGTCCCGCACGCAGCCCCGCGATCCCGAGAGCCAAGTGATGGAAAAGGCCTACGCGCACTGGGCACCGATCTACGATGCGCTGTGCGGACCGATCTTCGTCAACGGCCGGCGCGCCGCGGCGCAGGCTGCGCGCACGGTCGGCGGGCAGATCCTGGAGATTGGCGTCGGCACCGGGTTGTCGTTCGACGACTACGATGCCTCGACCGAAATCACCGGCATCGACATCTCGGAGCCGATGATCGCGCGGGCGCGCATCCGCGCCGCGACCGGGCGCTATCCCTTCGTCAAGGGCCTGGCCGTGATGGACGCGCACAATCTGCGCTTTGAGGACGCGAGCTTCGACTGCGTGGTCGGGCAGTTCGTCATCACCCTGGTGCAGGACCCCGAGCGCGTGCTCGGCGAATGCGCGCGCGTGGTGAAACCGGGCGGGCAGATCATTCTGGTCAATCATCTGTATTCCGAGCGCGGCTTTGCCGCCGCGGTCGAACGCCTGCTGGCGAAAAAGGCGCACGCCGTGGGCTTGCGGCCGGAGTTTCCGTTCCAGCGGCTCGCCGACTGGGCGACGTCGCATGGCGGCGCCGAGCTGATCGAGCGGCGCAAGGTCAAGCCGTTCGGCGTCTACACGCTGGTGCGGTTCAAGCGTCTCGAGCAGCAGAGCGTTGCGGCGTAGTTAATAGCGTTGTCACAAAACTGAAATCGAAACGCACTAAAGACATCGCACATGGAAATGCAATTAGGACTCGGCGCATCGTGACGGACCCCGTCCCGAAGCGCTATCGCGCGCTCTTCATCTCCGACGTGCATCTCGGCACGCGCGGATGCCAGGCCGAAAGGCTGCTCAACTTCCTGCGGCACCACGAAGCGGACACGCTCTATCTGGTCGGCGACATCGTCGACGGCTGGGCGCTGCGCTCGTCGTGGTATTGGCCGCAGCCGCATAACGACGTGGTGCAGAAGCTGCTGCGCCAGGCGCGCAAAGGCGCGCGGCTGATCTATATCCCCGGCAATCACGACGAATTCCTGCGCGGCTATTACGGCACGCATTTCGGCGGCATCGAGGTGGTGGAAAACGCCATCCACGAAAGCGCCGACGGCAAGCGCTTTCTCGTCGTGCACGGCGATATGTTCGATCTGGTGGTGACGCAGGCGCGCTGGCTCGCGCTGCTTGGCGACAAAGCCTACGATTTCGCGCTCACCGCCAACCGGCTGTTCAACGTTATGCGCCGTGTGTTCGGCGCGCCATATTGGTCGCTGTCGAAATGGGCC
>Ga0193699_10000075_pt1 | contig 45984 bp, 43 predicted proteins | sample L3c2metaG_FD_160095 | JGI IMG/M metagenome (GOLD analysis project Ga0193699, IMG submission 160095) | Soil microbial communities from a riparian zone of the East river system, Colorado, United States - L3c2 | ecosystem: Environmental > Terrestrial > Soil > Riparian zone | place: USA: East...
TGGCGTCGGCGTCATATCCAACCGCCCAAGATATCCAAGCGGGAAATCGCCGCGCGCCAGCATCAGCTCAGCGTCGCTCTGGCGCCGGTCGAGCTTTTTAATACGCTCGAGGATCTCGTTGACCTTGGTTGAATTACGCGAGTTGAAGAACGGCACCCAATCCCAGAGCGGCGCATCCGCCGGCAGTTTGGCGTAGTCCGCCTCGTATTTCTCGATCACGGCGGCATCGCGTTCGTCGGCAGCGTTGCGGATTTTATCGAACGGCACGATGGCGGCGCAGAGGACGAAGACAATGCCCCAGACCGCGATGCCGGCGAGCCGCCCCGGAATCCTGGCGCGCAAGCCGGGCAGCAGCGCCCAGAAGCAATAGGCCACGACCAGCGGCGGGATCGCCGCCGGAATGATCAGCGGCCACAGGTGCGGCGGTTGGTAGGGCCGCGACAGCAGCGCGAGCACCTCGAACGAAATGATGGCGGAGGCCGGGACAAGGAGAAACGCCAACACGGCGGCCGGCTGCGGCATGTCGCCCTTGAAAAAGGCGATCAGGGTGAGCGTGCCCAGCAGCACCCAAAGGAAAATGATTTCAATGGCGCCGTAGGCCTGCGCATAGCCATTGCCGGCGGCGTCGCTGCTGGCGAGGTTCGGCAGCGTCGCGATCTGCAGGGCGTAAAACAGCAGCGCCAGGACGCTGAGTATCCCGGCGACGACAACCGCGCCTTCCGACAGCTTCTTGGATTCTGGCATCAATCTCCCTCGCCCCACGGCCTCCGTCATTCTATGTCATGCGACAGACGCCGTGGGTTCAAAGGTGGGTGGCTACATCTTTTTATACGCCGCGATGACGGCTTCGCCGTCGGCGCCGGCGCGTTTGGTCCAGTCGGCGGTGAGCTGGTCGCCGATTTTCTTGAGGCCGTCCTTCAGCGCCGGGCTTGGCGGGATTACCTTCATCTTGTTGGCCTTGAGCTGGTCGAGATACCAGGCGGCTTTTTCCTCGGCCAGTTTCCAGCCGCGGGTTTCAGCGGTGGCGGCGGACTTCAGAATCGCGTCCTGCGTCGGCTTGTCGAGCGCATCGAACGCGGCCTTGTTGACGAAGGTGAGGTTCTTCGGAATCCAGGCCTGCGTGTCGTAGAAGTGCGTCATCGTCTCCCAGGCCTTGCTGTCATAGCCGGTCGAGCCCGACGTCATGAAGGCGTTGACCACGCCGGTTGCCAAAGCCTGCGGCAATTCGGCGGCCTGGATCGTCACCGGCTGCGCGCCGACCAGTTCGGCGATGCGCGAGGTGCCGACATTGTACGCACGCCACTTCAGGCCCTTCATGTCTTCCAGCGTGTTGATGTCCTTCTTGGCGTAGATGCCCTGCGGACCCCACGGCACCGCGAACAGCAACATCAGGCCCTGCGCGGCGAGCTTTTTTTCGACCGCGGGCTTGCTCGCCTTCCAGAGCTTGAGCGCTTCCGGATAACTGGTGGCGACGAAAGGCACGACGTCGAGGCCGAACATCGGGTCTTCGTTCTCGTGCAGTGAGATCAGCACTTCGCCGACCTGCGCCTGGCCGGTCTGCACCGCGCGCTTGATTTCCGGCGCCTTGAACAGCGACGCGGCGGCGTGGACGGTGATCTGCAATTTACCGCCGGTCGCTTCGCCGACATCTTTGGCGAAGGCGAGCAGATTGACGGTGTGCGGATTGTCCGGCGGATAGGCGGCCGGCAAATTCCATTTGGTCTGCGCAAACGCCGGTGACGCCGCGAGCGCGACGATGCCGACGGCGGCAAGAACGGATGGTCGAAGCATTTTCATGGTACGCCCCTCTGTGTGAGTATTCTAACTGCGCATGATCTTATCCGAAAACCGGTTCCCACTTTTCGGGATCATGCACTAACCGGGAAAAGCCAAGCGCGGCAGCACCATCACGATATCAGGAAATACCGTGATGATGGCAACCGCGACGACGAGCAGAAAGAAGAACGGCAGCGCCGCGCGCGCCACCGTGTTGGAGTCCTTGCCGCTCATGGTCTGCAGCACGAACAGATTGAAGCCGACCGGCGGCGATACCTCCGCCATTTCGACCACCAGCACGACGAAAATGCCGAACCAGACCGGATCGAAACCGGCCTGCTTGATCATCGGGATGACGATGGTGGTGGTCAGAACGATCATCGAGATGCCGTCGAGCGCGGTGCCGAGCACGATGTACATGACGGTCAAAGCGGCGATCAGCGAATAGGGGCTGAGGTGGAAGCTGTCGACCCAGCCCGCCAGCGCCGCCGGGATGCCGGTATAGGCCATCGAGGTCGACATGTAGGATGCGCCGGCCAGGATCAGCATGATCATGCAGTTGACGCGCACCGTGCCCATGACGCTCGCCCAGAACGCCTCGCGCGTGAGCGCGCCATGCCACCACGCGATCGCCAACGAGCCGAGTACGCCCCAGGCCGCGCATTCGGTTGCGGTGGCCCAGCCGAGCATCAGCGACAGGAAGACGAGGAGAATCAGCAGCGCGAGCGGGATGAGTTGCCGCGACTCGCTCAGCTTTTCGCGGAACGTCATCACCGGCTCGGGCGGCGGCTGCTTGCCGGGGTTCGCCAAGGCCCACGCGCCGATGTAGCCGGAATAAAGCACCATCACGAGCGCGCCTGGCAGAAAGCCGGCGAGGAAAATCTGGATGATCGAGACGTTGGCCGCGACCGCATAGACCACCATGGTGATCGAGGGCGGGATCAGAATGCCCAGCGTGCCGGCGCCGGCGAGCGAGCCGAGCGAAATCATCTCGTCGTAGCCGCGCTTCTTTAATTCCGGCAGCGCGATCTTGGCGACGGTGGCGCAAGTCGCGGCGGACGAGCCCGAAACCGAACCGAAGATGCCGCAGGCCAGCACGTTCACGTGCATCAGCCGGCCGGGAATTCGGTTGAGCCAAGGCGCCAGGCCGCGAAACATCTCCTCCGACAATTTGGTACGGAACAGGATCTCGCCCATCCAGATGAACAGCGGCAGCGCGGCCAGCGTCCAGGAATTGCTGTTGCCCCATATTGTCGTCGCAAGAACAGCCCCGGAGGGAATATGGCCGCCGATGAACTGCATGCCGACATAGCCGGTCGCGAGCAGCGCCAGCGCGATCCAGACACCGCCGGCCAGCAGGATGGTGAGGAACACAAGCAGCAACGCGGAAATGCCGACCAGTTCCGCCATCGTCAGACCGCGCTCTGAATGGCTTGCTCGACAGCCTCTTCAGCAGTCTTTGGTTTCGGCTTTTCGTAACGCGGCAGGTTTCCGCGCAGCACGTGGATCAGTTCATCGATGAAGGCGATCAGCAGAATGAAAAGACCGCCGCTGTAGCCGAGTTGCGGAATCCAGAGCGGCACCGCCAGCACGCCCTGCGCCATGTCGTTGAAGCGCCAGGACTCGAAGGTCATCAGCGCGGCGTAATAAGTGAAGAAGGCAACGAAGAAGCCGCCGATCAGCAGGGAGACGATTTCGATGACGTGGCGAGTGCGGCCTTCGAGTCTGTCGATCAGGAGGCCGACGCGGATCATCTCGCCGTGGCGGAAGGTATGCGCGAGGCCGAGGAACGAGGTCGCGACCATGCACCACGACACCAGATCGTCGCCCGCCGGGATATTGAAGCCGACCGGCCGCCCGGCCGACAAAAGCATCATCAGGACGAAGATCGCGATCAGAAAAACGCCGGCGAGATAGCCGGAGAACAAATACAGCCGGTCGAGCCAGATCCGGATCATTGGCGATAGGCCTCGATCATGGTTTTGCCGTCTGCGCCCGCCGACGCGGCCCATTCGGCGGCGATGGTGTCGCCGATTTTGGCAAAGCCGGATTTGAGCGCATCGCTCGGCGCCACCACTTTGATACCCGCCGCTTTCAAGGCATTGGTCTTAACCGTCATCTCGTCGATTGAGGCGGCCCAGCCGCGCGTCTCGGCCGCGGCGGCGGCATCGGTCACCGCCTTTTTCTCGGTCTCGGACAATTTGCCGAAGGCATCCTTGTTCACGAACACCATGTTGCGCGGCACCCAGGCCTGCGTGTCGTAATAGTGCGTGAGGTATTCTTCTGCTTTGGACTGCACGCCGCTCGACGCCGAGGTGATCATCACATCCACGCGGCCGGACGCGAAGGCCGTGGGCAAGTCCGGCACTTCGATCTGGGTCGGCGTGGCTGAAGCGAGTTCGGCGACGCGCTTGGTCATGGAATTATAGGAGCGGAATTTGAGACCCTTGAGATCGTCGAGCGAACCGATTTCGCGCTTGGAATAGATGCCCTGCGGCGGCCACGGCACCGAGAACAAGAGGATCAGCCCCTCTTTAGCCAGTTGCCGCTCCAGAAACGGCTTCTGCGCCGCGTAGAGCTTGCGCGCGCCGTCATAGCCGGTGGCCAGAAATGGGATCGAGTCGAGGCCGTAGACCGGCGCCTCGTCGGCCGACAGCGAGATCAGGATTTCGCCGATCGCGGCCTTGCCCTCGCTCACCGCGCGCTTGATCTGGGCGTGTTTGATGAGCGAGCCGCCGGGATGGACCGTGATCGTCAGCGAGCCGTTGGTCGCCTTTTCCACGTCGCGGGCGAACTGCGCGATGTTCCTGGTGTGGAACGCGCTGTCGGCATAATTCGCCGGAAGGTCCCATTTGGTCTGCGCGGCGGCGGGCGCGGCGGCAATGGCCCCAAGCAAAGCCCAGAGCAGACAGAACCGGTCGAAAAACATACGCATACTGCACCCCTGTCCGCATGATGGCTGCGGCCACATGCAGAAAGCAAGATGCTTGCCGCTTCTTTGCCGGTTCCCGCTTTATATCTTTCGGACGGGGCGCCGATTGACCTAAAGCGGATCGACGCCTTTGGCCTTGAGCGTGGCGGCAGCCGACGGCCCGCTCATGAAGGCGATCAACGCCTTGGCGGCGTCCGGCTGTTTGGTCGCGGCGCTCAAACCGGCGGCAAAACCGATCCAGGTCTGCACTTCTGCCGGAATGGGCCCGACGATATCGATGCCCAGCACGTCGGTGAGCCGCGTCGCCACGACCACCACCATGTCGGCCTCGCCGCGCGCCACCACCTCGACGGTGCCGTTTGCCGGCATCGGCTTGAGCTTGGATTTCATCGCATCGGCGAGGCCGACGCGCTCGACCACTGAGACGAAATAGCGCCCGCTGGCGCCCTCGCCCGGAAACGCCACCGCTTTCGAGGCCAGCAGCACGCGCTTGAAGGCGTCGACCGACGACACATCCGGCTTCGGCGTGCCGGAGCGCACCGCGACGGCCAAGCCGGAGCGGCCGAAATCCTTGCTGCTGCCGGGAACGACTTTGCCGGACTTGATGAGCGCATCGACGGTCGGCGGATTGCCGACGACGACGTCGAAGGCCTCGCCGCCTTCGAGCTTGCGTTGCACCTCGGGGTTCACCTCGAAGTGCACGGCGACTTTGGTACCGGTAGCCTGTTCGAACTGCTTGCACAGCGTGACCACCGCGGCCTTGGCGCCGTTGCCGCTCCACACAATGAGGTCAGCGGCCTGCACAGCACTGCCGCACATCAGCAGCGAGGCAGCCATGAGCAGCGAGGAAGATTTCAGGGTATTCATTTTCATCCGGCCTTGATGTTGACCGCCTTGACGATGGCGGCGTTGATGGGAATTTCGGCTTTGACGAGCGCGTCGAGTTCGGAAGACGTCATCGCCATCGGCTCGACGCCGAGCTTGGCGAGTTTTTCCCGCATGCTGGGTGTGGCCAGCGTCTTTTCCGTCTGCTGGTGCAGCTTGGCGATGACGGCCGGCGGCGTCTTGGCGGGCACGAACACCGCCACCCAGAACAAATAATCGGAATTCGGGAAGCCGGCTTCGAGCGTGGTCGGCACGTCAGGCAGCGCGGAGGCGCGCGACGGCGAGCTCACCGCCAGCGCCTGCAGCTTGCCGTCTTTGATCAGCGGCAGCACCAGCGCCATCGGCGCGAAATAGAAATCGACGCGGCCGGTCATGACTTCGGTCACGGCTTCCGGTCCGCCGCGGAATGGAATATGGCTGCCTTCGAAGCCGGCAGCGAGGCGCAGGCGTTCGGCGCTGAAGTGGGTCGCGGTGCCCGCGCCGGCGGAGGCATAAGTGATGGTGCCGTTCTTCGCCTTGGCGGCGGCGACAAGGTCCTTCACCGTTTTGAAGCCCGCGGCGGGCGCGACCACCAGCACGTTCGGCAGATTGCCGAGCGGGATGACACCGGCAAAATCTTGCACGGCATCGTAGCCCGCGTTCGGATAGACCGACGGGATGATGGTATGCGCCGACGAAATCGCCAGCAGCGTGTAGCCATCGGGCTCGGCACGCGCCACGGTGGCCGCGCCAAGCGTTCCGCCAGCACCGGTGCGGTTCTCGACGATGATCGGTTGACCGAGGTCGATCGAGAGCTGGTTGAACACGGTGCGCGGGATGATGTCGGTCGCGCTACCGGCCGAGAATGGCACGATCGCCCGGATGTTCTTGCTGGGCCATTCCTGAGCCATCGCCAATCGCGGCAGGACCGGAAGCGCGGCGGCGCCGGCGGCCAGCGACAAGAATTGACGGCGTGCAAGTGTCACGGCCCACCTCCCTTTGCCGGCGCTTTGGTCGCGCCGGCTTTGTTTTATGGAAGCGACTTTAGCAGGCTTGTTTTACCGCCGACAGGGCGGCATCGTGCGCCCTCCTTGAATGGGGCGTGTTTCGATGGCGGCGAAGAAGTCGGCGAAAAAATCAGCGGCGTTGTGGGATTTCTGGATCGATCGCGGCGGCACCTTCACCGACGTGGTCGGGCGGCTCCCGGACGGCGGCCTCACCGCGCACAAGCTGCTGTCGGAAAATCCGGAGGCCTATGCCGACGCCGCGGTGCAAGGCATCCGCGACCTGCTTGGCCTGAAATCGGGCGAACCGATCCCGGCGGGCCGCGTCGGCGCGGTGAAGATGGGCACTACGGTCGCGACCAATGCGCTGCTTGAGCGCAAGGGCGACCGCACGCTGCTGCTCATCACCAAAGGTTTCCGTGACGCGCTCAAGATCGGCTACCAGGCGCGGCCGAAGATTTTCGCGCGCGAGATCATCAAGCCCGACCTGGTCTATGAGCGCGTCGCCGAAGTCGACGAGCGCGTGCGCGCAGATGGAACGGTCGAGAAAGAACCCAATCTCGACGCCGTGCGCGCCGATCTCGAAGCGGCGAAAGCCGACGGCATCGACGCGGTCGCCATCGTGTTCATGCACGCCTACCGCTTTCCCGAGCATGAGCAGCGCGCCGCCAAGCTGGCGCGCGAGATGGGCTTCGGCCAGGTCTCGGTCAGCCACGAAGTCTCGCCGCTGATCAAGCTGGTCGGCCGCGGCGATACCACGGTGGTGGACGCTTATCTGTCGCCGATCCTGCGGCGCTATGTGGCGAAGGTCGACACCGCGCTCGACGCCAGGAATTCAAAAGCGCGGCTGATGTTCATGATGTCGTCGGGCGGGTTGACCGCCGCCGAATTGTTTCAGGGCAAGGACGCGATTTTGTCCGGTCCCGCCGGCGGCGTGGTCGGCATGGCCGAGACCGGACGGCAGGCCGGCTTCGACCGCCTGATCGGCTTCGACATGGGCGGCACCTCGACCGACGTGTCGCATTTCGACGGCGAATACGAGCGCACCTTCGAGACCGAGGTCGCCGGCGTGCGCATGCGGGCGCCGATGATGCTCATTCATACGGTGGCGGCGGGCGGCGGCTCGATCCTGCATTACGATGGCGCGCGTTTCCGCGTCGGCCCGGACTCAGCCGGCGCCAATCCGGGACCGAAATGCTACCGCCGCGGCGGACCTCTTGCGGTCACCGATGCCAATGTGATGGCCGGCAAGCTGATGCCCGATTTCTTCCCCAAGATCTTCGGCCCGCATCAGGACCAGCCGCTCGACGCCGATGCGGTGAGACATGAGTTCAATAATCTGGCGCAGAAAGTCGGCAAGAAGCCGGAAGAGATCGCAGACGGCTTCATCAAGATCGCGGTCGAGAACATGGCCAATGCGATCAAGAAGATTTCCGTGCAGCGCGGCTACGACGTGACGCGCTATGCGCTCAACTGTTTCGGCGGCGCCGGCGGGCAGCACGCTTGCATGGTCGCGGACAGCCTCGGCATGACGCGCGTGCTGATCCATCCGTTCTCGTCGCTGCTGTCGGCCTACGGCATGGGGCTGGCCGATATCCGCGCTACGCGCGAACAGGCGATTGAACTGCCCTACGGGCCGAAGGCGCTGGCGGCGATCACGAAGACCGCCAAACGCATCGGCAAGGCGGTGAAGGACGAAGTCGCGGGCCAGGGTGTGCCTACGGCCAAGATCAAGGTCTTCGTGCGCGCGCATATCCGCTACGCCGGCACAGATACGGCGCTGACGGTCGACGCCGGCACCCTGTCCGCGATGCAGCGCGCCTTCGAGAAAGCACACAAATCGCGTTTCGGCTTCATCGATCGTAACAAGCAACTCGTCGTCGAAGCCGTTTCGGTCGAAGCCGTCGGCGGCGGCGCCAGGTTCACCGAGAAAGCGACGCGGCGCGCCAAGGGCCCGCTCCCGAAGCCGGCGCGGCGCACGCAATTTTTCTCCAACGGCGAATGGCACAAGACCAACGTCTACACCCGCGACCAGCTCAAGCCGGGCAGCAAAGTCAAAGGCGCCGCCATCATCATCGAGCCGCACCAGACCATCGTGGTCGAGCCGGGCTGGCAGGCCGAACTGACGGCGAAGAACCATCTGGTGCTCACCCGCACCAAGGTGCTCAAGCGCACCCACGCCATCGGCACCCATGCCGACCCGGTGATGCTCGAGGTCTTCAACAATCTGTTCATGTCGATCGCCGAGCAGATGGGCGTGTCGCTGCAGAACACCGCCTACTCCGTCAACATCAAGGAGCGGCTGGACTTTTCCTGCGCCGTATTCGCACATGACGGCACGCTGGTGGCCAACGCGCCGCACATGCCGGTGCATCTCGGCTCGATGGACCGCTCGGTCGAGACCGTGATCCGCGACAACAAGGGCAAGATCGCACCCGGCGATGTTTACGTCATCAACGCGCCCTATAACGGCGGCACGCATTTGCCCGACATCACCGTCTGCACGCCGGTGTTCGACGACAAGAAGAAAAAGATTCTGTTCTGGGTCGCCTCGCGCGGCCATCACGCCGATGTCGGCGGCATTTCGCCCGGCTCGATGTCGCCGAACGCCACCACCATCGAGCAGGAAGGCGTGCTGTTCGACAACTTCAAGCTGGTCGACCGCGGCCGCTTCCGCGAGAAGGAACTGACGGCCGCCCTGCTCGGCGCCAAATATCCGGCGCGCAACCCGACGCAGAACATCAACGACATGAAGGCGCAGATCGCGGCCAACGAGAAGGGCGTCGCCGAGCTGCGCAAGATGGTGGCGCTGTTCACCATGCCCGTGGTGCGGGCCTACATGCAGCACGTGCAGGACAACGCCGCCGAAAGCGTGCGGCGCGTCATCGACCGGCTGCACGACTCGGAATTTTCCTACGAGATGGACCAGGGCACCTTCATCAAGGTTAAGATCACGGTCGACAAAAAGAAACGCGAGGCGACGGTGGACTTCACCGGCACCTCGCCGCAGCAGCCGACCAACTTCAATGCGCCGGAGCCGGTGACTCGCGCCGCCGTACTCTACGTCTTCCGCATGATGGTGGACGACGACATCCCGATGAACGCGGGATGCCTGAGGCCGATCAACATCGTCGTGCCGAAGAAGTCGATGCTGACGCCGGAATATCCCGCCGCCGTGGTCGCGGGCAATGTCGAGACCTCGCAGGCAGTGACCAATTGCCTGTTCGGTGCGCTCGGCGCTTTGGCCGCAGCGCAAGGCACCATGAACAATCTGAATTTCGGCAACGCCAAGTATCAGTACTACGAGACGATCTGCTCCGGCTCGCCGGCCGGTCCCGGCTTCAACGGCACCGACGCCGTGCACACGCACATGACCAACACACGGCTGACCGATCCTGAAATTCTGGAATTCCGTTATCCGGTGGTGCTGGAGGATTTCCACATCCGCAAAGGCTCCGGCGGCAAAGGCAAATGGCACGCCGGTGACGGCATCCGCCGCACCATCCGCTTCCTGGAGAAGATGGAGTGCACCATTCTGACCGCCCATCGCCGCGTGCGGCCATTCGGCCTTGAAGGCGGCGAAGCCGGTCAGCTCGGCGAGAACTGGGCCCGCCGCAAGGACGGTACGATGGAAAAGCTCAAGGGCTGCGACGACACCACCATCGACGCCGGCGAAGCCGTCATCATCCAGCCGCCAACGGCGGGGGGATATGGGAAGGCTTAAGCGCTAGTGCGCGGCCGCCGGCGCGCCCGCGGCAACCGCGCCACGCTGTAGCAAGAGCCGAAACATGAGCCCGTGCGTGATCAGCAAGAGCGGCACAACAACCGTGGGGAGGAAATAGGCGGCGCCAAGTTGGCCCGGCACGAGGCCGCCCGCGTTGGCCTGATAAAACGCGTCGAGCAAATCGACGGCACCCCACACGTTGAAAATCCAAACGAGCGGGATGCCGAGGCTGCCGCGCAGCGCAGCCAACGACAACAAGGCCAGGACGGCGGCGGCGATATCGCCATAGGCGGCAGACAGCGCAAAGGCCGCCGGCAAGTCCGGCGACACGACGCCGGGGATCAGAAACGACAACCCGACAAAGCGGAAGGCGTGCAGGATGAGCAGCGGCCGCAACGCATCGACGCGCGAGCGATCGCGCAACTCAGGCCAAATAAAATTTGCGGTGACGAGCGACCAGGCAACAAAGCTAAAGGCGATGCTTATTCCGAACAGTGCGATGGGTGGCATTGGAGCTCGTTTCGCATTTGGGTGATCAGTGCGCCTCCGCCGGTGCGCCGGCCGCGACGGGCTTCTTCATGATGATGCCGGCGGCGGCGAGCAAGACGAATATCACCGTCAGGATCACGAACACATCGCCGAAGCTCATCACCAGCGCCTGCTTGCGCGCCATCAGCGACATCTGCTTGAGCGCCATCAATGGCCCGTCGGAGCCGCCGAACTTCTGCGTCAATTGCGCCAGCGTCTCGGTCGCGGTGACGCTGGCATAGTTCACCGCCTCGTGCAGGCGCGCGAGGTGCAGATCCATACGATCGTTGAGCGCTGTATTGATCGCGGCAAGACCGATCGCGCCGCCGAGATTGCGCATCAGGTTGAAGAGTCCAGACGCATTCTTGATGCGGTCAGGCGACAAAGTGCCGAGCGCGGTGTTGGTCACAGGAACGATCGACAGCATCAGGCCGACGCCGCGGAAAATCTGCGGCCAAAGCAGTTCGTAGAAATCCCAGTCCTGCGTGATCGTGGTCATCTGCCAGGTGCCGAAGGCAAAGAACAGGAAGCCGGTAATGAGGATGTAGCGCGGGTCGAAGCGCTGCACGAGCTGACCGGCGATGGGCGCCGTCAGGAACATGGCGACGCCGGAGACGAACATCGTGTCGCCGATCATGAGGGCGTTGTAACCGCGCACCTGCGCCAGATAGACCGGATAGAGATAGGTCAGGCCGTAAAGGCCGATACCGAGCACGAAGGAAAACGCGCTGCCGACCGCGAAATTGCGGTTCGAGAAGGCACGCAAATCGACGATCGGGTTTTCGGCGGTGAGCACGCGCCAGAAGAAGAACAGAGCCGACACCAGACAGACCAGCGCGAGCGCAGCGAGCACGCCGTCGTCGAACCAGCCGTAACGCGGCCCCTCTTCCAGTACGTATTCGAGCGAACCGAGGAACAGGGCCATCGACGACAGGCCCCACCAGTCGAACTTCTTCAATAGCGAATAATCCGGCTTGTCGAAGTCGATCAGAGTCCACGAGAGCGCGGCGACGGCGATGCCGGGAATGATGTTGATGAAGAACAGCCAATGCCATGACATTAGCTCGGTAACATAGCCGCCAATGGTCGGGCCGACCGTGGGGGCAAGTGTTGCGATCAGCCCGACCACTGGCGCCACCAGCTTTTGCTGGGGTCCGGGGAAAATCACGTAAGCGGCGGCAAACACCGTCGGCACCATGCCGCCGCCGATGAAGCCCTGCACTGCGCGCCACACGATCATGCTGTTGATCGAGGTCGAAAGCCCGCACATCACGCTGGCCAAAGTGAAGCCGGCGGCGGCCACCGCGAACAACGTGCGGGTGCCGAGCGCGCGCGACAGATAGCCGGACAGCGGAATCGCGATGACTTCGGCGATCAGATACGACGTCTGCACCCACGGGATTTCGTCGCCCGAAGCCGACAGGCCCGCCTGGATTTCGGACAGCGAAGCCGAGACGATCTGAATGTCGAGGATCGCCATGAACATGCCGAAGCACATCACGACGAAGGCGAGGATGTGGCGCCTTCTTGAAGTGTCCGCGCTTCCGGCGCCGCCTGTCGGGGAACGGGCGGAGACCGGAAGCGCGTCAGTGGCGGTGACGGTACTCATGACAATGTCACCACCGAGTAGCTTGGCCGTCTGTCGAGTTGGCGCGATCGGCCACGCGCCGCGCGGCAGGCGCGCGGGAAGCGAGCGCAGACGGCTTGGTATTCACGTTGACCACCACCGACATGCCGGGCCGCAACTGGCGGCGGGCGGCGACGTCGGCCGGCACCTGGATGCGCACAGCAATGCGCTGCACGATCTTGGTGAAGTTGCCGGTAGCGTTGTCCGGCGGCAGCAGTGAGAATGTCGAACCGGAGGCCGGCGACACGCTCAGCACTTCGCCGGTAATCTCGCGGCCCGGAATGGCGTCGACGTCGACCACGACCGGTTGTCCCGGCTGCAGACGCGAAACCTGAGTTTCTTTGAAGTTGGCGTCGATATAGACCTCGTCGAGCGGTACCAAGCTGGCGATCCGCTGGCCGGTCTGCACGAAGTCGCCGGTATGCACCGCGCGGTTGCCGAACACGCCGTCGATCGGCGCGCGAATCTGCGTGAAGGAGAGGTCGCGCTCGGCCTTGGCGACCGCGGTCTGCAATTCGTTGAGCGTGCGCGCCGCTTCCTGCTCCTGCGCCTTGAGCACGTCGACATTGGCGGCGGCCTGGTCGATGGCGGCCTGCGCGCCCTGCACGGCCGCGGCGGTCTGGTCGCGGTTGGACTGCGCCTGCTCGAGCGTCTGCTTGCTGGCGAATTCCTTGCCGGCCAAAGCCTGCTGGCGCTCCAGCTCGGACTGCGCCCGCGTCGCCTGCGCCTTCGACGAAGCGAGCTGCGACCTGGCCTGCTCGACCTGGGCCTGCTGCGCCGGGATCTGGCGGCCGATGCGTTCGACGGTTGCCTGCTGGGTCGCCACCTTGTCGCGCGCCGCGGCGACCGCGAGTTTGTAGTCGCCGTCATCGATGCGCGCGATGACGTCGCCAGTGTGCACATAGGTGTTGTCGTCGACCTCCAGCGAGGCGACGTAACCTGCTACTTTCGCGGCCAGCGTGGTTGCATTCGCGCGGACGTAGGCGTCGTCGGTGGACACCAAATAGCGGCCGGCGGCCATGTAATTGAAGCCGTACCAGCCGGCGCCGGCGAGCAGCGCTAAAGATACGCCCGTCAGGACGCGTTTACGGTTCGCCTTCAGCACGCCGGCAATCTTGGTTTTGAACGTGGCGGGTGGCGCTTCGGGCGCGCGGGCTTCCGGCGCCGGTTCGACTTTGGCTTCGGCGGCATCCGGTTGAGCCGGCTGTTCGACTTTTGCCTGAACGACGCTGAGCCGCGAGGTATCCGCGATCTTCGTGCGCTGCAACATGACCACCATCTCCGAATGACCGAACCGTTCGGTCAGGTCCGTAAGTACTCCCAGGCAACCGGCCTGTCAAGATTGACCGAACGGTTCGGTCATTGAAATTTAGTATAAGATGGTGCATATAGACGGCATGCGACGGCTTGGATTCGGGGATTTTCCCGTAAATCCGTGGTGATTCAGAGAGTTACTGAGTCCCGGGCCGTTCAGGAGGCTGGAAATGACCGATTCCCTGGTCCTCGACCGCCCGGCAGACGGCACCGAAGACAGCGCCAAATGGCGCCAGATCGTCGACGGCGCCCGCACGGTGTTCATGGCGCGCGGCTTCGACGCCGCCAGCATGGGCGATATCGCCAAGGCGGCCGGCGTCTCCAAGGGCACGCTCTACGTCTACTTCAAGGACAAGGACGAGCTGTTCGCCGCGATCGTCGGCCAGGAATGCTCGTTCCAGGCAGAAGGCGTTTTCGATTTCGATCACACCGACAGCGATGTGGAGGCCGCCCTCCTCAAGCACGGCAAGGCTTTCGCCGAGAAAATCTGCGATCCGCGCCGCCAATCCCAGTTGCGCACGGTGATCGCCATCGCCGATCGCATGCCGGATCTCGGCCGCAAGGTCTATGAAACGGGTCCTGCGGTCGGAATCGCCCGCATGTCCGCCTATCTGCGCGCGCAGGTCGAAGCGGGCGTGCTCGAAATCGCGGACTGCGAAGTCGCGGCGGCGCAGTTCATCGAGACCTGCCACGCCACCATGTTCAAGCCGGTGCTGTTCAATTTCGCGCCGCCACCGACGCCGGAACGCATCGCGCACGTGGTTGGCATCGCCGTGCGCACCTTCCTCGCCGCCTACCGCAAAAAGTAACTGGCGCGGCAATCGGCCGTTAAGCATCGCGGCCGAACAAGCCTTGATTTCATGCCGGGCGAGCCGACTCTGAGCCTCATGCGCAACATGATTCCGCCTGCGACTGCAGCAAGCTACGGGTGATTTCCTTCAACGGCGACACGCACACCGACAGCAAAGGCGGCGTGCCTGGCTACCGCCTGAAATCGATCAGCGCCGAAGGCCCATCGTCGCATCGCATTATCGACGAGTTCACCTCCGGCCAGATTCGCAACGGCAACATAAGCTTCACGTTGCGGCAGATCGATAACGATCGCGTCGAAATGCACCTGCAGCAAGGCGGCAGGCTCAAGCTGCAACGGTGTAAGTAAGAACGGGATCCCCGCCTTCGCGGCGACAACACTGGTATCTAATTTCGCGCGATAATCTCGCGCTCGCCGCGATGGACGGGCGTTGCCGGTGTGAGCTTACCGACACGGCGGCGCAACGGCATGGTCGGCCGGCGAGCCTTGATGGCATTGTGGCGGCGGCGGCGGGGGCGTACGCGCGCGATCAACACCCCGCCCATGCGCGCGAAGGGCTCGCGCAGCTTGCCTTCGTCTTCGACCAGCAACGGCAGGCCCAGCACGTTGCCCCAGGAGCGCCATTCGGCGAAAGCGTCGTCAACCTCGGCTGAAACGAACAGCGGCAGCACCAGCGACGGATCTTTATGCTCGAGAACGACGGTGGCGGTCGGCGGCACGCCGTCCTCGCCCGTGGTCAATTTGATGGCGACGCCGGCAAAGGCGGAGACGGGCATGTTGAGCGCCATGCGCATGCCGGCGAGGCAACGCCGCACCACCACGCGCTCACGATGCAGTTCCACATGCCGCACCCGTTCGTCGGCTGCGGGGTCTTTTGCCGCAAAACGCACGGGTAGGCAGAACGGGTCGAGTCGCAACGCGCGACCCGACCCGGCGGGGCTTTCGCCACTTCGCATTTGACGCCTCAAACTCTCCCACGCCGAACTTTTGTGTCCGGTCGTTGAGGCGATGATGGCTTAACGGCCTCGGAAATCGCTTAATGTACGGGGTTAATTGGACGTAACGCTCACCGCATGATTGACGGCGCGTTGCGAACCATGATTGACGAGGTGTTGATGGGGACGCGCAAAATGTCCGGACCGGCGGTTGCGCCTGCGCCGCCGAAGCGCCACTTTACCTTAAGAATTCGGCCGATAACTCTCCCCTTGGATCATTGAAAGTCCCCATGCTCGCACCCACCGCATCTTTGTTCGACCAGAGCGCCCTCACCGACCGCGCCGAGCGCCTTGTGAAAGCCGCGCGCGCCGCCGGCGCCGATGCCGCCGACGCGGTGGCGGTGCGCTCGTTGTCGCTCGGCATCGAGGTGCGCGACGGCGCGGTGGATGAATCCGAAAGTTCGGAAAGCGACGACCTCGGCCTGCGCGTGCTGGTCGGCCGCCGCCAGGCGGTGGTCTCGACCAATGATTTGACCGGCGATGTTCGCGACCTCGCCGAACGCGCGGTGGCGATGGCGCGCGCCGCGCCCGACGACAAATATGCGGGCCTTGCCGACGAGGCGCTGCTGGCGCACACGTTTCCCGATCTGGAATTGCTCGATCCCAATCTGCCGAGCGTTCAACAGTTGGAAACCATGGCCCGCGACGCCGAGCAGGCCGGGCTCGCGGTCAAAGGCGTCACCAAGTCGGGCGGCGCTTCGGCCTCGGCCGGCATCGGCGGCATGGTGCTGGTGACAAGCCACGGCTTCCGCGGCGCTTATTTGGGCTCGCGCCACGGCGTCTCGATGACCGCGATTGCCGGCGACGGCACCGGCATGGAACGCGATTACGATTTCTCGTCGGCGCTGCATGCATCCGACCTGGAAAGCCCAGAGAAAATCGGCCGGAACGCTGGCGAGCGCGCAGTCGAGCGCGTCAATCCGCGCAAGGTCACGACCCGCAAAGTGCCGGTGGTGTTCGATCCGCGCGTCGCCGGATCGTTGGTGTCGCATCTCGCCAGCGCCGCCAACGGCGCGTCGATCGCGCGCAAGACCAGTTTCCTCAAGGACAAGATGGGCGAGCAATTGTTCGCGAAAGGCATTCGCATCATCGACGATCCGCTGCGCAAGCGCGGCCTGCGCTCGCACCCGTTCGACGGCGAAGGCGTCGCCGGCAAGGCGCTGGCGCTGGTCGATGACGGTCGCTTGAACTCGTGGGTGCTCGACTGCGCGACGGCGCGCGAACTGGGACTGGTGACGACCGGCCATGCCCAGCGCGGCGTGTCGTCCAGTCCGTCGCCCGGCGCGTCCAATCTGCATCTCGAAGCCGGCCGTGTGAGCCCCGAGGAATTGATCGCCGACATTACCGACGGCTTCTACGTCACCGACCTGATCGGCTCCGGCGTCAACGGCGTCACCGGCGACTACAGCCGCGGTGCCTCCGGATTCTGGATCGAGAACGGCAAGCGGACGTATGCGGTGAGCGAAGTCACCATCGCCGGCCATCTGTTCGACATCTTCCGCACCCTGACGCCCGCCAACGACCTCGAATTCAAACACGGCACCAACGCGCCGACAGTGCGCCTGGAGGGCCTGACCGTTGCCGGGCAGTAACCTTCGCGACGGGTTAGAAGAAATCATGCGCGAGGCCGGCGAATTGGCGCGCGTCACATCCCGTGGCGACTTCAAGCGCTGGACCAAAGGTCACGACAATTCGCCGGTCAGCGACGCCGATATCGCGGTCAACAATTTGCTGAAGCGAAAACTCACGGCGCTCGCGCCCCAAGCCGGCTGGCTATCCGAGGAAACCGAGGACAGCCTCCCCGGCCGCGCGATGACGACCGCCTGGATCGTCGATCCGATCGACGGCACCCGCGCTTTTATTTCCGGGCGGCCCGACTGGACGATTTCGGTGGCATTGGTCGAGCACGATCGCCCCGTGCTGGCGGCGCTGTACGCGCCGGTGACCGAAGAGATGTTCCTTGGCGTTCGCGGCCAAGGCGCCACGCTCAATGGCGCCGCCATCGCGGCCAACGCCGGCGGCAGCCTGGCCCAGGCCAAAGTTGCCGGGCCGAAGCGCTATCTCGAGCGTCTCGAGAACTTATCCCCGAATATTTTGCCGCAACCCAAAGTACATTCGCTGGCGCTGCGCCTAACCCGAGTCGCCCATGGCGGGCTCGATGCCGCCATTGCCTCGTCCGGCAGCCACGATTGGGACCTTGCGGCGGCGGATTTGCTGGTCCATGAAGCCGGCGGTGTGATGACCGATTTCAATGGCGCGCCGCTGCGTTATAACCAGCCGCACGTGAGGCACTCCGCGCTGATTGCCGCCGGTCTGCCGCGCCATGCTACGCTCATCGATCTGGTGCGCGACCGCCAATCAGAGTTCGCATAACCGCGGCGTTCGCTTACACTGCACTTTCGGCTCACGCCGTCGTTCTAGTCCACCGCCGGGACTTTTTCGAAGGATCACGCAATGCCCGATAACGTCCCTGCAAAGCAGCTGCTGCACCTCGTCCTCGGCGGCGAACTGACCGAGCTCGGCGGCACCGAGTTCAAGGACCTCGATAAGGTCGAAATGGTCGGGGTCTATCCGAACTACGCCGCCGCCCACGTGGCCTGGAAAGCGAAGGCGCAGCAGACCGTCGACAACGCCCATATGCGCTATTTCATCGTCCACCTGCACCGCCTGCTCGATCCCGACGGCGGCGCCAAAGCCTGATCCCGTATTGGTTCGCGCTTAAAGCGCCGCTCGGCGGATGAAGGCCGGACAGGATCATGCTCGATAAACAAGTGAGGCCCGGGTTTTGATCTGTCCCATCCGTCGCGGCGCGCAAGGCTGCTGATGCTGTCAACGAAACGGATCGTCGCATCGCCCATCTTCCAGGGCGCCGTCGGCACGGCGGCGGCGTGGTATTTGAAGTTCGTCTGGAACACGAGCAGCTCGAGCGTCGACCCACCGAACATTATCGAAACCGTCGAGACGCCGGTCATCGTCGCGATGTGGCACGGCCAACACTTCATGGCGCCGTTCATCCAGCCGGCAAAGACCGAAAAATTCCGCGCCAAGGTGCTGATCTCGCGCCACCGTGACGGCGAGATCAACGCCATCGCCGCCGAGCGGCTCGGCATCGGCACCATCCGCGGCTCCGGCGCCCACAACGGCGAATTCCACCGCAAAGGCGGCGCGGCGGCATTCACCGAAATGCTCCGCGCGCTCGAGGAAGGCTACAACATGGCGATCACCGCCGACGTGCCGAAGATCTCGCGGGTCGCCGGCATGGGCGTGATCAAGCTGGCGCAATATTCGGGGCGGCCGATCTATCCGGCAGCGATGGCGAGCAGCCGCCGCATTCAGTTGAACAATTGGGACCGCAGCGCCATCAATCTGCCGTTCGGCCGCATTGCGCTGGTTGCCGGCAAACCGATCACCGTGCCGCGCGACGCCGACAGCACCGCGCTAGAGTCCGCGAGGCAATTGGTGCAAACCGAGTTGAACCGCGTGACCGCGCAAGCCTACGCCACCGTTGACCGCACCGGGGGCCCGACACTGTGAGCGAAAGACTCACCACCGCCTTGCGCCTCTACCGGCTGATCTCGGCGGCGGCGATGCCGGTCGCACCGCTGCTGCTGGCGCGCCGCCTCGCGCGCGGCAAGGAGCAGCGCGGGCGCGTGTCGGAACGGCGCGGCGAAGCTGGGATGGCGCGGCCGGACGGCGGGCTGATCTGGCTGCATGCCGCCAGCGTCGGCGAACTGGCAAGTGTGCTGCCGCTGATCGAGCGCATCAGCTCGCGCGGCGTGGGCGTGCTGGTGACGACCGGGACGGTGACGTCGAGCGGGCTCGCGGAGCAGCGGCTGCCGCGCGGCGTCCTTCATCAATATGTGCCGGTCGATGTGCCGTTTTACGTGCGGCGGTTCCTCAATCACTGGCAGCCCGACCTGGCGCTGTTCGTCGAATCCGATCTGTGGCCGAACCTGATGATCGAGACGTCGCGGCGCGGGGTGCCGATGATCCTGGTCAACGCCAGACTGTCGGAGAATTCATTCCACCGCTGGCGTCAGCTGCCGCGCACCATCGGCAATCTGTTGAAGCGTTTCGACCTGTGCCTTGCCGGCACGCCGGACGACGCCCTGCGCCTGAGCGATCTCGGCGCGCCGCGCGTCATCACCACTGGCAATCTGAAACTCGACGTGCCGGCGCCCTCCGCCGACACCACGCAACTCGGGCGATTGATGGACGCCATCGCCGGCCGGCCGGTGATTGCCGCGGCGTCGACCCATGCCGGCGAGGAAGACATCGTCATCGCCGCGCATAAACGGTTAAGCCGCAATTTTCCGGATTTGCTGACGCTGATCGCGCCGCGCCATCCCGATCGCGGCCCGGCTATCGCGGAGATCGCGACTGCCGCGGGGCTGAAGGTACGCCTGCGTTCGTACGGCGAATTGCCCGACGCCACGACGGGTATTTATGTCGCGGACACGATGGGTGAGCTTGGACTGCTTTATCGTGTCGCGCCCTTCGTGTTCGTCGGCGGCTCGCTGGTTCCGCATGGCGGGCAAAACCCGATCGAAGCTGCGAAACTCGGCGCCGCGATCCTGCACGGTCCGCATGTGTGGAATTTCGCCGAGATCTACGCTGCGCTCGATAACGCCCACGGCGCCGAACTGGTTCTGGACGGCGGCCGGCTCACCGCCGGCTTCGGCGCCTGGCTCAGCGACGCCAAGACCGCGACTCATGTCGCCGGCGTCGCCCGCGCCACGGTCGACGCGCTGGGTGGCGCGTTGGAGCATACGCTACACTCGCTCGACCCCTATCTGATGCAATTGCAATTGCGCCAGCGAGCTTTCAATGCGTGATCCGGATTTTTGGTGGCGCGACGGTTCGTTGATGGCGGGCCTGCTCGCGCCGCTGGGCATGGCCTATGGCGCTATCGCCGCACAGCGCATGGCGAGGCCTGGCGCGCGCGCCGGCGTGCCGGTGATCTGCGTCGGCAATTTCACGCTCGGCGGCGCCGGCAAGACCCCGACCGCACTATGGCTGGCGAAGGTCTTGCAGGCGGCGGGCGAGAAGCCCTGCTTTCTGAGCCGCGGCTATGGCGGCGACAACGCCGGACCGAAGTTGGTCGATCCGCAGACCGACAGCGCACCCCAAATCGGCGACGAGGCGCTGCTGCTGGCGCGCGTCGCGCCGACCATCGTCTCGCGCGACCGCGTCGCCGGCGCGCAGGCGGCGAGCGGCGCCAGCGTCATCGTCATGGACGACGGCTTGCAGAATGCCTCGTTGATGAAAGACTTCACGCTGGCGGTGGTCGATGGCCGGCGCGGCGTCGGCAATGGCCGCGTGTTTCCCGCAGGTCCCTTGCGCGCGCCGCTCGATGCACAGATCGCGCGCAGCGATGCGCTGCTGATTGTCGGCGACGCCAAGAATGCCGCCAGTGTGATCGCCGTCGCCGGCAAGCGGCCGGTTTTTCAAGGCCGGCTGGTGCCGGACGAAATCGCGCTCGGAGCCTTGAAGGGCCGCAACGTCTTCGCCTTCGCCGGCATCGGCGATCCGGAGAAGTTTTTCGCCACGCTGACGCAGTCAGGTATTCCCCTCACAGAGCGCAGAGCTTTCGCCGACCATCATCGCTTTACAGGCGAAGAAGCCGCCGAACTGGTGATGCGCGCCGAGCACGCCGGATTGACGCTGCTCACTACCGAGAAAGATCACGCCCGCATGGCCGGCGACCCCGCGCTTTCGGCGTTGGCGGAACGCGCGCAGGTGCTGCCGGTGACATTGGTGGTGGATGAGGCTGATGCGTTGCGCGCGCTGGTGCTAAAGAAAATCGGCAAAGCAGCCTAGCGGCTTACTTCGCCTTTGGCTTGAAACCGCTGCAGCACGATTTCGGGCGATGCATAGGCCTCCTGCAGATCGACGCTCCAGTATTTTAGTTCTTCGAGCGGGATCGGCACGCCGGTGACCGCGCAACGCACGAAGGCGCCGGGCCGGGCGAGGCGGAAATCGCCATCGAGGTATTTGACCTCGGCCTCGCCATTCATCGGCGACGAGCGGTCATAGCGATTGAGCACAGGCTGTCTCCGATCTCGTCCGGCGGGCTGCTACTCAAAGATAGTCGTTCGGCCACGAAAACGAAACCCTCGAATGTGCGGCCATTTACGCACTAAATGCGGGTTTAGGAACCGAACAGGCTGCCTTGGCCGCCCGGTTCCTCGCCGCGCGGACGCGGCTTTGGCGCGACTTTGGGCGCCGGCTTCGGCTTGGCGGACGGCGGCGGCGTCGTGCTCGTACCGTCCGCCACGGCACCAACACGGCCGTCGGCGAATTCGATATCCAGCCGCATACCGCTACTAACGCCTGCCGCCGCACGCAGCGGATGCCCCTCGCCGTCGCGCACCAGCACGAAGCCGCGTTTGAGCACCTCGCGATAGGAAAACGCCGCCAGCAATCGCTCGGCGCGTTCGACGCGCGCGCCGTGCTGCCGCAGCAAAGCCAGCGTCGCGCGTTGCGCACGGTCGCCAAAGGCGATCACCCGCTCGCGATGTCGCGCCAGCCGCACGCGATGCGCCTGCGCATTGGCAACCAATCCAGAGTTCAGTCGCCGGTTCAAACTCTCAAAGCGCTCGCGGCGGCGCTCGACATTGGTGCGCAGCAATTGCGGCGCCAGCCGGCCGGAGATACGGAAGTATTGCGTGTGGTGGATTTGCGCGTTGGCGCTGAGCGCACGCGGCAACCGTTCCGCCAGCGCGTCGAGCTGTTGGCGCGGCGCGGCCAGGATATCTTTCGGCAGCGCGCGCGACAGCAGGTAGAGTTCCTTGCGGCGCTGCTCGAGCCCGCGCTGCCAGCACGCCAGCCGCCGCGAGGTGAGCGCGACGATACGCCCTAACAGCTCCGAGCGCACCGGCACCGCCATCTCCGCAGCGGCCGTCGGCGTCGGCGCGCGGCGGTCGGAGGCGAAGTCGATCAGCGTGATGTCGGTCTCATGGCCGACCGCGGAAATCAGCGGGATCATGCTGGCCGCCGCCGCACGCACGACGATCTCCTCGTTGAACGACCACAGGTCCTCGAGCGAGCCGCCGCCGCGCGCGACGATAATCAGGTCCGGCCGCGGCAGCGCGCCACCTTCGGACAGCGCGTTAAAACCGTTGATGGCGTTGGCGACCTCAGCCGCCGATTGCTCGCCCTGCACGCGCACCGGCCACACCAGCACGCGGCGTGGAAAGCGGTCCGCCAGCCGATGCAGGATGTCGCGGATCACCGCGCCAGTCGGCGACGTCACCACGCCGATCACATCGGGCAGGAACGGAATGAGCTGCTTGCGCGCTTCGTCGAACAGGCCTTCGGCGGCGAGCTTTTTCTTGCGCTCTTCGAGCAGCTTCATCAGCGCGCCGACGCCGGCCGGCTCCAGCGTGTCGATCACCAGTTGGTATTTCGACGAGCCCGGGAAGGTGGTCAGCTTGCCGGTGACGATGACGTCGAGGCCCTCCTCGGGCTTGACCCGCATGCGGCCCCACACGCCCTTCCAGATCACGCCTTCGAGCACCGCCTTGTCGTCCTTGAGGCGGAAATAGCAGTGGCCGGAGGGCGACGGGCCCTTGAAGCCCGAAATCTCGCCGCGCACCCGGACATAGCCATAAGCGTCCTCGACGGTGCGCTTGAGCGCCGCCGAGAGCTCGGAGACGGACCATTCCACAACGTTTTTAACGGCGGCTTCGGCCATAATCTTCGAATCTCTTGCGGGGCGAGGCGTCATGGTACACAAAAACGCCTATTCGTTGACTGTCAACAAAGGCCGTCCGTTTGAACATCCTGATCCTCGGTTCCGGCGGCCGCGAGCACGCGCTGGCCTGGAAGATGGCGGCAAGCCCGCTGGCCGATAAGCTCTATTGCGCGCCGGGCAACGCCGGCATCGCCCGCGAAGCCGAATGCGTCGCGCTGGATGTCGCCGACCATGCGGCGGTGATCGCGTTCTGCCAGAAGGCCAAGATCGATCTGGTGGTGGTCGGGCCGGAAGTCCCGCTCTGCGCCGGCATTGTCGACGATCTCGAGAAAGCCGGCATCAAGGCCTTCGGCCCGAGCAAATGGGCGGCGCGGCTGGAAGGCTCCAAGGGCTTCACCAAGGACCTGTGCAAGGCCAATAAGATTCCGACCGCGGCCTATGAGCGCTTCAAGGGCGCGGCGGCGGCGAAAGACTACGTGCGCGCCAAGGGTGCACCGATCGTGGTGAAGGCCGATGGCCTCGCCGCCGGCAAGGGCGTCGTCGTCGCGGAGACGATCGCCGAAGCCGAAGCCGCCATCGACATGATGTTCGACGGCGGGCTGGGACAGCCGGCGTGGGAAATCGTCATCGAGGATTGCATGGTCGGCGAAGAAGCCTCGTTCTTCGCGCTGTGCGACGGCGAGAGTGCGATCGCATTGGCCTCGGCGCAGGACCACAAGCGCGTCGGCGACGGCGACAAAGGACCGAACACCGGCGGCATGGGGGCCTATTCCCCGGCGCCGATCATGACGCCGGAGATGAACCAGCGCGTGATGGACGAGATCATTTTGCCGACGGTGCGCGCGATGAAGGCGATGGGCGCGCCGTACAAAGGCGTGCTCTTTGCCGGACTGATGATCACCAAAGATGGCCCGCAGCTCATCGAATACAATGTGCGCTTCGGCGACCCCGAGACTCAGGTGCTGATGCTGCGGCTGATGTCGGACCTGGTGCCGGCGCTGATGGCGGCGCGCGATGGGCAACTGAAAAATTTCGATCTGCGCTGGTATCCTGACGCCGCGCTCACCGTGGTGATGGCAGCGAAAGGTTATCCGGGGCCATACGAAAAAAACACATTGATCGAAGGCCTCGACGACGCGGCACAGACCGAACACGTGGAAATTTTCCACGCCGGCACCATGACCAAAAATGGGGACGCCATTTATGCGAACGGCGGACGCGTCTTGAATGTTTGCGCGCGCGGCAAAACCGTACGCGAAGCGCAACAACACGCTTACGCGGCAGTCGATAAGATCAAGTGGCCCGGTGGTTTTTGCCGCCGCGATATCGGGTGGCAGGCGATTGCGCGCGAAGAAGGCCTGATCACGGCCAGTTGATTTCACGCATTCTTGAAGGCGCCGGATACGGCATCTTAGTCGGCTTGCTGAGCACAATACTTTTTGTCTCGCTGAGGCCGCAAAGCCTGCGCCACATGACAAATTTTTTAATAGTAGAGCGCTCAAGACGACCTATTTCCGACATGCGAGGCGACGTTGCATGTTGGAGATTTGACGATGAAGAAAATTATGACTGCATTGGTATTGACGACGATGATTATGTCGTCGCCGGTATTGGCAGCGACGCGGCACCATTCGGGGTTTGTCGGACTGCCGGGCACTGGGGCGTGGCATCAGCTACGACCCGCCAGAAACACATGGCACGATTACGCCCGATACGGCGAACGTCCGATGGAGACCGATAGCTACGCGCGTTCACAAGATGGCAGCCGCTATCAGCGCGTCGATTCGTATGACGTAGTCAACAACGGACAGATTGTCGGCCGGGATCCCGATCCGAACATCCGCTTCCAGTTGCTGCGCGAATCCGGGTTCCCGCAATAACATGTTCAAGTGAATTTATTTTCCGCCGCGATTTCGGTTGAGAGATCGCGGCGGAAATAAATTCGCCGTAAAAGATTAATTACATTTTGGACATGCCAAGACCGTGGCGAATTAGCATGCATTCCATGCGCAACCATTTATGGAGCGCGCGCGAATCCAGAGTATGTGTTCGCGTAAGGGGTGATGATGCAGGAGAAGAGATCATGAAGAAAATTATTATCGGCAGTTCACTGATGTTGGCGGCGCTCGCCGCCAGTCCGGCTTTCGCTGCGAGCACGCATCAATCACGCGCGTCGGCATCGCAGGCTTACCCCGAAGCTTATGATGCCAATGCAAGCGCGGATCGCGACCTGACCGTCAGCGGGCCGGCCGTGTACACCAACGGCCAGTATGCCGGTTGGGATCCGGATCCGAATATCCGCTTCCAGCTGATGCGCGACCCGGGCGCGCAAGCCGGCAACTAAGCCCACCGCTCTATCAGCACGACCATCGCCCGGCGCGCACTCCGCGCCGGGCTTTTTTATTGCGCGTGCCGTCGGGCGGCATAGTCCCGAAAGCCGCCCATCGAGGTGATGCGCGGCTTTTTTCGTGCTAGCTGGTGCCCGAACGCGGGGCTAAGACCGCGGCAAAACGAATCGTTGAGTAGGAGACACCATGCATCCCGTGTTGCGGCTTTACGAAGATGTGCTGTCCAGTGCCGAGAACGTCGAGTTCCAGTTGGCGCCGCTGCCGCGCTTTATCTACGTGCTGCACGGCACCGCCACCATCGACGGCAAGACGCTGAACGAGGGCGAGGCCTGGCAGGGCGACAGCGCGACCGCAGTGAAGCCTGGCGCGGCCGGCGTCACCTGCTGGCGCTGGGAACTCGCGCGCGGCGACCGCGGCAGCACGGTGGCCTGCGCCCCGGGCATGGTCACTCGCGAAAAGCTGTCGGCATATCTGGAAACCGCGCCGAAGGGCGATTGGCTGATGCGCGGCGACAGCGTCGCCTTCCCGCCCGGCGGCTGCGCGTTTTTGCACAGCCACCAGGGGCCCGGCATCCGCTGCCTGGTCGAAGGCGGCATCCGCATCGACACGCATGGGCGTTCGACGTCATATGGACCGGGCGGCGCCTGGTACGAATCGGGGCCCGACGCGGTATTCGCGCAAGCCGCAGCCGACAAACCGAGCCGATTTATCCGTGTCATGATCTTGCCCCGGGACCTGCTCGGAAAAAGTTCGATCAGTTACGTCAATGACGACGACAAGGCCAAGCCGAAGACGCAGCAATACAAGATCTTCGCCGACTCGCCGGTCGCATTCGACGGCAAGAAGTGACGGCATCGGCATGAAATCGTAGCGCCATGATAGCCGAATTCGGAATGGCGCTCGCCAAGCTGGTGCTCGGCCTCGCCGCGTTCGTCGCGCTCGGCTATCTCGGCAAGTTCTACGACAAGCGCATCGCCGGCGTGCTGCTGACGTTTCCGATCCTCAACGGGATTGGCATCCTGACCGGGGACGATCCGCTGGTGGTCGCGGATTCGATCTATGCCGTCGTGGTGTTCAACGGCCTGGTGCTGTTTTTGATGATTTCGTGGTGCAATGCCTGGCCGGTGATGGCGTCGTCGTCGCCGAACCGGAAGCTGATCGTACGTCTTCTGACATGGACAACGGTCTGGGCGGTGGGTGCGACGCTAGTCACAGCGTTTCGCGCGTATCTTCCCGGGGTGCTGGGCCTGATGCTGATCCAGCTCGCGATCACCACGGCCGCGGTCGCTTTGTTGTGGAAGGCGCCGCGGCACGTCACACAGGACAATGCACCGGTTGGTTTTGGCTGGCGCGATCACGCCCGCGCAATGATGGTGTTGTGGAGCAACGCCAGTGGCATGTTGCGGATGGGCCTATTCGTGCTGTCGTGCGTCGTGCTGTTTCTGGCGGCGCAAGTGTTTACGTCGAAATGGGTCGGCATGTTCAGCGCGCTGCCTTTGCCGGGACTTTTCGCCGTCGCCACTCTGTCGGTCATGGAGCAAGAGGAAGACTTCGATCTGATGCGCGACAGCGTGCTGATCGGCCCCGTGAGCGTGATCGCCTTTAATTGGCTGTATGCGCAGACCGTCCTTGCCCTCCCCGCGGACTTTACAGCGCATATGAGTCTCGGCATCGCCGCGCTTGTCTTGTTGCTGCTCGCCGACGCCGCGCTGATCTTCTGGATCGTGCCACGGATGTCGGCCTATCTCGACCGCGTCCGGAAATGACGATACTTTCCAACCCATGACGAGTATCGACCGCCAGCAGGCTTTTTCCGGCACCAAGGAGGCCGCGGGCACGCTGCGCATCGACGAGGCGCGGCTGGAAGCTTTCCTCGCAAGCCAGGTGAAAGGCTTCGCCGGCCCGCTCGCCATCAAGCAATTCAAGGGCGGCCAGTCCAACCCGACTTATCTGCTGGAAACGCCAGTCCGGCGCTACGTATTGCGCCGCAAGCCGCCCGGCAAGTTGCTGCCGTCGGCGCATGCGGTCGACCGCGAATATCGCGTCATCAGCGCGCTGCACGCGCAGGATTTCCCGGTCGCCGAGCCGCTGATCTATTGCGCCGACGAGACCGTCGCCGGCACGCCGTTCTACGTCATGAGCTTTGCCGACGGCCGCGTGTTCTGGGAGCCGCAAATGCCCGGCTCGAACCCGGCCGAGCGCGCGGCGGTCTACGACACCATGAACGCCATCATCGCGCGGCTGCATGCATTCGATCCGGCGCAAATCGGCCTCGGCGATTTCGGCCGCGGCGAGAATTACGTGGCGCGGCAGGTCGATCGCTGGTCGAAGCAATACCGCGCCTCGGAGACCGACAAGATCGACGCCATGGAGCGGCTGATCGAATGGCTGCCATCGCATATTCCGCCGGCGGGGAAGCCCACGCTGGTGCATGGCGACTATCGCATCGACAATCTCATCATCGCGCTCGACGCGCCGCAGATCGTCGCGGTGCTGGATTGGGAATTGTCGACGCTCGGCGATCCGCTGGCCGATTTCACCTATCACCTGATGGCCTGGCACATGCCGAAAACCGAAAGCGCGGCCGGCACGGCGACGTTGGCAGGCCACAACCTCGCGGCATTGGGCATTCCGTCGATGGCGGATTACGTCGCGGCCTATGTGGCGCGCACCGGGCTCGATCCGCGCCATCACCTCCCCGTGTACCTCGCCTATAATTTCTTTCGCATCGCCGCCATTCTGCAAGGCATCATCGGCCGCGTGCGCGACGGCACCGCGACGTCGGAATTCGCGCCGGCCAAGGCCGACATGATCCGCCCGCTGGCCGACAAGGCCTGGGAATTCGCCCGCACCGCCGGCTGACGGTAAATTTCAGAGTCAGCAAACCCTTTCGACAACGGGTTGCATTTTACAGTATTGCACTGCGCTTCGTTGAGAACCTGGCACCTAGGCTGATCCTGACGAGAAAAGGATCCGTTATGAGTATCAGTATCGGCGTCCAGACTATTACGCCGAAAACCGGAACGTCGCCCGACAACACGGCGACGCACCAGTCCAATCAGCGCGAAGCGAACAATGCACCGGTCGAGGCCAAACAGTCCGCGCCCCCGCCGCCCGGCATGGGCAAGTTCGTCGACAAGCACGTTTAACTTTTATTGGCGCATGATCTGATCCGAAAACCGGTTCCCACTTTTCGGGATCATGCGCTAGCGCCGCGCGGCGAAAAAATCCTTCAGCAGCGCGGCAGCCTCACTCTCATTGATACCGCTGTAGACTTCCGGCCGGTGATGGCACGTCGGCTGCGCAAAGAAGCGTCCGCCATTCTCCACCGCGCCACCCTTTGGATCTCCCGCGCCGAAATAAAGCCGCCGGATGCGCGCGAACGACATCGCCGCGGCGCACATCGCGCAGGGCTCCAGCGTCACATAGAGATCGCAGCCGGTGAGCCGCTCCGAGCCGAGCGTATTCGCGGCCGCGCGGATCGCCAGCAGTTCGGCATGCGCGGTCGGGTCCTTGTCGGCCAGCGTGCGGTTGCCGGCGCGCGCCAGAACTTCGCCTTCGCGCACGATGACGCAACCCACCGGCACCTCGCCGCGGCTGCCGGCGGCGCGCGCCTCGTCGAGGGCCATTTCCATGAAGTTCGGTGCAGGCATCGGGCTCTCCCCTCGTGACCCGGACGCGCGGGACATGAGGCATCAGGTCTGCTATCAGGCGACCATCATGCCCGACAAGACCAAAAGCGAGATACCCGGCGAACGCATCGCCAAAGTCATGGCGCGCGCCGGTGTGGCGTCGCGGCGCGGCGTCGAAGCCATGATCGCGGAGGGCCGCGTGGCCGTGAACGGCGCGGTGATCACCTCCCCGGCACTTAACGTCACCGCCGCCGACCGCATCGTCGTGGACGGCACGGCAATGCCACGGCGCGAGCGCACGCGGCTGTTCCTCTACAACAAGCCGCGCGGGCTGGTGACCACCCATTCCGACCCCGAGGGGCGGCCGACCATCTTCACGGCGCTGCCCAAGACGCTGCCGCGGCTGATCAGCATCGGCCGGCTCGACATCAACACCGAGGGCCTGCTGCTGCTCACCAATGACGGCGGGCTGGCGCGCGTGCTCGAACTGCCGGCCACCGCCTGGCTGCGCAAATATCGCGTGCGCGCCAATGGCAGCGTGACGCAGGAGGCGCTCGACAAATTGCGCGACGGCATCACCGTCGACGGCGTGCGCTACGGGCCGATCGAGGCCAAGCTCGAGCGAGAGAAAGGCGCCAATTGCTGGCTCACCTTCGCGATCCGCGAGGGCAAGAACCGCGAAGTGCGCAAAGTGATGGAGACGCTCGGCCTCACGGTGAACCGGCTGATCCGCGTGTCGTTTGGGCCGTTCAATCTCGGCGAATTGCCGGAATGGGCCGTCAAGGAAATGGATTCAAAATCGCTGCGCACCGAACTGGGCGAGAAGATCGTTGCCGAATCCGGCGCGGATTTCGACGGGCCGATGATCGATCATGCCGAGAAACTCATGCCGCAGCGGCCGAGCGCACGCACGCGCGAGGATACGCGCCCCCGGGGCGGCCGCAGGCCGGAGCCGGTCGTGCAAAAGTGGCAGCCGAACCCGAAGCTGGATTTCGAGCCCGTCGTTCACGCACCGCGGAACGACCGCGCCGAACGGCCCAGCCGCGTGGCCCGCGATGACCGCGCGACCGACAAGCGCGGGCCCGCCGACAAGAAAGAATCCAGCAGCGCGCGCAATTTCAAGAAGCGCTTCCAGAAGCGCCGCGACCGCTCCGGCGGCCCGCGGCCGTCGCGGCCTAAATAGCGCATGATCCCGAAAAGTGGGCACCGGTTTTCGGATAAGATCATGCGCAAAGGAAAACAATAATGCGCGTGGTCGGCGGACGCCTGCGCTCGCGGCCGATCGCCGGGCCAAAGGGTGAAGGTCTGCGGCCGACGTCCGACCGGCTGCGCGAGGCCTTGTTCAACATCCTGATGCACGCCTACGGCGATCCGGTGTCCGGCGCGCGCGTGCTCGACCTGTTCGCCGGCACCGGCGCGCTCGGCATCGAGGCGGTGTCGCGCGGCGCGGCCTACGCGCTGTTCGTCGATGACGGCGTCGAAGCCCGCGCGCTGCTGCGCAACAACACCGAGGCGCTGGGTCTCGGCGGCACCACGCGCATCTTCCGGCGCGACGCCACCAAGCTCGGGCCGGCGCATCCGATCGAGCCGTTCTCGATCGTGTTTCTGGACCCGCCCTATCGCAAGGGTCTCGCCGAATTGGCGTTGGGCGCCGCGCGCGAAGGCAACTGGCTGAAGCCGCAGGCGCTGATTGTCGTCGAGGAAGCGACGGACGCCGCGTTCAAGGCGCCGGAGGGCTTCGAGGAATTGGAACGGCGGGAATACGACGACACGGAATTGGTGTTCCTGCGCGCACCTTAGGAGAGGTCAGCGGTCCGCGCTTAGGCGGAAGTTCATCTCGATCTTCGGGGCGAAGGTGCCGCTCGGAAGTCTCCAGGGCGAATAGCCGGGAGTGGGATCGGGATCGCTCGGCAGATCCAACTGCCAAGTTTGCTCCGGGACACCAGGGAGCTCCAGCTTTACAACCCTATGGCTCGTCTTCCTGCTGAGCGTCGTACTGGCGAGGATCGCTCGGCGATCGCCGTCAGTACCGTGCCACGATGAGCCGAGCATGACTTCGGCATATTGCTGTCCCTCCTCGACGGTGATGTGCACATCTGTTGCGTTCGGCGGCAAAGCCATTCCGGGCGGAAGTCTGAATTGCAGTTGGAGCGTCATGTAGCCGTGCGTGAGGTAGGGCGAACGGATCAATTCGTACCAGGCCCACCAGGCGAGCCCTCCCGCGATCAATAGAACCACGACGGCAAAGGGACGCGACACGCGCGTCCGTGGCGGAGCAGGTGCGGCGCCGGGCCGCTCCGCATCGGGTGACGACGGACCTTGAGCGACTGTGCCTATTTTGATGAACAGCAGCACGCCGGCGACGAAGCCGACAAGGCCGCCGAGTGGCCCGATGTTGAAGAATGCTCCCATGGCGACGCCGCCATCGCGGTCCGGCCCCCCGAGGCCAATCACGAGAGCGGCGAGCGCGAACCAGCCGGCTAGCAGACCAAGTACGCCGGACAGGAAACCGATGATGAAGCGCATGAACGGAAGCACCTGGAGTTAATTCAGGCGAGACGATATCAGCACCAATGGGCTTTTGCAGGCTGCCGCTGGCATTCCGGAAACAGCGATCACCGCCGGCCGAACAGCTTCTCGATATCGGTGAGCTTCAATTCCACATAAGTCGGGCGGCCGTGATTGCACTGGCCGGAATTCGGCGTCTCTTCCATCTCGCGCAGCAGCGCGTTCATTTCCTCGGGCTTGAGCCTGCGCCCTGCCCGCACGGAGCCGTGACAGGCCATGGTGGCCGAGACGTGCAGCAGACGGCGTTCCAGCGGCAGCGAGTCGTCCCATTCGGCCATGTGCTCGGCGAGGTCGCGCAGCAGGCCCTTCACATCGACGTCGCCCAGCATCGATGGGGTTTCGCGCACGGCCACCGCGCCAGGACCGAAGGGTTCGATGGCCAGGCCGAAGCGCGCCAACTCGTCGGCGCGCGCGGCCAGTCGCGCGGCGTCGGCCTCGTCGAGTTCGACGATTTCCGGGATCAGCAGTATCTGCCGCGCCACGCCGGCCTTCTCGATCGCCGCTTTCATCCGCTCGTAGACGATGCGTTCGTGCGCCGCGTGTTGATCGACGATCACCAGCCCGTCGCGGGTCTGCGACACGATGTAAGTTTCATGCACCTGCGCCCGCGCCGCACCGAGCGGCTGCTCGATCAAGTCCGCCGCCGGCTCAAAGCTTTCGACACGCGCGTCGGCCGAAGGCTCGCCGACATCGAAGGCGGCCTGATACGCTTCTTGCGCCGCTTCGGCAAAACCGAACGCGGCATTGCCGCGCGTGGCCGCCATCGGGATCGGCCGCGCCGGCGAATTGCGCCAATCGTAGGCGCCGCGCCGCGCCATCGTCACCGGCCGGAACGCCGCAATGGTCGCGCCGCCCCCGGTCGAGGCCGCTCGCTGGCCTTCGCGCGCCAGCGATTCCTTCAGCGCACGCACGATCAAGCCGCGCACCAGCGCACCGTCGCGGAAGCGTACCTCGGTCTTGGCCGGATGCACGTTGACGTCGACCTCGCGCGTCTCGAGCGCGACGAACAAAGCGAGCAGTGGATGGCGGTCGCGCGGCAGATAATCGGCATAGGCGGCGCGCACCGCCCCGATCAGCACCTTGTCACGCACCGGCCTTCCATTGACGAACAGATATTGCCCGAGCGTGTTGGCGCGCGACAACGTCGGCAGCCCGGCAAAGCCCTGCAGCCGCACGCCCTCGCGCTCGGCTTCGATGGCGATGGCATTGGCGCGAAAATCAGGGCCGAGCACGTCGCCGAGCCGCGACAGCTCGTCGGTGGCCGCGCCCCAAGTGACAGGCGCGCGTTCCTCGCCGGCCAGTGAGAAGGCAACGTCCGGCCGGCTCATCGCCAGCCGCCGCACGACTTCGCGCACCGCCTCGGCTTCGCTGCGGTCGGTCTTCAGGAATTTCAGCCGTGCCGGCGTGGCGTAAAATAGATCACGCACTTCGACCGTGGTGCCGTGCCCAAGCGCCGCGGGCTTCGCTTCCGACTTTTTGCCGGCGTCGACTTCCAGCGTCCAGGCATGCGGCTCGTTTTCGTGGCGTGTGGTGATGATCAGCCGCGCCACTGCGCCGATGGACGGCAGCGCCTCGCCGCGAAAGCCGAGCGTGTGGATCGCCAGCAGATCGTCGCCGTTGAGCTTCGAGGTGGCGTGGCGGTCGACCGCCAATTCGAGATCGGCGCGCGTCATGCCGTCGCCGTCATCGGTGACACGGATCAGGCGGCGGCCGCCGCCGTCGGTCAGCACGTCGATGCGGCGCCCGCCTGCATCAAGCGCGTTTTCGACCAGTTCCTTGACCACGCTCGCCGGCCGCTCGACCACCTCGCCGGCGGCGATGCGGTTGACCATGGCTTCGGAGAGTTGGCGGACGGGCATGAACTTTTCTCTTGGCCGACATCGGAAACATCCGACGTCGGCGCAGCCTGATTCGGGGTTCGCGTGACATTACCGGCGCATGGTGGCCACCGCGAGGCACGGCGGCCCGCTACCCCCGCTATTCCCTGCCTTTAATCGAAGCTTGGTTTGCCGCCGCGCAGGCTTTTGATCTGGCTACGGTGTTTTTTGCCCTCGACGCGCTTGCGCTTCTGGGCTTTGGGAACCTTGGTGGCGCGGCGCGGCACCGGGCGGACCGCGGCCTGCCGGATCAGGTCGAACAGCCGCTCGCGCGCGTCGGCGCGGTTGCGGGTCTGGTCGCGGTGCGACTGCGCGACGATGACGATGACGCCGTCCTTGGTGAGCCTGCTGCCGGCGAGTTTCATCAGCCGCACCGCGACGTCGTTCGGCAGCGCCGGCGAGCGCCGCACGTCGAAGCGCAACTGTACGGCGGACGACACCTTGTTGACGTTCTGCCCGCCCGGCCCGGACGAGCGGACGAAGCTCTCCTCGAGCTCGCTATCGTCGATCGAGATGGTGTCGGTGACGCGGTGCATGATTCCCATCATGCCCCACGCCGGGGCGGAGTGACTAGGCGGTCAAATACTTCTTCGCCAGCACCTTGCCCTCTTCCACCGCCGGCTGGTCGAAGGCATCGACGCCCATCAGATGCGCGGCGATGATGGTCTCCAGCATGAAATGCATCAGCAGTTCGCCGATACTGGCTTCGTCGATGCTCGGAATGTGGATCGTCCGTACCGGACAGCCATTTTTGGCCAGCGTCTCGGCGGTGGCGCGTGCTTCCGCCGCCACCAGATCGCCGAGCGTCTTGCCGCCGAAGTCCGGCTCGCCGGCGAGCTTGGAGAGTTCAGCGTCCATGCGCGGACCGAGCCCGGCAGCGTCGGTGCTGACCACGGTGAATAGCTTGTCGCGCGGCCCGCCGAGATAAAGCTGCACCTGGCTGTGCTGGTCGACCGGGCCGAGCGCGGCCACCGGCGTGGTGCCCTTGCCGTTCTTGCCCAGGCTCTCGGCCCATAGTTGCACGTACCAGCGCGTGAAGCGCTCCAGCCGGTCGGCATAGGCCATCACCACGCTGATGCTTTTGCCTTTGGTCTCGGCAAGGGCGACCGACAGCGCGGCGCCGAGCGCCGCCGGCACGTCGGCTGCAGCCTTCTTCGCCAGCACCGGCGCCAGGGCCTCATGCGCGCCGGAGCGGATCGCAACAACGTCGAGGCCGAGCATCGCCGCCGGCAGCAGCCCCACATTGGTCAGCGCCGAGAAGCGGCCGCCGACGCCGGTGTCATGATCGAGGCACGGCACATGATGAGCGGTGAGCAAATCGCGCAGGCCGTTGCGCTTGCCGGCTTTGGCGGGTTCGGTCAGCCCGAGGACAATATCGGGGATGCGCGGACCGAGGTTCTGCTTCTTCAGCGTCGACAACGCGGCGATGGTCTGCATCAGCGTTTCCGCGGTGCCGCCGGATTTGGAGATCGCGACGAAGCGCGTCGTGCCTCGCGGCAGCCGGTCCAGCAGCGCGGCGTATGTCAGGGGATCGATATTATCCATGAAATGCAGGTGCGGCGTTTGCCGCAAGGCGCCGACGCCAGGCACGCCGTGCCAAGCCAGTTGCGCCAACGTCTGGCCACCGAGGCTGGAGCCGCCGGTGCCGAGCAGAACGATGTCGGTGGCGCGGTCGGCGAGCCGGCGCGCCTCGGCGATGATCGGACGCAAATCGTCGTGCTTGCCCGCCAACCGCAGCAGCGGCAGGCCGCCGTCGGCATGACGCGCCCGCAGCCAGTCGAGCGCGCCTTCTGCACGGCCCAGCGCCGCCTGCAGCGTGTCGGCGGAGACGCCGTTCGGCCCGACATTCTTCTCGAGCGCGTTATCGATGGATTGGATGATGGCCATGGACGTCAATCTAACCTTTGTCATGCCCGGCCTCGTGCCGAGCATCCCGCCTAGGGAAGCATGAGCCTACCATCCTAAGCGGGATGGCATCGCAATCCGGGCATGCCCGAGTTGCGCAAATTAATACAGCCATAAGTCGAGTAAACCCGACTTTTGCTGCCAAGTCGGCCATGACAAGTCTGAATTATCTAATCATTTCCAGCGACGTCAGCCCTTTGGGCCTGCCGGCGACTGTCACCAGCATGCCGCCGCCATAGAGCCGCTTTGCAACCCGCTTGGCGTCGTCGAGGGTGACGGCGTCGATCATGGCGCTACGGCGCGTGACATAATCGATGCCAAGATCGTCGAGCTGGATCTGGGTGAGTTGGGCGGCGATCTTGGCCGAGGTGTCGAGCGACAACGCGTAGGAGCCTTTGAGGAAGGATTTGGCCGCGACCAGTTCTTCCGGGGTCGGACCTTCTTCCGCCATGCGCTTTTTCTCGGCTTCGATGATCGTCAGCGCGTCGGCGGTGCGATCGGCTTGCGTCGCTGTGCCGCCGACGATCACAGCGGCGTGCTTGAACCAGATCAGACTGTCGGAGACGCCATAGGCCAGTCCGCGCTTCTCGCGCACTTCGCGATAAAGCCGCGACGAGAAGCTGCCGCCGCCGAGAATGTGATTGACGATATAGCCAGCCATGAAGTCAGGGTCTTTACGGGCCAAACCCGACCCGCCGAAATTCACCACCGCCTGCGGCACATCGAGATTGACGACAATGCGCCGGCCCAGGCCGCGCGGGGTTACATCAGCGACCGGCCTGAGGTCGTTCTTCGCTGGCAGCCCGCCGAAGGCGCGGTCGATCAGTTCACCGGCGGTCTTGGCGTCGACATCTCCAACCACCGAAATCGTTAATGCGTTACGCGCAAAAGTACGTCGCACGTAATCGCGCAGATCGTCGACGGTAACGCGCGGCAGCGTTTCCATCGTGCCTTTGCTCTCGCGGCCATACGGATGGCCGGGAAACGCCGCCGCCCACCATTGCTGGCTGGCGACGGTGTTGGGATTGGTGCTGTCGCGCAGCAGTCCGGATAATTCCTGCCCGCGCACGCGCTCGACATCGTCGGCCGCAAAGCGCGGTGCCGTCAGCGCCAGCCGCAGCAATTCGAAGGCCTCGTCGCGATGCTCGTTGAGCGCGCGCAACGAGCCATGGAAATCGTCGCGACCGACACGGAAGCCGAGCTCGATGGCGTGGTTTTCCATGCGCTCGTGGAACGCCTTGCCGTCCAGTTCGCCGGCGCCCTCGTCGAGCAGATCGGCGGCAAGATTTGCGGTGCCGGATTTTTCGGCGGCGTCCTGGCTGGAGCCGCCACTGAATGCGTAATTGAGCGTGATCAGGGGAACGGTCTGCTCGCGCACCAGCCAGGCCGGAATGCCGGACGGACTGACGATCTTCTCGATCGTCATCGCCGACGCGGCGGGCGCGGCCCCCAGTAGCGTCAGGCACGCAAACGCGACGAAAGCTGACAGGCGGTTCATGAACGCTTCTCCGCCTGCGGGCTGGTGTCTTTGATCAGAAAGCCGGTGACCGAGCGGCGCTTGTCGAGCCACTTGCGCGCGGCATCTTGCACTTCAGCCGCGGTGACGGCGCGAATGCGCTCCGGCCAGCGCTGCACGTCCTGGACGCCTGCGCCGGTCATCAGCGCCGCGCCGTACCAGCGCGCCATCGTCGCCTGATTGTCCTGCGCATAGATGGCATCAGCGATCAACCGCGACTTGGCGCGCTCCAACTCGTCGGCCGACACGCCTTTGGAGATCACTTCCGCGATCACCGCGTCGGCTTCACTTTCGAACTGTTGCAGGGTCACGCCCGGGCGCGGCGAGCCGTAGACGGTGAACTTGGATATATCGAGCGCCGAGCTGTCATAGCCGGCGGCGGCCGATACGGCGACCGGCTTGTCCACTGCCAGCGTGCGGTACAGCCGGCTGCTCGAGCCTGAGCCGAGAATATGCGCGAGCACTTCCAGCGCTTCCGACTCGCCGCGCTGCGCGGTGGCGAAGGACGGCACCAGATAGGCGCGCTGCAGGAAGGGCTGCTCGACGCGGGCATCGGCCAGTGTCAGCGAGCGCGGCGCGATCGGCGGCGGCTCCAGTGGCCGCTTGCGCGGCGCGATGAGATCGTTCCGCTTGATCTTCCCGTAAGTTTCCTCGGCGAGCTTTCGCGTCTGCTCGGGCTCGACGTCGCCGGCAATCACCACCACTGCGCCGTTCGGGCCGTAGAAGCGGCGGTAGAATGCCAAAGCGTCGTCGCGACTGAGCTGCTCCATCTCGTGGCGCCAGCCGATCACGGGGCGGCCGTAAGGATGATTGAGGAACAGCGCGGCGTCGATCTGTTCGCCGAGCTTGGCGCGCGGATTATTGCCGATACGCTGGTTCTGCTCTTCGAGAATGACGTTGCGCTCGGGCAATACCACCGCGTCGGTCAGTTGCAGGCCGGTCATGCGGTCGGCCTCGAATTCCATCACGGTCTTCAACTGCTCGGTCGGTACGCGCTGGTAGTAGCCGGTGTAGTCGTTCGAGGTGAAAGCGTTTTCCTGGCCGCCGATTGTCGCCACGACTTTCGAGAATTCGCCGGTCGGATGCTTGGCGGTGCCCTTGAACATCAAATGTTCGAGGAAATGCGCGAGGCCCGAAATGCCCGGCGTCTCATCGGCGGAGCCAACTTTGTACCAGATCATATGCGTGACGACCGGCGCACGGCGGTCGGGAATGACCACCAACTCGAGCCCGTTCGACAACGTGAAGTCGGAAATCTTGATGCCGGAGGTTTGCGCCGACGCCGCGCTGACCGCGAGTGCCGTCGCGACAAGCGCCGCGGCACCGATTGATCGTCGCCGTCTATTGGAATTTACGGGAGACTCTTGCGTGCAAGGCATTTGCGTGAAGGACATGGCTCTCAAATCTGCCAATGGCGGTAAAAGACGGCGCTCGCCCAACGCGAGCGAACAACGCAACGTGCCCCACACGAACGAATGAGCTTACTGAACGCCGACCGGGTGGTCTTGATAGTAATTGCCCGGCTTCGGGTCACGCGATCTATCCTTGCCGGCGCCATAGGGCTGGTCCGGCGACGGCGTCTGGTAACCGCGCGGCGGCGCGGTCAGCGCAGCACGCGGCGGCTCGCCGGTGAAGTTGGCAACTTCTTCTTTGTCGCTGCCGAACATCCTGCTGAAGATATTGCCCTTGTCGCCCAGCTCCGATGGCTTCGACGGATTGCTGGAGCCATAGGGCGAAGCTTCGTACGAACCGGCCGAGGCATTGCGCGTGTTGCGCGGCTTGGGGCCCGGCGTCAATTCATCGGGCCGGAGCGGACGGCCCTCTCTGATCAGCACGTCTTCGGGATTGGGGTTCGCCTCGCGCTCGGCCTTGGCTTCCGCCTTGGCGCGCTGCACGTCGGGATCGACCGGCCAGGCCGGATTATTGGCAGCCGCGGCGCCGGCTTTTTCCGGCGGCGGCAGATTGCGGCCCGGCGGGAGTACCAATGGCGCACGCTGCTGGTAGTCGATGCCGGCGCTGCCGTCTCGCTTCAGGCCGAGACCTTCCATAATGTTGCGCATGATCTTGGTGTCGATCGGGACGCTGTCGTCTTCGGCGTGCGCCGAAACGGGCCAAGCCAGTACTGAAGCCAGCATCGCGGCGCCCAGCGCTACGCTCAGGGCGCCGGCGGTGAATTTCATGGTCAGGCGTGTCGGGTGCATCGCACTCATTCTGTGAAACCCCAAAGTCCCGTGAATTCCCAAGGAATTCAATGACCTGTATTGGACCACCTGGCGACTATCACGGTCGATCAGGGCGCTTTTACGGCGCGGTCCGCAACCAGGGATTCATACAGGAGGCCGACCACCCCGGCAACGATGGCTACATCGGCTAGGTTAAAAACGTACCAGTTGAACCGCCAATTCGACCCGGAAATGTGAAAAAATACGAAATCGGCGACCCAGCCATAGGCCAGCCGGTCGATGGCATTGCCGAGGGCGCCGCCGATGATCAGGCCGAGCGACAGAGCGGCCAAACGTCCGCCGGCCCGCGACAGCCAGGCCCAGAGCAGCACCACAGCGACCAGCTTGAAGCCGAGCAGGATCCACTGGCCAAGCGCCCCCTCGGTCTGGAAGAGGCCGTAGCTGATGCCGGTATTGCGGGCGAGCACGAAATCGAAGAACGGCCCGAGGCGGATGGGGTTGGCGCCGAGATCATGGACGAATAGCAGATAGAGCTTGCTCGCCTGATCGAGCAGGCAGACGGCGCCGGCGACCGTAAGGCCAAACCAGGTGTATGGGCCGCGAAGGTATGAGGTCACGACGTCGTCCCCGCGGATTATTCCGCTGCTTTGCGCAAGGTTTCCCATTCGCGCAATGCCTTGGCATCGCGCGGCGAGACGTCCGGATAGTCAGGATCGGCGCCGATCGTGGTGAGAATCTTCCACGACCGCGCGCACTTGGTGCCTTCGGCTAGATTGGGCTTCACCGCGACGCCCGACACGTCCGGCAGACGGAAGGCGTCGGCCGGACCGTCGTCGTTCACCAGTGTCGCCGCCGAGGTGATGCAGATTTCCGCCAGATCGATGTCGACCACGGCTTCGTACAGATCGGCATTCGACACGTGCACGATCGGATGCGCCTCGAGCGAGGAGCCGATGCGCTTCTGCGCGCGTTCAATTTCGATGGCGCCGGTGACGACGCCGCGCACGGTGCGCACCTTGCGCCATTTTTCGGCCAGCTTGTCGTCGCGCCACGCCGGCGGCACCTCGGGGAAAGCCTCGAGATGGACCGATTTGGCGTCGGCGCCGTAGCGCGAGGCCCACGTCTCTTCCGTGGTGAAGCACAGCATCGGCGCCAGCCAGATCACCGTGCAGCGGAACAGTTGATCTATCACCGTCAGCGACGCCTTGCGCGTCGCCGACGAAATCGGGTCGCAATACAGCACGTCCTTACGGATATCGAAATAGAACGCCGACAGATCCGCTGTCATGAAGGCCGACAGCGCGGCGAAGATGCGCTTGTAGTCGAAATCGGCATAGGCCTGGCGCACCAGCACATCCAGCTCGCTCAAGCGGTGGAGCATCAGCCGCTCCAGCTCCGGCATCTGCTCGAACTTGACGCGCTCGTCGTCGTGGAAATGCGCCAGCGATCCGAGCATCCAGCGCAGCGTGTTGCGCAGCTTGCGATAGGTATCGGCGGTGGTCTTGAGGATTTCCGGCCCGATGCGCAGATCGTCGGCGTAATCCGAGGCGCAGACCCACATGCGCAGGATGTCGGCGCCGGAATTCTTGATGACGTCCTGCGGCGCGGTGACGTTGCCGGTCGACTTCGACATCTTGCGGCCCTGCTCATCGAGCACGAAGCCGTGCGTCAGCACCACGTCGAACGGCGCGCGGCCGCGCGTGCCGCAGCTCTCCAGTAGCGAAGAATGAAACCAGCCGCGATGCTGGTCGGAGCCTTCGAGATACATCACGGTGTCTTGGCCGCCGTCGACCTTGCGCTTGATGCCGGCGAACTGCGGGAAATGCACCGGGTCTTCGAGCACGAAGGCGTGCGTCGAGCCGGAGTCGAACCAGACGTCGCAGATGTCGTCGACTTTTTTCCAACCATCGTTGGCGAGCTTGCCGAGGAAGCGATCGCGCGCGCCGTCCTTGTACCAGGCGTCGGCGCCCTCTTTTTCGAAGGCTTCGACGATGCGCACGTTCACTTCTGGATCGTCGAGGATCTCGACCGAGCCATCGGGCTTTTCCTTGATGAACACGGCGATCGGCACACCCCAGGCGCGCTGACGCGAGATCACCCAGTCCGGCCGGCCGGCGATCATGCCGGTGATGCGATTTTGGCCGGCGGCAGGCACCCAGCGCGTCACTTCGATCGCCTTCAGGGCGCGGTCACGCAGCGTATCGGCGGGCTTGTCCATAGCCGAGGGCCTGCCCGAGGCGTCCAAAGCAAAGCCCATATCCATGGCGATGAACCACTGCGGCGTGTTGCGGAAGATGATCGGTTTCTTCGAGCGCCACGAGTGCGGATACTGATGTTTGAGGCGGCCGCGCGCGATGATATTGCCGGCCTCGGCCAGTGCGGCGATCACGGCGTTATTGGCGTCGCCCTTCTCGCCTTTGTCGTTGATGACGCGCTTCCCAACAAAGCCCGGCGCGGCTTCGGTCAGCGCGCCGTTTTCATCGACGGTGTAGGGAATCGCCGGATTGATGCCGCGCGCTTCCAGCGCCGCGCGGTTGGCGGTCCAGACCTCGAAGTCCTCGCGGCCGTGGCCGGGTGCGGTGTGGACGAAGCCGGTACCCGTGTCGTCGGTGACGTGATCGCCAGATAACAATGGAACGTCGAAGTCGTAGCCTTTGCCGTGGAGCGGATGACGTACCGTCATGCCTTCCAGCATTTCCGCCGGAACGTCGGCAATCTTGTCGTAGGCCGCGACCTTGGCCTGCTTGAAAACATCGCCGGCCAGATTCTCCGACAGGATGAACAGGTCACCGAACTTCGCCCAGTTCTCCGGCGCAGCGTCGGTGACTTTGTAGAGGCCGTATTTGATCTTGGGCGAGAACGACACCGCGCGGTTGCCCGGGAGCGTCCAGGGCGTCGTCGTCCAGATGACAACCGAAGCGTTGGCGAAGTCGCCGCTGCCGTCTTTCACCGGAAACTTCACCCACACCGTATCGCTGGTGTAATCCTCGTACTCGATCTCGGCTTCGGCGAGCGCGGTCTTCTCCACGACGCTCCACATCACCGGCTTGCTGCCGCGATACAGAGTCTGGTTGGCGGCGAACTTCATCAGCTCGCGCGCGATCTGCGCCTCGGCCGGAAAGCTCATCGTCGTATAAGGATGATCCCAGTCGCCTTCGACGCCGAGGCGCTTGAATTCGTCGCGCTGCACCTCGAGCCAACGCTGCGCATAGGCGCGGCACTCCTGGCGGAACGCGACCATCGCCGCCGGATCGGAGAAATTCGGCTTCGGCTTGTTCTTCGAGCGGTAATTCTCTTCCTCGATCTTCCATTCGATCGGCAGGCCGTGGCAGTCCCAGCCTGGCACGTAGTTTGAATCGTAGCCGAGCATCTGCTGGCTGCGCGTCACCACGTCCTTCAGGATTTTATTGAGCGCGTGGCCGATGTGGATGTTGCCGTTGGCGTAAGGCGGGCCGTCATGCAGCACGAACTTCTCGCGGCCTTTCGCCGCCGTGCGCAACTGGCCGTAGAGGTCGTCCTTCTCCCAGCGCGCCAGGATCTCGGGCTCCTTCTGCGGCAGGCCGGCGCGCATCGGGAAATCCGTCTGCGGCAGGAACAACGTCTCGGAATAATCTCGCTCGGGCTTCGTCATGTTTTTCAAGGTTTCCTGGCGGGGTATCTAGCAGGCTGATTCCGCAACGGAAAGCCGCAAAACGCCGTCTTTTACGGTCAAATCTCGCCCAGCAGCGGAAAGGCCTTGCCGGCGCGCTTGAGCGCGTCGCGGGCCTGGCTGGCGTCGGTCTGCATGTGGCGCTTGAGGGCGTCGACGCTCGAGAATTTCCGCTCGGGCCTGATCCAACCGATGAAGGCCACGTCGATCCTCTGACCATAGAGGTCGCCATCGAAATCGAACAGGAACACTTCCAAGAGCGGCGCGCCGTCGTCGAACGTCGGCCGCACGCCGAAGCTGGCCACGCCGTCATAGCGCACGTCGTCGATCGCGACCCGCACCGCATAGATGCCGTGCTTGAGCCCGCAGGCCGGGTCGAGTTTGATATTGGCAGTCGGAAAGCCGAGTTCGCGCCCGCGCTTCTCGCCGTGAATCACTTCGCCTGACACGAACCACGGCGCGCCGAGCAGCTCGGCGGCTTCCACCACGCGGCCCTTGGCGAGCGCCGCCCGCACCGCGCCGGATGACACCGGCCTTCCCTCGTCTTCCAGCGGCGCAACAATATCGACGGCGAAGCCGAGACGCGCGCCTTGTTCGGCGAGATATTCCGGCGAGCCGGCGCGCTTATGTCCGAAATGAAAATCGAATCCGATCGCGGCGCCGCCAATGCCAAAACGTCCGACGAGAATCTTTTCGATGAAATCTTCCGCCGAGGTGGCGGCAAGCTGGGCGTCGAATTTCATGACGATGGCGCCGTCGAGTCCCGTCGTCGCCAGCAGCCGCATCTTGTCGCGCTCGCTGGAGAGTTGGAACAAGGCGTCCTGGGGCCGCAGGAATAACCGGGGGTGCGGCGAAAAAGTCAGCGCCGCGGCCTTGCGATTCAGTCCGCGGGCGCGCGATAAGGCCGCCCCGATCACAGCCCGGTGGCCGCGATGCACGCCGTCAAAATTGCCGATTGCCACGACCGCGCCATGCAATGGCCCAATATCCAGGCTTCCATCACCGGCGACGTGGAAGGTATTAGCGTTCTTACTGACTTCGTTCATGCAGCGATAAGCCTGTTCGGCGGAAGTGGAACCAACAGCATGCTCAATCCGGCGTCATGCAGTGTTTTTGGGCTCAAATATGGTTACAGCGCCGTTAACAAACTTTCAAATTAACGGGTTATTCAAGCGCTGTTGCTAGGTTGCAGCATTCTAGGGGAGCGCCTTTCGCGGGCGATGTACCATGGCCGTCGATCTTTCGATGCCGGTTCTGATCGTGGACGACTACAACACGATGATCCGCATCATTCGCAATCTGCTCCGTCAGCTCGGCTTCGAGCATATCGACGATGCCAGCGATGGCTCGGCCGCGCTCGTCAAGATGGAACAGCGCAAATATGGGCTGGTGATCTCCGATTGGAATATGGAGCCGATGACCGGCTACGACTTGCTGAAGATGGTGCGCGCCCATCCTGAAATGTCGGCGACGCCGTTCATCATGGTGACTGCCGAATCCAAAACCGAAAACGTGATTGCCGCCAAGAAGGCCGGCGTGTCGAACTACATCGTCAAGCCGTTCAACGCGCAGACGCTCAAGAGCAAGATCGAAGCGGTGTTCCCGGACGAGCGGGCCCCGGCCCAGCGCGTCGCCGTGACCGCTTAAGTTTCTACCAGACCAATTCGCGCATCACCGCCGCCGGCATTGCGCCGGCCGCGGCGAACTTGGCTTTGAGCACCGCCGTATCCGGCTTGTCGCGCTCGCCCAGTTCCTCGGCATGGATGCCCGACGTCACGAACAGAAAATCGACGCCGAAATTGTGCGCGCCCGTCAGATCCGTACGAATAGAATCGCCGATCGCGAGCACGCGCTTGCGCGCGACCGTTCGGCCTGCCGCGGCCTCCGCTTTTGCCAGCGCCATGTCGTAGATCGGCCGATACGGCTTGCCGGCATAGACCACCTCGCCGCCCATGCTGGCGTAGAGATCGGCCACCGCGCCGGCGCAATATACAAGCTTGTCGCCACGCTCGACCACAACGTCGGGATTGCCGCAGATCATGAACACTTTGCGCGCCAGCATGCCCTCGAGACGCGCGCGGTAATCCTCCGGCGTGTCGCGGTCGTCGTCGTCAAGCCCAGAGCAGACCACGTAGTCGGCGCTTTCCAGCGGCGCGAATTGCACGTTCAGGTCGGTGAATATCTCGATATCGCGCGTCGGGCCCAAGTGAAAAAGGCTCTGGCCCGGCCGCTGCTCGATCAAGGAGCGGGTCACATCACCGGACGAAACAATGGCGTCGTAAGACTCGCGCGGCACGCCCAGATTGGCCGACTGCCGCGCTACGACATCGTGCGGGCGCGGCGCGTTGGTGATGAACACCACCACGACACCTGCGGCGCGCGCCCGCATCAGCGCGTCGCAAGCCTGCGGAAATGCGGCGACGCCGTTATGAACCACGCCCCAGACGTCGCAGAGAACGACGTCGTAGTTCGACGCGATGGTGGAAAAATGCGGGATGAGTGGCGGCACGAATGACCGATCAGGCGCCGGCGCCGGCGAATTCGCTCACGTCTTCGGCCGATGGCTTGTCCCCGCCGCCATAAAGCGCTTCGGCGCGCACCGGCCGCGGCGCCGAGAACAGGAAGCCTTGTCCGAAGCGCACGTCATATTCGAGCAGATCGACTACCATGTTCTCGTTCTCGATGCGCTCGGCGATCAGATCGATGCCGGAGCGGGCCAGCAGATCGGCCAGATCCTCAGGATGAATGTCGCTCTGCGCGTTGGCGGCTTTGTTGAGCAGAAGCTTCGCCGGCACCTTGAGGAAGCGGAACCAGCGGTCCGCCAATTCCTTGGGCTCCATGCGCAAATCGGTGACGTGATCCATCGAGAAGCGGAAGCCGCGCTCGGCCAGAGCCGACAAGCCTTCGTTCTCCATCGGCCCGAAGGCGCGATAGGCTTCCTGCGTGAATTCGAACATCAGTGCGTTGCTGAGCGCGCGATTGGCATCCATGAAATCGAGGATCTGCTTGAAATGGCCCTTTTCAGTCAACGTCGA
>Ga0193699_10000076_pt1 | contig 45784 bp, 38 predicted proteins | sample L3c2metaG_FD_160095 | JGI IMG/M metagenome (GOLD analysis project Ga0193699, IMG submission 160095) | Soil microbial communities from a riparian zone of the East river system, Colorado, United States - L3c2 | ecosystem: Environmental > Terrestrial > Soil > Riparian zone | place: USA: East...
GAACCACGCTCCGCGGCACCACCAGCGCCCGAGCGGAACGCCACCAACGCCGGCGCCCACGAACAGCAGACGCATGCTGGATCGGCCCCGCATATGGGGGTCAATCGCGCACGGATCGCCCGCACCCGCGCGCCGGCGGACGCCCGGGGGCGCCGGCAGTCCCCAAACGCTCGCTCTCGTCGGTGACCCCGGACCACGCGCCGCAGCACGACCAACGCCCGAGCTGGGCGCCGCCCCCTACCGCGCCGTATTCGCCACCGGCAACCACACCGAGAAGACCGTCCGGCCCGGCTCCGACGCCACCAACAGCGAGCCGCGGTGGCGTTCCTGGACGATGCGGCGGGCGGTGTCGAGGCCGAGGCCGGTGCCCTCGCCAACGCCCTTGGTGGTGAAGAAGGGGTCGAAGACGCGGTCGAGGATCTCGGGTGGGATGCCGGGGCCGTCGTCGGCGATGTCGATCACCGCGCAGTCGCCCTCCTGGCGCGTGCTGATCGTGATCGTCCCGGTCTCGCCCAGCGCGGCGATCGCGTTGTCCAACAGGTTGGTCCACACCTGGTTGAGCTCGCCGCCGCGCGCGATGAGCTTGGGGAGGTCGCGGTCGTAGTCGCGGACGACCTCGATGCTGGTGTGCTTGAGCTTGTGGTTGAGGACGACGAGCGTCGTCTCGAGCGCCTCGTGGACGTCGACGTCGACCACGTCGCCCTGGTCCATGTAGGCGTAGGACTTGACCGCGCCGACGAGCTGGCTCATGCGCTCGGTCGAGTCCGCGATGTCGGACGCCAGGCCGGACGCGGTCAGCGACGCGGCCACCCACGCGACGGCGGCCTCGGTCGCGCCGCCCGCCGCGGCGGCGACGCGCGCCAGCCACGCGGCGTCGAGCCCCGCGCCGGCCAGCGCCTCGGCGTACTTCCAGCCGTCGGCGAGCCCGAGATCCTCCAGTGCGTCGCGCAGCGCATCCTCCTCGTCGGCCGCGTCGAGCGCCGACAGCGCCGTGCGGCCGTCGGCGGCGGCCAGCGCCTCCTGCTGCAGGGCGACGAGCTCCTCGGCCCCCTCGCGCGACACGCCGGCGGCGACGAAGTGCCCGATCGTCGAGCTCAGCACCGCCAGCTCGTCGCACATCGCCTTGGCCGCCCGGCGCGCTGCGGCGGCGGGGTTGTTGAGCTCGTGCGCGAGGCCGGCGGCCATCGTGCCCAGCGACGCCAGGCGCTCGCGGTTCTGCTCGCGCTGGGTCATCCGCGACATGACCGGCCGGACCTGGGCCATGACCCGGCTGAACACCGGACGCTGGCCGACGATGAGCTCGTAGGCGTCGGCGACCGGGATCGTCACCAGCCGCACCTCGCCGTCGGCCTGCATGAGACCCGGCACCGGCATCTCGGTGAGGATCGGGATGGCGCCCATCCACGTCGGCCCGGTGTGCCGGGCCAGGGGCTCGGGCCGCCCGTTCTCGAGGGTCAGCATCTGGATCGTGCCGTCGAGGATGAGGTGCAGCCCCGCGGATCCGTCGCCCTGGCGCTCGAGCGTCTCCCCCGCGGCCAGGTGCCGCTCGACGGCGGGCGCGAGCCAGCGGCCCAGCTCGTCGTCGGTGAGGTCGTCGAAGAGGTCGATCGGCCGCAGGTCGGCGATCGTCAGCACGGACGGGCTACGCCCCCGCGAGGTACTCGTGGATGAGCGAGACGGCCATCGAGCCCTCTCCGACCGCGCTGGCCACGCGCTTGATCGAGCGGGCGCGCACGTCGCCGGCGACGAAGACGCCCGGCACGCTGGTCTCCAGCACGAGCGGGTCGCGCTTCAGCGGCCAGCCCTCCTCGCGCACGTCCGGCCCGGCGAGGATGAACCCGCGGGCGTCGCGGGCGACGACGCCGTCGAGCCAGTCCGTCCGCGGCGACGCGCCGATGAACACGAAGCACGCGTCGACGTCCTCGACCGACTCGCTGCCGTCGGCGTGCCGGACGGTGATGGTGCGCAGGCGGCCGTCGTCGCCGTCGGCCGCGAGCACCGACGCTCCGGTGCGCACGTCGACGTTGGGCAGCGCCGCGATCTGGTCGATCAGGTAGTGCGACATCGACTTGGCGAGCGAGTCGGCGCGCACCAGCATCGTGACCTTCCGCGCGTAGCCGCTGAAGTAGACCACGGCCTGGCCGGCCGAGTTCGCGCCGCCGATGACGACGACGTGCTGGCCGGCGCAAGACCGCGCCTCGGTCATCGCGGCGCCGTAGTAGACGCCGGCGCCGGCGAACCGGTCGAAGCCGGGCGCGTCCATCTTGCGGTAGGCGACGCCGGACGCCACGAGCACCGTGTTGGCGCTCAGCGCGCCGCCACCGGTGAGGTCGATGAAGCGCCCCGCGCCCTCGACGCGCAGCTGCGACGCGTCCTGCACGGTCAGGAGCTCGGCGCCCAGCCGGCGCGCCTGGTCGGTCGCGCGGCGCGCGAGGTCCGAGCCGCTGAGCCCCCGGGGGAAGCCGAGGTAGTTCTCGATCAGGCTGGACTGGCCGGCCTGGCCGCCGGGCGCCTCGCGCTCGATCATCACGGTCCGCAGGCCCTCCGACGCGCCGTAGACCGCGGCGGCCAGCCCGGCCGGTCCGCCGCCGACGATCACGAGGTCGTAGTGCTCCTGCGTCGGCTGCACGGCGATGCCGAGCCGCTCGGCGAGCTCCAGCAGCGTGGGGCGCTCGAGGACCGTGCCGTCCTCCAGCAGCGCCACCGGCAGGTGCTCGGCGTCGGCGCCGACGACGGTCAGCAGCTCGCGCGCCTCGCCGTCGCGCTCGACGTCCAGCCAGCGGCCCGGAACCCGGTTGCGGGCCAGGAAGTCGCGCAGCTCGTGCGTGGCCTTCGAGAAGCGATGGCCGATGACGCGCACGCCGCCGGACTCGAGCGCGGCGCCCGACTCCCACGTCGTCAGCAGGTCCTCGAGCACCGGGTAGAGCTGCTCCTCGGGCGGATCCCAGGGCTTGAGCAGGTAGTAGTCCAGCGCGACCTCGTTGATCGCCGCGATGGCGGCCTCGGTGTCGGCGTACGCGGTCAGCAGGACGCGCTTGGCGTCGGGCGCGAGCTGGCGCGCCTGCATCAGGTACTCGGTGCCCGAGAGCCCGGGCATGCGCTGGTCGGCGACCAGGAGGGCGACGGGCTCGCCGCGGCGCCGCAGCTCGGTGAGGATCTCGAGGCCCTCGGCGCCCGACGACGCGCGCAGCACGCGGTAGCGCTCGCCGAAGCCGTGGCGCAGGTCGCGCGCGACCGCCGCGAGGACCGCCGGCTCGTCGTCGACCGCGAGGATCGCGGGGCGGCGCTGGCGGGGTGCGACCTCGTCGGGCTGCTGGACCGATGCCGTCTCCGAGGTCATGGAGCGGACGGTACCGAACCGGTCTCGGCGCCCGAGAGCGACAGCGCCGGCACCGACCGGGGGACCGCCGCGGCGGGCTGGCCGGCGAGCTGGCCGCCCGCGCAGTCCTCGCAGCGGACGACCCGCCGCGGGTTGACGATGCCGACGAGGCCGAGCAGACCTGCGAACGCGACCAGCACCGCCGACAGGCCGATGCCGAGATGGAAGGCGTGGACCGACGAGGCCTGCACCGCCTCGGCCACGGGCCGGCGCTCGGGCGGCGGCACGCGCGAGACGTCGGCCTCCGCGAGCGTGCGCCGCTTGGCCTCGACGACCGCCTGGCGGGCCGCCGGGCTCAGCGGCCGCCCCGACAGCTCCCGGTCGATCGACGAGGAGAACGACGCCGCGACGACCGCGCCGAGCGCCGCGATCGCCAGCAGCCCGGCGACGCGCGCGATCGCGTTGTTGACCCCCGAGGCGATCCCGGCGTTGGAGTCGTCGGCGTCGGCCAGCACGGTGGCCGTCAGCGGCGCGACGGTCGCCGACAGGCCGAGCGAGAACAGCAGCAGCCCCGGCAGGATGTCGGTCCAGTAGTCCACCGTGGCGCCGATGCGCGACAGCCACGCCAGCCCCGCGGCGGCCACCAGCGGGCCGAAGCCCATGAACCACCGCGGCCCGTAGCGGTCGGCCATGCGCCCGGCCCGCTTGGACAGCGCGAACATCACGAGCGTGGTGGGCAGCGTCGCCAGGCCCGCCTGCAGCGCGTCGTAGCCGGCGACCTGCTGGAGGTAGAGCACCAGGAAGAAGAAGGTGATGCTCAACCCGCCGTACATGAGGAACGTCTCGGCGTTGCCGACCGAGAAGTTGCGCCGCCGGAAGAGCCCGAGCGGCAGCATCGGGTGGGGCGCACGCGCCTCCCAGGCCAGGAACCCCCCGAGGAGCGCGAAGCCCGCGAGGCCGGGCACCAGCACGCCGGGTGCGGTCCACCCCAGCTCGGGCTGGCGGATCAGCGCATAGACCGGCCCGGCGAGGCCGAGCGCGCAGAGCACCGCCCCGAACACGTCGATCGGCTCGTGGCGCCCGGCGCGGACCCGCTCGGGCACGGCCACCGCGACGATGACCAGCGTGGCGATCACGAACGGCACGTTGATCGCGAAGATCCAGCGCCACGAGGTCGCGTCGACGAGGTAGCCGCCGGCCAGCGGGCCGATCACCGTCGCGATTCCCGACCACGCGGTCCACGACCCGATCGCCCCGCCGCGCTCGTCGGGTGGGAACGCCGAGACGATCACCGCCAGCGCGCTCGGCGTGAGCAGCGCGCCGAAGACGCCCTGCAGCGCGCGGCCGGCGATCAGCACCTCGATCGACGGCGCCAGCGCGCAGACGACGGACATGAGCCCGAAGCCGGCGACGCCGATCGTGAAGACGCGGCGCTCGCCGAGCACGTCTCCCAGCGACCCGCCGATGAGGATGAGCGACCCGAGCGCGAGCAGGTACGCGTTGGACACCCACTGCTGGCCGGCGAGGCCGCCGCCGAGGTCGTTGGCGATCGACGGCAGCGCGACGTTGACGACCGTCGAGTCGAGCCCGACGACGAAGGACCCCATGATGGCCGCGAGGAGGCTCAGCCGCTTGGCGTCGAAGCGCTTCACGCCGCCATCTCGCGAGCGCGGCACGCCAGCTGCAGCAGCAGCCGGTCGTCGGCGCTCTCGGGATCGACGTCGAGCATGGCGAAGATCTGGTTGATCCGGTAGGACACGGCGTTGCGGTGCAGGTCCAGCGCCTCGGCGGTCTTGGTCAGCGAGCCCTGGTGGTCCAGGTAGACGTGCAGCGTCTGGATCAGGCGCTCCGAGCGCGCGCCGCCGAGCTCGACGAGCGGCCGCAGGACCGTGGTGATCGCGTCCTGAGCGGTGTCGGACGCGTACCACTCCACGAGCGTGCGCCGGAGGCCGACGCTGTCGAACGGCACGGCGCTGCCCGCGCGCCGCGTCGTCCGCGCGGCGGTGGTGGCGGCCCGGGCCTCCGCGGCGGAGGACAGCAGGCCGGCCAGGCCCGCATGGGGGCTGCCGACGCCGCAGCGGACGACCGTCGTGGCCCGCGGCAGCCGGACGTGACCGAGCGCGGCGTCGATCTCCTGGGCCAGCTTCGCGGCCGCCCCCGACCCGGGGTCCTCGGACGTCATCGACACGAGCACGGCCGCCGTCCCCGAGCGGGCGGCGTGCCACACCCCACCCGCCTGCGCGAGCTCGCCGAGGACCGCGCGCGCCATCGCCTCGCGCTCGGCGAAGGCCGCGACGCCGTCGCGCTCCGGCGCGTCGGCGAGCTCCTCGAACTCCAGGCGCGCCGCGACGTGCCAGCCGTCGATCGGGATGCTGAGCGAGCGGGCGCGATAGGCCGAGGCGTCGCGGGCCTCGGGCGGCACGGCCAGCATCTCCGTGAGGACCTCGGTCCGCGACTGCATCGGCAGCTCCTCGGCCCGGTGCGCGTGCTCGAGCGCCTGCCAGGTCCCGGCGGCGACGATCGGCAGCACGAGGTCGACCGCGAGGCCGAGGTCGCCGTCCTGAGCGTCGGCGACGACCCACAGCTCGGTAGGCCCGTCGCGGCCCACCGGCGCCGCCGGCCCGTCGGCCGGCGCGCTGCCCGCGAGCGACACGGCGACCCCGAGCGCGGCGCTCGCGAGGCCGGCCAGCGCCTCGGGCGTCCCGCCGGCCGGATGGGCGAGCACGGCGCGCATCGCGGTGTGCGCCCGCAGCAACGCCGCCTCGGCGCCGCCGGCCAGCTCCCGGCCGATCGCGATCGCCAGCTCGCCGAGGTCGGTATCGGGTCGCGCGCCGAGGATCGCGATGCCCGCGCGATCGGCGATCGCCGCGGCCGTCGTGGTGACGTCGGCCAGCTCGGGCCCCGACAGCACGAGCGCGGCGAGTCCGACGCTGCGCGCCACGCGCAGGGCGACGTCGAAGCGGTACGTGCCGGCGACCGCCGAGGCCTCGCGGGTCAGCAGGACGATCGTCTCCGCGCGGACGCGATCGAGCTCCGAGACGTCCTCCACCAGCGCGACCCCCTGGACTTCGGGGGTCTCCTGTGGGCGTGCCAGATAGCTGAGCCGTCGGCTCAGGGGCGGCGACCCAACGAGCTGTTCCAGTGTCGCCACGGGCTTATGCTAGTCCCCGCCCGACCGTGTTCCCAGCGCTGCCTGATGCGCCTTGACGATGACACCCTGCCGGACCTCGCGAGGGGTTGCGCGATCCTCGGCGCAGGGGGTGGCGGGGAGATCGACCTGGCGCTGGCGATGGCCCGCCATGCGGTCGATCAGCATGGCCCCGTCGACGTCATCGGGCTCGACGACGTGCCCGACGACGCCCTGCTCATGCCCTGCGGGCTGGTCGGCTCGCCGACCATCGCGGCCGAGCGCATCCCCAGCGGCGACGAGGGCCTGGTGCTGCGCGCCGCCGTGGAGGCGCGGGCCGGCGCGCCCGTCGCGGCGCTCATGCCCTACGAGATCGGCGGCAGCAACGGGCTGATGCCCGTGGTCTGGGCCGGGCGCCTCGGGCTCCCGCTGGTCGACGCCGACGGCATGGGCCGCGCCTTCCCGTCGCTGGCGCAGCTGGCGCTCGAGCTGTCCGACGTGCACGTCGGCTCGTGGGCGCTGACCGACGGCCGCGGAAACGTCGTCGCCGTCGACGCCGCCGACGCCGTCTGGGCCGAGCGGCTCGTGCGCGGTGCGTCGACGACGCTCGGCGGGGTCTGCGCCGCCGCCCCGGCCGGCCTCACCGGAGCGCAGGCGCGGGCGGGAGCGATCGCGGGCTCGGTCTCGCGCGCGCTCGCGTGCGGCGCGGCGCCCGACGGCACCGGTCGCCTGCTGATGGAGGCGCGCGTGACCGAGGTCGCGCGCCGCGTCGACGGCATGCGCGTCCACGGCTCCGCCACGCTGCACGGCACGGGCCCGGACGCCGGACGCCGGGCGCGGCTCGAGCTGCAGAGCGAGTACCTGCTGGCGCTCGAGGACGGCGACGTGCTGGCCGCCGTCCCCGACATCATCGCGCTCCTCGGCGCGCAGTCCGGCGCGCCCGTGCCGGCGCAGCGCCTGCACCGCGGCCAGCGAGTGCGCCTGATCGCGCTCGAGGCACCGGAGATCTGGCGCTCGGCCCGCGGACTCGCCGCGGCCGGCCCCCGCGCCTACGGGCTGGACGTCGACCACGCGCCGATCGCACCGGAGCCCGTCCGTGTCCGGCGCTGAGCTGCGGGTCGGCATCGACGTCGGGGCGACGAACGCCCACGCGGTCTTCATGGACGGCGGCGGCCGGCTGCTCGCGCGCGCCAAGGTGCCGGTCGGGCGCGATCTGCGCGCCAGCCTCGACGCGGTGCTGGCCGAGCTGCTCGGCGCGGCGCCCGACGCCATCTCCCCCGGCGGGCCCGTGCGCGTGACGCTCGGCACGCGGCGCGTGACCGACGCGCTGGCGCAGCGGCGCGGGCTGACGCGGGTGGCGGTCCTGCGCCTCGGGTCGCCCCTGACCGGCGGTGTCCCGCCGCTGTGGACGTGGCCCGCGGAGCTGCGCGCGGCCGTGTCGGCGGGCGAGCAGATCGTCGGCGGCGGGGCGGAGTACGACGGACGCACGCCGACGCCGCTGGACGTCGACGCCGTCCGGCGCTTCCTGCACCGCGTCGCCGGCACCGCCGAGGCCGTCGCCGTCAGCGGCGTGTTCTCCCCCATCTCGCCGGAGCAGGAGCTGGCCGTCGCCGACCTGGTCCGCCGCGAGCTGGGCAGCGGCCTCCCGGTGAGCGCCAGCCACGAGATCGGCTCGTTCGGGTTGCTCACGCGGGAGAACGCCACGGTGCTCAACGCGACGCTGATCGCTCCCGTCCAGGCCGTGGCCACCGCGCTGACCGGCGCGCTGCGGGCGCGGGACATCGCGGCCGAGACCTATTTCGCGCAGAACGACGGATCGGTGATGGCACTTGAGCATGCGCTGCGCTTCCCGGTGCTCATGATCGGCAGCGGCGCGGCGCTCAGCATCCGCGGGGCCGCGCAGCTCAGCGGCGTGGCCGACGGGGTGGTCGTCGACGTCGGCGGCACCCGCACCGAGGTGAGCGTGCTCGTGCACGGGTTCCCGCGCGAAGCCGCGCCGCCGACCGAGGTGGCCGGCGTGCACACCGACTTCCCGCTGCCCGAGGTGTGGACGCTGCCGGTCGGGGCCGCCACGGCCGACGGCGGCGGCGACGCGCTGGCCTGGGAGCTCGAGGACGTCGACGTCCTGGGCGGCGACGCCGGCGCGCCGGTCGTCGCGGTCGGCGGCGGGGCCGCGCTGGTCGAGGAGGCGCTGCCCGGCGACCACGAGGTCGTCCTGCCCGCCCACGGCGACGTCGCCGGGGCGATCGGCGCCGCCATCGCGCCGGTGAGCGGGCGCGCCGACGTCGTGTGCGACCGGGACTCCGACCATTTGGACGCCGCGCTGCTGCGGGCGCACCGGACCGCCGTCGAGCGCGCCATCCACGCCGGGGCCGACCCGGCGCGCGTCGAGATCGTCGAGGTCGAGCAGATGCCGCTCAGCTACCTCGTCGAGCCGGCGTTCCGCGTCCGCGTGCGCGCGACCGGACCCTGCGTCTGACGGTGGCGACTCAGACCCAGAGCCGCACGGCGGACCCGGACCCGTCGTCGGTGCTCCTCCCCAAGACCCCGCCCGCCGCGTTGTTTTGCAACGCCTGCCGGCCGCCGGCCGCCGGATCTGTGCAGCCCTCACAGACCGCGGCGCACGTCTGTGAAGTCCGCCGAAGACGCGGCGGGAGACGTTGAGGACGGTGGACGCCATGACAGTGATCTCGGCAACCCACCAGCAGACCTCGCTGAAGGCCGAACGCGAGATGCTCATCGCCGCCCGGCCGCACGACGCCGTGCGCCGCGACGAGGTCGTCGACGCGTTCATGCCCCTCATCGGCTCGGTCGCCCACCGCTATCGCGGCGCCCGCGCCGTGGACCGCGCGGAGCTCATGCAGGAGGGCGTGGTCGGCCTCCTGCGGGCCCTCGACCGCTACGACCCGACCCTGGAGACGCCGTTCTGGGCCTACGCCTCGTGGTGGGTGCGCCAGGCCATGCAGCAGTTGGTGAGCGAGCTGACGTGGCCCGTCGTCCTGTCGGACCGTGCGCTGCGTCAGCTGGCCCGGGTCAAGGACGCCCAGCGCCTCTTCGCGCAGGACAACGGCCGCGAGCCGAGCCCGACCGAGCTGGCCGAGACGACCGGTCTGCGCAAGGAGCACCTCGGCTTCCTGCTCGCGGCCGAGCGCACGCCGCGCGCGCTGCACGAGCCCGTCGCCGCAGGTCAGGCCAGAGGCAGCGCGCTCGGCGACCTACTGGCCGATCCGGCCGGCGAGGATCCGCTGGAGCGCGTGCCGCCCCGCCACGCCGCGGGGGTGCTCGCCGGCGTCCTGGCGCAGCTGACGGTGCGCGAGCGCAGCGTCCTGAGCCGGCGCTACGGCCTCGACGGCCCCGAGCAGACCCTGCGCGAGATCGCCGGGACGCTCGGCGTCAGCGCCGAGCGCGTGCGCCAGATCGAGCAGGGCGCGCTGGAGAAGCTCCGCGAGACATGCGACTGGCAGGGCTGAGGCGATGGATGCCACCGAAGCCCAGCGCGAGCGCCGGCTGTTCAGCCGGCTCCATGATCCGAGCGACCCGGTGGACGCCGACGTGGTCCTCCGGCGCTACCTCCCGCTCGCCCGCCGCATCGCCGCGCGCTTCCGGGGGACCGGCGAGCCGTTCGACGACCTCCTGCAGGTCGCCAGCCTCGGCCTCCTGAAGGCCATCCGCCGTTTCGACCCGCAACGCGGGACCATGTTCTCGTCCTTCGCCACGCCGACGGTGCTCGGCGAGCTGCGGCGTCACTTCCGCGACACGACGTGGTTCGTGCACGTGCCGCGCGAGCTGCAGGAGCTCGCCCTGCGCGTCGACCGCGGCGGCCGCGAGCTCACCGTCCGCTCCGGACGCCCGCCGACCGTCGACGCGCTCGCCGACGCGCTCGGGTGCTCGACCGAGGAGGTCGTGGAGGGCCGCATGGTCCTCGGAGCCCACCGCGCGATCTCGTTCGAGACGCCGCGCCGCGGCGACAGCGAGGACGAGGCCGCGCTGATCGACACCCTCGGCGACGAGGACGCGGGCTTCGGCGGCGTGGTCGAGCGCGGCGCGCTGGACATGCTCCTGCGGTCGGTGCCCGTGCGCGAGCGCGAGATCCTGCGCCTGCGCTACTACGAGGACCTGACCCAGGGCGAGATCGGCCGGCGCATCGGCGTGTCGCAGATGCAGGTGTCGCGCATCCTGCGCCAGGCGCTCGGCCGGCTGCAGGCGGCCAGCAGGGGCGAGCCGGCGCTGGCCGGCGCGCTGCAGCGCTCGACCGCGAGCGGGACATGACCACGCGCACCGAGGCGCCGACGCTCGTGGAGACCCCCGACCACGACGGCGCCTACCCGCGGCTGAGCCCGGAGCAGATCGCGGCGCTGTCGCGGTACGGCACGCGCCGGGCGGTCAAGGCCGGCGAGATCGTGTTCCGGGAGGGCGACGAGCACTACGACTTCTTCGTCGTGCTGGCCGGGACGGTGGCGATCGTCCAGGACCACGGCGGCGAGAACCGCCTGATCGCGGTCCACGGCCCGGGGCGCTTCCTCGGCGAGCTGAGCCTGCTCACGGGCCTGGCGGCGTTCTTCACCGCGGTGATGCGCGAGGACGGCGAGGTCCTGCAGGTGCCCGTCGAGCGGCTGCGCGCGCTGGTCGCCCAGGACGCCGCGCTCGGCGACCTCATCCTGCGCGCCTACCTCATGCGGCGCGAGATCCTCATCGGCCTGGGCGCCGGCCTGAAGATCGTTGGCTCGCGGTACTCGCCCGACACCCGGCGGCTGCGCGAGTTCTGCGCCCGCAACCGGATCCCGTACCGGTGGATCGACCTCGAGGAGGACGGAGCCGCCGAGCAGCTGCTGCAGGGCATGTCCGTCCGGCCCGACCAGACGCCGGTGGTGGTGTGGCATGGCCGCGTGCTGCGCAACCCGAGCCCGCAGGAGCTCGCCCGGGCCATCGGGCTGGGCGAGTCGGTCGACGACAAGGTGACGGTGTGCGACCTCGTCGTGGTCGGCGCCGGGCCGGCCGGCCTGGCCGCCGCGGTCTACGGCGCGTCGGAGGGGCTGGACACGGCCGCGCTGGACGCCGTGGCCACCGGGGGCCAGGCGGGCACCTCGTCGCGCATCGAGAACTACCTGGGCTTTCCGTCCGGGATCTCTGGCGGGGAGCTGGCCGAGCGCGCGACGATCCAGGCGCGGAAGTTCGGCGCGCGCATCTCGGTCCCCGCGGAGGCGGTCGCGCTGGAGCGCGAGGACGGCCACTACCGCGTCCGGCTGGCCGACGGGCACACGCTCCAGACGCGCGCGCTGGTCATCGCCAGCGGAGCCCGCTACCGCAAGCTGCCCGTGCCGCGGCTGGAGGAGTTCGAGGGCAACGGCGTGTACTACGCGGCCACCACCATGGAGGCGCAGCTGTGCGCCGGCCAGGCCGTCGCGGTGGTCGGGGGCGGCAACTCGGCCGGCCAGGCGACGCTCTTCCTCTCGCAGTACGCCGCCCCCGTGCGGCTGATCGTCCGCCGCGACGACCTCGGCGCCGACATGTCGCGCTACCTCGTCGACCGCATCGAGCGCGCGCCCAACGTCGAGGTGCTCCTGCACACCGAGGTGCGCGAGATCGACGGAGACGGCCGCCTGGAGCGGATCGTCGTCGAGGACAACCGGGCCCACGAGCGCCGGACGCTCGGCTGCGGCGCGCTGTTCGTCTTCATCGGCGCCGACCCGCACAGCGACTGGCTGTCGGGGCTCGTGGAGCTCGACGAGAAGGGCTTCGTCCTCACCGGCGTGGCCGACCACGCCCATCGGCGCGCGCTGCTGCTGGAGACCAACCTGCCCGGCGTGCTGGCCGTCGGCGACGTGCGCAGCGGCTCGGTCAAGCGCGTGGCGTCCGCGGTCGGCGAGGGCTCGATGGCGGTGCGCCTGGTGCACGAGCACCTCGGCACGCTGCACTGAGCGGCGGCCGCCTCCGAGCTTAGGCCGGCTCCGGCCGCGGCGGGAGCCCGAACCGCAGGCCCGCGGCGGCGCGATGCTCGCGCAGCGGCGTGTCCTGCGCGACGACGTGCTCGATCGTGCCGCCCTCCTCGATGACCGCCTCGACCAGGTCGTCGACGACGTCGGGCACCGGCCGCGTCGGGCTGCCGCACAGCGGGCACGTCGCACCCTCCAGCGCCAGCCAGCCGTCACCCTGGTCGCAGACCACGCCGGGGACCTCGAGGTCCTCCTGCACCAGCAGCGTCCCGACCGCTTGCACCGTGCCCGCCCACAGGCAGTCCTCGAGGCCGACGACGGCGGGACCGTGCGCGGCGGCGACCCCGAGCACGTGCTCGACGCTGTGGCGCTCCTGCCGGCGTTCGTAGCGTTCGACGACCTCCTCGGCGGCGCGCCGGAGGTCTTCGGTCGTGGCCGTGCGGGGATCGAGGCTGATCGTGCCCGCGACGCGCGCCCGCAGGTCGTTGGGCAGCTCCTCGACGAAGCCGGGCCGCTCCTCGCGATGGCCACCGATCACCAGCAGCTCGCAGCCGTGGGCCAGGCAGACGATGCCGACCTGGCGCGCGACCTTCCGGTAGTGGCGCCGGGCCAGCTCGCCGCTGCGCCGCTGGACGCGGTGCTCGTCGAGGCCCGCCCAGCCGGCGAAGTCGGGCTTGCGCGGCGTCTCGTCGCGCTGGCCGCCCGACCACCGCAGCTCGCCGTCGGCCAGCGTCCACACCCGCGCCGCGCCGCGATCGACGACCACGACGCAGGCCGAGTGCTCCTCGTCCAGCACCGCGACCATCGGCCGGATCCACGGCGTGCCGTCGACCACCGCGCGGTTGCGGATGGTGCGCGACAGCGCGACCTCCTCGTAGAGCCCGGCGCCCGAGCAGGAGACGATCGCCGCGGTCCCGGCCGGCCACTCCTGCTGGGTGAGTGCCTCGTGGATGCGGCGCTCGTCGGCGCGCAGCGAGGAGCGCGCGGCGTGCGACAGCGAGCCGTCGCGCGCGACCTGCCGGCGGACGTCGTGCAGCAGGCTGTCGGCGTGCGTGCCGAGCGCGCGATCCCCCGGGTCGACCTCCACGCGCGAGTAGACCGACACGACCGGGAGGCCGTGCGCGTCGAAGGCCGCCAGGCGGCGGACGGTCTCGGCCGAGACGCGGCGCATCAGATCGCCCTCCACCGGTGGCGGGGGCACAGGATCCGGGTGGCCTCCTCCGGGCCCTGCGAGCCGGCCGGGTACTGCGGCAGCGGGCCGGGCAGCGAGTGCCACTCCTGCAGGACCGGATCGCAGATCCGCCACTGGGCCTCGACCTCGTCGTCGCGCGTGAAGAGCGTGGCGTCGCCGCGCATGGCGTCGAGGAGGAGGCGCTCGTAGGCCTCGGGCGAGTCCGACAGGAACGTCGCCCCGTAGACGAACTGCATGAGCACGGGCCGCAGGCGCATGCGCGGCCCCGGGATCTTGGCGGCAACCGACACGGAGACTCCCTCGTCGGGCTGGATGGACAGGACGATCTTGTTGGGCTCGACGGGCGCCGCCCCGTCGGCCGCGAAGCTCAGGTGCGGGACCGGGCGCAGGATCACGGCGATCTCGGTCTTCTTGCGGGTCAGGCGCTTGCCGGTGCGCAGGTAGAAGGGCACGCCGGCCCAGCGCCAGTTGTCGATGGACAACCGCAGCGCTGCGTAGGTCTCGGTGGTCGAGCTCGGCGGCACGCCCTCCTCCTCCAGATAGCCGGGGACGAAGTCGCCGCCGATCACCCCGGGGCCGTACTGGCCCCGCGCGGCACGACGGGTGATCTCGGCCGGCGCCGGCGGCTGGATGGCGTGCAGCACCTTGACCTTCTCGTTGCGCACCTCCTCGGCGGCGAAGCGCGACGGCGGCTCCATCGCCACATGGCAGAGGAGCTGGAGCAGGTGGTTCTGGATGAGGTCGCGCAGCGCGATGGGATGGACCGGGAGGCGTTCGAGGCCTTCGATGAGCGGGTTCTCGGCGACGACCGCGGGGATGCTCATGTCATGCCCTCCCTGCTGGTACCAGGTCGTGGCAGCCCGACGCGCAGGAGGCTGTCGACGGCGCGGAGGACCAGGTCGGGGCTGCGCATGAGCACCGGCCCGACGATGGCCGTGACCAGCACGTAGCCGGCGGCCAGCGGCGCGAGCTGGGGCTCGAGCCCGGCGCCCGCCGCGAGTCCGGCGAGCACGATGGCGATCTCGCCGTGCGCGATCAGCGCGGTGGCGGCCCGCGCGCGGCCGGGACGGTCGACGCCGGCCAGCGTGGCGGCGTGCCAGCCGGTGATGCCCTTGGTGACCACCGTGACGACGGCCAGCGCCGAGATCGGCGCGGCCACCGACGGCAGCCGGCCGGTGTCGATCTGGAGGCCGAAGAACAGGAAGAACAGCGCCATGTTGAAGTCGCGGATCGGCTCGAGCAGCGGCCGGGTCCGCTCGGCCACCTCCCCCGACAGCGCGATGCCGACCAGGAACGCGCCCACCGCCGCCGACACCTGGAGCGTCTCGGCAAGGCCGCCGACGACCAGCACGAGCCCGAGGACCGAGAGCAGCACCGCCTCCTCGGAGCGGTGCTCGACCAGCCGCCCGAGGGTCGCCCCGTAGCGCAGGGCGCCGATCAGCGCGACGAGCACCGCGCCCGCCGCGACGGCCACCGAGCCGGCGATCGCGATGACGCCGCCGCCGAGCAGGAGCGACGCGACCAGCGGCAGGTACGCGGCGGTCGCCAGCTCTTCGACGAGCAGGACCGACACGATCGCCGGCGTCTCCGGGCAGACGAGGCGCCCGAGGTCGCGCAGCGCCTTGCCGGTGATCCCCGAGGACGACGCCCACGTCACGCCGCCGAGCACCACCGCCGCCACCCAGCCCCAGCCGAGCAGGACCGCGAGAATCACGCCCGGCGGCCCGTTGAGCAGGGCGTCGGTCACGCCGGCACGGCGGAAGCGGCGCAGGTGGCCGGTGAGCTCCTCGGCGGTGTACTCCAGGCCGATCAGGAACAGCAGCAGGATCAGGCCGAGCTGCGCGGCGAAGCGCACCACCTCGCCGTCGAGCGAGGGCAGGTCGAGCGCGCCGACGACGAGCCCGGCGAGCAGGTAGAACGGCACCGGCGAGATCCCGACGTGGGCCGCCGCACGGGCGCTGAGGCCGAGCAGGAAGACGGCAGCGCCGAGCTGCAGGTAGATCGGGGCCACGTCCTGCGCGGCAAGGATCGTGGCGGTCACGCGCGCGGCGGCACGGCGGGAAACGACCACTCGACGATGGCGTCGACCTTGGCCGCCAGCCGTAGCTCGGCGTGGGTGATGCCCGCGTGGTTGAGGTTGCTGATCGACAGCCGCACGTGGTTGAACTCCGAGATCGTCATGTCGGGCCGCCGCTGGTAGTCGACGGCGCCGCGCGCCACGAGGCCGACGAAGCGGAAGGCCGCGTCGAAGTCCCGGAACCGCAGGTCGCGCACGAGGGCCCCGTCCTCCTGGCGCCAGCCCGCCTGGGTCATTCGGGCGTCACCAGGCCGTAGTCGCCGTCGGCGCGGAGGTAGAGCACCTTGCCGCGGCCGTCCTCGGCGTCCACGAAGTACAGGAACCGGTGGTTGAGCATGTCCATCTCGCTCCGGGCCGTCCCCAGGCTCAGCGGCTCGTCGTAGCGGCTGGGCTCGGGCACGACGTCGGTCTCGTCGCCCAGCGCGCTGCCGGGCGGGTACAGCAGCCCGATGCGGCCGTCGTCGCGCCAGTGGACGACCGCGTCCTCGTTCGTGCGCACGTGGACGAAGACGTGGAACAGCTCGGCGTCCTCCAGGAGGTCGACGATCGCCGACAGCGTGGGCTCGGGCGAGGACGCGTACGAGCGGCGGCTGACGATCTCGCGCTCCTCCGGCGGCTTGAGCCGCTTGATGGGTAGCGGGCGGTCGGCCTGGCGGAAGTCGTCGATGGCCTTCTGGATCGTGCGCGGGTCGTTGCGCATCGCCACCTGGGAGTCGACGATCCGCCGCATCTGCCGGCGCAGGCGGCGGACGACGGCGTCGGTGGCCTCCGCCGGCGTCGGCGCGGACGCGTGGGCGGCCAGGACGCGGCCGTCGAACGGCATCGATGCGTCGACGACGAACGACTGGCTCGGGCCGCTGCGCCCGGGCCCCTCGCGCAGCGTCAGCCGCACGGCCATCGGCGCGTCGTCGGCGTAGCGCTCCAGCGACTCGACGAGCTGGCGCGCGTCGGCGATCTGTCCGGGGGCGACCTGCCCGTCGACCGTGATGTCAATGTCCATCAAAACTCCGTTCCCGTCGTACAGGCGGTCGGTGGGCCAGTGGATCGTCGTCGGGCCGTTCATGTGGCAGGCGTGGAGGTAGGCCCCCGCCGGGCGCGGCCAAGTCGCGCCGACGCTGGCCCTGCACTCGCCCCGGCCTAGGTGCCTCGATGTGAGCCGTCACGTGCACCTGGTCGTCGACCGCGTCCCCACCGACCCCGTCGTCGCCGAGATGGTCGAGGGACTCGCGGTCGCCGTGCCGGACGGGACGGTGTGCGTCGAGCTCGTGGACGGCGGCGACACCGTCGCCGCGGGCCAGACCGTCGCCGGGCTGGCGCTGGCGCAGGGACCGGCCGGCCGCGTCGTGGCCCACGACGTCGCCTCTGCCGACGGTGATCCGGGGCCGTGGCCCGACGGCTCCGACGACTGCTTCTGCGTCGCCCGCAGCCGCACCGGCGTGCTCGTCGTCGGGCCGAACGCCGGCTGGACGTGGGCGGCCGCGCTGACCGGCCTGACGCCCCTGTTCCGCATCGACGTCACCGCGGCAGGGGCGCCGCCGCACGCCGCGGGCCGCCTGGCCGTCGCAGTGCGGCACGCGGTCGGCGGGCACCCCCATACGGTCGCCTCGGCGATCGATCCGCGCGGGGTTCCCGTCCGGCGTCACGCCTGAGCCGGCGCCTCCGGCGTCTCGGGGACCGGCGGTCCGAGCTGGGGCTCGAGCCACTGGCGCAGCGCCGCCTCGGGCTGCGCGCCCACGCGGCGGTCGAGCTCCTGGCCGTCGCGCAGGAGCACCAGCAGCGGGATGCCCTGGACGGCGAACCGGCCGGCCACGTCGGGGGCCGTGTCGACGTCGAGCTTGACCACCTTCAGCCGTCCGGCGAACTCCGCCGCCAGCCGCTCCACCGCCGGGGAGACCATCTTGCACGGGCCGCACCACGGCGCCCAGAAATCGACGAGCACCGGGATCGACGCGGCGACGTCCCCGTCGAAGCTCGCCGCGTCGGAGTCCACGATCCAGGGCAGCGCGTGATGGCACACCGCGCACCGCGGGATCCCCTCCGCGCGCGGGGCGACGCGGTTCTTCGTCCCGCAGTTGGGACACGTGACCGTGGTGGGGCCGGACATGGCCGGCGCTCAGCTCCCCGTCGTCGCGCCCTCGGGCGTGCCGGCGCCGGTGGCCGGGGACCCCATGCCGTCGCCGCCGGAGCGCGTGCTGTCGGACTGGATCGGGATCTCTCGCGCGCGCGAGCGCTCGGCCTTCGGGACCTTGACCTCGAGCACGCCGTCGTGCAGGTGGGCCTCGGGCTTCTCGCTGTCGACCGGCTCGGGCAGCGTCACCTGGTAGGGCTGGACGTAGTGCTGGCCACGGGACGGTCCTTCGCGGCGGCGGACGAGGACGGGCATGGCGCATCTCCTTGAAGAAGTGGTTGCGCCCGGGTTCCTAGGCCGGCGATCGGGGTTGCCAAGCCGCAGCGGCGCCCTACCTGACGGGGTGCGCAAGGACTGAGGGCGAACCGAGAGGAGCGATGATGGCCAAGGCCGTCGGCATCGATCTGGGCACGACGAACTCTGTCGTGGCAGCCACCATGGAGGGGGGCCACGCGGAGGTGATCCCCAATGCCGAGGGCGCGCGGACCACGCCGTCGGTGGTCGCGTTCACCGATGACGGCCAGCGGCTCGTCGGGCAGGTCGCCAAGCGCCAGGCGATCCTGAACCCCGAGGCCACCATCTACTCGGCCAAGCGGTTCGTCGGCCGCAAGTGGGACGAGGTCGGCGAGGAGGCCAAGATCGTCTCCTACAAGGTGGTCAAGGGCCCCAACGACGCGGTCCGCTTCGAGATCCGCGGCAAGCAGTACGCGCCCGAGGAGATCTCCGCGCTGGTGCTGCGCAAGCTGGCCGACGACGCCGCGAAGTTCCTCGGCGAGAAGGTCACCGAGGCGGTCATCACCGTTCCCGCGTACTTCAACGACGCCCAGCGCCAGGCCACCAAGGACGCCGGCAAGATCGCCGGGCTGGAGGTGCTGCGCATCATCAACGAGCCGACCGCCGCGGCGCTGGCCTACGGGCTGGACAAGGCGGGCTCGGAGACCATCGTGGTCTACGACCTGGGCGGCGGCACGTTCGACGTGTCGATCCTCGACGTCGGCGACGGCGTGGTCGAGGTCCGGGCGACCAACGGCGACGGCCATCTCGGCGGCGACGACTTCGACAAGCGCCTCGTCGACTTCCTGGCCGACGAGTTCAAGAAGGACCAGGGCATCGACCTGCGCAACGACCCGCAGGCGCTGCAGCGCCTCTACGAGGGCGCCGAGCGCGCGAAGGTCGAGCTGTCGGCCACGACGCAGGCGCAGGTCAACCTCCCGTTCATCACCGCCGACGCGTCGGGTCCCAAGCACCTCAACATGACCGTGACGCGGGCGCAGTTCGAGCAGCTCACCAAGGACCTGGTGCAGCGCACGCGCGGGCCGGTGGAGCAGGCGCTCGCCGACGCGAAGCTCACCGCCGACGACATCGACGAGGTCATCCTCGTCGGCGGATCGACGCGCATCCCGGCCGTCCAGGAGCTGGTCCGCCGCCTCACCGGCGGCAAGGACCCCAACATGACCGTCAACCCCGACGAGGTCGTGGCGCTCGGCGCGGCGATCCAGTCCGGGGTGCTCAAGGGCGAGGTCGAGGACGTCGTCCTGCTGGACGTCACCCCGCTGTCGCTCGGGCTCGAGACGCTCGGCGGCGTGATGACCAAGGTCATCGAGCGCAACACGACCATCCCCGCCCGGCGCACGGAGACGTTCTCCACCGCCGAGGACAACCAGACGGCGGTCGACGTCGTCGTCCTCCAGGGTGAGCGCGAGCTGGCCTCCGACAACCGTCAGCTGGCCCGGTTCCGCCTCGACGGGATCCCGCCGGCGCCGCGCGGCGTGCCGCAGGTCGAGGTCACCTTCGACCTCGACGCCAACGGCATCCTCAACGTCTCGGCCAAGGACAAGGCCAGCGGCAAGGAGCAGACCGTCACCATCTCCGAGACGGCCAACCTCGACCAGGGCGAGGTAGAGCGGATGGTCCGCGAGGCCCAGGAGCACGCGGGCGAGGACCGGCGCCGCCGCGAGGAGATCGACGCCCGTAACGAGCTGGACTCGCTCGCTTACCGCGTCGAGCAGCTCGTCGGCGACCTGCAGGACCGCCTGCCGGTCAACGAGAAGGCCCGCGCCGAGCAGCTCGTGGCCGACGCCCGCCAGGCCGTCGGCGAGCAGGCCGGCCTGGACCGTGTCCGGCCGCTGATCGCCGACCTCGAGCAGCTCGTCCACGCGCTGCCGGCCACGGCCGCGCAGGCCGCCGGCGCCGGCGCGGGCGCGGCGGGCGCCACCGGCGACGGCGACGGCTCCGCCGGCGAATCCGCAGACGACGAGGAGGTCGTCGATGCCGAGTTCACGCGTGAGTGACCAGCAGCAGGTCCATGAGCAGCCGAGCGCAGAACGGGCCGAGCACGGCCCCGACACCGCTGCCCTGGAGGCCGAGGTCGCGCGCCTCGAGGATCGCTTCAAGCGGGCGCTGGCCGATCTCGACAACTTCCGCAAGCGCTCCGCCCGCGAGCTGGAGCGGCGCACCGCGGAGGCCACCGACGCGATCGTCCGCGACTGGCTGGAGGTCGCCGACAGCATCGAGCGGGCATTGGCCAGCGGGACGGACGGCAGCACCGGGGAGGGCCTCCGCGCTGTCGCGGAGCAGATCGCCGCAACGCTGGCGCGCGAGGGCGTTGCCCGGGTCGGGACGCCCGGCGAGCGGTTCGACCCCGAGCGCCACGACGCCGTGGACGTCCGCGTGACGCCGGGCGTCGCCGACCAGACGATCCTCGACGTCGTGCGGTCGGGGTACGTGCGCGGCGACCGCGTGCTGCGACCGGCGCAGGTCGTCGTCGCGCGCCGGCCGCCGGAGGCGCCCGCGACGGCGCCCACGGAGCCCGCCGGACCCGACGGCCCCTGATGGCCGTCGGGTACCGCGATTACTACGACGCGCTCGGCGTCTCGCGCAACGCGAGCACCGACGAGATCCGCGCCGCGTACCGCCGGCTCGCCCGCGAGCACCACCCCGACGTCAACAAGGAGCCCGAGGCCGGGGATCGCTTCAAGGAGATCTCCGAGGCCTACGAGGTCCTGCGCGACGAGGACAAGCGCAAGGCCTATGACCGCTTCGGCGAGAACTGGAAGGCCGGGCAGGACGTCAGCTCGGGCTTCGGCGGCGGCGCGCCGGGCGGCGGCGGAGCGGGCGGCGCCGGGACCGCGGGCGGCCCGTTCGGCGGCGGCCAGGGCTTCGAGGGCTTCTCGGGCTTCAGCACCGGTGGCGGAGCCGCCGAGGGCGACTTCAGCGACTTCTTCGAGAGCCTGTTCGGCGGCGGCCGCGCGTCATCCCGCGCCGGCGGCCGTCGCCGCCGCGGAGCGGACCAGGACGGCTTCTCCCTGCGCGGGGGCGATCAGGAGGCGACGATCGACCTCACCGTGGAGGAGGCGTACCAGGGCGGCACGCGCCACTTCCAGCTCAGCGACGGGCGCGACTACGAGGTCACGATCCCGCCCGGCGTGCGCGAGGGCCAGCGCATCCGGCTGGCCGGCGAGGGCGGCCCCGGCGTCGGCGGGGGGCCCAGCGGCGACCTCTTCCTGCGCGTCCACCTCCTCCCCCACCCGCGCTTCCGGCTCCTGGGCCGCGACGTCGAGGTCGACCTGCCGGTGGCTCCGTGGGAGGCCGCGCTCGGCGCGACCGTGCCCGTCGGTCTGCTCGACGGCGGGACGGCGCGCGTCAAGGTCAAGGGCGGCTCGTCGAGCGGCACGCGCCTGCGCCTCAGGGGCGAGGGCTGGCCCGACGGCCGCGGCCAGCGCGGCGACCTGTACGCCGTGGTCAAGGTCATGGTCCCCAAGAAGCTCAGCAAGCGCGAGCGCGCGCTGTACAAGGAGCTCGCCGACGTGTCGGACTTCGATCCCCGGGCCACCGCATGAGCCTGGTCGTCCTCCACGCGCGCCGCTCCGGCTCCATCGGCATCGAGCAGCTGGCGCGCGAGTCCGGCCTGCACCCCGACGTGGTGCGGCGCCTGGTCAGGCTCGGCCTGGTCACGCCGCCGTTCGGCCCCGACGCCGCCGCGCGGCTGGCGCGTGCGAGCCGGCTGCGCCGGGACCTGGGCCTGAACTACTCCGGCGCGGTCCTGGCCACCGAGCTGCTGGCCCGCATCGACGAGCTCGAAGGGCGGCTGGCCCGCTCGACATCCAACGGACGACGCACGAGGTGACCTCAGCATGGACCCGAACCGCCTGACCCAGAAGTCGCAGGAGGCCCTGCACGACGCGCAGACCAAGGCCCTGCGCTACGGCCACACCGAGATCGACGTCGACCACCTGCTGCTCGCGCTGCTGGAACAGCGCGACGGGCTCGTACCGCGGCTGCTCACCCGCCTCGACGCCAGCAGCGACCAGCTGCGCGCCGGGCTCGAGCAGGCGCTCGAGCGCCGCCCGCGCGTCTCGGGCGGCGGCGCCGACGGCAGCCAGATCCGCATCTCGCGGGCCTTGAACATGGTGCTCGACGCCGCCGCGCAGGAGGCCGAGCGGCTCAAGGACGAGTACGTCTCGGTCGAGCACCTGCTCCTGGCCATCCTCGCCACCGGCACCGGGACCGCGGCCGGACGGCTGCTCACCGAGGCCGGCGTGACCGCCGATCGCTTCCTCGGGGTCCTCACCGAGGTCCGCGGCAGCCAGCGGGTGACCAGCGACACCCCCGAGGGCTCCTACGAGGCGCTGGAGAAGTACGGGCGCGACCTCGTCGCCGAGGCCCGGCAGGGCAAGATGGACCCGGTCATCGGCCGCGACGAGGAGATCCGCCGCGTCGTCCAGATCCTCTCGCGCAAGACCAAGAACAACCCGGTCCTGGTCGGTGACCCGGGCGTCGGCAAGACGGCGATCATCGAGGGGCTCGCCCAGCGCATCGTGCGCCGCGACGTGCCCGAGGGCCTGCGCGACAAGACGATCTTCGCGCTCGACATGGGGTCCTTGGTCGCCGGCGCGAAGTTCCGCGGCGAGTTCGAGGAGCGGCTGAAGGCCGTCCTGCAAGAGGTCAAGACCGCCGAGGGCCGCATCCTGATGTTCATCGACGAGCTCCACACGGTGGTCGGCGCGGGCGCCGCCGAGGGCGCGATGGACGCGGGCAACATGCTCAAGCCGATGCTCGCCCGCGGTGAGCTGCACTGCATCGGCGCGACGACGCTCGACGAGTACCGCAAGCACATCGAGAAGGACGCCGCGCTGGAGCGGCGCTTCCAGCCGATCGTCGTCGACCAGCCGTCGGTGCAGGACACCATCTCGATCCTGCGCGGTCTGCGCGAGCGCTTCGAGGTCCACCACGGCGTGCGCATCCAGGACGCCGCGGTCGTCGCGGCCGCGACGCTGTCGGACCGCTACATCACCGATCGCTTCCTCCCCGACAAGGCCATCGACCTGGTCGACGAGGCGTGCGCGGTCATCCGCACCGAGATCGACTCGATGCCCCAGGAGCTCGACCAGATCACCCGCCGCGTGATGCAGCTGGAGATCGAGGAGGCCGCGCTGGAGAAGGAGACCGACGAGGCCAGCCGGCAGCGGCTCGAGATCCTGCGCAAGGAGCTGGCCGACCTGCGGGCGCAGGCCGACGCGATGACCGCGCAGTGGGAGGCCGAGCGCCACGCCATCAAGAAGCTGCAGGAGCTGCGCGCCGAGATCGAGGAGGTCCGGCGCCAGATCGAGGAGGCCGAGCGCGCCTACGACCTCAACCGCGCGGCCGAGCTGCGCCACGGCAAGCTGCCGCAGCTGGAGCACCGCCTGCACGGCGAGGAGGAGCGGCTGGAGAGCAAGCAGAGCGGCACGCGCCTGCTGCGCGAGGAGGTCACCGCCGACGAGATCGCCGAGGTCGTCGCCCGCTGGACGGGCATCCCGATCACCCGGTTGATGGAGGGCGAGCGCGAGAAGCTGCTGCGCCTCGACGAGGTGATGCACGAGCGCGTCGTCGGCCAGGAGGAGGCCGTCCGGCTCGTCGCCGACGCGGTCATCCGCGCCCGCGCGGGCGTCAAGGACCCCCGCCGGCCGATCGGCTCGTTCCTGTTCCTCGGCCCGACGGGCGTCGGCAAGACCGAGCTGTCGCGCGCGCTGGCCTCGGCGCTGTTCGACTCCGAGGACAACATCGTCCGGCTCGACATGTCGGAGTACCAGGAGCGCCACACGGTCAGCCGCCTGGTCGGCGCGCCTCCCGGCTACGTCGGCTACGAGGAGGGCGGCCAGCTCACCGAGGCCGTGCGGCGCAAGCCGTACTCCGTGGTGCTGCTCGACGAGATCGAGAAGGCCCACCCCGACGTGTTCAACACGCTGCTGCAACTGCTCGACGACGGCCGGCTGACCGACTCGCAGGGGCGCACGGTCAACTTCCGCAACACGGTCGTGATCATGACCTCAAACATCGGGTCCGAGTACCTCATCGACGGGCTCGACGACGAGGGGCAGATCCGGCCCGACGCGCGCGACCGCGTGTTCGCCGAGCTGCGGGAGCGCTTCCGTCCCGAGTTCCTCAACCGCATCGACGAGACCGTGCTGTTCAAGCCGCTGACGCTCGGTGAGATCGAGCAGATCGTCACGCTCCAGCTGCAGTCGGTGTCGGCGCGCCTCGCCGACCGCCGGATCGCCCTGGAGGTCACCGTGCCCGCCCGCCGGTTCATCGCGCGCGAGGGCTTCGACCCGGTCTACGGTGCGCGGCCGCTGCGCCGCTACATCCAGCGCGAGGTCGAGACCCGGATCGCCCGGGCGCTCGTGGCCGGCGACATCACCGACGGCACGACGATCTTCGTCGACGCCCGCGAGGGCGACCTGCTGATCCGGTGGGAGCGGCCGCAGGGCGAGGGCGACGGGCGCGCGGCCGACGACAGCCGCCGCGAGCCGCCCGTGGGGGCGACCGCCTGACGGCGCCTGCGCGTCCCGACGACCGGTTCAGCGGCCGGTGACGGCGCGATCCTTGCCCTGCGCCTTGGCCGCCAGCAGCCGGTCGTCGGCCGCGCGGAAGAGCGTGGCGACCGTGTCGCCCTCGGCCGGCGCGACGGCGAGCCCGACCGACGTGGTCAGCTCACCGGTCGGGCCGAGGCGGGCACGGCGCACGGCGTCCACGAGGCGATGAGCGGCCCTGATCGCCTCGGTCTCGTCGGTGCCGGGCAGGATGACCGCGAACTCCTCGCCGCCGGTGCGGCAGACGATGTCGGCGCCGCGGACCTCGCTGCGCAGCACGTCGGAGAAGTCGCACAGCACGGTGTCGCCCACCGGATGGCCATGGCCGTCGTTGACGGCCTTGAAGTCGTCGACGTCGAGCAGCAGCAGCGCGACGGGCTCGTGCACGCGACGGGCGCGCGCGAGCTCGGTGCCCATGCGCTCGTGGAAGTGACGGCGGTTGAACAGCCCGGTCAGCTCGTCGGTCCGCGCCTGGGCGCTGAGGCGCTCGCGCTGGCGGGCGTTGTCGTAGGCCAATGCGGCCAGCGTCGCGAAGCGCTGGATGAGCTGGACCTCCTCGGCGGCGAACGACGCGGGGCCGCCCTCGCGCCACACGTTCAGCGTGCCGACGACGTGGGCGCCGGCGATCAGCGGCGTGCAGACCAGCGCCTCGGGCTCGTCCTGCGGCGTGCCCGGCACCTGGTAGATCCCGAGGCGGGGCGAGGACGGCTCGAGGTGGACGAGCATCCGCGTCGTCACGACGCGCCCGGCGAGGCTCCCGTCGATCGGCGGCCGCGCCGCGAGCGTCTCGTCCACGTAGCGCCCGACCGCGAAGACCGGCACGAGCACCTCCGCGTGCTCCTGCGCGGAGTAGACCGCCAGGCTGGTGAACGGCACGATCGCGTCCAGCGCCCGCGCCATCTCGTCGAACGTGGACTCCAGCGAGCCCTCGGCGAGGATCGAGGCCGCGGCGTCGATGATGGACTCCAGTCCGCGGGTGAAGCGCGTGTCGTCACCGTGCTGCATCGGTCGTGCACCGTACTCGGACCGAACGGCGTTAGGTTGAGATTGGCGGGTGACCTATGGACATCTTTGGACACTCGTCCTGCAGAAACCTCGCCGAGGATCCCGGGCGCCACAACACGGTCCCAACACAGTCCTGACGCGACGCCGATGCGGCGCTCCGCGCGCGTTGAGCGCCGCGCGGGACGCTGCCCGTGGTGCGCGACACCCCCGTCTACGCCGCCGTCCCCGCCTCCCGGCGGGCGCCCGCGCGCAGCCGCAACCTCCCCGCGCTGCGCGCCGGGGGCGGCGTGGTCGCGGGGGTCCTCGGCACCGCGGCGATGGGCGCGGCCGCGGGGCTGTGCACGGTCATCGTCCTCGGCGCCGCCGAGCGCCCGTCGTTCCTCTCCGGCCCGGCGCAGCGCGGCTTCCCGAGCTGGATGGTCGGGCCGCTGGGGCATCGCTTCGCCGCCCTGCCGCCCAGCCCGCCGGCGCTGCAGGGCGACCTCGTCCGTGCGCTGGCGCTGCTCGGCATCGCCTGGGTCGTCGCGTGGCGGTGCGCCGACCACGTCCCGGCGCCCGTGCTCTGGGGCGCCGCGATCGCGGCGCAGGTCGTGCTGCTGCTCGGGCCGCCGCTGTCGCTGACCGACCTGTTCAACTACCTGCACTACGGGCGGATGGGGCCGCTGCACGGCCTCAACCCGTATGCCGACCTGCCGGTCGCGGCGGCCCACGACCCGTCGTACCGCTACTCCAACTGGCATCACCTGCCCTCGCCCTACGGTCCGCTGTTCACGCTGCTGACCGAGGGCCTCGCGCCGCTGTCGGTGCCCGCCGCGTACTGGACGCTCAAGGGGCTGCTGCTCGGCGCGTCGGTCGGGACGCTGGCGCTCGTGGCGAGCACCGCGCGGCGCCTGGGCCGGTCCCCGCGGGCCGCCGTGGCGCTGGTCGCGTTCAACCCCTTGGTGCTGGTCTATGGCGTGGGCGGCGCGCACAACGAGCCGCTGATGCTGCTGCCGGCGGTGGGCGCCGTGGCGCTCGCCGTGGCGGGCCGCCAGGCGCGGCGGCCGTGGTGCGATGCGGCCGCGGGTGCGTGCGTCGTGGCGGCGGCCGCCGTCAAGCCGTCGGTCGCGCTGCTCGCGCCGCTGGTCGTGCTGGCGTGCCGCCGCCGCGACGCCGCCCTGGCGGGTGCGGCCGCCGCGGTCGCCGTGGTGCTGATGGTCGTGGCGATCGCGTTCGGCGGGAACCTGCCGGCGACGTCGATCCAGGACCGGCTCGTGACGCCGCTGTCGGTCGTCAACGTCCTCGCCGCGCTCGCGGGCCACGGTGGCCTGACGGCGGGCGACCGCACGCTGGCCCACGCGGTGCTCGCCGTCGTGACGATCGCAGCGGCCGCGGCCGTGTGGCACCGGCGGGAGCGGTTGCCGGGCGCGGCCGGGATCGTCCTGCTCGCCACGGTCCTGACCCTCGGCTGGACGATGCCCTGGTACGTCTGGTGGGTCCTGCCGTTCGCGGCGCTGACCCGGACGCGCGCGCTCGCCGCGGCGTGCGTCGTGCTGACGGCGTGGCTGGCGCTCGGCGCGATCCCGCAGATGATCCAGCTGATCCACGACGTCGGCTTCTACCCCACGCGCTCGGCCGTCGGGCGCGCGAATCACGTCTTCACGCAGCGCCACCTGCGATGAGCGCCCTCGCCCCCACCCGCGTCCCGCGCGTGCCGATCGGCCAGCTCGTGCGCTTCGGCGCCGTCGGCGCGTCGAACACCGCGATCACGCTGGGGGCCTACGCCGCGCTGGTCGCGGTCGGCACGCCCGCGGTCGTCGCGGCCGTCACGGCCTGGGCCCTCGGAGCGCTCAACGGCTACCGCCTCAACCGCCGCTGGACGTTTCGCAGCGCCGTCCGCGGCAGCCGTCCGGCGGCGCGCTACGCCGCCGTCCAGGCGCTGGCCGCGGGCGCGGACGCGGCCGGCATCGCGGTGCTCGTCGGCCATGACCATCTGCCGCGCGTCGGCGGCCAGATCGCCATCCTTCCCGTGGTGACGCTCGCGACCTTCCTGATCTGCCGGCGCTGGGTCTTCGGGCCGGGGCGCCCGGCGTGACCGCGCGCCCGGGGCGCAAGGCCGCGACGTCGCTGGCGGGCCTCGCCCTGCTGGCGGTGTGCGCGTGGGGCGCCGCCGCGCTCGCCTCGCGCTACGCGTCGAACCCGGCGACCGAGCCGTGTCCCGCGCTGACGCCGGGCGACCACCAGGTGCAGGTCGCCACGCCCGACGGCACACGCAGCGTGCTGCTGCACGCGCCGCAGGACGCGTCGCGGCCGCTGCCGCTGGTGATCGCGCTGCACGGCGCGGGCGAGAAGGGCCCCGACTTCGCCGACGACACCGGCTTCAGCCGCCTTGCGGACCGCGAGAAGTTCCTGGTGGCCTACCCGAGCGCGGTCGGCGCGCGCTCGTTCTGGGACATCTCGGGCACGGCGACCGCCGGGCCGGAGGAGGTCACGGAGCTGCGCCGGTCGCTCGATGCGCTGGAGGGCGCGGTGTGCGTGAACCGCTCGCGCGTGTTCGTCACCGGCGTGTCCAACGGCGGCGGGATGGCGGCTCGGCTCGCGTGCGAGCTCTCGGATCGCTTCGCCGGCGTGGCCCCGGTCGCGGGCGGCTACCGGTCGCTGCCGCCCTGCCATCCGTCGCGGCCGCTGCCCGTGCTGGAGATCCACGGGACGGGCGACCAGGTCGTGCCGTACGGCGGGATCGCGCCGGACTTCGCCGGCAGCGTCGCGCGCTGGCTGACGCGCTGGCGACGCATCGACGGCTGCCAGGGCGCCGCGGAGCGGATCGACCCGGCGGTCGGCGTCCACGAGATCACCTGGCGCCACTGCGCGGCCGCGACGCGCGTCGAGCACGTCCGCCTGGACCACCAGGCGCACGGCTGGCCCGGCGGGCCGCGGACGATGCCGCTGCCCGCGCCCTTCTCCGCGACGTGGCGGACGTGGGAGTTCTTCCGCTCGCTGCCTGACCGCGCGCCGGCAGGGTGAGGTCGTAGAGCGCTCCGCGGTGCGGCTGGCCGGCGGCGCGGCTGACGTCGGTCCCGTGCCGCCGGGCCCAGCGCATGACCGGCAGGCAGCCGGTCCGGGCGTTCCCGCCGGTGGCCGTGCAGCCGTCGCCCAGCCAGGCGAAGCGGACGTGACCGGCGGCGACCGCGGCCGCGAGCCGGCCGGGCGTCACGAGCTGGCGCCCGGCGCCGTCGGAGAGGATCAGGACCGGCCGGCCGTCGCGCGCGATCAGCTGGCTCGCCTTGGCGGGCGCGCTGGTGGCGACCTCGTCGGTCGTCCCGCCGTCGCGGGTGGTGACGTAGGCCGACAGCGCGTCCACGCGGGCCACCGGCAGGGCGCCCGGGCGCCCGGAGTCCTGCGTGCCCCGAGCGACGGCCTGTACCGAGACCACGGCGGGCACCGCGAGCACGGCGACCAGCGCCACCGCGGCGACCGCTCCGGCCGTCCGCCCCCGGCCGCGCACGGCGACCGCCAGCCCCGCGCCCAGCGCGCCCGCCACCGCCGGGTCCACGCACGCCAGGTAGCGCGGCCGCAGATCCGGCATGGCGCTGCACAGCACGAGCCCGCCCACCAGCCACAGCGCCAGCGCGACCAGCCCGCCGCGCGCGACCCGGTCCATCCGCCAGGGCCGCCCGAGCGCCAGCGCCGCCGCCAGCGCGGCGAGCGCCGCGACCGCCTCGAGGCCGATCCACGTGTCGAGGTGCGCGCGGGACGACAACAGGCGCGCGGGGCCCGGCGCCCCAGGCCGGCGTCCCAGCGCGGCGAGGTGCATGCGCCGGAAGCGCGCGGCCGCCGCCGCGGCATGCGCCGTGTGCCTTCCCCGCCGGTGTGGCAGCGCCGCCGCGCCCGCGCCGCCGGCCGCCGCGTGCCCCGGCACGAGCCGGTCGATCCCGTCGTAGACCAGCGCCGCCTGCCACGGCGAGCCGCTCGTCGAGCCCAGCGCCCACGGCCGCGGGTGCAGCGGCACGATCGAGACGGCGCCCAGCCACGCGAGCGCGGTCACCAGGAACGCGCTCCCACCGATCGCCAGGCCCCGCCCGCGCCGGCCGGGCGGAGCCGCGAGCAGCCAGAGCGCGCCCGCCGCAGCGACCGGCAGCAGCGCCTCGGCGAGCTTGACGTCGAACGCCAGGCCCAGCAGCACGCCCGCGCCGGCCAGGGGCGCCACGCTCGCGCGCCGCGCGCCCCGCGCCACCAGCGCCGCGGCCGCCGTCGCCAGCGCCGCCATGACCGCGTCCATCGTGTCGCTTCGTGCGGTCACGACCGCCACCGGCAGCACCGCGAGCGCCAGCCCGCCGGCCAGCGCCGCGCCACGGCCCAGCAACGTGCGCAGCAGCGCCATCAAGGCGATGACCAGCGCCACGCCGCCGAGCGCCTCGGGCAGGTGCAGCGCGACCGGGCCGAACCCGAACGCCCGCACCGACAGCACCTGCAGCCACAGGTCGACCGGCGGCTTGTCGATCGCCACGCGCCGCCCCGGCTCGAACGCGCCGCCGAGCAGCGCCGGCCAGCTCATGCCCATGCTCCGCACCGCGGCGTCGTAGTACGGGTCCAGCGGGACGCGCGCCAGCGCGACCAGGCGCAACCCGCCGGCCAGCGCGACGACGCCCGCCTCCGGCGCGCACGCCGCCGCCCATCGCAGCGCGCGTCCACCGGCCTCGATCCGCGCCGGGCGAGGCGCCGCGTAGGACGCCATCGCCCGACCGCTCAGACGGCCCGGACGCGCGTCGCCGGCCGCACCGCCGGCTCCGCGTCTGCCCGGACCTCCTCGCGCAGCGCCCGCAGCTCGCGGAACGCACGCAGCACGACCGCCGGGTTCGCGCCCGACGACCGGCCCGCCACGCGCGGCCGATGCGTCACGCCGAGCTCGGCGATCTCTGCTCCCGCCGCACGAGCGCGAACGAGCAGCTCGGTGCTCACCATCGCGCCGTCGGCGGTCAGGTCGAGCCCCTGCAGCAGGTCGCGGCGGATCAGCTTGAAGGCGCAGTCGACGTCGCGCACCGGCAGGTCGAAGCTGCGCCGCACGAGGGCGTTCCACGCCGCCGCGTTCAGCCGCCGGTGCGCGCGGTCGGCGCGCTGCAGCCGGAAGCCGGCGACGACGTCGCACGCCGGGGCCAGCGCCAGCACGCAGTCGAGATCGTCGAGATCGAACTGCAGGTCGGCGTCGGTCACGAAGACCCACTCCATCCGCGCGGCGGCGAAGCCGGTGCGCAGGGCGGCGCCGTAGCCCCGGTTGCGCCGGTGGACCAGGACGCGGATGCGCGAGTCGTGCGACGCTCGCTCGGCGGCGAGCGCCCGGGTGGCGTCGCGGCTGCCGTCGTCCACGACCAGCAGCTCGTGCGCGTCGGCGACGCGCTGCGCGGCCCGCGTCGCCTCGTCGATCGCCCGTTCGATGTTGTCGGCCTCGTCATGGCAGGGCAGGACGATCGACAGACCGGGAAGGCGCCCGAGCGGGCCGGCGGCCGGGCCGGCGACCGCGGTGGTGAGCATGAGGTCCATGCCCGTCAGCATCCGGGCGCTGGCTGAACGGGCCGGCAAGCCGGGGTTGCGCGTGCCTGCGCAGCGTGTTGGGATCCTGTTGGCCCCCCGAAACCGCGGGTCCCGTCATCTACCGTCTTCGGGGTGCTGGCCGATGGCACGCCCCTCGCAGGCCGCGTCCTCGTCGTGGAGGATGACGCCGACCTGTGCGAGGTCATGGTCGGCGCCCTGGTCTCCGACGGTCATTCGGTGGTCGCCGCCGCCGACGGGCACGCCGCGCTCGACGCGCTGGCCGCCGAGCCGTTCGACCTCGTGCTGCTCGACCTCGCCCTCGGCCCCGGACCGGACGGCGTCGAGGTCTGCCGCCGGCTGCGCGCCGCGGGCGACGGCGCCCACGTGGTCGCGGTGACCGCACGCGGCGGCGAGGCCGACACCGTCCTCGTCCTGGAGGCCGGCGCCGACGACTACGTGACCAAGCCGGTCGGGATCGCCGAGCTGCGCAGCCGCGTGCGTGCGGCGCTGCGGCGGGTGCAGCGCAGCGCGGCGCCGGCGCGTCCGCTGCTCGAGCTCGGCGCCCTGCGGGTCGACGCCGACGCCCGGCGCGCCGAGTTCGCCGGCGCCGAGCTGCCGCTGACCTTCTCGGAGTTCGAGATCCTGCGCTCGCTGCTCGCCGCCGAGGGCCGGCTGCTCTCGCGCCAGGCACTGCTGGACGCGATCTTCGGCGGCCACGCCTTCCGCGACCCGCGCGCCATCGACGTCCATGTTCATCATCTTCGCGACAAGATCAGCGCGGCGGGCGGCGACGGAGCCGTGATCGTGACCGTCCGCGGCGCCGGCTACCGGATCGATCGGTGAGGATCCGTGTTCGGCCTGCGCTTCCGGCTCGCCCTCGCCCTCGTGGCGGCGAGCGCGGTGACGCTCGCGGCGGCGGTCGGCACGCTCGTCCCGCCGCTGGAGCACCGGCTCGCCACCGACCGCGTCCGCGACCTCCGCGAGCTCGCGCGCACCGCGGGTCTCGGCCTGACGCGGCTGCCGGCCCGCGACCTGCGCCCGGGCGCGAAGCTCCCGCGCCACATCGTGGTCCAGCTTGCGCGCCGCACGGGTGCCAACGTGCAGCTCTTCGACGCCCATGGCGTCGAGCTCGCCGACACCGACCCCGAGCCCCACCGGCCGGGACCCGTCCCGCCCGAGCGCCTGGTGGACGCCGGCTACACGCGTGCGGGCGACGTCCGCCAGCGCGTGACCGCCCGCGAGGCCATCGTGGTCGCCAGCGTGCACACGCGCGCGGGGCGCCGCACGATCGTGCTGCGCAAGTCGCTGGACGACCAGCGCGCGGCGGTGGCGGTGGTCCGTGGGGCGCTGCCGGTCGCGGCCGGCGTGGGCCTCGCGCTGGCCGTCGCGCTGGGCGTGGCGCTCTCCTACGGCCTGCTGCGCCGGCTGGAGAGCCTGCGCCGCGGCGCGCGGCGGTTGGCCGAGGAGGGGATCGAGCGTCCCCTGGAGGTGGACGCGGGATCCGACGAGGTCGGCGAGGTGGCCCGCGCGCTGGAGCTGATGCGCACGCGGCTGCAGGCCCAGGAGCGCGGGCGCCAGGCGTTCCTCTCGACGGCCTCCCACGAGCTGCGCACGCCGGTGGCCTCGCTGCGCGGCACGGCCGAGCTGCTGGAGGAGGAGCTGGCCGGCGACGCGCCCGACGTGCAGCGGGCCCGCACCCGCGCCGCCGCCGTCTCGCGCCAGGCCCACCGGCTGTCGGCGCTGGCCGACGACCTGCTCGGCCTCGGCCGCCTCGACGCGTCGGTGGAGCTGGCCGCCGAGCCGATCGACCTGGCCGAGCTGGCCGGCACGCTCGCCGGTGAGGCCGAGCCGCTGATGGAGGCGGCCGACGTCGCGCTGGACGTCGAGGCCGACGCGCCCGCCTGGGCGCTCGGCGATCCGGTGGCGGTGGCGCGCATCGTGCGCGCGCTGCTCGACAACGCCCTCCGCCACGGCGGCCCTCCGGGGTCGCGGATCGTCGTGGCGGCGGCCACCGACGGCCAGCGCGCGACGGTGACGGTGACCGACGCGGGCACCGGCGTCGCCGAGGCCGACCGCGAGCGCATCTTCGGCCGCTTCGAGCGCGGGGCGACGCATGGCTCGGGCGGCTTCGGCCTGGGTCTCCCGATCGCCCGCGGCCTCGCTCGCCGCATGGGCGGCGACGTCCTGCTCGGCGCCTCGGAGAGCGGCGGCGCCTCCTTCGCCCTCGTGCTGCCGGCCTGCCCGTCGCCGCTCCCGCAGCCGGCGCCGCCGGCGGCCGCGGAGTCGCCGAGGTAGCGGCACGGCCAGCGTCACGGCCCCCCGCGCGGGCGGGGTGGCCGGGATGACCGACCATGGATGTCGGTGATCCCGGCCACCCCGTGCGCGCCCTGGAGCTCGCGCGCGAGCGCCAGCGTGGCGCCGTCCAGCTCCCCCGCGACCAGCGACTCGTGCGCGGCGAGCGTGGCGATCACCGCGCGCTCGGCGTCCGGTGCGCGCAGGCCCGCCCGGATCTCGTCCGCGGCGCCGGCGGTCGCCGGGCGCCAGTCGATCCCGAGCGCGGCGTAGACGTCGACCAGCGCGTCGCGCAGCCGCCGGCCGCCCTCGACGATCAGCATCGCCGTGACCAGCGACGCGCCGCGGATGGATCGCTGCGCCGTGCCCGCCAGCTTGACGCCGGTGGCGTTGACGCTCCACGCGCCGGCGCAGTACTCGCCCGGCAGCTCGCCGACGTGCGCGCCGACGCCCAGTGCGGCCAGCGCCTGCACGAGCAGCGCGGTCGCGCCGGCGAAGCGCTCCTGGATGCCCTCCGCGATCGCCGGCTCGGGCCGGATCAGCTCCACCAGCACGGAGCCCTCGTCGTAGCCCGCGGCGTGGCCGCCCCCGAGGCGCACGATTGGCGCGTACCCGTGCGCGGCCGCGGCGTCCCGCGCGCCGGCGAACCCCGCGGCGAGCGCGTCCAGCCGCCCGAACGCCATCGTCGGCCCGGGCCGGAAGACGCGCGCGACCGGGCCCAGCTCCCCCGCCGCGACGCGCCGCAGCAGCGCGTGCGTGACCGCGGCGTCGAGCACGGGGTCCTGCGGGTGGCGAGCGCGGATGAGCTGCACGGAGGCGGCGGTGCCTCAGACGAAGACCGGCGTCAGCGCGAACGCGTCGACGTCGACCAGTCCCTGGTCGGTGAGCTTCAGCGACGGGATCACCGGCAGCGCGAGGAAGCTCAGCGCCATGAACGGCGCCGTCAGCACACACCCCAGCTCGGCGGCGACGCGCGTCGCGTGCGCCAGCTCGTCGGCGACCTCGCGCGGCGGCCGGTCGGCCAGCAGCCCCGCCAGCGGGAGCGCGACGGCGGCGCGGACCTCGCCGCCCGCGACGACCACCAGGCCTCCGCCCATCTCGGCGACCGCGCGCGCGGCCACCAGCGCATCGCCGTCGTCGGCGGCCGCCACGACGATGTTGTGGGAGTCGTGCGCGACCGACGACGCCAGCGCGCCGCGGCGCAGCCCGAACCCGGAGACGAACCCCTGGCCGACCGCGCCGCTGGCCGTGTGGCGCTCGATGACGCTCAGGCGCAGCAGGTCGCGTGCGGGGTCGGGGCCCGCGACACCGCCGCTGCCCGCCGCGGCCAGCGACTCCACCGACGACGTGGTGATCAGCTGGTCGGCGATCAGCCCGATCGCCCGCACGCGGTCGCTCTCCTGGGCCAGGCGCAGGTGATCGCGCCACGCGACGTTCATGGTCGGCGGCAGGCCCGACGGCGCGAGTGCTCCCCCGCCGACCCGCTCGCCGTCGCGCGCGACCACGCGGCCGCCCGCCAGCACGAGCGACGGCCGGAGCGCGTGCAGGTCCTCCACGACGACGAGGTCGGCGCGGCGGCCGGGCGCGATCGCCCCGCGGTCGCGCAGCCCGTAGTGCTCCGCGGCGTTGAGGCTGGCCATGGTGATGGCGGTCAGCGGGTCGAGCCCCGCGCCGATCGCCATGCGCGCCAGCGCGTCGATCGATCCGTCGTCGAGCAGCTCGCCGGGCACGCGGTCGTCGGTGCAGAACGCGAAGCGCCGCGCGTTGCGGGGCGTGACCGCGGGCAGCACGTCGAGCAGGTTGCGCGCGTTGGTGGCCTCGCGCAGGAAGACGGTCATGCCGAGCGCGACCTTCTCGCGCGCCTCGTCGGCGGTCAGGCACTCGTGGTCGGAGACGACGCCTGCGGCGACATAGGCCTGCAGGTCGGGCCCGCGCACGCCGGGCACGTGCCCGTCGATCGGCAGCCCCGCGAACGCGGCGAGCTTGGCAAGCTCCTCCGGGTCGCCCGCCAGCACGCCCGGGTAGTTCATCATCTCGGCCAGCCCGAGCACGCGGGGATGCTTCGCGAGGGCGACCAGGTCGGCCGCGACCAGCCGGGCGCCCGCGGTCTCCAGCCGCGAGGCGGGCACGCACGCCGGCGCCATCACGAGCACCGACAGGTCGAGCCCCTCGCTCGCGTCGAGCATCCACCGCACGCCGTCGACGCCCAGCACGTTGGCGATCTCGTGCGGGTCGGAGACGATCGTCGTCGTGCCGTGCGGCAGCACCGCGTCGGCGAACCGCCCGGGAGCGACCATCGAGCTCTCGACGTGGACGTGCGCGTCGACGAACCCGGGGCAGACGAACCGCCCGCCCACGTCGATCTCCTCGCGCCCGCCGAGCCCCTCGCCGACCCCGACGATCCACTGGCCCACGATCGCGACGTCCGCCCGCCGGATCTCCTGCGTGAGCACGTCGACGATCCGGCCACCCCGCACCACCACGTCGGCCGGCTCGAGCCCCCGCGCCACCCGGATCCTCCGGGCGAGATCGTTCGTCATGGCGACATTGTGCCGCGGGGCGCGCGGTCTCAGTGCGCGTGCCCGTGGCCGCCGCCCTCGGGCAGCGTGGCCGCGGGGATCCGTGCGACGAGCGTGGCGGCAAGGCCGGTGGTCAGCGGGACCGCCGCGATCAGCGCGATGCAGCCGACGACCGTGGCCGCGATCGGCTCGGCGATCGACTGGGCGTTGAGCGCGTCGCCGGCCGGCAGCCGCGACTGGCGCATGATGAGCAGCAGCGGCAGCGCTGCGCCCGTGTAGGCGAGCACGAGCGTGTGGATCGTGGCCGAGAGGTGGTCGCGGCCGACGACGAAGGCCTCGCGGTACAGCCGCCCGGCGCTCAGCGCGGGGTTGGCCCGGCGCAGCGCCATCACCGCGCTGGCCTGCGTGACGGCGGTGTCGGCCAGCACGCCGAGGGCGCCCACGAGCATCGAGGCGAGCACCACGCCCGTCAGCGACACGCTCGCGTTCTGGTTGCCGAGCGCGAGCGTCACCTCGTCGGTCTTGCCGTCCAGGTGCGCGAGCGAGACCGCGGCCTCGGCCAGCCCGCACGCGAGCACGAGCGTCACCGAGATGCCGAGCGCCGCAGCCAGGGTCTGGGCTCCCAGCCCGTTGGTCAGCACCAAGGTGATGAACATCACCGCGAGCGCCGCGACCAGCGCGACCAGCAGCGCCGGCCGCCCGGAGAGGATCGCCGGGACGAGAAAGGCGAGGACGATGAACAACGACAGCACGACGCCCACGACGGCGAGCAGCCCGCGCCACCGCAGCAGCACGAGCGCGAGCGCCAGCACGGCCAGCGCCATCCACAGCAGCGCGCCGTGGCGGTCGACGTCGACGAAGGCGTAGGGCTCGGCGCCGCGCGGCAGCCGCTCGCCCTTGGGCACCGGCGTGCGCGTCACGCGGACCGCCTCGCCCGCCGCGACCGCCGGCGCCGAGAGCACCGGCCCGAGCGTGAGCCTCGCGCGCCGCCCGTCGGCGCGGATCACGGCGGTGCGGCACTGCTGCACGACCGGACTGGACGGGCATCGCGCGTCGGTGACCGACACGACCTCGGCCGGCACGGTCACGCCCACCGCGGGGCCGTGCGGCTGCCACCCGTGCGGCCACAGCGCGAGCAGCCCGACGACCGTGAGCATCGCGATCGCCGCCACCGACCCGACCAGCCACCGGCCTCCGGGGGCGTCGAGCAGCTGCGCGAGCTCGCGCGGCAGACGCAGTCGCGCCCGCCGCACACGTCCCTCCTCCCGCACCCGCCGGCGTTCGCGCCGCCGGCGCGCCCGCTGCTCCTGCTCGGCGAAGAACTCGTCGTAGGCCTCGTCGTTCGCCACGTCTCGGAGTTCGGGCCGCCACGACGAGCCCCTGCACGGACCGCGGTGCCCTACGCCGCCGCTCCCACCAGCCCGTCGCCCTCCCGCCGCTGCTCGAGCACCCGCATCCCCGGCACCCACAGCGCGGCGAGCGTCACGACGGACCCGAGCACGCCCGCGCCGATCAGCGTCGCCTCAGGGCCGATGGCTGCGCTCACGGGTCCCGTCAACGCGAACGACAGCGGCAGCAGGCCGACGGAGATCAGCCAGTCCAGCGACGACACGCGACCCAGGAGCGCGCCCGGCACGTGCTGCTGCTTGGTGGTCGCCCACACGATCGTGCCCGCCGTCTCCAGGCCGTTGAAGATCGCGCTGGCGATCATCAGCTGCCAGATCGCGTTGGCCGCGCCGTAGCCCGCGACCGCCAGTGTGGCGACGGTCCAGGCGACCAACATGAAGGTGATGCTCCGCCGCGGCAGCCCGTAGCGCCCCAGCAGCACCGCGCACACCATCGACGCCAGGCCCCCGGCGGCGAACACCAGGCCGAGGTCGAACGCCGAGCCGCCCATCCCCTCCTTGACGATCCACGGCAGCAGGACCTCGACCGGCCCCATGAAGAGCAGGTAGGCGATCGCCGCGCTGGCGAACGTCGCCCACAGCCACGCGTGGCCGCGGACGAAGCGCCACCCCGTACGCAGATCCCCGAGCAATGACCCGCCCGCCGCCGCCGCGACGCGCGTGCCGTCGGCCGGGCGCATCAGCAGCACCGTGCCGGCCGCCGCCAGGAAGGACGCCGTGTCGAGCAGGAAGACGGCGCCCGCGCCGCCCACGCCGACGATCACGCCGCCGAGCGCCGGCCCGCCGAGCCGCAGCGCCAGCGGTCGCATCAGCTGGTCCAGCGCGTTGGCCTGCGCCAGCCGCTCGCCCGCGAGGAGCTCCGGGACCAGGGCGTCGAACGCCGGCGCGTGGAACGCCGACCCCGTCCCGTAGAACGCCGACAGCACGACGACGTGCCACAGCTCGACCTGCCCGCCGATCGTCAGGCCCGCCAGCAGCGCCACCGCGCACGCGCGCAGCAGATCGGCCCCGACGAGGATCCAGCGGCGCTCCAGCCGGTCGCTCGCCACGCCGCCGATCAGCAGGAACGTGATCGTCGGCACGGTCATCGCGATGCCGACCAGCGACATCCCGGTCACCGAGCCCGACATGGCGTACACCTGCCAGACCAGGGCCACCAGGAACGCGCCGTCGCCCAGCAGCGACGCGCAGGCGCCCGCCCACAGCAGCCGGAAGTCCCGGTCGGCCAGCGGGGCCAGGAGCCCCGAGCGGCTCACGCCGCCGGTGCGGTCCAGGCTCTCGTGGCTATGCTGCATCTTCGCGCAGCGGCAGCCCGGCGATGTCGCCGGCGATGCCCTCGGCGAGGAACGCGCGAGCCGACTCGGCGTTCATCGGCCGCGCGAAGTAGAAGCCCTGGCCCAGCTCGCAGCCGAGGTCGCGCAGGGTGTGCCACTGCTCCGGCAGCTCGATGCCCTCCGCGACGACCTCGAGGCTGAGCGTGCTGCCGAGCGCGACCACCGCGTTGGCGAGGTCGGTCGTCTGCGGCGAGGCGCTCTCGTGCAGGAACGAGCGGTCCATCTTCAGGACGTCGACGGGGAACTTGCTCAGGTAGCTCAGCGACGAGTAGCCGGTGCCGAAGTCGTCGAGCGCGAGCTTGATGCCCAAGGCCTTCAACTCCGCCAGGCGCTGGACGGCCAGGTCGGTGTCGGCCATCAGGACGCTCTCGGTGATCTCGAGCGTCAGCTGCTCCGGCGGCAGGCCGGACTCCTCCAGCGCGTCGCGCACGTCGGCGACGATGTCGGAGTGCTGCAGCTGCTTGAGCGACAGGTTGATCGCCAGCGACACCGGGCGGTCGGTGGGCAGGCTGGCCATCAGGCGGACACCCTCGCGGCAGCCCTCGCGCAGCACCCAGCGGCCGATCGGCACGATGAGCCCGGTCTCCTCCGCGAGCGGGATGAACTGGTCGGGACCGACCATGCCGCGCTCGGGGTGGTTCCAGCGCAGCAGCGCCTCGACGCCGCTGATCGTGCCGTCCTCCAGCCGGATGACCGGCTGGTAGAAGAGCTCGAGCTGGTCGGTGGCCAGCGCGCGCTGCAGGTCGGTGCGCAGCTCCAGCCGGGCGAGCACGCCCTCGTGCATCTCGGGCTCGAAGAGCCGGTAGCCGCCCTTGCCGTCGCGCTTGGCGATGTACATCGCGGCGTCGGCGTCGCGGATCAGCTCGTCGGCGTCGGCGGTGCCGTCCTCAGGCGCGATCGCGATGCCCAGGCTGCAGCGCAGCACGAGCTCCTTGTGCGCCGCGGTGAGCGGCGCGCCGATGGCCTCGATGATGCGCTCGGCGGCGTCGGCCGCCTCCTGCACGCCCTCGATGTCCTCCAGCAGCACGGCGAACTCGTCGCCGCCGAAGCGCGCCGCGGTGTCGCTGGCGCGGATGCTCAGCGCCAGGCGCTGGGCGACCTGCGTGAGCGCCTCGTCGCCCGCGGCGTGGCCGAGGCTGTCGTTGATGATCTTGAAGTCGTCGAGGTCGATGAACACGACGCCGAGACCGCGCCCCTCGCGCCGGCCGCGGGCGATCGCGTGGCGCACGCGCTCGACGAACAGCGCGCGGTTCGGCAGCCCCGTGACCGGGTCGTGGAACGCCTGGTGGGCGAGCTGGCGCTCGAACGCCTTGCGCTCGCTGACGTCACGGCTGTTGAGCACGATGCCGTTGACGGCCTCGTCCTCGAGCAGGTTGGTGAACAGCACCTCGAACTGGCGCGACGTGCCGTCCTTGTGGGCGAGCGTGCACTCGAGCACCTGCGAGCCCCCGCCGGGCGCATGGACGCCGTCGGCGATCAGGCGCAGCAGGCGCCCGCCCTCGCCGGGCTCCATCAGCTCGTCGATCCGCCGCCCGTGGACCTCGTCGGTGCTCCAACCGAGCACGCGCTCGATCGACGGGCTCTGGTAGGCGATGGTCGCGTCGGGCGCCAGCACGGTGATCAGGTCGGTGGAGTGCTTGACCAGCGACGCGAAGCGCGCCTCGCTCTGGCGGCGCACGAGCTCCTCGGTCAGCGCGGCGCGCTCGTAGGCGAGCACGACCTGCGTCGCCAGCGCGCCCAGCACCTCGCGCACGGCGCGGTCGGCCAGCGCCGGGCCGGTGACGGCCAGGACCGACGAGCGACCCTCGCGGGGCTCGAGGTCGATGACGACGCCGCTGTCGTTGGTGCCCGCGGCGCGGGCAGAGACAGACAGCTCGCCGGCCGCGTACAGGCCGACGTCGGCGTCGGGTCCGGCGAGCTCGCCCGCGGCGCGCACGGCGACGGCGTCGAGCTCCTCGCGGGTGGCGGCGGCGACCAGCTCGGCGCCGGCGCGACCCAGCGCGCGCTCACGCTCCATCGAGCGCTCCTGCGCCCGCATCAGGCCGGCCATGCGCACGACGACCAGGCCGAAGAGCACCAGCGCGGCGCCGGTGACGACGGCCATGTCGGTGTCCGCGCGGCGGATGTCGTGGGCCAGCTCGAACGCCGGGGCGATGACCGACGCGCAGGACAGCAGCGCCAGGCGCGTTCGGGTCAGGACCGAGCGCGACGGCCGGCCGTGGTCCAGCACGCGCATCGACGGATGCAGCGCGGCGGCGCCCCAGAGCACGTAGAAGGCGATCCAGCCGAGGTCGAGCCACAGCTGGTGGTCGTAGGTGCCCTTCAGCGTCATCAACCCGTACACGAAGTCGGTGACCAGCAGGCCGACGATGGCCGAGCTCAGCAGGTGGAACGCGGGGCTGCGCTTGCCGCCGTCCAGCGCGAGGCGGATCGCGGCGGCCAGCAGCAGGACGTCGCCCAGCGGGTAGGCGACTGAGACGGCCTTGGCGACCGGCGACATGGACTGGTCGTGCAGGTAGGGCGCCATCAGCGCGATCCACGACGGGACCGTCAGGCCGATGGTGAGGATGGCGGAGTCGACGGCGCCGCGGTCGGTCGACCGTTTCGCGCGGCGGCGCACGACGAGCAGCAGGCCGACCATGATCACGGGATAGACCGCGACGTAGAAGCCGTCGCCGATCGACGGGAACGGCACCTCGCGCCCCAGCAGCTTCGGGTAGCTGTAGGTGTAGAGGTCGCCCAGCCAGAACAGCAGGAAGCCGGCGGCGAACCAGTACCACGGTGCCTTGGACTCGGGCTGGTGCAGGCGGACGCCCAGCAGGATCGCGATGACGGGCGAGATCCCGAGGACGTTCATGACCGGCCCGCTGCCCTTCAGCGGCGCGACGATCAGGTACAGCGCGGTCAGCACGATGCCGCCGGCCAGGTAGGCCAGCCATGCGTGCTTGGCGACGCGCTCGTTGGTCATGCGGCGGCGCTCCGTGCGGTCGGCAGCTCGCCGGCGGGCCGGAGCACGCCGCGGGCGGCGAGCTCCTCCAGGGCGGCGAGCAGGGTGTCGACCTCCGCGTCGGTGTTCGCGGCGGTCAGCTGGACGCGGAACCCGACCTCGTCCTTGGGGACGAGCGGGTAGGCGGCGAGCGTGACGTAGACGCCACGCTCGAAGAGGAACCGGCCGACCGAGTCGATCTGGCCGTGGTCGCGCAAGGGGATCTCGATGATCGGCAGGCCCGACCGGTTCGGGGTGAAGATGTCGAGCCGCTCGAGACCGTCGAGCGTGCGGCGGGTGAGGCGCTCGAGCTCGTCGCGCAGCGCGTCGCCGCGGCGCTCGTTGACGTCCATCCCCGCGAGGACGGTCGCCAGCGAGGCCACCGGCGACGGGCCGGAGTAGAGGTACGGCGGCGCCGCCACCTTCAGCAGGTCCTTGACCGGCGTCGGGCACGCGATGAAGGCCAGCAGCGAGCTGTAGGACTTGGAGAACCCGCCGACGAGGATGAGGTTGTCGTAGGTCTCGTCGAAGTACCTGACGATGGAGTTGCCGCGCGAGCCGTAGGGATTCGTGATCCCCACCCCGCGCTCGCCGATGACGCCGAAGCCGTGCGCGTCGTCGACGTAGAGCAGCGCGCCGTGCCGGCGGGCGACCGCGGCGAAGGCCGGCAGGTCCGGCGGGTTGCCGGTCATCGAGTTGACGCCGTCCATGCAGACCAGGCGCGTGGGGTCGCGCTCGGCGGTGAGCAGCTCGTCGAGATGCTCGGGATCCTCGAAGCGGAAGCGCCGCACGGCCGCGCCACGGGCGCGCGCCGCCTGGCAGCCGTCGTAGATCGTCTTGTGCGCGCGAGCGTCGAGGAAGATCGTCCCGGAGGCGGCGAGCAGCGGGATCACCGACAGGTGGATGTGGGTGATCGTCGGCAGGACGAGCGTGTCCGGCGCGCCGATGAGCGCGGTGAGGCGCTCCTCGATCTGCTCGTAGAGCACCGGGCTGCCGAGCAGGCGCGACCAGCTCGGGTGGGTGCCCCACGCGTCGAGGTAGGCCGGGACGGCGTCGATGATGTCGCGGTCGAGGTCGAACCCCAGGTAGTTGCACGACGCGAAGTCGGCGAGCCACTGCTCGCCGACCCGGATCATGCGCCCGTCGATCTCGTCGATGACGGCGTCGACCATCGGGTGCGAGGCCTGGAGCTCGGCGAGGTCCTTGACGCTCTCGAGCCAGTGGTCGAGCCACGGGCGCCGAGGGACCGGACCGGGAACCGGCGGGGCGAGGGAAGTCGGCGTAGGACGCATAGTCCCTCGCGTCCATCGGGTGTTTCGCCCCCGAATTTAGGCCGGATGGCCGCATAGCAGGCTTTCTGCAGCTTCCGAGGCGCAATTCGTCCGGTTGAGGACCTCCGACCGGGCGCCACCCATCCCGGACGAGGGTCGCGGCGATCCAAGAGGGCGCGTTGGCGCTCCAGCGCAGGGCCACCGGAGCCGATCACCGGATTGATCGTCCGGTCGCCGACCGGACCGCCCCTACCCCCGTGTCCCGCACCACCTCCCGCCTGCTGCTGCCCTACGCCTCGTGCCTCGTGGTGGTTCTCGCCCTGCTCCCGCTCGAGGGAGAGGTCGACCTCGTCGAGGTCGCGATCGCGCTCGGGCTGCAGGGCGCGGCCGCCGTGCGGCTCGCCGCGGCGCAGCGGCTGGGCTCCCGCGCATGGATGCGGATCCTCTGCCTCGTGGCGTTCCTGGCGTCGATCGCGCTGCTGCGCGACGGCGTCGGCCCCACCGCCGGCTTCGGCCCCCTGGTCTTCCTGCCCGTCATGTGGGCGGCGCTGGAGCGGCGCCGCGGCGAGCTGATCGTCGCACTGGCCGGCATCGCCCTCATCTACGCCGTCCCGATCCTCGTCGCGGGCGCGCCCCAGTACCCCGCGACCGGCTGGCGCGGGGGCGCGCTGCTGCTCGTCGTCGCCACCGCGCTGGGCTTCTCGGTGCTGTCGCTGGTGGAGCGGCTGCGCGTGGAGGTCGACCACTCCACCGCGATCATCGGCGCGATGTCGGAGGGCTTCGCGCTCACGCGCAACGGCGAGATCGTGGCCGTCAACCCGGCGCTCTGCGCGATCACCGGCTTCAGCGAGGCCGAGCTGCTCGGCTGCCGCCCGCCGTTCCCCTTCTGGCCGGCCGACCGCCTCGCGGAGTCCGGCGCGCGCCTGCGCGAGATCGTCGCCGCCGGCGGCGGCGAGTTCGAGCTGCTGCTCGCACGCCGCGACGGCACCCGCTTCCCCGCCGAGATCGCGGCCGTCGCGACCGACCTCGGCGACGGCAGCCGCGGCTTCCTCAACACCGTGCGCGACATCACCGAGCGGCGCGAGCACGAGGACGCGATGCGCCGCCACGCCGAGCAGCTCGCCGCGATCGCCGACGTCGTGCGCGTCGTCGGCCACAGCGACCCGCTCGAGGCGCGGCAGACGATCTGCACCACGGCGCTCGCGCTCTGCGACGGCGCGCACGCGGTCGGCCTCTGGGAGCCCGGGGCCGACGGCGGGCTCGTGACCACCGCGACCCGCCCCGAGTCGGCGAGGTCGTACCGCATCCCCGCCGACCATCGGGAGCACGGGGCGCGGGTCGTGATGGAGACCGGCGAGCCGCTCTTCGTCGCCGACGCGGCCGCGAGCCCCCACTGCGACCGCCGCCTGATGCAGCTCCTGCAGGCGCGCTCGGTCCTGTTCTGTCCGATCGCGGACGCCGGTGGCGTCCGGGGCGCCCTGGCCATCGCATGGCCGGAGCCGCTGGCGGGGCTCAGCGAAGGCGACGACCTGCTCGTCGGCGTGCTCACCGGCGAGGCGGCGCTCGCGATGCAGCGCGCCGACCTCCTCGGCCGCCTGGACGAGCTGACGCGCACCGACGAGCTCACCGGCCTGCCCAACCGCCGCGCGTGGGACGAGCTGCTGACGCACGAGCTGGCCGCCGCGCGCCGGCACGACCAGCCGCTGTCGGTGGCGATGCTCGACCTCGACTTCTTCAAGCACTACAACGACCAGAACGGCCATCTTGCAGGCGATCACCTCCTGCGACACGCCGCGCACGCGTGGCTGCACAACCTCCGCGCGACCGACGTGCTGGCACGCTGGGGCGGCGAGGAGTTCGCGCTGCTGCTGCCGGGCTGCGACGCGACCCACGCGGCGGTGCTCGTGGATCGTCTCCGGGGCACGCTCCCCGACGGCGTGACCTTCTCCGCCGGGGTCAGCTGCACCGACGGGACGGCGGCTCCGCGGACGCTCGTCGACGCCGCCGATCAGGCGCTCTACCTCGCCAAGGCCAACGGCCGGGACCGCGTCGTCGTAGGGTGAGCAGACCATGCGCCGGCGAATTGCCGGTATTCAGACTCAGATCTGTGTAGCGTCTGCTGTACAGTCGCCGCGCACGTCCGGACGGGGTACCCACATGTCACGAAATCCTGATATCGCCGCGGGCATCGATGCAGCGTGTGACGCGGCGATCGAGGCCTTCGCGGAAGCGACCGACGGCGACGACCTGCCGGACGTCCGCCTCATGCTCATCGCGAGCGTCGGCGACCCGGCCAACCTCGGCGAGACCGAGGTCCGCCTGGCCGCCCCGGACGACGTCCGGACGTCGGTGAGCCAGAAGAGCGCGATGCTCGTCGCCTCGCTCAGGGCCATCGCGCCCGAGCTCTACGACTCGATGATGAGCGGGCTGGACCGCCTGCGGTCCAACCAGCCGCGCCGCCGCGGCCACTGAGGCCGCCCGGCGCCCGGAAGCCGGCCGCCGGCGACGCACCGCGCGTCGCCGGTCAGTCGGGGTCGGTGCCGGCGGCGCCGAGGCGGCGGAGTTGGGCGTCGATCGTCGCCCAGCCGTGGGTGGTCGTGCGCAGCCGGCCGGGTCGGCGGCCGTCGGTGACGAGGCCGGCCTCGCGGAGGACCGCGAGCTGGGTCGCGGTCTCGGGCGGTGTCAGGCCGAGGCGCTCGGCGAGCGCCGCGGCGGTCAGCTCGTCGCGCTCGAGCGCGACCAGCAGCGCGAGGCGGACGGGATGCGACAGCGCCCGGAGGACGTTCGCGGAGACTGGCTCAGCCATCGCGGTAGACGATAACTCCACTGTGCAACG
>Ga0193699_10000077_pt1 | contig 45607 bp, 40 predicted proteins | sample L3c2metaG_FD_160095 | JGI IMG/M metagenome (GOLD analysis project Ga0193699, IMG submission 160095) | Soil microbial communities from a riparian zone of the East river system, Colorado, United States - L3c2 | ecosystem: Environmental > Terrestrial > Soil > Riparian zone | place: USA: East...
CGCTTGATAGCGCGACGCCCCGGTGACATGTGACATCACGGCCCCCGAATCAAAATCCCCTCCGCGCTATATTAACACACTCACTTTTCACACAGCCTGGAACGCAGGGACCCATAATCCCGGGCGTTGATTGTTGTAAAAGGTATCGCGCCGGTCTTCGCATCGATAGATCACGCGGTATGGGTCCCGGCGTTCGCCGGAACGACGAGGGGAATAGTGGTCACTTCCTGAATTAGGCTCTATCATTGCGAAAGCCCAACCGACCGGAATCGCATGGCCGAAGCCATCCCAGTCTCACTGACAAGATCCATCCGCGGCATCAGCGTGCGGCAGATCCGTCTCGTCTGCGGGCTGGTGTTGTTTGCCTATCTGGTCAGCCATTTTCTCAATCACGCGCTCGGCAACATCTCGATGGATGCCCTTGCCGCCGGCGTCTATTATCACACCGCGTTCTGGCAGTTTCTCCCGGTCGCGATCGCATTCTATACCGCGGCGCTGCTCCACGCCGGTCTCGGCATCTGGGCGCTGTACGAGCGCCGGCAATTTCGCTGGAAGGCGATCGAGCCGCTGCAGCTCGTGCTCGGTCTCAGTATCCCCGCGCTCATCATCACCCACATTGCCGGCGTGCGGCTCGGCCATACCCTGTTCGGGCACGAAAAGCTCTATCCGCAGGTGTTTTTCGCGTACTGGATCGTCTGGCCTTACAAGATGTGGCTGATGTTCGCGGTCCTGACCATCTCCTGGGTTCATGGCTGCATCGGGCTTTATTTCTGGCTGCGGATGAAAGCGTTCTACCAACGCGCAGCGCCATTTCTTCTTGCTGCAGCGGTGCTGGTTCCGACGCTCGCCATGCTCGGCCTCTATCAGGGCGGACGCGGCGTCGTTGACAATGACAGCGCCGAATGGAGGGCGGAGAATCTTACGCGCGATAAGGTCGGTACGCCGGCCGAGCAAGCCGTACTGGGCACCATCGAGAATTACTTCCTGATCGGCTATCTCGGCCTGATCGGATTTGTCCTGCTGGCAAAGGGCGCCCGCGCCCTGAACGAGCGCCGGGGCGGCATGGTCAGCCTGTCCTATGGCAATGGCAGGGTAGTCCGGGTGCCGAAGGGCCTCAGCGTGCTCGAGGCCAGCCTGCGCAACAATGTCCCGCATGCCAGCGTGTGCGGCGGCCGCGCCCGCTGCTCGACCTGCCGCATTCGGGTGATCGGCGACTGCGCGTCGCTGCCGGCGCCGTCGAAGCGGGAAGCGTTCGTGCTCAACCGCGTCGGGGCCGGCGCCGATCCGGCGATCCGCCTCGCCTGCCAGCTCAGGCCCGAGACCGATCTGTCGTTCTTCCAGATCTTCCTGCCGCAGATCACGGCAGCCAGCTTGCGCACCTCCAGCCCCGCGCGCATCGGCGAGGAACGCTATCTGGTCAGCATGTTCGTCGACATGCGCGGCTCGACCAAGCTCGCGGAGAAACGGCTGCCGTTCGATACGGTGTTCATCGTCAACCGTTTTCTGGGCGCGGTGTCGCAGGCGGTGGTCGAATGCGGCGGTCAACCCAACCAGTTCGTCGGCGACGGCCAATTGGCGCTGTTCGGCCTTTCGACCAGTCCGCAAACCGCCTGCCGCCAGGCGCTCAGGGCCGCCGCCATGATATCAGCTAATGTCGACGAATTGAATCAATTCCTGAGCCACGATCTGCGCGAGCCGATCCGCTTCGGCATCGGCATCCATGGCGGCGAGGTGATCATCGGCGACATCGGCTACCGCGATCACATGGTGTTCACCGCGCTCGGCGACGCGGTCAATGTCGCGGCACGGCTGCAGGACATGACCAAGAGCCTCGCCTGCGAGGCGGTTGTTTCGGAAGAAGTTCGCGTCACCGCCGGCCTTGCGGATAACGACCTGCCGCAGCAGGAAGTCGCGATCCGCGGACGTGCCGAGCCGATGATTGTCCGCTCCGTCACCCATGCGAAGACGCTGTCCGCATTGGTTAACGCCGTGGATGTCGCCGCGGCGTAAGCCTCGTCACGCAATACGTACAGCTGCCATACCGGCGAAGGCGGGTATCCCGGTAATTACCGCCATTGCATTGAGTCCCGGGCGGCACGGCGTACTGGGTCATCCGCCTTCGCGGATGACGACATGAGTGCGCTGTCGCGATCAATGTGATCCAGCGCACACCTGAATAATCATTCAGCAAATTGTCCCCGAACTGCGGACTGCTTTCTCGAACCGCCTCCTTGAGCGGTGCGACTGATGGGCGATGGGTAAGACTGAAACGATCAACCCGCGCCATGGCGCACATTCAAGGAGAACGACCATGTTTCGCAAACTGACTCTCGCACTGGTTGCCGCAGCTTCCCTCAGCGCGATGGCGCTGGCTCCCAGCGCCGCTTCGGCGGGGTGGAAGGGCGGCGGATGGGGTGGCGGCTGGCATCATCACCACCACGGCCATGGCTTCGGCATCGGCTTCATCGGTGGCGGCTATGGCAGCGACGGATGCTATCAGACCCGCCGCGTGCTGACCGACTTCGGCTATCGCTTCCGCACCGTCAACGTCTGCGCCTACTGATCGAACCTTCGGGTCCTTTCAACCAAAAGCCCCGGTCGCCTCCAGCGGCCGGGGTTTCTCTTTTGTCGGTCTGGTCCAACTCGCTTGATTGCTGTCCAATGTGCACCCCTCGGCATTTTTGCATCGCAAGGTCGTGTCCCGCTCCGAAAGCGTAATTGACTTAAGTCTTGCCGATGTGACACTTGCACAGCTGAGTCCGGTGGCGACCGGTCTCGACAAGATGAGCTTCGGAGGAAGCCCTATGCTCGACAGACGTGAAATGATGAAGCGTGCCGGAACAGCGGCGCTTGGTGCCGCGGCCGGGTTAACCTCGGTCAGGGCATTCGCGCTCGATACGATGACCCTGCCCTTCGACAACGGCGAACGGCCGCTTGTAAAATATCCGCAGAAGCGGCCGATGATCGGCCTGACCAGCCGGCCGCCGCAGCTCGAGACGCCGTTCTCGATCTTCAACGACGGCGCGATCACGCCCAACAACGCCTTTTTCGTCCGCTATCATCTGGCGGATGTGCCGCTCGACATCGATCCCGACAAATTCACGCTGGAGGTCAAGGGCAAGGTCGACCGCCCGCTGAAATTGTCGCTGAAGGAAATCAGAAAGCTTCCCGCGATCGAACTCGTCGCCGTCAATCAATGCTCCGGCAACAGCCGCGGATTTTTCAATCCGCGCGTCGCCGGCGGTCAATTAGCGAATGGCGCGATGGGCAACGCGCGCTGGCGCGGCGTGGCGCTGAAAACCATACTGGAAAAGGCCGGTGTGCAGCAGGGCGCCAAACAAGTCACCTTCAACGGCATGGACGGACCGGTCAGCGACAAGACGCCGGATTTCGTCAAGGCGCTGGATATCGATCACGCCCGCGACGGCGAGGTGATGCTGGCCTATGGCATGAACGGCGCGGAGCTGCCGGTGCTCAACGGCTTTCCGCTTCGTCTTGTCGTGCCCGGCTACTACGGCACCTATTGGGTAAAGCACCTCAACGAAATCACGGTCATCGATGACGTCTTCGACGGCTTCTGGATGAAATCCGCTTACCGGATTCCGGACACGCCCAACAACAGCGTCGAGCCCGGCACCGCGCCCAAGGCGACGATCCCGATCAACCGTTTTACGGTGCGCTCGTTCATCACCAATGTGATCGACGGCGCGAAACTGAAGCCAGGCGCGACGAAGCTGAAGGGCATCGCGTTCGACGGCGGCAAGGGCATCAAGGAAGTCGCGGTCTCGATCGACGGCGGCAAGACCTGGACCGCGGCCAGGCTCGGCAAGGATCTCGGCAAATACTCGTTCCGCGAATGGACGCTTCCCGTAAAACTCGCGGCGGGCAGCCACGAACTCAAGGTTCGCGCCACCAACAATGCCGGCGACACCCAGCCGATGGATCCGCTGTGGAATCCCGCCGGCTACTTGCGCAACGTCGTCGAAACCGTTCGCGTCACCGCGGCGTGAGGAGAACCATCATGACACGTCCGCTTTTCCTTGCATTTTTCCTCGCGCTTCTCTCCGCGCTTGCCGCCGTCGCAGCCTTGAATCTTGGTGCGGCCAACGCGGCGCCGGTCTCCTACACGCTTCCGGACGAAACCGCAGTGTTCAAGCCGGGACCGAACCTCGAAGTGGTGCAGAACAATTGCACCGCCTGTCACTCCGCCGACTATATCAACACCCAGCCGCGCGGGCCGAAATTCAAAAAGGATTTTTGGCAGGCCGAAGTGACCAAGATGATCAAGGTCTATGGCGCGCCGATCGATGATGCTGACGTTGGCAAGATCGTCGATTATCTCGCTGCGACGTACTGAGTTTCGTTTCGGGACCGGAGCCCGCGCGCGTGCGCCGGCGGGTGGCAATATCGCCGCGTTTCGATTCAATCAAATTGGAACCAGTCGCGTTTTAGCGACGTCTGGTTGCCTTAAATCACGGCGGAATCGCCAAAAAGCGCGAATACGCCGCGATATTGAGCGTTTTCCGCCAAAACCCCGTTGTGGTTTACGCTATCAAGCGTGCCTCATACCGCGTATCGTGCCCCCGTCGGGCGTGCCGGTTTGCGGGGACCGACAGTTCGTTTATCGATTTTTGATCCCGCGGAGACGACGTGATGGCTAAAGGTACTGTGAAGTGGTTTAACGCGACCAAGGGTTTTGGGTTTATCCAGCCTTCAAGTGGCGGCAAGGACGTTTTCGTTCATATTTCGGCGGTCGAGAAAGCTGGCCTTTCCTCGCTCAACGAGGGACAGACGGTCGAATACGAAGAGGTTGCCAACCGCGGCAAGACCTCGGCCGAGAACCTCAAGGTTTAACGCCCAGCGATCCGGAACTGCGCACTCTCGGATGCCATCCGGGGGTGGGGCCTTCCAAGAAGATCAAAAAAGAGCGCATTGAGCAAGAGTGGATCCCGCTCTTGCGCGTATCGCATTGGCGCATAATGCGCTGGTACGACCGCTCAGTCTTCTTTGACCCATTTTTCAACCGTCATGACATCCGGTGGCTGCAGATAGCTACGCGGCCACATGTCCACGACCCACTCGACCTTGGTTGCGCGCTCGACCAGCACCGCGGTGTTGTGCGGCGTCTGCAGCACCAGCGCATTGCCGCGATAATGCGGGTCGCCCACCACATGGTATTTTAACAGGCCCCATTGCTGCAGCACCAAAAAGAGACTGGTGGTGTTGCGGGTGGTGTCCCAGCAATCGTAATTGTGCTTGTCGTCGAAGTAGCGGAAATCCGCTTTCGCCACGCGTTTGTTGGTGCCGATGATCGGCCCCATGCGGCGATCGAACCAGACCACGGCTTTCTGCACCGCCGCCCGCTCGGCCGCGGCCGAGCCGTGGCCGGCGCTGAGGATCTGCGTCAGCGCGCTGCGGTCGCCTTGGGTGAAATCGAGAATCTCGCGGCGCCGGCAGACGAAGCCGTAACACACCGTCATGGATTTCGCCGACGGCGGAAAGATCGACACCGTGCTGTAGAGGGCTGCGACCGGCGCGCTCAGTTCGACCGCGGACGCCGGCGAGGCCGCCAAAGTCCATCCGGCCAGGGACAGGACAAAGCCGCAGATTGTAGCGGACTTGCCCGGCCTGCCGGATCGTGCCCGCCTGCCCGTGAGCGCCATTGGTTGCCCCACTCATGCCTCGAAGAATCGCTGCGAAAATTATCGTAGCAGTTTCGCGATGCCAAGACCGGCGGCATGATAGAAATACGGGAACCCGAAGCATGCCATGATGTCCGATCCTTCGTCTTTTATCCCGTTCACGGCGCCCTATGCGCCGGACGACCGCGTCATGGCGGGCCGGCTGCTCGACAGCGCGGGATTGAGCCCAGCGCAGGAGGCGCGGATCGACCGCACGGCGACGCGCCTGATCGGCGCCATCAGGGCCAAGGACGACCAGTTCGGCGGCGTCGAGGACATGCTTCGCGAGTTCGCGCTCTCCACCAAGGAAGGGCTCGCGCTGATGGTGCTGGCGGAAGCCCTGCTGCGCGTGCCGGATGCCCGCACCGCCGATCAGTTCATCGAAGACAAGCTCGGCCATGGCGATTTTGTGCATCACGAGACCAAATCCAGCGCGTTCCTGGTCAATGCTTCCGCCTGGGCGCTGGGGATGTCCGCGCGGGTGATTCAACCCGGCGAAACCCCGCAAGGCACCATCGGGCGGCTGACAAAGCGGCTCGGCGTCCCGGCGGTGCGCGCCGCCACACGGCAGGCGATGCGGCTGATGGGCAGCCATTTTGTGCTGGGCGAGACCATCGAAGCCGCGCTGGCGCGGGCGGCGGCACGGTTCGAGCGTGCGCCACGCTATTCCTTCGACATGCTCGGCGAAGGCGCCCGCACCGCGGCCGATGCGGAGCGCTATTTCAATTCCTACGCCTATGCGATCGAAGCCATCGGCCGCGCCGCCGACCATCGTGCCCTGCCCGACCGGCCCGGCATCTCCGTAAAACTCTCCGCGCTGCATCCGCGCTTCGAGGCGTTGAGCCACGGCAGGGTGATGACCGAACTGGTACCGCGGCTGATCGATCTCGCACGGCGGGCCAAGGCCTTTGATCTGAATTTTACTGTCGATGCCGAGGAAGCCGACCGGCTGGAGCTGTCGCTCGACGTGATCGCGGCCGCATTCGGTGACGCATCGCTCAAAGGCTGGGACGGCTTCGGGCTGGCGATCCAAGCCTACCAGAAGCGCGCGGAAGCCGTGATCGGCTACACCGACGACCTCGCGCGGGCGTTGAACCGGCGCATGATGGTGCGCCTTGTCAAAGGCGCCTATTGGGACAGCGAGATCAAGCGCGCGCAGGAGCGCGGCCTCGACGACTATCCCGTGTTCACCCGCAAGGCGATGACCGACCTGAACTACGTCGCCTGCGCACAAAAGCTGCTGGCGCTGCGGCCCCGCCTCTTCCCGCAATTCGCCACCCATAACGCGCTGACGGTCGCGACCCTCTTGGAACTTGCTGGCGGCGAAAACGGATTCGAATTTCAGCGCCTGCACGGCATGGGCGACGCGCTCTATGCGCAACTGAGCGAAGACCGGCCCGCGCTCGCCTACCGGACCTATGCGCCGGTCGGCAGTCACCGCGATCTCCTGGCCTATCTGGTGCGGCGCCTTCTGGAGAACGGCGCCAATTCGTCCTTCGTGGCGGTCGCCGCCGACGATACGGTGCCGGTTGCAACATTGTTGCGGCGCCCGGCCGACATCATCGGCACTGCCGGCAACGCGCGGCATCCGAACATCCGCCTGCCGCGCGACCTCTATCAGCCGCAGCGGGCGAATTCACAGGGCATCGAATTCGGCGAGCGCGCGGCATTGAGCGAGCTGGTCTCGGCCATCGCTGCGGAGGTCACCCCCGCGGCGGGAAGCATCATCGATGCGACGCCGGCCGACGCCAATGCGGCTATCGCCGCCGCGCGCGAGGGATTCAAGCACTGGAGCCGAACGCCCGCCAATCGCCGCGCCGAAATCCTGCAGCGGGCCGCGGATTTGCTGGAGCAGCGGCGGGCGTATTTCATCGCGCTGCTGCAACGCGAAGGCGGCAAGACGCTCGACGACGCACTGTCCGAAGTCCGCGAGGCGATCGATTTCTGCCGCTACTACGCCGCGGAGGGCCGCGAACTGTTCGGCGAAGACAAGCCGTTGCCGGGGCCGACCGGCGAGAGCAATAGCTTGCGGCTGCGCGGCCGCGGCGTGTTCGTCGCGATATCGCCGTGGAATTTTCCGCTGGCGATCTTTTTGGGCCAGGTTACGGCGGCTTTGATGGCGGGCAACGCGGTCGTGGCAAAACCCGCCGAACAGACGCCGTTGATCGCGGCAGAGGCGGTCCGGTTGCTGCATGAAGCCGGTGTGCCGGCTTCGGCGCTGCATCTGCTGCCCGGCGACGGCAGCATCGGCGCGGCCTTGGTTGCGCACGCTGACGTCGCCGGCGTCGTCTTCACCGGCTCGACCGAGGTCGCGCGGTCGATCAACCGGACACTGGCCGCCAAGGACGGCCCGATCGTGCCGCTGATCGCGGAAACCGGCGGCATCAATGCCATGATCGTCGACGCCACCGCGCTGCCCGAGCAGGTCGCCGACGACGTCGTGACCTCGGCGTTCCGCTCCGCCGGCCAGCGCTGCTCGGCGCTCCGCCTGCTGCTGGTCCAGGACGACGTCGCCGACCGCATGATCGAGATGATATCGGGCGCCGCCCGCGAGTTGAGAATTGGCGATCCGCGCGATTTGGCCACCCAGATCGGACCGGTGATCGACGCCGAGGCGAAGCAGCGGCTCGAGGCTCATATCGCGCGAATGAAACGCGAATCCCGCGTGCATTTTTCGGGCACCGCGCCCGCCGGCAATTACGTCGCGCCGCACATTTTTGAGCTGTCAAGCGCGGATCACCTGACCGAGGAAGTCTTCGGACCGGTCCTGCATGTGGTGCGCTACCCTGCCGACCAACTCGACGGCGTGCTGCCATCGATCGAACGCTCGGGCTACGGCCTGACGCTCGGCATTCACTCGCGCATCGACGATACCATCGAGGCCGTGATCGACCGGCTTTCCGTCGGCAATATCTATGTCAACCGCAACATGATCGGCGCCGTGGTCGGCGTGCAGCCATTCGGCGGCCATGGGCTGTCGGGCACAGGCCCCAAGGCCGGCGGGCCGCATTACCTTGCGCGCTTTGCGACCGAGCAGACCGTGACCGTCAATACGGCGGCAGCAGGTGGCAATGCAGCGCTGATGTCGGGTGTGGAATAGAGTCCCGTCATTGCGAGGAGCGAAGCGACGAAGCAATCCACTCTTCACTTGCCGCTCTATGGATTGCTTCGCGGAGCCTGTCATCGGGCGCGCATTCGCGCGACCCGTTGGCTCGCAATGACGGAGAAACTGCCGTTGCGTCAACCACCCAACATGGGTCAAATGGCCTCTGATCCTGATCGTCCGCAGCGGTATTCCAGCGCACGAACAAAACCAACAAAACTCCCAGGAGCGACGCCATTATGGAAAAAGGCATCTTCGAAGGCCTCAAGGTTCTGGACTGCGCCAGTTTCATCGCAGCACCCGCGGCCGCCACCGTGCTGTCGGATTTCGGCGCCGATGTGATCAAGATCGAACCGCCGGGAACCGGCGATCCCTACCGCAACCTGCCGAACCTGCCGGGCTATCCCCGCAGCGAACACAATTTCGCGTGGATGCTGGAGTCCCGCAACAAGAAGAGCCTGGCGCTCGACCTCTCCAAGCCGGAAGGACAGGCGGTGCTGTATCGGCTGGTGGCCGAGGCCGACGTCTTCATCACCAATTTCCCTCCGGCGGTGCGCGGCCGACTCGGGATCTCCCACGACCATCTTGCTCACCTCAACGATCGGCTGATCTATGCCTCGTTCACCGGCTACGGCGAAAAGGGCGAGGAGGCCAACAAGCCCGGCTTCGACAGCAACGCCTATTGGGCGCGCTCGGGCCTGATGGATCTGGTGCGCGCCGATGCCAACACCACGCCGGCGCGCTCGATCGCCGGCATGGGCGACCACCCCTGCGCGATGGCGTTTTACGGCGCGATCGTCACCGCGCTCTACAAGCGCGAGCGCACCGGCAAGGGGTCGCATGTCAGCTCGAACCTGATGGCCAATGGCGTCTGGGCGGCCTCGGTGCTGGCCCAGGCCAAACTTTGCGGCGCGAAGTTCGCCGAGCGACGCCCGCGCGAGCACGCGCTGAACGCGGTGACCAACCACTACCAGTGCCGGGACGGGCGATGGATCATCATCTCGCTGCTCAACGAGGATCGGCAATGGCCGGCGCTGGCGCGCTGCATCGGCCGCGAGGATCTCATCACCGATGAGCGGTTCACCACCAAGGCAGGACGCCATGCACGGTCCGTCGAGCTGATCAAGATTTTCGACGAGGTCTTCGTGACAAAAGACCTCGCCGAATGGCGCAAGATTCTCGACGGCAACGGCCTGGTGTTCGGCGTGGTCGGCATCCTCGACGATATCCCCGATGACAAGCAGATGCTGGAGAACGAGGTGCTGGTGCCGTTCGAGAACGACACCATGCTGACCATCAGCAGTCCGATCTGGGTCGACGGAGCCAGGAAAGTGTCGCCGCGGAAACCGCCCGGGATCGGCGAACACAGCGATGAGATCCTTCGCGGCGCCGGCTATGACGAGGCGGCGATCCGGCAATTGCGGGCGTCGGGCGCGGTGGCTTGAACACTCCTCTCACCGTCATTGCGAGCCAACGGGTCGGCGCGAAGCGCCGCCCGATGATAAACTCCGCGAAGCAATCCAGCTTACCGCAACAAAGCTGGATTGCTTCGTCGCGGAGCCTGTCATCGGGCGCGCATTCGCGCGACCCGTTGGCTTCTCGCAATGACGACCATACGACAACTCTAATGGTTGTGGATCAGCACCCAGCCGACCGCGGCAAAGCCGATAACCACGGCGACTGCAATGGCCCATCCGCTGACGCGGATATCGCCGATGGTTTGCCGTTCGGCTTCATTCTCGGCGATCTCGCGATCTCTTGCCTTGTTCTCGTTCTCCGAGTCGCTCATGGCGTGATCCCCGTTCAGGTACCCGTTGACGGACGCAGGCCCGCCTCAAACGAGGCCGGCTGATCGGCGGCAGCCTTGCCGCTGCCTCCCATGCCGGCAAGCCGGCTCAGGGAAAATGCCGCCAGCGCCGCGCACAGAGCGGCGGTCGCCGCCGCCATGAACACCGATCCAGTGCTCCATTTCGCGGTCAACAGCGCGCCGCCGACCAAAGGCCCGACGATCGAGCCGACCCGGCCGATGCCGAGCGCCCAGCCGACCCCGGTGGCCCTGACCGAGGTCGGATAGTAGGTCGCGGCCAGCGCGTTGGCGGCGATCTGGCCGCCGACGATGCAGAAGCCTGCGGCGAAGATCGCCATGGTGACGAACACGACGGAATGACCGAGCTGGCCGATCGCGCCGACCGCGAACACGGCGGCGAAATACACCAGCGCCAGCGCGCGAAACGAGAAGCGGTCGATGATGCTGCCGAGCGCAAAGGTGCCGACCACGCCGCCGACCTGCAGCATCGAGCCGATCGCCGCGGCCTCCGATACCGAGGCGCCGAGGTCGTTGAGCACCGTGGGCAGCCAGTTCGACAGGAAATAGAGGTCGAGCAGGCTCATGAAGAACACCACCCACAGCAACAGCGTGACCAGGGTTCTTCCACTCTTGAAGAGATGCAGCACCGGAATCCCGGCCAATCCCGGCTCATGCACGATGAACTGCGTCCCCGGGGCGAACGCCGCCTTCGGGTTGATGAACCCCAGCAATTGCGCGACGCGTTCATGCGCGCGCCCGGTCAGTGCGAGGAACCGCACCGATTCTGGCAGCCGCAGCATCAGGATCGGCACCAGCAGCAGCGGCGCCAGCCCGCCGACCACGAACACCGAGCGCCAGCCGAATTGCGGAATCAAGGCCGCCGCCAGCAGGCCGCCGAGCGCAGCCCCTACCGAAAAGCCGCAGAACATGATCATCACCATGGTGGCGCGGCGGCGGTGCGGACTGAATTCCGAGGTCATGGCCACGGCGTTCGGCATCGCGCCGCCGAGACCAAGGCCGGTTAGAAACCGGATCACCAGCAGGGTGTTGACGTCCTGGATGAACGCGGTCGCGAGCGTGCCGATGCCGAACGCCAGCGTGGACAGAATGATGATCTTCTTGCGCCCGATGCGGTCCGCCAGCGGCCCGAAGATCAGCGCGCCGATCATCAGCCCGAACAGGCCGGCAGAGAACACCGGACCAAGCGCGCCCTTGGTCAGGCCCCATTCTTTTGCCAAGGCGGGCGCGACATAGCCGATCGCCTGGGTATCAAAACCGTCGAGAAACAGCACCGCCGCGCAGGTCAGCAGCAGCCCGATCTGGAATCGGCCGACCGGCTGCTGCTCGATGAACTCGGCGACATCGACCGGTGAAGTGCTGCCTTGTGGTTGAGAAATCGTCATCGTGGTCCCTCCCCTGAAACACTATCGTCATTGCGAGGAGCGGCCTGTCCGCCGTAGCTCAATGAGCGAAGGCGGAAGCGACGAAGCAATCCAGCTTTCTTTGGTACCAAGATGGATTGCTTCGCGGAGCCTGTCATCGGGCGCGCATTCGCGCGACCCGTTGGCTCGCAATGACGACCTCAACACCATTGTTCGTAACCTATCCCGAATCCTACGACAGCGGCACGATTTTCCGCCTCCTCAGTTGCGCAATGCATCCTTCGAATAGCCGGCGACGCGCTTGTAGCTCTCCGACAACGCGACAAGCTCGTCGCGGCTGATGACCTCCTCGATCGTGTTGAACGGCTGGTCATGGGTGCGCTGGAACACCTCGCGCAGAATCGCATCGGGCGGATTGGTGCGGTTGGTGAGCACGATGCGCGTGGTCGCCTCAAGCCGCTGCTTCTCATACGCCGCCAGCGCGGCAACCGGATCGTCATGTCCGAGCAGCGCCGATGTCAGCGCCCGCGCATCGAGGATCGCCTGCCCTGCGCCATTGGAGCCACGCGGCACCATCGGATGCGCGGCGTCGCCGAGCAATGTCACACGGCCAAAACTCCAGCGCGGCAGCGGATCCTGATCGACCATCGGGAATTCCAGCACGCTGTCGGCGGCGCGGATAAACGCCGGCACATCGAGCCAATCGAAATGCCAGTCGGCGAAGGCGGGAATAAAATCGTCGATCGAGCCGGGCCGGGTCCAGTCGCGCTTGCGATAGGTCGCTGTCTCGATCTCGGCCACCCAGTTGATGAGCTGCAGCCCGTCGGCGCCGGCAGGCCGGATCGGATAGATCACCATCTTGCCATGCGACAGCCATCCCGCCCGCACCATGCTGGCGCCAGACAGCATCGGCTTCCATCGCGTCACGCCGCGCCACATGTTGACGCCGGAATAGCGCGGCTCGCCTTCATCGGGGAAGAATCGCTTGCGGATGGCGGAGTTGATGCCGTCGCAGGCGATCGCGGCGCGGCCGCGCACGGTGCTGCGGCTGGTGCCGCCCGGCCCGTCGGAAAAAGTGACGCTGACGCCGGCCGCGTCCTGTTCGAACGCGACGCAATGCCAGTTGGTGAGCAGCCGGTCGCTTCCGGCGCGGGTGCGAAACGCATCCAGCAGGATCATCTGCAGGTCGCCGCGATGAATCGAGAATTGCGGATGCTCGTAACCCGCGGCGCGGCCGAGCGGTTCCTGGTAGATCAGCTGCCCGAAGCGATTGAAGAAGGTGGCATCCCCAGTTTCGATCGCCGCCTGCGCCAGCACCGGTTCAAGCCCGAGCGCGGCAAGTTCTTTTGTGGCATGCGGCAACAGATTGATGCCGACGCCGATCGGCCTGATCTCGGCCGTCGACTCAAATATCCGGCAGGGGATTCCGGCGGCGTGCAGCGCCAGCCCAAGCGTCAACCCGCCAATGCCGGCTCCGACGATGATGATCTCGTCCATGTTTCCTTCCGGCACGTTCTGTAAGGCGATTGCCGGGATGAAACACGATTGGTGAGACCACTGTCAATCGAGGCTCAGGACCCGTTAAGTTCTTCGCGGATGCTTTGGTCGGTTGATTCAATGGCGGCGCGACGAGGCGTCGCCAGGAGAGATTTGCGCTTGTTTTCGCGGGCGCACATGCGTCTTGAGTTTCGTCGAAAGGGTCTGTTTTCTGGATGTATCGGGCTCCAAAGGCGGCGTGAACTAAAACCGCGCGCGCAGCGGATTGCGGAGACAAGCTTAAACGGCCTATACTTTAGGCAATAATTAGAAAATATCAGATTCGGGGGAAAACCATGCATCCATTAACTTTGCTGTATCGCATTGCACTCGGCGCCGGCGGAGCCTTGATTCTCGGCACAACAGCGCTGCTGGCGCAAACTTCGCCATCGCCCGCGCCGGCTCCCGCCGCTGCACCGCAATTCCCGCCAACCGCGACCATCACCACACCCGGCTATCCCGGGGTCGGGCCTGCCGATCCCCGGCTCCGCGTCGTGGATTTGCCGAATGGCAAGAAGATACATCTGCTGCCGGCGACACTCGACACCACCCAATGGGGCTGGTTCGACAATGCCCAGCCGCCGGTGCTTCGGGTGAATTCCGGCGACACGATCGTCCTCGAAACCATGATGCACAGCCACAATCAGGTGGTTCCAGGCACGACCATTGAGCAGATCAAAAAGACGCGAACGGATTTTCCGGGCCGTGGGCCGCACACGCTGACGGGGCCCATCTATATCGAGAACGCGCAGCCGGGCGACGTACTGAAGGTGACGCTCAACAAGATCGTGCCCCGCGCCTACGCCACGAACTTCAACGTTCCCGGCATGTTCGGCGAATTCCCGACACTCTATACGGATGGCCAAGTTAAATATCTTTATCTCGATCTCGATAAGATGACGACCGAATTCCTTCCCGGCGTCGTGATTCCGCTCAAGCCGTTCCCTGGTACGATCGCCGTCGCGCGCAAGGAGCCGGGACGCTATAGCAGCGTGCCGCCGGGAGAGTTTGCCGGCAACATGGATATCCGCGACTTCGTTGTTGGCTCCTCGCTTTACGTGCCGGTGCATGTGCCGGGCGCCTTGCTTTGGACCGGGGATTCCCATGCCGGCCAGGGCAATGGCGAAGTTAACCTCACCGCGCTCGAAACCGCTTACAAGGAATTCAACATCACGGTGGAGATCATCAAAGGCAAGCCGCTCGATTTCCCGCGTATCGAGACCAGGAAGTCCTGGATCAGCATGGGCTTCGACCAGGATCTGAACAAGGCTTGGACGCAGACCAAAGCCCAGACAGTCAAGTTGCTCGCCGAGTTGCGCGGCATCTCCGCCGAACAGGCCGAGAAATTGATGCCTACTGTCTCGGATTGTCGGGTCTCTCAAGTGGTCAACGTCAAAAAGGGCATCCACTGCCTCAATCCGAAAAATGCGCGCGACGCGGAAGACCTGGAACGTCCGACCAAGGAGACCCCGAAGTATCTGGTGTCACACGCCAAGGACGCCGACCTGAACAAGGCGATGGACAATGCCTCGATGGGCATGATCAAGATGCTTGAGGCCGACAAGAAGGTCGCCCGGCTCGACGCCTACGGGCTCGCCAGCGTGGCGATGGATTGCCGGATCGGCGCCATCTCCGACGCAGAGAAGAACGTTCACTGCCTGATGCCCAAGAGCATTTGGGCTAAACGATAACGTGACTACGCTCCGCCGCCACTGGCGGCCCTTTTGCCGGTTCGTAGCGATGTGGCTGCACCCGCTACTTGTTGCCCTGTGCTTCGCGAGCGGTCTGGCTCTGGCGCAATCGTCACCTGCGCGAGCGCAAGACCGCATTCACGTCACTACCACGACGACGGATTTGCGCAGTCTGGCCGAGGCGGTGGGCGGCGACTTCATCGATGCGGTCAGCCTGGTACCGGCCAATTTCGACGCCGAGGAATATCAGCCGAAACCGCAGGATGTAATGCGGCTGAAGAATGCACGGCTCGTTGTGCGTGTCGGGCTTGATTACGACCTCTGGTTCGACCGCCTGCTCGAAGCGTCCACCAAACGCGACATCAAACGGGGCGGCCCCGGCTATGTGGATGCTTCGTTCGGAATCGCACCGCTGGAGGTTCGTGGCGTTACCGTTGGACCCGGCGATGGTCACGCGCATGGCAGCGGTAACCCACATTATTGGCTTGATCCCAAAAACGCCGAGTTCATCACCGCCAACATCCTCGAAGGCTTGACGCGCATCGATCCGGCCAACGCCAGCACGTACGAAACCAACAGGAAGGCGTTCCTCGAGCGCCTCGTCCAGAAACTGACCGAATGGGAAACGAGACTGGCGCCGCTCAAGAGCATGCCAATCATCGCCTACCACAACAGCTGGCCTTATTTCGCCCGCCGCTTTCGGCTGGATTTCGCGGACTTCATCGAGATCAAGCCGGGCGTGCCGCCGAGCCCGTCGCATCTGGCCGGTATCATTCAGAAAATGCGGACGCGCGGCGTACGTATTGTCGTGCGGGAGCCGCACGAGCCGGAACGGGACGCTGCCTTTGTAGCGGTCAAGGCCGGAGGGTCGGTGGTGGTGCTGGCGGCGTCCGTCGGCGCGCTGCCGAATACGGGCGATTACCTCTCATTGTTTGAGGCCAATGTCGCGACGCTTATTGACGCGGTTGTCGCAAGATGACCGAGGCGTTTGGATTTCTCTGGCCATCCTTCCTGGTGGCGGTGTGTCTCGTCGGCATCCACGCTTACTTCGGGATCCAGGTACTCGCCCGCAATGTCATATTCGTCGATCTCGCGCTGGCGCAGATCGCGGCGCTCGGCGCGACAGTTGCCTTCATGCTCGGCCATCCCGCGCAAAGCCTCGCGACCTACGGCTACTCGCTGGCCTTCACGCTGCTGGCGGCTGTGTTGCTGGCGTTCACGCGCGCCTGGGCGACGCGCGTGCCGCAGGAAGCGCTGATCGGGGTGATCTACGTCGTCGCGGCGGCGGCTTCGATCCTGCTGATCGATCGGGCTCCGCAGGGTGCCGAGCACCTCAAGCAGATCCTGACCGGGAATATCCTGACCAGCGGCCTCAACGAAATCGTCGTCATCGTCCCGCTCTACCTGGCGGTAGCGCTGGTGCATTTTCTCTTCCGTCGCAGGTTGACGCAATCTGGTTCGCTGTTCTGGGAGTTCGTGTTTTACTCGACCTTTGGCCTGGTCGTGACCAGTTCGGTGGCGCTCGCTGGCGTGCTGCTGGTATTTTCGTTCCTCATCATCCCCGCTGCTATTGGCGTTATGTTCGCGTCGTCGCTGCCGAGACAACTTGCGATCGGATGGATTGCGGGCACATTGATCAGCGCCGTTGGGCTTGCCGCATCCTTTGCCTTCGATCTGCCGACCGGCGCCGCCATGGTGTGTGCCTTCGGAGCCGCGCTGGCGCTGGCGGGGCTCGTCTACCCCTTCTTTCGCAATGATCGATTCATTGCGCTTCGCATCACGGTCGCCGCTGCCCGCTGGAGCATTGCGGCCCTGATCGCCGGCGCCGCGGTGCAACTGGCGGTCGCGCCCCGCGCCGACCAGCCCCTGCTGGATATACTTGAATACGCGACTCCCTCGTTGCGCAGTCTGTATTTTACCAGGACCGAGGCGGCCGCCTATCAGGATGCCAATGAATACGCTGAACGTCACCGTTTGGCAGCGGAGCAGCTGATTGAGCTGGAACGACGACGCCGGACCCAAGGTGAAGCCCTGGATGACGTGGCGGTGCAGCGGATTTCCTCGTTCCTGAAATCCTACGCCGAGATGCGCAAGGGCGAACAATTCGTGATGGGCGAAGTACGCGCACGGTCGCGCGAGCGTATTCGATGGAGCGTGGGCCTGGGCTTGCTGGCGGTCGCGATATTGTTTGCCCCCTTTCCCTGGCGGCGCCTACGGGCGCGATTGTCCGGCTAGAATCTGGTTATTGTACCGTTGGAAGCGCTTTTCCCTGGCGATCTCCAACGAAGCACATTCCCATTCGGGTGGCCTTGTCGGCGACCTGACAGGCGAGCCCCTCGGTGCAAGTCCACGACTTGAAACTCCGGTCGTTGTTTTTGGCGCCGGGCTTTTGCTGATAGCAATGCGCGCCCCAGCCGTCGTCATATTCGGTTCCGGCAAGCTCCGTGCTGCCGCGCAGTTGGGGCCGGCTGGAGAAGCCGCGGGAATAATCCGGGGGCGTTCCGTCGCGCAGTGCGGTCAGGATATCGCGGCGCCGGATCTGGTCGCCGAAGAAATGCGGCGACGCCGGCACGGCAGTTGAATTGGACGGATTGGCCGCCATCCAGTCGACGCCGGGAAAATGGAAGCCGCCGATGCCGCGGGTCTGGTGGCAGCCCGAGCAGGTGGTGTCGTTGAGCCGGCGCTCGAAGCCGGCGACTGAGCGGATGTTTTGCAGGCTGACGCCGCGCTCGGCGGCTTTCGATAACGCGGTCACGACGTCACTTATCCCGAATACAGGGTCTTTGGTCGTGCCATCGCCAGGCATCAGGCCGTAGGCCGGCTGCAGGTTCGACGGTGCAAATCCCACCGGCGTCGAAGCAATCGCGCCGGTCGCCAGAAACTTTTCGGGTATCAAGACCGTGCCGCGATCGAACTCGCCGAGATGTGCGGGATCAAGCAGCCACGCCCGGAATTCACGTTTGAGACCTTCATCCGCCAAAATCCGGTCGCGGTCGATCTGGTTCTCCAACGGTGCTTCCTCGAACGTCTGCGTCGGCGCGTTGTATCGAAACACCTTCAGGAGATAGTCGGTGCGGAAATCGCGCACGGGCGATTTCGGCGCATGCGCGATCTGAAGGTTGGTTTCGATGCGATCGATATTTTCCGGCCGGACCAGATCCAGCGGTCCATCCCTGGCCAGCAATTTGACCGCGAGATCCGCGCCCGTCAGAGGCAACCCGGCGGTATCGAGCCAGCGCCGCGCGATCCCGGAGCAGGTGATGGCCACGCCGCTGCCGTCGATCGCGGCATCTCCGCTGGCCTTCAATACGATGTTCAGCGTCATCGGCAGCCGTGGCGAGGTAGCACCCTCGCCGGTTGGCGCGGCGGTGGTGCGCGTCAGCCGGTAGATCAGCCTGACTTCGCCACAGCTCTCCGGCGACACGAAGGCGCGGTCCATGCGGTTGACGATCCCGGACAGCACGAAGCGCGAATCCTGCGAATAGAGCTGTGCGCGATCAAACAGCTGGAAATCGAACGACGTTCCGACGCCGATAGTTTCGTTCGGAAGATTGGCCTTATGCCCGGCGATGTAACGATCGAACTCGCCATCAAGCGCCCGGCGGACCGGAGCCATCGAAGGCAAGGCGAACAATTGAGCGCTGGTCAGGGGAATGTCGGCCGATCGGGCCGGCCACATCATCCGCCCCAGCGCCAACCTTCCGCGATCGAGTTCGCGCAAGCCAGCGGGATCGGTGATCGCGGTGCCGCGCTCCAGCGCCGGGCCCTCAACAGCATGGGCCGGCAGGACGCCGCAGAGCAGAACGAAAATGCCAATGAGAAATCGCAATGCCCGGCCTTTTCCCAACGAATGCCGCGCGTCCAGCGGGCAGCATCCCTTAATCAGGAAAATAGCCGAAAAGCAGACAAGCTGTCTCGCATCATGCTGGATGCGAGGGACCGATCGCTTCACGTCGCGGTGAAGCGATCAGCGGGCCACTTCTCCCTCTCCCCGCTTGCGGGGAGAGGGTCGGGGTGAGGGGGACTCTCGGCATATTCGACTCGCGGAGAGTCCCCCTCACCCGGATTGCACCGACGATGCTTCGCATCGCCGAGGCAATCCGACCTCTCCCCGCAAGCGGGGCGAGGTGAGTGAAGTCCGCGCCAAAAGCCATCGCGCTTTAGCGCGCGATGACCAGGCCCTTGCTGGTCACGACGACCCAGCGGCCGTCCTGCTTGCGGATGGCGTCGACCCGGCCGAGGCCCGGGACGGGATCGCCGGCATAGACTTCAAAGATCCCCTGCCGGCCCTCGATCAGAGCGACGCCATTGGCGACGTCGCGCAACACCCAGCCTTCAACCGTCGGCAGCCTTGCCAGCTCGGGCCTGGGCGCAGGTAACGGAACCGGCGCCGCCACCGCCGCCGTGGCGGGGGGCGAGATCGAACCGGTGACCTCCTTCGCCGCTGCTGAGGCTGCCGCGACGGGTACAGGCGCTGCCTGCGGCGCGGCGCGAAGCTTGTCGACGGCGTCGCTGAGCTTGGCGAGTTTGGCGGCCGGTTCCGCCTGCGCCTTCTCGACCTTGTCGAGGCGGTCGCTGGTCTTGTTGAACTGGCTCATCCCCAGTTTGGAGGTGTGTTCGACGCTGGCCTTCAGCGCCAGCAAATCGGCGTCGATCCGCGCCACGGAGGCTTCGAGCACGAGATTATTCGATGCCGCTTTGTCGGGGCCGGCAAAATGGCCGAGACCGGTGGTCGCCAGCGCGCCCCCGAGCGCGCCGGCCACGGCCGCGAGCACCACCACGGCGGCCATCGCGGAAATCCGCCGCTTGCCGGCCGTGCCCTCAGCCTGCCCGGATTCCACCTGCGGATCCGTGTTCTCGTGGTCCCCGGCGTGATCGGCCGCGGACATAATCATGAGCTTGCCCGGGATGCGCGGCGCATCGGTCTTGGGGGCGTCGAGCTTGGGCGCTTCAGCCTTGGGATCGTCAGCCTTGGGATCGTCAGCCTTGGGATCGTCAGCCTTGGGGGCGTCAGCCTTGGGAGCGTCAGCCTTGGGAGTGTCAGCCTTGGGAGCGTCACCCTTGGGAGCGTCACCCTTGGGCGCATCGGCCTTGGCGGGGTCGCCCTGCCCGGGCGCGAGGTCCGGAGATTCAATCTTGTCCTGCGCGGAAGCCGCCTTCGGCTCGCTCGACGCATCCAGGGAAGGGGGAACAGCCGGGCCGGCGCCGAGGGAACCGGTTTCACCGCTGCTTGGCTCGGCCTGTTGTTCGCTCACGTCAATTCTCCAGTAAAGGTTGACTATTTGGTAACTTTTATTGCTTGCGAATTCGTTACCGGCGGAGGCCTTACGAAAATTTTAGGAAATCATCGGGGCAAGTTTTAGGCCGCGCGGGCTCACCGGCGCGGCAGCGGTTCCGGCCGGTCATGTTGCCCTGCGGTATGGCGCCGATCGTCCCGAAGCATCATTTGCGCCGCCTCGTTTCCCGACTAACATGCCCGGCGAACCAGCCAGAAGGCAGGCATTTCCATGGCGATCGAAAAGTGCATCAACGAATTTGATGTGGATGATGTCATTTTCGAGGAAGGCTCGACCGGGCGCGAGCTGTTCGTGGTGCTCGACGGCAAGGTCGACATCGCCAAGATCAGCGGTGCCGCCAAGACCATCATCGTCACCCTCGGCAAGGGCGAATTTTTTGGCGAAATGGCGGTGATCGACGGCTCTTCGCGTTCGGCCACTGCGATCGCTGCCGCACCCAATACCAGGGTGATGCGGATCAACCATGCCCGCTTCGTCTATCTGGTCAGTCAGCAACCGGCGTTTGCGCTGATGATCATGGATGCGCTCAGTAAGCGGCTGCGCGCCTCCAATGCAGTCACCTTCCGGGCGGCCAACCCATGAGCGACCGCAAACCGAGCCCGTTTCCGATCCTCCTGAACAACGACGTCTGCTCGCTGATCCAGGCGGCCGAGGACGTCTACCAGATCCGATTCAAGAACCGCGCCGCCAACGCCTATCTGGTGCGCGGCAAATCGCGAACGATCATGATCGACGTCGGGCTGTCGTCGAACTATCCGGCGTTGCTGGAGTGCCTGCTTCACCTCGATTGTCCGCCTGATAAAATCGACATGGTCATTCTGAGCCACGAGCACCTCGATCATATCGGCGCCGCCTATCATTTCGGCGGCCGCACCATCATCGCCGCGCATCGGCTGGCCGCCAACAAGATCATGCTGCGCGACGACTTCTCGATGCTGCGCAAGATGTTCAACGAGCCGGATGTGCCGATCAATATCGATATCTGGCTCGAGGAAGGCAATCTGATCGACCTCGGCAACTTCCGCCTCAACGTGATGTACACGCCGGGCCATACCTCGGCCTGCATCAGCCTGTTCGATCAGGACCAGGGGCTGCTGTTCGCCGCCGATACATTGATGCCCGGAGGCGTGATGGGCGGCGTATTCGGATCGGGCAGCATCGCCGACTACATCCAGTCGCTGGAGCGGCTGAAGGGTTTGGATTCCAGAATCCTGCTGTCTGGACATGGCCGGCTATCCGACACGCCGCAGGACGATGTGCGGATCGCGATCGCGCGCTCGCATGGACTGTTGTCCGACACCGCGCAGCTGTTCGACGCGCTCGACGCGCGCTCGAATTTCGAGCCGATCATGCAATCGGTGCGCGACCTCAACAAGCTCGACGACGGCTGAGCCCTTGCTCCCGGTTTGACAAACAGGCCGGCGGTCTGTTCAAAAGCGGCAACAAGACCGCCAAAACAAGACTGCCAAAACAAGATCTGGGAGCGAACACAATGAAGCTGTACGATTCGGTCGGCCCCAATCCGCATCTGGTGCGGATGTTCATAGCCGAGAAGGGCATCGCCATCCCGGCGCAGACCGTCGATCTGCGCGGCGGCGAAAACCGGCAGCCCGAGCACCTCAAGCGCAATCCGATGGGCCAGATGCCGACCCTCGAACTCGACGACGGCAGCTATCTCGCCGAGATCACCGCGATCTGCGAATATCTCGAAGAGAAGAATCCGACGCCGCCGATGATCGGCCGCACCGCCGAAGAACGCGCGGAATGCCGGATGTGGACCCGGCGCGTCGACCTCAATATCTGCGAACCGCTGGCGAACGGCTTTCGCTACGCCGAGGGTCTGAAGATGTTCCAGAACCGGATCACCTGCGTGCCCGAAGCCGCGCCCGGCCTGAAGAAGATCGCCGCCGACCGATTGCGGTGGCTGGACGGTCAGATGGCGAACAAGCAATTCCTGTGCGGCTCGCGCTTCACGATGGCGGACATGATGCTGTATTGCTGGCTCGATTTCGGCGCCAAGGTCGGCCAGCCGCTGGATCCCGCCAACAGCAACGTCGCCGCCTGGCAGGCGCGGGTCGCAGAGCGGCCTTCGGCGAAGGCGTAGGCCACCGTCGTCATTGCGAGGAGCGAAGCGACGAAGCAATCCATCTTGCTGCCTTAAGCTGGATTGCTTCGCTTCGCTCGCAATGACGTTGAGGGAGGTGGTTGACGCTAGACTTCCACCGTCATTCCGGGATGGTCCGAAGGACCAGATCTCAGATGTGCCCTTGCACATCGGGGAATCTCGAGATTCCGGGTTCGCATCTTCGACGCGCCCCGGAATGACGGGCCTCAAATCACCACCGGTGCATCCGGCAGTTCGTTGCCTCCCGCCCCGTGCTTCGGAAAATGCGCCGCCAAGTGGCGCGACACCGCTTCGATCCCCTTGATCACGCCGCGCTCGAAATTTCCCGCTCTGAAATCGGCTTCCATGTCGGCGCAGATTTTCTCCCAGCCGGCGGCGCCGACTTTGGTATCGATGCCGCGGTCGGCGACGATCTCGAAGTCGCGGTCGGCGAGCAGCAGATAGATCAGGACGCCGTTGTTGTGGGCGGTGTCCCAGATGCGCAGCCGTGAAAAAATATCCAGCGCACGCGCCCGGGCTGTCTGATTGCGGAACAGCGGCGCGCCGTCCAGCGCGCCTTCAACGACAAAGCGGATTTGTCCGGAATGCGTGGCCTCGCTGGCCTTGATCGCCTGCTCGATATTAGCCAGCACCTTGGGCGGAAAAATCCGCCGAACCCGCCAGCGGTGCTCCAAAAGATGTTTGCCGATGCGCTTGATGCCCATATCTACCAGCTCCCCGACGCGCCGCCGCCGCCGAAACTGCCGCCACCGCCGCTGAACCCGCCGCTGTCGCTCGAACTCGAACTGCCGCCGGAATAGGAGCCGCCGCCGCCGGACCAGCCGCCCCTGCCGCTTCGTCCCGAAGGTGCCGTCAAATCGGCGAACAGCGCAAGCACGAACACGATGGCGCCGGCCAACCCGGCCAGTAGCAGGACGCCGATCGCGAACCAGATGACGACAGTCGCAAGCCCCCCGGTCGCAACCGCGCCCAGAAGCCGGCCGAGCAGGCTGCGAAACACCGCCGCGGCGACGAACAGTCCAAAGATGACGAAGGGGTTCAATGGATTGAAATGAAGGACATAGTCGCCGGGCTGCCAATCCGACCGTTGCGGCGCGGGCAATGCCTCGCCGTCGATCACCCGGATCATGCGGTTGACGCCGGCGGAAATGCCGCCGGCAAAATCGCCGGACTTGAATTTCGGCGTAATGTCTTCGTCGATGATGCGCTTGGTGGTGGCGTCGGTGAGCGCGCCCTCGAGCCCGTAGCCGACTTCGATGCGAAGGTGACGATCGTTCTTGGCAACGACCAGCAGCGCGCCATCGTCGATCTTCTTGCGCCCGATCTTCCAGGCTTCGGCAACCCGGATCGAGAATTGCTCGATGGATTCGAAATCGGTAGTCGGCACGATCAGCACCGCGATCTGGCTGCCTTTCCTGGTCTCCAGATCTTTCAGCGTCTGGGTCAGCGCGGCGGCCTCGCCGCTCGAAAGCGTGCCGGTCTGATCGACCACCCGCCCCGACAGCGGCGGCACCGCGACATTGGCCGCGGCTGCGAATGAAAAGCACAGCAGCAGCGCAAGAAAGGCGGCTCTTGCAGCGTTCATCGCGGCCAATCCAGTGCTCCGATTCCGAAGTTCGCAAGCATTAGCGGCAACCTCTCATGCGAACTTCGGAATCGGAGCACAGGGATTGTCGAACTACTTTGCCGGTGCGGCCGGTGCCGGGTTAAAATCCACCTTCGGCGCAACCGAGATTTCCTTTTCATTCGCGACCGAGAAGTTGGGCTTTTCCTTGTACCCGAACATCATCGCGGTCAGATTGTTCGGAAAGGTGCGGATGCCGACATTGTAGTCCTGCACCGACTTGATGTAGCGGTTGCGCGCCACCGTGATGCGGTTCTCGGTGCCTTCCAGTTGCGACATCAGATCGCGGAACAGCGCGTCGGATTTGAGCTGCGGGTAATTCTCGGTCACGACCAGTAGTCGCGACAGCGCGCTGGAGAGTTCACCCTGGGCGGCCTGAAACTTCTGGAACGCCGCGGGATCGTTCAGCACCTCCGGCGTCGCCTGGACGCTGCCGACCTTGGCGCGGGCATTGGTGACGCCGAGCAGCACGTCTTTTTCCTGCTGCGCAAACCCCTTCACCGAATTGACCAGATTTGGCACGAGGTCGGCGCGGCGCTGGTACTGGTTGACGACCTCGGACCAGCCCGATTTGACCTGCTCGTCATTGGTCTGGATCGCGTTATAGCCGCAATTGGTCAGGCTCAGCGTCGCCAGCGCCGCCAGCACGGTCCATAATCTGCGCATCGAAATCTCTCCTGTTGCAATGATTGGCAAACTATCAGAACGATACCGCGTTCCGTAATTTAATCGCTAAGATGCTGCTGGGGCTCTGAATTATTCCCGCACGCGTGCCGCGGACTCACTTTTCACCTCTCCCTTTGGGAGAGGTCGAATTGCGTAGCAATTCGGGTGAGGGGTTAAGTACTAACGATAGACCGTACCCCCTCTCCCCAACCCTCTCCCGATCGAAGTCGGATACATCCGACTTCGACAATTTAAGATGCCCAACTCGGGTAAACCCGAGTTGGGTGGAGAGGGGGCGCACCGTCCTTGTTGAAGCGTAGTCAGCTCAAACCCCCGCCGCCTTCGCATCCCTGATCGCCTGCCAGACCTTCATCGGCGTCAGCGGCGTATTCAGCGTCTGGATGCCGAGTTCGCCCAATGCGTCCATCACGCCATTGGCGATGCAGGGCGGGCCGCCGATCGCGCCGGATTCGCCGCAGCCTTTTGCTCCGAGAGGATTGGTCTTGCAGGGCGCGGATTCATCGAGCGTGACTTCGATCGGCGGAATGTCGTCGGCGCGCGGCAGGCAGTAATCCTGATAGCTCGCGGTCAACAACTGCCCTTCGGGGTCGTAGCTCACGCCCTCGTACAGCGCCTGGCCGATGCCCTGCGCGACGCCGCCGTGAACCTGGCCCGTCACCAGCATCGGATTGACGGCAACGCCGACGTCGTCGACCGTGGTGTAGCGCACAACCTTGCTGACGCCGGTTTCGGGATCGATTTCGACCTCGCAGATATGGGTGCCGTTGGGCCAGCTCGGGCCGTCGACCTCGCCCTCGCTGTCGACGCTGAGCCGAGCGCCGTTCTCCTTCTTCGCGATCTCGAACAGGCCGATGCGCCTGTCGGTGCCGACCACCGTCAGCATGCCCTGCCGGTATTCGATGTCCTCGACCGAGGCCTCCAGAATATTCGACGCCTTCTCGCGTGCCTTCGCGATCATGTCATTGGCGGACACCGCCAGCGCCGTGCCGCCGACGAACAGCGAGCGCGAGCCGACGCTGCCGAAGCCGGTGGCCAAATCAGTGTCGCCCTGCACGATGTCGATCTTGTCCATGGGGATGCCGAGCGATTCCGACACCATCTGGGTGTAGGTGGTCTGCAGCCCCTGCCCCATCGCCTGGGTGCCGGAATGCAGGATGACGCGGCCTTCGGCGGTCGCATGCAGGCTGACCTTTTCGGTATGCGCGCGCCCACCGGTCCATTCGATATAGCTGGTCAGGCCGCGGCCGTAGAGCAGGCCTTTTTTCTTCGCCGCCTTCTTGCGCGCGGCAAAGCCGTCCCAGTCCGCAAGCTTGGAGGCGCGATCCAGCATGTGCGCGAAAGCGCCGCTGTCGTAAACCTGGCCGACGGCGTTGGTGTAGGGCAGCTGCGCCGGCTTGATATAGTTCACCTTGCGGATGGCGCGCGGGTCCATGCCGATCTGTCGCGCCGCGGCATCCATCAGCCGCTCGACGATGAACACCCCTTCCGGCCGCCCCGCGCCGCGATAGGCGCCGACCGGCGCGGTGTTGGTCATGACGGCCTTGACCTCGTAATGCACCAGCGGCAGGTCGTAGACGCCGCTCTGCACGAACGGCCCGAGCACCAGCGGAATAATGGTGCCAGCGCCGGTCAGGTACGCGCCGGTGCCGCCGACCGAGCGCACCCGGTAGGCCTGCACGCGGCCCTTGGCGTCGAGCGCGAACTCGCCGGTCGAAGTGAGATCGCGGCCGTGGCTGCCGCCGACGAACTCATCGGTGCGGTCGCCGCGCCAGCGCACCTTGCGCGACAGTTTTGTGGCCGCGTAGGCGACGATGCCGTCTTCCGGATAGAGGTTGGTCTTCTGGCCAAAACCGCCGCCGATATCGCCGACCAGCACGCGCACGCTTTCCTTCGGCCGTTTCAGCACCGCCTCGGCAAGCACGTCGCGGGTCGAGCCCGGGGTTTGCGATTGCACGTGCAGGATCAGCCGGCCGGATTTCTTGTCGATCTCGGCAATGGTCGAGCGCGGCTCCATCGCGGACGGGATCAGCCGCTGGCTGACCAGATCGAGCGAGACGGTATGCGCGGCGCTGGCGAAGGCTGCTTCGACCTTGGCCGCATCGCCGTAGCTCATCGCCGCCACGATATTGTCGGGCGCATCGGCCCATACCGGCGGTGCGCCGGGTTTTGTCGCCTCGATCGGATCGACCACCGAAGGCAGCACCTTGTAGTCGATCTCGATGGCTTCCGCCGCGGTCTGCGCCGCAACCCGCGACGTCGCGACAACGGCGGCCACCGGCTCGCCGGCGAAGCGCACGATCTCGTGGGCGAGCAATCGCCGCGGCGGCACCGTCATCGGCTTGCCATCGGGGCGCATGAACACCGACAGCGTCGGGATGGTGCCGATGTCGTCGGCGATCAGGTCCGCGCCGGTGTAAACCGCCTGCACGCCGGGCATTTCAGCGGCGGCCTTGGTGTCGATCGAGACAATGTTGGCGTGAGCATGCGGCGAGCGCAGCACATGCAGCCACAGCGCGCCGTCTTCCGGCTTGTCGTCGATGAACTGCCCCTTCCCGGTCAGCAGCCGCTGGTCTTCAAGACGCTTGACGGGCTGCCCCGCACCGAAACGCATATTACCGGGAAGAATATTCATCAGTTGGTCCTTCGAGTCTCTTGTTCGATTGGGCGGGTTTTAGCGGGTTTTTGGAGGGAAACAACCGACCACCGTCATTCCGGGGCACGCGAAGCGTGAACCCGGAATCTCGAGATTCCCCGCGGTGCAATTGCACATCTGAGGTTCGCGTCTGCGACGCGCCCCGGAATGACGGCGGCGTATTATTAGGCAGCTCGTAAGTCCGTCACCCAATCTCCCGCAACACCGCTTCAACCGCCTTGCGCTCGTCTGCCGTCAACGCAACCTGCGGTGCGACGGGATCGCCGACCTCATAGCCCTGGAAGGCGAGCCCGGCCTTGATGCAGGCCGCGAGATTATAGCGCGCGAACGCTTCGTTGACGCGCCACAGCCGCCGCTGCAGCGCCAGCGCCTCGTCCCAGCGCCCGGCCTTGCAGAGATGATAGAGCTCGACACTCTGGCGCGGAATGATGCAGGCCGGGCCCGCCATCCACCCGACACCACCGATCAGCATCACCGCCGCCGGAATATGCGCGGAGGCCGAGAACACTTTGATAGCGTCGCCGCAGCGGTTCATGATCGACAGCAGCCGCCCGGTATTGGTCGAGGCATCCTTGATGTAGCGGATGTTCGGATGGGCAGCGAGCCGCGCGATCACGTCAAGCGTGAGGTCCGAGCGCTGGAACTGCGGATTGGTGTAGATCACCACGGGAATATCGACCGCATCCGCGATGGCGCGAAAATAGGATTCGACCTGCGCATCGCCAAGCGGGAAATACGCTTCGAGGATCGCCAGAATGCCGTCGGCGCCGAGTTTTTGACAGGCTTTTGCTTGCGCCACCGCGTCCGCTGTCGATGTCGAGGCGACGCCGGCAACCACCGGCACGCGTCCCCCGGCGGCTTCGATCGTGGTCTGCACCACCGCCAGCCGTTGGGCGTTGTTGAGATAGGCGAACTCGCCGGTCGAGCCGAGCGGCGTCAGCCCGTGCACGCCTGCTGCGATGAGATCGCCGCAGAGACGGCCGAGCACGTGCGTGCGGACTTTCCCGTCAGCGTCGACGGGCGAGACCAGATAGGGAAAGACACCGTGGAAATCAGTCATGCTGGGGATCAGGCCTCACGGGGAAAAGGTCAGAGCGGAGACAGAGCGCTCATCCCGCCAGCAGGCGCCGGCAGGCGTCGACAAAAACCTCGGCGCCCGTGACGATGTCGGCGTCATCGGTGTTCTCGCTCCAGTGATGGCTGATGCCGCCGATCGAGGGCACAAACAGCATGGCCGCAGGCATGATGGTGGCGAGAACCTGGGCGTCATGACCGGCGCCGCTGGGCATGCGGATCGACCTGCCGCCGGCAAAGGCCAAGCTCGCGGCTTCGATCGCGCGCTGGAACGAGGCATCCATCATGGCGGGAGCACCGGTACGAAGACGCTCCACCGCGACACCGCAGCGGCCTTGTGCGCTGACCTCCGCGGCCATGCTTCGCAGCACATCCTCCAGGCGCTCGATCACGCCGGGATCATCGTCACGCATCTGGAACAGCATTTCCGCACTGCCCGGGATGATGCTCGGCGCGCCGGGATCGAGGGTGATGCGGCCGGTGGTCCATACCGTGCGCGGTCCGCTGAGCCTGGGAAACCGGTCGTCGATATCAACGCAAAACCTGACCAGCGCCAGGCCGGCGTCCTTGCGGCTGTCCATCCGGGTGGTGCCGGCATGGTTTTGCTCACCGGTAAATGTGATCCGGTATTGCCAGATGCCGACGATGGAGGTGACGACGCCGATCGCAAGACCGCCGCTCTCCAGCGTCTGGCCTTGCTCGATATGCGCCTCGAGATATCCGATATGCCGGCCGCGTTCGGCCTGCGCGCGGGCCCGGCCCGCAAGCCCGACGTCGCGCAGGGCATCGCGCATGGTTTTCCCGCTGCTGCGGTCGCGCGCGGCGTCGATATCAGCCTCGGTGACACCGCCGACGTAAGACCGGCTGCCGAGGAAGCTCCCAAAATGTCCCTCCTCGTCGCACCATGAAGCGACTTCGACGGCGCCGTTCGTGTTGGAGTCGGGATTGATCACGCGGGCGGCTTCGAGGGCATAGACAACGCCGAGCGGCCCATCGAGCCAGCCAGCAAAATTCTGGCTTTCGAGATGCGACCCGGCCAGCAGTTTTGGGCCGGATTTGGTACTGGTGCCGAGCACATTGCCGATGCCGTCGATCTCAGCGTCAAGCCCCGCCTCGGGAAGCCGTTGCGCCAGCCATTGCAGCGAGCGCATATGCGGCTCCGAGAAGGTCGGCTTGTGAACGCCGGTCTTGTAGGCGCCGATGGCACGAAGCGCATTGAGATCGCCAAGGACCCGGGCGCCTTGGACGTGCGGGCGATTGTCAGGCATGAACGACTCCGGCGTGATTGCCTTCAAAGATGATCGGCTTGCGATAGACGTCCTGGTCGCGAGCCTTCCATCCGCAACGTATAGCTCTCAATGCCGCGCGCGCTTCGCTGTTTCTATTCGCATGCTGACTTGAGTGGCAAGTGTCAGCGAATTGCTAAGCGACCCCACCGCTCGCCGCACCAAATGGCGCAGCATTCAGATCAAAACTAGGAGCTCATACATCATTGAAATTACTTTGTAATTCGAGCAGGCGCCGGATCGGCTCCTTAAGCGCAGCTGGCGCTCGGACGCCTCGCCTTTCATACTCTACACGCTGGAGTAGTGACATTGTTCCTGTTTCGTTCTAATTTAGCGTAATCCGAAGCGATATGCCGAAGGGATGCCAATTCAATCAGGGGCAACTTCCAATGAGTGATGTTCAGGCCAAGGTCAGCCACCTCGAAGTCATCTTTCACAATGACGATGAAACGCCGGTGGATTTCGTCATCGAGCTGCTGCATTCGGTTTTCAAGAAGCAGATAGCCGACGCAGTCAGATTTACCGAAGCAATCAAGCACCATGGCCAGGCAAGTTGCGGCACCTATCCGCACGATGTCGCGGCGAAATTGCTCAAGACCGCTCAGAAAGCCGTCCGTATCACAGGGGTTCCACTCCGGATTACCAGCGAGGCGGTCACGGAGGACGATGATACGCGCAATACCCGATGCAAACTCTGCGGCACGCTTTTCAAAAAGAACCGGGTGTCACTGAAAGGCATGCGGACGCTTGTCTGCGACGACTGCATGTACGAAGTCTCGAGCAATCTGCCCGAAGTCGCCCGCAACAAGCAATTCGAATACGCCTGCGAGGCGCTGGCCTGGCATTTCGCCGGCATTCCGCGAGATCAATTGGTCTCGACCTCGCGGCTGTTCCCGGGTCATATGCGCGCCGATGTTCAAGCTGGCATCGACAGGCTGTTCTCCGCACCGATCCGTTTTTTCGGCATCCACGAGGAGCATCGCTACGAGACATTGAGCCTCGCGGCACTGAGCAGGGACGGCCGCAATGCTCACGCGATCGCGCCGGCGCAGTATCACGATGTGGATGTCGGCGAGAGCGCGCCGGTAAAATGTCTCAACAACGGCCTTTGGCTCTGCCGAACCGACGGCCTGCGCTACGCGGTGGTGCTCTCCTCGCACCGGGAGTATGGCTACGAGTCCGGGACCCGGATCGAGATTGCCGTGCCGGTCGGCGCTGATGGCGCGGAGTTCGTGCGACGCGCTTTCTTTGAGCTGGAGAGCGCGGTCAATGACGCGCGTTGCTATCGCGGCAAGGTCCTGTCGCTCGACGGGGACAACGATTATCGCGGACGCACAAGAGGCGTCATGGTCCACAAATTGCCACCGGTTCAACGCGAGGACGTGATCCTGCCGGAGGCCACGCTGAAGCTGCTCGACCGCAACGTCTTGAGCTTTGTGGGCAGCCGCCCGCAGCTGCGCCGGCTCGGGCAATCGACCCGCAAGGGCATCCTGCTTTACGGGCCGCCCGGAACCGGCAAGACCCACACCATCCGCTATCTGGCGAGCAACCTGCCCGGTCACACGACCCTGATCATCACCGCAGCGCAGGTCGCATTGCTCGCCCAATACATGAATCTCGCCCGCCTTCTGCAGCCCGCGATGGTGGTGATCGAGGATGTCGATCTCATTGCGCGCGATCGGGAGCAGATGGGGCCTTGCGATGAATCGTTGCTCAACGGTCTTCTCAACGAAATGGATGGACTGAAGCAGGATGCGGATATCCTGTTCATCCTCACCACCAACCGGCCAGAGCAGCTTGAGAGCGCGCTGGCGAGCCGCCCCGGCCGCATTGACCAGGCCATTGAGGTGCCGGTACCAAACGACATCGGCCGCAAGAAACTCGTCCAGCTCTATGGCAGGGGTCTGCCGCTCGGCGATGCCGTCGTCAGCGAGGCCGCGCAGCGGACCAAGGGCGTCAGTGCGGCGTTCATCAAGGAGCTGATGCGGCGCGTGGCACAGGCAAGCATCGCTCGAGATGGCGGCACAACGGTCGAATCCGACGATATCAGCGAAGCGCTGGACGATATGTTGTTCGCGGGTGGCAAGCTCAACGTCAAGCTGCTGGGCGGGGCGCAAGAAATGGTCGGCGGATGATTGCAGCATGCGCGCGGCGACCAAAATGCTGCCAACAACGCGCGCGAGCTCGGTGAATCCGGGCGGGGCTTACTTCCGAACTGGCGCGCCACCCGGAACAAAACCACGAACCCTTACACCATTGAAATCCCGGTATAATTGTCAGGAGTGCGCGATGGCCTCGTTCGCAGGCGGGCGCGGAGGGCCCGATAAAGCCGTTGATTTCGCCCAAGCGATCGCTGTTCGGGATCGAATCGACGCCGCGCACTTGTTAGATTGCGGGCGGGTCGGCTCGATGCGGCCGCCGATAGTGCGATGACGTGAGCAGGAACATGGCCAGCAAGCATACACTCGATGGGCTGATCAAATGGTCGATGCGCGACGGCTGGGCCGACCGGTTCGAGCAGATCCTCGCAGAACATCTGATGCCCGCCTGCGAGGAAACCGGCCTCGAGAGCGAAGATGTCGTCGCAACCATTGGTGAAGACCTGTTCATGAGCACGGTCTGGGCTTGCGCCTTCGAAGATTTCTTGACCCGTGAATTCGACGACGGAGAAAACGCAATCGACGACTATCTGAGGCGCCGCGGCTGGAAGGAGTCCGCGTCGGTTCGTAGCTACATGGCCGCGCTGCGAAACTCGACGATGAGCCTCTATGAGGTCAGCGATGTCGTCCCCGGCGCCTCGTTCCGGGCGCGCGACCTCATCCACGGCGGCGAGCCGGTCCTGATCAGCGAGCGGAGCGCAACCCGCTCCCTCAAGCCGTGGGCACGTATCGCGGCGCGCGTCGTTCAGATGAGATTCAAAATGCAGATCGGTGGCGGTGTTCTGGGGTTCGACCACGGGACAACGGAAACCTTCATCGAAGCCCTCCGTAGATTTGAGGCGCTCGGCAACGATGAAATGCGGCAACTTGCCGAGGTAAACGGAGAAGATTTCGACGATGCGGCTTTCTCCGACCTTTCTCCGACGGAAAGGCTCCGCGCGATAGGTCCCATGTTGACGACCTTTTGGCTCGTCGAAGTGATCGAACGGGTCCAGGCACCGCGACCCGAATTGCGCAACACCGAAGGGGACGAGTTCGTGCTCTGCGAGGTACGCTATCCGCTCGCAGCCGGCATCAAGGCTGGCGACATCCGGGCAGTTCTAGCGGTATATCCCGAGTTTCGCCAAGCGAGCGCAACGTCGTGGGACTGGATCAGCCAGGAAATGCCCGCGGCATCGCGTGCCGGCGAGCGATCGCTGACCGTTGAAACCTGGCAAGAAGATGGTGCGCTCGTGCTCGGCAGATTAGTGCTGAAAAACCAGGCCCTGATGCTCAGCGTCAACTCCTGGCAGCGTTCCGAGCTTGGACGCGCGCTGCTATCCAGCATACTCGGCCGACGCGTCGGCCAACCGTCGGTCAAGGCAGAATCGGTCGAGCAAATCATGGCCCCGCGCGAAATCGCCGAGCCACGGGAACCCGCGATCCCCGAGGAAGAGCGTTGCGCCATCATCCATGATCAGATGGACCGGCACTATCACCGTGTGCTCGACGAGCCTGTTCCCGCTCTCGGAGGCGAGACGCCGCGCGTCGCAGTCAAAACGGAGAGTGGACGGGTCAAGGTCGTCGAATGGCTCGAAATGATGGAAAACCAGACCGCCAAGTCCGGTGAACACAACAGCGCGATGGCGAGTTACAACTTCAGTTGGCTGTGGACGGAATTGGGCATCAGCGAATTGCGGCGATGAACAAAGGGCGGATCGTCCCGACGCTCACGATTTCTGCGCATACGCCAAGGCCTGCGGCTCGACCAGCAGACCTTGGCGCTCGTAACGGCGGCGCGTCCTGCTGAAGCGCACGACGACAGCATGCCGGCTGCTTTTCGATTTGGCGCGTCGCGTGAGCAAGGCATCGCCTGCCGGCAGATATTCGAGATCATCGAGGCCAACACAACGCAGGCACGCGGGGCCGGCACTCTCCATTACCAATAGACCTCCACTGCCGCCGCACCGATGACATACCCACTCGGTGTTCAACGGCTGGATCACCACCAGTTCGGGGGCGCGGCTTGCCGTTTCCGCCAGGCGTTCGCGCTTCTTCTCGGAAAGCTCGGGGGACACCCAATGGGTCCGGTATGACTCCTCAATCGCAGGATTTCCACCTCGGCTGAAGCGCAGCGTCGGGCGGTCCGGCGTACGACCGACATACGCCGTCGGGCTTGGGAACAATCCTCTCGTGATCGCCCAAGAACCAAATAGCCGCATGGCTTCCGCGATGCGCGGCAGATTGGCCTGGACAGCTTCCTCCAGACAATCGATCTGCCCGCGGCGCCAGCGCTCCACCGCTCCGGCGTCAAGCCACCCGATCCCGATGAGGATGTCGATGGCGCTCACAAAGTGCTGGGCGGCAAGTGCCGCTTCAGCCGCTCTGGCGATACGATCAGCAAGTGGGACGCGATTCTTCCGGCTCATCATGTGGCCGAACTCGCTGTTCGGTGCGGCGCAAGACTCGACGACACAACAACTCCCGGCAAACTGGACGCGTTCGCAGGGTTCGCAGTTTTAGTCTGAATGGCGGCAAAATGGCGCTCCCTAGGAGCCCTTGGTTGATATTCCAGACAAGAAGATAGTAGCGATTTTCCTACACAATTTCAAACATTTATTGTCGATTCACTCTTCCGATGCTGGTGGGGAAATTTCTCAATTGTTGGACGCGATGTTGGACGTTTTTGTTGGACGAAATTGGCGCGTTTGCATCCAACAAACGGTTCGTTATCGGCAGGAGCCGGGGCCGATCGGTTATAACGTGCCTTTCGAATTGCTGGCTTGAAACGGGAACATTACCGCTTCATTTTTTACCGGTGCTGCAATGCGATTCGTCCGCAAGAAAGGCGGCGGTAGTCGAGTTTGCCTGCAGTCATGTCCAGCATGGATCGGTGGGGAAAAGCGATATGTCTTGGATCAAAAAGGAAATTCTGGACCATATCCCAGAGCTGCCTGGACGCGTAGATTTTGATGATTGGGAAAAAGATAGGGGTCTAGTAAATCTTCTTTCGGACAAGAAGAATTCAAAGCCGTGGCTACCCGCCGGATTTTACAAAAGAACCAAGGGAGGCAGGCTGTGCGTTTTGGAGGTTAAACCTTCCATAAAAGGCGTTAGCCAGGCTGTCTGGTTGGAAAAGCCTAATGTCCGTGTCAAAGGGCAAACCCGGGCGATTTAGGACCGGTCCGGCCAATCTCAATGTTTCTGTCGAGCGACCGTCACCCTCAGCAGGGTGCATCGACGCCCCTACGTGAACCAGGTTTCGAAGGTCGGCCGAAAGGCATGGCGCTGCGGAACAATCTTCAGATGACGCGCGATGGCGTCTCTGGGGTCACGCGAGATGGGAAGAAAAATAACAAAGTTTCGAACTGTAACGAGACAGGCCTGAGCCTCGATTTCGAAGCGGAAAGGATTCGCCCATATTGGGTCATTGGGGTCTGTGTGCGGATCGCCCATGAAGATGGCCTTGAACCTCGTTCCCAACCCCTTCCTGAATCTTGTAGGATTGAAAAACTGCTCGCGCAGGGCAAGGCCACTTTCCATTAGAGTGACGACGTAGCCGAATTCTGCCACCATCGCGAGATATGCGAGAGACAGACCGCCGATTATAAGAGCATTCTGCCCGTGCTTGTTTTGATGTTGACCGACCCTTCCGGTAAAGATGCGGGTCATTAGTCCGTCGAAATTCTTGCCTTTCCAACTATTACAGCCATTGTTGTAAAAGCGGGCGCCTCGGTAGTGAAGAGGCTTGGTACAAAGTAGAATAGTCCCGGCACGAACATTTGCGGGCGTGTCCGGATTTTTGCGCACCTCTTCGGGATCACATTTGATGGCCCGCTGCGAGATCATATGATCGACGTCAAAGTCCTCCGGCGGGAGAAAGCGGCCACACATGCAGCACATCAAGCGGTTGCGTTCAACTACGTCAGGTACGAATTGAGCCAGATCGCCCTGCATCTTTTGCCAAAGCACTTCTTTCAAGGAAGGCGTATCGATGTCGGGCATTGAAATTCGTCCCCCGCTTCCATTCTCGCGCTAGCGATCACGCCCGCCGCGCACCAACCCAAAATCATCCCTGCTCATCGTAGCGTCTAGCATGCTCAACGTGATTTCGAACATACTGCCAAAAAGCCTACCAGAGGCAGCTAATTAGTTGATTTAGTTTTAGAATTCTTGAGATAATTCAGTCGAGTAATATTGCGCAGCGACGGGTTTCTGGAAGTTAGGTTGCCTGGATGCAGTATGCAATCGTGGATGGCCTGCGCTCGGAAGCCCTGTCCGGCGCTAAAGGAATCTGCCCCACTTGTGGGGCCACGATGGTTGCGAAGTGCGACCCGCGCATCATCCATCATTGGGCGCATACAGGCCGACGTAATTGCGATCCGTGGTGGGAGAATGAGACGCCATGGCACCGGGACTGGACGAGCCTCTTTACCGCCGAGTGCCGAGAAATCTGCCACACCGCTCCCGACGGCGAGATTCATCGATCAGACATCAGAACGCCGAGCGGAATTTTTATTGAGGTTCAACACTCGGCGATGTCCGACGCGGAGAGACTGTCGAGAGAAGCGTTCTATGGGAATCTCATCTGGGTTCTTGACGGCGCGCCGTTCAAGTCGAATTTTGACCTCTATCACGCGCTGCCCGATCCCCGATCCGAACTGGCCCAGGAGATCGTTTGGACCAAAGCGCGTAGGCATATGAACGGCGCGAATGCCGGAATATTCGTTCGGTTGTCCGAATGCCGAAAGGAATTTCCGGAAGCAACGAAAGCTCGCACGCGCGGCGGCTACTATCACTTCATGCACGAGATCGAATGAAGTGCTCCAAGCCTACCGTGGTCACCATCAATATGACTGGGTACGGCCCCGTCAGACCTGGCTTGATGCAACAAGCCCCGTCTATATTGATTTCGGCGAGGATTATCTCCTCAAAATGGAAACCTATGACGAGTCGCTGCTTCCTTGTGTTAGGGTTGTTATGAAGCGGGACTTCGTCGAACGGGTAATGATCGAAACCGACGCACGCGCCGTTCTTAAATTCGCCGTCACTGCCCGCGAGGCGGCGGCGGAGGTGCCACTTTAGTACCTCGCCTCAATATCCCCGGGCTATGCCATATTACCGGTCTGAATTTGCATCCGATAGGACCAAGCCATGGCGACAAGCGAGCCGGTCGAGATTAACTGGCCGGAAGGAATGGATGAAGAGGAGCGCGAGAACCTTCGCGGTGCACTCATCGCTTACGACGAGGCTTTGAAAGACTTCGAGGCCGACCACAGGATCGTTTTTCCCTCTGATGCGGAACGGAATCGGCAATTTTACGGCTTCCTTAAAAAATCCGCCAAAGCATGGGCAAAGCCTGGGCCGTGTATGTACGACGGTTGCACCAAAACGAGCATACCTCGCTCGCACACAATTTCTCTTTCATCCTCCATTCGCTTGATCGCCGAGAACAATCATGTCGTCACGCCGCAATTTCGCGAGGGCGTTGTCGAGCTTGTCTCCGTGGGCGTTCGCGAGGCCTCGACCTTCCCAGGCTTTTGCGACGAGCACGAGGCGCTCTTTTCCGACTTTGAAACCAAAAAGCAGATGACCACTGCGGAGCACTTTGGTCTGCAAGCCTTTCGTACCGTCTGCCGAGAAATTTACACCAAACGTCACCACCGAAAGAGGACGGAGGAGCTGCGTGCCGACTATCGCAAGCTCCGCGAAGAATACGTGGTTGGTCGGCTAAAGAAAGCACATACGGGAACACAACCTTTTAATGTAAGCGGCCTCCGCTTTGAAAACGATCCGATCGAAACCAAGTTCGTGGAGGCCCTGAATGATATACAGACAGACCTCCCCCAACTTGAAAATCTCTATCGAGCCATTCTGAATGATCTGCAGAACGGCACAGATGGCGTCGCGATGTTTGTCCAGAGTCTCGACGTCCAACTCCCCGTGTGCCTGTCCGGGCTGGGCGTCCTGAACTACATGGATAAGGACGTACGGAAGCGCGCACTATGCTTTCTCGCGATCATTCCGGAAGCTGGCGACACGAAGATCATGCTGGGCGCGACCTCCGAGCATGAAGGCATTGTAAGACTTCACTTCCACGATAAAAGCTCTCCCGCGTTTTTGGAAAGGCTGGAGAGTTGGATGATCTACGGCAGTGACCACTGGTTTATGACACCATCGGCATGGGCGGCAATTCCAGAGGGGCGGCAACGGGCCATCCGCGAAGAGCTTCTTGAGACTCTTTCCTTAGCAGACCCCGTTCCGTTCTCGCTCCTTGATGGTCTACGGAAACAGATCGTGAGCTTGATTGAGCAGCAATTGGCGAGCGGCGCGATCCCTTCGCAAGACATCGTACGCGTAAAAGAACTTCTCGACCGTGAGGAAGCCAAACTCGCCTACGTCGCTCCGCCCCGCGAAACTACCGAGAATACGACGTAGTTGGTGGTAAGGGTTGGGAACGGATCGTACTAAACAGTGCCGGGCCCACGCACGGCGCAGCGGCCAATAGGCTTCGAGCTTATCGGCAACGCGCGTCGCCCTGCGTCCCGTGCGATCGGCCGAAACCCTGATCTTGGTGGAATGGCGAATCACGCCGCGCGCGTCGAAATCCGAAAACTCTCGGGGGACCCTGCGAACAAAATGCCACGTCCCGTTTCGGCGGGTGAGGAAGTCAGCCATGACTCACCCCGCTGTTGGACTTTTTTGTTAGACGTTTTGTTGGACGTTTTCGAAATCAGTTGATCGCTCCGCACCGGAAATTTGGGCAAAGCGTAACGCGACCACTACAGCAGCTGGCGGGAATATTTGGTATTTTCAATTTTTAGGCCTCCGGTAGGAGGCTCTTCGGGTGCCTTATGCTTCCCGCAAACTGGCGGACGGGACAAACGTTAGGTGGCGCTCCCTAGGAGAAACGTAGGGCGCTCTCAAAAACCCTTATAAAACGGGCTAAAATCAGCTTGGCAACTTCGCATGTGATACCACTTGATGGTCCCACCATGCAAGGAATAGTTGAGCCTGCGCTGAACGCGCGTACGCTCAGACGCCTTTGCGCTTAGGTTTGTTCCGATTGCGAATGATCAGGTTGGCGCATTCCTGAGCGGTCAAGCCCATGGGTTCGGCCTGCTTGGCCATCGCTACGTCGTTTGGCGCGGCGAAATAGCCGGTCTTCACCATTTCCGCCCGCACGTCCTCATAGTATTTACTGAATATAACGTAATCCACGTCAACTGGCTGTCGCTTTGCCACTCTCAAGCTCCTAGCGCCGCTGTTGCGGCCATGGGTCTTCATATCCGTCAGCGAATCCCAATGCGTAGCGTTGCCTTATTGAGCCATTGACAGCCCCCCACTGATCCCATCAGCGGCTAGGGAAAGTCATGCTTTCATCCGTTCACCGAACTCGTCGGCCGAGGCGCGAACGGTAGCAAATAGGCTTTCATCCCCAAACGCCTTCGCTGCTGCTGCCATCGTTAGGGCCGCTCGATAAAAATAGTTCGCCGCATCCCTGTGATGACTTTCGTGTCGAGCCCCTTTGGTCGATCCGTTTATATCGAAGCGCGCCGGTTGACCGCCGTACATGTCCATTATGTGTGGGGACGCGCCATGAATATAGCCTGAGTATGCCTTTGTGAGCACCTTATCTATTCGTGCTGCTCTGGCGGCATTTGCACCTGCAAGCCCCTTGGCGTGGATGTAACCTCGAATTTTCTCGCGCTTGGACATGCCTCGGCTCGTGTGAGAGCCCACTATATCTGACGGGTCCGCGAACTCTTCAGCATAAAAGTGACGAAGAAACTCGGTATGCAGAGCAGTTACATCGTTGTGGATGATGGCGAGAGACAGGAACAAAATATCCTCGTCTATTTCTGCTACCGCTCGCTGCACCATTCCTTGCTCCTGAAATAGGCCGCAGTTTAGGAGCGTTTTGATTGCGTGCAATCCGCTAATCATTCGGGCCAACTTCTGGACGATTGCTTGCTGGATCGTCTGTTCCGTGTACCGAAAAACGAAGCTGTTTCCCCACGGCCTGCGTACAGGAGGGACAACTTTCGTTTCCACCTCACGGAACGCGTCTTCCAACGCTTTCAGCACAGGCTGGAATAGGTCTATCTGGCCGCGCATGTCGAATTCTTCAGAGGCATTTGTTGTTCCAAGCTTGCCGGGGAAGTCCTTGGTTCCGATACGTCAGCAGTATTCAACGGCTTTACGTTAGCTTCCCGGCAGCGGCGGTTTGCGCGCGCTGACCATTGCGGGAAGAGTGAATAAGTAGCGCATCACCATTTCAGTGAAGCTGCGTAGGTCCTTGAGTTCCTCGCGGGTGGGGGGCTCTTCGTCGTGCGCGGCTTCGTTGCCCAGCACGCGTATATGTCCGGACCACTCTTGTATGTCGGCGGTGAGCTTGCCGTCCGCTGCGAGTTTCTCAATGCGCTTCGCCAGAACTCCCTTTGCCTCGGGATCAATTTTCTTCAGCCCGACGTCAAGGGCCTTGCGATACATCGCACCCGCAGGCTCTTCATTCCCAACTGTTGGAAAGTTGCGCTCTGCTGCAAGATAAATTCGTTCGATGTCGGGCGGGAGACTTTCGGGGATCAGAGGCCCTGGAACGGCTGGCCAAAACTTTTGCACCTCCCATTTTATTTCCGCGATGTCACCAGCATGGCTGCTCCAGTGTTGAAGCGGGAGTTGGCCATTGCCGACCACTTTGGCGCAGCTTGGTAGATGGCATTTTGGACAATCGAAATGAGCAACACCTTCTCGGGCACCTAGCGCAGCAAACGCAACAACGCGGAGGCCGATATGTGCGGTGCGGCAGTGAGGGCATTCATGAGTGACAATCGGCATAGGCATTCGATGCAGTCCATTACCCTAAGGAAGCGAGCGGCTGGAACCTCGCACAATCGGAGGTCGCTGATCCACCACAAAGTTCCGCAATCAGGCCTTGTATAAATTCTAAATGTCCGTATAGTTCTTTTACAGAGGACTGAGGGACAACGAAAATGACCACCGCAGTGATCACGTACATCCGGGTCTCGACTTCCCAGCAGGGACGTTCTGGGCTTGGCATCGAAGCTCAGCGGCAATCGCTGCGCCAGTTCGCGAAAGCTGAGGGCCTGGAGCTTGTCCGGGAGTTTGTTGAGGTAGAGACCGGCAAGGGCTCTGACGCTCTCGACAGGAGGCCACAGCTTAAGGCCGCTCTGGCAGCTGCTAAGAAGCTCAAGTGCAACGTGGCCGTGGCCAAGCTAGACCGCCTCAGCCGCGACGTGCATTTCATTAGCGGTCTTATGGCCCACCGCGTGCCTTTCGTGGTTGCTGAGCTAGGCGCGGACATTGACCCGTTCGTCCTGCATCTCTTTGCCGCCCTGGCAGAGAAAGAGCGCTCCCTGATATCAACGCGGACCCGGCAGGCCCTTGCGGCTGCTAAGGCGCGCGGCGTCACCTTGGGAAGTCCTAAGCTTGCCCAAGCCCGCGACAACGCCGTGGCCTCGATCAAAGCTGGTGCGGACCAACATGCCGCGAACGTCCTGCCAATCATCAAGGAAGCCCAGAAGGCTGGTGCGACCTCGCTGCGGGCTGTGGCTGAAGCGCTCAATGCCCGGGGCATATCGACGGCGCGCGGTGGCAATTGGCATGCGATGTCAGTCAAGAATATCTTGGACCGTCAGGGAGCCCGAACATGATCACCATCGGTTTGTGTCTCGCAGCCACTGGAGCAGTTGCCCTGTCGCTCGAATGCTTAGGTGCCGCCCTGGTTTTCTTTGGTGTCGGCGCGGTGTTGATCAGGTTAGCTTAGGCCAAGGCTACTTTGGGCACCACTTCCAGCGACATCAGACACTTAGGCCGCGAAGTGGGCACGTACAGAGAGAGGGCGCGTTCTCGGGTCCCCTTTACGTGCCTGAAATCCTCAAGTGTTTCCCCTGCACGACTTCAAAACCTTGGGGCTTTACAGCCGTTGTTGTTCGGGTGGCGACTGCGGTGTGAGAGCCCGAACATCACCGCCGGAACATGCTAATCACATTGGGCGATGTTTAACCTTTTGGTTCAGGCTTTCGCGCTGCGGCCGCCGCCAAAACCGCGTCGAGGACGACGTTAGGCTCATTCCTGCGGTTTTTTTCTCTATCTGCAATCATGTCTCTTTGCTTATTGACCTCCTTTGACTCCAGTAATTCCCGCAACTTCCAAGCAGGAACGACCCCCATCATTCCTGTATTTACGGGGACTCTAATGTGGGGAAGTTCACGTCCCATTTCGTCCTGTGCATTGTCGAAACTCTGGATGTGGCACCAATCGACGCCTAGGAGGAACGAGCTTTGGGCAGGTTCCGAACCATCTTTATGTAGAGGAAGAAGCATCGGGGCAACAAAAACTGGAGACCCACTAAATCCGCCGATTGATTTGATCTCACACAAAAAACTCTCTTGAAACTGTCCTTTATACTCAATCGGTTCAATGGGCATTTGGGCAATATGGCCAAACCTCACCGTTGGTGTGTTTTTCTGCTTGCCCTCTTGGTTCACAAAACGCCCCATCAAAACAACCTCGTCCCCCGGGCCAATTCCCCACGCTTGAACAATATCCCTCGTGATAAAATCAGACAGCGAGATTGATCGAACAGCATATTGAAGAGGATTAAGATACGGGAGGATGCAAACCGCCAGATCGTCTGTCGCCGACGAGTGCCAATTTTCCAGCGCGAAGATATCGGTTTTGCCGCCTGTAGTGTTCACCCGCAGGCACTTTGCCCCCTGTTGAATTACGTGTTTGTTGGTGACTGCGTAAATGACACCAGTTTGAATGCCAAGTTCCTCTATCAGGTAGGTAACGAGAAAAGCGCTCCCGCCGATATTGATCGCTTCCTCGGCCTCGTGCCGTGACCGATACAGATACGCAACGCAATTTAAATATTCGTCTTGAATACGAGGCATCGGCGGCTCCCACACCTCGAATGGCGTGCCGCGCGAAGAATAGCGCGTTACGAACCGTTCAGGGCAAGGCTAACCACGACCGCAACCGTTTCCTGGCGTCAAGGGATAAATCTGCCCCCAAGACTGATCAACCGTGCCTGGGATCAGACAATCAGGGTCCCCTTTTCGCCCTTGAAATCCTCAAGCGTTGCCCCGGCACGACTTCAAAATCCTCGGGCCTTTACGCCGTTGTTGTTGCGGTGACGACTGCGGTGCTCAAAATTTAAAAAGTCGCCCATAGTATTCGGGATAGTAAGGCAAAGGGACACTTTGAGCCTCATGTGCCCCGCATTGGCATCAAATCCAGCGAGGACAACGGCTTAGGGACCAAACGTGCCCTCTCACAGACCTGACGCGCCTTGGGTGATGAAATTCCTACCCCTCAGACCAAGCCGCGCCGTTGTGCGACGATGCTCATGAGGACTCCCTGAGCGCTGCGTTTCCCTTATGAACCGACCCGCTTTGAGTGAACATCAATGGCTTAGGCGCCAAACGTGCCCACGCTATAGAGAGAGGCGCGCCTGTGTCTGACGAAGCTCCCTGAGGACTCTCGCGCCGAAACAACTCAACAATCCATCAAACGCTCCTAGTTCTCTGGCGCGCCCCACGCCGCACACGCCTTCCTACCAACCCTGTTGCATCCGCAGCGGGGTCTTAAACGCAAAACGAGAATTGACCCGAATGCAATGACCACGACACCGAAGAAATCCAAAGCAACCCGACCCGACTTCACAGACGCGCGCCGCGCTTGCCGTACGCCTGCAGAGCAGGAGCAGCTTGCCAAAGTTATCGCTGCAGGTTGGACCTCCGCCGAGCTTCACGAGTACAGCCGCCTATTCTTCTTCAAGAACCACAGAGATTATCCAACCCCGGTGTCCTACAGGCGCGCGCTTTCGGATATTGCAGGCTCCTACTCAAATGCCCGGATATGTGAGAGCGCAACCCTGTGGCGGAAGAAGTTCCGTAAGGGCGGCTCTAAGCCTCGTCCCCCGCGACGTGAAGGGCTCTTGATCCGCGCGCGTGGCCAGTCCCCTCGCATCGAGAGTTATGAGTACTCTTGGCCTGATCACACGGAAGAATATCGATCGATGATCGAGCAGCGGGCCAGGGACTACTTCAAGATTTCTCCTGAGCAACCCCTGCACGTCAATTGCTGGGCCGCCTCCCAACGTTGGTATTGGCGAGAACAACAGGCAGAAGCGGATGCAGTGGCGAAAGCACTAGCAGCAACCAAGCCTCCTAAGGCTCCAAAGAAGCCCAGCAAGAAACCATCCAAGCCACCCTACAAGAAACTCGCACCGCAGTTCAGCCGTGATTGGCCGGGTCATACAGACGCGTTCCGTCAAGAGGTTGATCAGCGTGTGCGCGATGACAGGCGGCTGCCACACGGAGCCTATGTTGGCCCAAGCTGGTGGAAAATCGCGTGCAATAAATACTACGAACTCACCGACGCCTGCCCCGCGAAATGAGCGGCGCAAGCACCTCAGACACCAAAGCCTAACCTAAACCCGCCACGAGCCCACAAGCACTCCCGCCTGTGGCTCTCACTTTCACCCACGACTACCTAGGAATACATTGCCTCTCGAAACGGCCACTTTCATCTCAGACTTGAACTCTTCTAATCCAGCACACACGGACGGCCTCAGCCAAGCTGACAGCCACATGCGGCTCACCAAGGCCGCGCTCAAGGCTACCTTCCCTAACATCACAGGTGCTGTAACGCTTACTCAGGCGCAGCTAAACGCGCTCACGACCGCGCTTGTGGATGGTACTAGCCTTTTACCGGCCTTCAGCTTCGCTTCAGAGCCCACGCTTGGTTTCTACAAAACTGGTCCTGCGGTGATGTCCGTAACAGGCGGCGTCCTGCGTGGCCAAGGCGCTTGCCCAGCTGGCGCTGTTATGGACTTCGCTACCGGAGGCGCTGCCCCTGCTGGGTGGCTACCGTGTGACGGCACGACCCTCTCTACGACAACCTACGCTGATCTGTTCGCTGCGATTGGCTACACATGGGGAGGCTCAGGAGCCACATTCCTGCTGCCAAACTTCTTGAACCGCTTCAGGCGGCATCGTAACGTCGGAAGCCTTGCAGGTGCAGTGGGTACCACCCAGAGCCCTGTGAACCTCGCGCACACCCACGGTGTCGTTGGTGGCACGGCTGGCGCTGACACAGATCACACCCACGCCTTCTCTGGCACCACTGGCGTCGATAGCCCTGACCACACCCACACGTATATTCAGCGCACTGGAAGTAACGTCGGCGGCGGCGGCTCGTTTGGTCCCGTAGATACCGGCACCGCGTCACAAACTTCAGGCGCAAGCGCGCGACACACCCATGCCTTCGGCGGCGCAACAGGTACAATGTCAGCACAGCACGCGCACGCCATCAACCTGACCTCAGGAGCCTCAGGTGACGCTCTCGAAGCTCGTCCGTACTCCGCAACAGTGCTGACTTGCATCAAGATTTAAGCGAGAGACGAGCGACGTAAAGCCGTAGAGACCACCGCGCTTCCTGAGGGTTCTTGTGATCCTTAGGGGCGCGGTGGTGCTTTACGTTGGAACGGTCCC
>Ga0193699_10000078_pt1 | contig 45587 bp, 75 predicted proteins | sample L3c2metaG_FD_160095 | JGI IMG/M metagenome (GOLD analysis project Ga0193699, IMG submission 160095) | Soil microbial communities from a riparian zone of the East river system, Colorado, United States - L3c2 | ecosystem: Environmental > Terrestrial > Soil > Riparian zone | place: USA: East...
ACCAGCACGTCGGCCGGCGCGCGCGGGTGCAGGCACAGCATGACCCGGATGTGGATGCCCACGTCGATCTCGGCCGGGAACTCGGGCGCCTTGGACACGGTGTCGATCCAGTCCTCGATCAGCTCGCCGCCCTGCGCGCGCAGCTGGCGGAAGAGTTCGTCGCGGGTGATCTTCATGGCGACGGTGCTCCAAACATCGGCACCGGCCGCAGGTCCGCCCGCAGGTAGAGCGGGTGCGTCGGGCTGCCGTCCTGATTGCGACAGAGCGCGTGGGGCCGTTTCCCGCCCGCGCACTCGATGATCGCGAGCACGTCGCTGGCGCGGCGGCCACCAAGCTTGCCCCAGCCGCATACCACGATCTCGGCCTGCGCGGCCCAGTGCGCAATGTGGTAGTCGTTGTCGGGGCCGATCGCCAGCGGGTCGGGCGGCACCAGGTCCGGGTCGGTCTCGCGCCACGCCCGCACGTTGCAGACCCAGGCCCAGCCAAAGCCCCAGCGGCGGCAGTAGTCGATCCATCGATCGATCGTCCGATCGGTCGTCTGGGCATCGGCGGTAGACGGGTTGGCGAAGACCCCAAGTGCGGGGCGATCGTTGTCGACGCCGGTAGGCCAGGCGAGGAAGTAGCGGTACCGCTCGCAGGGCGAGAAGATCGCGCGCGGCCATCGGCAGGTGCCTTCTCCGGGCAGGCCGGGCAGCTGGGATTGCTTCACGGCGCTGGCTCAAGCTGCTCTTCTGCGAGCAGGTCGGGCGCGTGCTTGCCGATCCATTTCACGATCCGACGCCTGACCTTCGCGGTCTCGGCGTCAGTCAGAAAGCCGTGCACGTGGAGCATCATCATGCAGGCGCTCACGCGCTGGACTGCCGATTTGCGCGGCCAATTGACTACACGGTCACGCGGTTTCACGGCAGCCTCGCGAAAGCGATTCGCCACACCCACGGATTGAAGTCCCATCCCTTCGGCTCGTAGATCCCATTGATCTCCGTCCACAGTGCCCGATAGGCGTTGCGCGCGTTTCGGTAGCTCTTGCCGCCCGCGATGCCCCAGCCGTCGCCGACCGGGACGATTCCCTCGGCCCCCGCGTCCTCCTCGGTGATGTCCTGCAGGCGCTGGGGCGTCGGCTCCTCGGTCACCGTCAGCGTGATGCGCGAGGCCCGTCGGGGCATGAAGATCGACGGGCGTCTCTTCCCGGCGGCGCCAGCGCATCCAGTGTTCGCGGTCTGCGGATCGGCCCAGTACCAAGCCCAATGCCCGGTAAGCTGGCTGGCGCGAAGATGGTCCTCGTCGAGCCGCCGTGCCCACGTCTCTTTGACCCAGAGCCGGTCCCCCTTCTCCCACCGCGGATAATGCCGGTGGCACGGGTTCAGGTTGCCGCGCTCGTCACGCCCGGCGTCCGCATCCTGCGGGTGGTGGTGGGGGACGCACAGGCGACGGACGCCGGCCGGGTTGTCGGTGAACGCGCGGTCGAAGTAGTGGGGGTGCGACTTTGGGCCCTGCCAGGTCACGAGACGGCGGGTTTGGGTCTTGGTGCCGGCGAGCAGGGCGCGGATCATCGGAGCGCTCATCAAAATAGGGTGCTCTTTCATTCGCCACGCTCCGCACGAGCGGCGTCGGCGTCCTTGACCTTGTCGGCGTGCAGGGCCTCGGCGCGAATGTTCTCCGAGATGACGCAGCCCTTCGAACCGCGCTCCTCGTGCTCCTGCGCGATTTCGACGGCATCCCAGAGCGCGACGGCCCGGCCGTCGTTGTAGCCCTCGCGCAGCGCCGCCGCCCGGATCTCGCGGTCACGGGCGACGACGGCGTTCAGCCATTGCTGCTCGGCTCCCTCCTCGCCTTCGCCGTAGTAGACGTCGTGGACGAACTGGGCGGCGGTCTTCATCGGGGGAACTCCCGGGGCCAGTCGTAGGGCGGCCAGTATTGGGGATCGCCGCCCTTCGGGTCGCCGTGGGCCTTGCCCTCTGGCGTGGCGATCTGCTTGGTGAACACCGCCACGCGGGCGATAAAGCACTGGTCGACGATCGCGCGCGCCCACGCGACATCCATCGGGCGCGCACCGGGCCCACTCTCACTCCCGACCACGACCCACGAGAGGCCGCGATCGCGCGCGGCCCAGTATTTCCAGTCGTCCCATTCCTCGGCATTGGCCAGCGGCTTGGTGGGGACGTCCTCGGGCGGATCGGACACCGCCGGCATGGCGAACCTGATCGGCCCCAGTAGCGGCTCGGCGCTCACCCATCTGACCGCCGCCGGCGTCGCCAGCAGCAGCGGGATCCGCTCGTCGGCCGTTGGCTGGTCCTCGGCGCTGACGCCCAGCCAGACGTTCGGGAGCGGCCACAGAGCACCGTCCAATGTTTCGGTCCAGCTTCGGCCATGGATGGCCGGGCTCCCGATGATGCAGCTTGCTTCGCGGCACACGCTCCTCAGCGGATCCAACTCATCGGCCTTGACCCACGCGAACCAGTTCCGCATCCGCTCGGCGCGCTTCGTCAGGATCTGGAATTGGTGCTGAGGCGCTGCCGCCATCACGCCGAACACCGCCGCGATCTGCTCGTTGGTCAACGCCTCGTGGAAGAGATCTGACATCGAATTCACGAAGATCTTCTGTGGCTTCTTCCAGCCGAGAGGATCCGCCAAGCGGTCGGCCACGAGCTTGACCTCGCCCGTCCAGCGCGGGCCGCCCTTCGTCATGCGCGTGAGGCCGGCGTACAGGTCCTTGGTGTGCGGCATCGTCGCGAGGCGGTGGGCCATCCGCTCGGCGTAGCAGCCACCGCCCTTGACGGCGCCGTCGCCGCAGCCCGCCGACACACGCGAGCAACCGATCGTCGGGTTCCAGACCTTGTCGGTCCACTGTATTGACGAATCAGCCATCAGCTTGGCTTTCGAAAAGAGGTGTTGTGCCCAGTTACGAACCGTCGCGGTCTGCCGCTGGCGTCGAACATTGTGAACTCGGTGCCGCACCCGCAGCCGCACAGCAACAATCGGTTCGGCTCGCCGGGGAATCGCAGGCGGTCAGCACTCTCTGGTTTGCGGTGGTGCATCCGGTGTTCCGCAGTGCTGGCCACCACCTCCAGGTTCTCCGGCGCGTTGTTCTGTTTGTTGTGGTCGACGTGGTGGACCATCTCGCCAGCCTGGAGGCGGCGACCCAGCTTGTGCTCGGCGACCAGCCGGTGCTCGTAGGCGTACCCACGGACGTCGGCCAAGTGGTGATCGAAGCCAACCTTGATCAGAACGTAGCCGTTCGACGCCACGGAACGCCCACCCTTCCAGAAGCCGTTCTTCTCGCGGGACTGGTCCTTATTCATCGGCCGGCCTCGATCTCGCGTGCTACCGCCTGGGCCGCCGCCTGGACCTGTTCCCCCAGGCTTTGGATGGTCGCCCACTTGCCGTGCGGGAACCATTCCGGGCGGTCCTCCAGCTCTTGCAGGACCAGGATCACCCACGCCATTCGCTCGGGCAGTTCGACGCCGTAGAAGTCGCCGATGCCGAGAGTCGAGAGGAAATCCGCTGTCGCACCGAGCATGGCCACGTGGTCAGTCTTACTCATGCGCCGCCTTCCACTCGACGAACTTCCTCGCCGATTCCTCGATGAATACGCGCGCCTCGTCGTCGGGCATGTAGCCAGCCTCGAACGGGATGTCCGGCTTGTAGGGGCAGCCGGTGCTGAACACCGGATCTTCCTCCGGCAGATCGAACATGGGACCCAAGCCGTCGCCGGTCAGCCCGACGCCGAGCGCCCAGACGTCGAACGTCCAGCCCTCGCCGCGCGCGCGGAAGTAGAACCGGTGCCCGTCGACCAGGCCGTCGCCCTGCACGGGGCACAGGCCGCCCAAGCACTGGATGTCGAGATCACCCACGGCTCGGCTTCTTTCGGCATGGCGCTCCCTCCGCTGGCGCGAACGGCATCAGTCGTCCCCCAGCCCGTAGCGGGCCCGGCCCTTGACCCACTCCTCGTCATGCGCGCTGTTGGCGGTCAGCAGATCGCGGAAGACCTGCCGCGCGCGGCGCAGTTCGGCGATCAGCCACGCGATGTTGCCGGCCGTGTCGTCGTACAGGCACGCCTCGATGCCGTCGATAAATTCGTCCTCAAAAGGCCGGCCAATGACGCCCCCATGCACGGAGCGCCAGCCCTCACGCGAACGCGTCGTCACGCCGCCTTCTCCGCCTTGAACTTGTCCAGCGCGACCGCCACGAATTCCAAGCGGCCGACCGACCACCCGATCGCCCCGGCCGCTTCTTCGCTCTCCAGCGCCGGCGCGCGCCCCGCCAGCTCGCGGATCTCGGCCGCCCAGGCGTGCACCTTGTCGATGTCGGGGCGCATGAACTCCAGCCGAGCCGCCTCGAGCACCGCTGCCGCCTCGGCCTGCAGGGCCGCCAGGCGGTCGCGTTCAGCCTGGGCCTTGCCCTCCGCCTCGATGCGCACCAGCCGCTGGCGCTCGGCCTCGGCGCGCGCGGCCGCCCGCTGCTGGGCTTCCATAGCCTGGCGCTGCTCATCCAGCGCCCGGCGGTCGGCGTCGATGCGCGCCTGGGCGGCCCGCTGCTCGGCCTGCACCCGCTGCCGCTCGGTCTCGTGGGCGGCCCGCTCCTGCGCGATGCGCGCGGCCTCCTCGCGCAGCCTGGCGTTCTCAACCTCGCGCTCGGCCCGCAGCTTGGTCTCCAGCGCCACCAGCTCGGCCCGCTCGGCCTCGCGCTTGAGCCGTTCGCGCTCGTCGTCCACGGCGGCCTTCTTCGCCAGCAACGGGGCTTCGATATCGACGATCAGGGTCGTCAGCTGCTTGGCGACGCTGTCAACGCGGCGCCCGTGCTCGAGGGCAGCCGCCTTTAACTCCACCCGCCGCTTCTCGATCGACGTGCGGGTGGTGCGCAGGTGCGCGATGGCGGCCCGCACTTCTTCGTACCCCGCGGACGAGTCGGCGTTGAGTGCCCGGTACCGGGCGCGGGCGCGGGCGATGTCGATCTCGGTGATCCCGTACTCGACTGGCAGCGGCTCGGCCAGCGCGGTGGTCACTTGGGGTTCATCCATGACGGCAGCTCGTCATCGGTGGGCGCGGCGGCGGCGCGGTTGACCGCGTCGTCGTCATCGGCGCCGACCTCGCGCGCGGGCGCCGGGGCTGGGACCCGCGCCAGGGGATCAGTTGCGGCCGGCTTGGTGGGGATCGTCTGCTGGCCGGGCCTGGCCTCGCGCTTCGCCTTCGCGCTGGCGGCCAGGTCGGACAGCGGCGCCTTGCCCTTGGGTGCTGCTGCTGCCGCGGGCGCCCCGGCCGCGGGAGTCTTGGCCTCTCTCTCCTTGTCGATGTCCCGCTTCTGGGCCATCACGTCCGCCCATGTGGTCTCGCCGTCTTTGAGCCCCGAATAGATCAGGCGCAGGCGCTGCAGCTCGGCCGGGTTGAGGGTGCCGAGATCGTGGCCGATGAAGTCGGCCAGCTGCTTGGGGTCGACGCCCATGTCGTAAAAGCCGTCGATGACCCGGCGCTTGGCGGCGTCGGGGTGTTCGGCGTCCTCCTTGTGGCGCGTCTCGCGGATCTGCGCGAAGGCGTCCTCCTTGATATCGCTCGGGAGCAGGCGCATCAGCAGCTCGCGCATCGCCTTGCTGCACAGGGCCGCTTCCTTGGTGGCCGTCTCGTCGTCGGTCGCCCCCACCAGGAAGACCGGATCCCCGTAGCTGTTCTGGCGCTGGCCGAGGATCTGCGTGCCGGGCTTGGGGTGCTTGCGCTCGACGGTTTTCTCGACGTTGACGTCCTTGTAGAACGTCAGGTTCGATTCGAGATCGGTGGCCGTCACGCGGACGATGCGCTTCTTGCTGTCATCGTAGATCGCCGCCACCTCGGCGAGGATGTTGGTCATCGCGCGCGCCGCTTCCTCGGCGAAGCGGATGGACGGGCCCTGGATGGTGTCGCCGCCCATCGGCTTGGCGTAGATGGCATCCTGCGCGAACAGCGGGCGCTTGCACGCCTTGATCAGCGCGACCCGAACCACCTCCCAGTCGCGCGGCCGCTGCAGCGCGATCACGTACCGGGCCTGCACGGCCGCCGTCGCCTGCGCCGCCAGCGCGGTGGAGGAGGTCTCCGCCTTGCGCTCCAGCGACGTGGACCCGAAGTCGGCGCGCGACACCTCGCCGGCCTGGGGGACCGCCACCTTGTTGTTGCCGTTCCCGTTGCCCGTCACTTCAGCCATGTTCGTTTCTCCTTATCCTTGTCGAGTCGCAGAGTCCTGTAGGTCACCGGCTCCACAGTGAAACCCGCGCGCTCCGTGGTCTTGAGCGAGAGGTGTCGCCCGTCGGTCAGTCGCGCGTACGTGGCGTCACCGATAAGAGCCCGCAGCTTGGCGTCGGCGGCGTCCTTTTGTTTCTTGGCGGCCGATTCGGCCTTTCGCGCCGCCTCGATCTCCGCCCACCACTCCATTGCCTCGGGCGGCAGCTCGATCAGGGTGCCGTTGTCGGCCGGGTGCAGGCGCTTGAGGGTGTCCAAAGACCGGTGATCGATCTCGTCGGCCGGAGGCTGCTCGTCGCGCTCCACCATCTGCCAGAACAGGCGCACCTGCTCGAAGAGCTCGGCGATGAAGGCATCGTTTCGCTCGACGTCGAAATACCGAAACTTGTTGCCGCCGATCAGGACCGCGACGCTGGCCCAGTCGAGCCCGAGCACTGCCATCTCGTGCTGCACCTGGCACTGCACGAAGTCGGGCGGGCCTTCGTTCCAGTCGTGCGCCTTGTAGGCGCTGGCGTTCTTGATCTGCAGCGCCCCGCGCGTGGTGCGGTTTGGCGAGCGCAGCACCAGCCTGTCGGGGGTCGCGAACAGGATCGGGATCGTCGGGTGGGTGGCGATGCAGAACGGGCCGCCCTGCCAGATCTCGGAGCCGGTGACGGTCGCGTACCGGTCGGCGATCAGCGGTTCGAGGATATTTCCCCAGTCGAGCCACTCGGCGCCGGCCGCGTCGTCCTCGCGCTGCAGCTTGCCGGCCTTCTCGGCCCACAGTGACAGCTTGGTGTGCCACGGGCTGACGCCGAAGAGCGCGGCCGATTCGCTGGCCCCGACGCCGTGCATGCGGGCCGCGAGCCACTTGGGCCGGGTCCCGTAGTCGACGAGGTGCAGATCGTCGTCGGCCTGGGCGCTCATCAGAAGCACCTGTCGCAAGTGCAGTATTCGCGCGTGCCGCCACTGGCGAGCGAGCCGCTCTCGCAGTACCGCGAGCCCTCGCGCGTGACGGGATCGAGGTCGACGGCGCCGAACGCCGGCTTGCAACCCGGCGAGCAGTACCAGGCGCCATGGCCGCCGTAGATTGGCGGCATGTGCTTGATCGGCTGGCGGCAGCCGTGGCACTTGGTGCCGTCGGGGGCGGTCATGGGCGCACCTTGCCGGCCGGCATGTTGGCGGTACTGATCTGGTGGGACAGGCGCCGCAGGCCTGCGGGTGACCACGGCTGCCGAGGAACCGCTGTCGAACCGTCGATTCGCAGGCACGAGCCGCACGTCACCTTGACCGGATCGCTGGTCAGGTGTGCGTCGTCGCAGATCGCGCCATTGATGTTGTTGCACTTGGCGAGCTTGCGAAGGTCCGGGCGTTGCTTGTCGTCCCAGTAGCGACGATGAACCTTGGTGCTCACGACGCCACCACCTTCGCGCGGCCCGTCCCGCCGCACGCGTCACAACGCTCAGTGGCGCCGCCGGGGCTGACGTTGAGCGGATTGAGAAGGAACTCGCCCGCCCCCGCGCAGTCCGGGCAACACCGACAGTTGTACTCGTCGCAAGTCTCGCAGGGCTTGACGCATTCGGAGCAGCCGGTCTCGCAGCAAGCGGTCATGATCGTGGCCATCGTGGTCCTTCCGTTCTCTCGTAACAAGCGCCGCGCACTGTGGCGATTGTGATCAATTGTGAATGGTTTGAATCAGCGCCCGACTGTCAGATGCGCTTCCAGGTCCGGCCGCCGTTGCTGGACGCCATGACGTGGACCCCGCGGTACTCGTACGAGCACCACCACTTCGCGGCGCGCGCCAGGGCCCTGGGCAGCAGGACCGCGCCGAAGTCGACGGCCTGTCCGTCGGACTTGCGGACCGCGAAGGCGTGGCCGAGGGAGGGTTGCGCCAGGATGGCGGCTGCGAGTTGGGTCATGCGAGTTGTTGTTTGCATGTAACCTAGTATAACCTTTTAGGTTATAAATAGCACCAGCTAGTTTTAGGTTTTATTAGTACCGAATAGGTGCCAGACTCCTGGCATGCCGAAGACGGTCACGACGACGCGACGCAAGCCAGAGGCGGAGCGAAAGGAACGGGCAATCACTGTTTGGGTCAGCGAATCCCAGGGGGATCAGATAGATCGGGCGGCCGGCGACATCCCGACCGCCACCTGGGCCAGGGCGGCGCTGCTTGCCGCAGCCCGGGAGGCCACGGGCGAAACAAAGAGAGGCCGCTGATGAGCATCTACTCGCTCACCGATCCGAGGACGAATGTCTGCCGGTATGTCGGGCGATCGCATAACCCGCAGCGAAGGCTGAGGGTGCACCTTGAACGGCCCCACTCCGAGCGGATGCGTGAGTGGCTCGGAGATCTGGCTGCCGCGGGGATCGCGCCAATACTGGCAAGACACGAAGGGAAAACCGAGGCTGACTGGATCGTCGAGTTGCGGCCGGACCTGAACATTCAAAGGGGACGGAGAAAAGAGGAGCCAGAGCGTCTCACGGACGCCCGCCTCGACATCCGACTACCCGAAGACGAAAGGCTCCGGGTGGACCAAGCCGCCGAGGCCGAGAGGCTGCCGATCACGCTGTGGGTCCGCAGCGTGCTGAAGCGGGAGGCGACCAAGGTCCTGGCGAAACTACGCGAGAAGAAAGGCGGGCGCTGATGAAACCCAAACCGAAGGCCAAGCGCAAGCCCGCCAAGAAGCCGGTGGCGCTGACCGAGGTGCAGCGCCTCAAGAAAGAGATCCGCGAGCTGACGGTGCGGAACAACTTCCTCGGGAAGAACGCGGCGGAGTTTGGGCGCAAGGCGCTGGCAATCGAGGCCCTTCTGCGCGTTATCGTCCCCAACGCCCGCCGCTGGATCGAGACCGCGCTGCAGGGCCCCGAGCCCGAACGTGAGCGCCTCTTGCAGTGGAACCTCACGGAGAGCGGCATCCTGGCCGCCGAGGCGATCATCGGCCGGCTGCAGGTCGCGCAGCCGATGCGGGAGCCGCCGCCGACACCGCGGGAAGAGGGGTACGGGCGATCCGGCACGGCGACGCTGGCCGAGGTCAAGCCGGATGCCGAGTAATGTCTGACCTCGACGCCTTCCGTGCGCGGAGGGAACGGGGGATGACCGCCGACGAGATCCTGACCCTCCTCTGCGTGAACGCCTATCTCGTCTATCGAGAGACGCTGATCGGGCCGTCGGTGCCGAACATCGAGCGCCTACAGGATGAGCTTCGGAATCCGCGCGTCGGTGATCTCGTCATGGAGACCAGCACTATCTACGATCGCAAGCGCGACCTCGAACGGATCGGAGTCCTGTTGGTAGATGAGTGGCGGCCGATGTACACGCCCGAACAGGCCATGGAGTGCGGCTTCGTGGATGGCGAGAAGATCCCGAACGAACGGGTCTTCGTGATTCAGCCGCTCGGCGGCGGCGAGTACACGTGGACCAACGCCAGCTTCATCAAGGTGAAGCGCGACCTCTAACCCGCGCGTGCCACTTTGGACAGTCGGTCGCTGTTCTTAATTGGCAAATTCGTCTTTGTTGCGCCGCGCGCCCGTTGCTGGTTATCGTTCTTGCCGAAAGGCATGGTATCCAAATGACCAGCAGAGCCTCCGCAACAAAGGTTGTACGGTGAGCGCCTCCTCCGCACTGGCTGCCGAGTCGATTCCGAATCTCGACAAGCGCTATCGGCAGCACGTCAAGCCGACGCCGCGCAAGCTCCCGGCGATTCGAGCGTCGTTCAAGGCGACGCTCTGGTTTTCGCCTGCGCAGTACGTGCAGATGATGTCGATGTCGGCCGAGCTCAAGACCGGCAAGATGAGCCTCAACGCGTTCCTCGTGCACGCGCTCGGCCTCGACGGCGCCAAGGATCGCGTGCCGCGCGCTGCCCAGATGGCGGCGGTGCGAGGGATGCACAAGCCGCCCAAGCACGATGAGCTGGCCGCTCGCCGGCGCCACAAAAGCCGAGCCAAATAAAGTGAGTCATTCGAGCGAGCCAGAGGTCGCTCCGGGCAAGCGGTTCGCCCTCTTCAAGCAGAAGGGGGCTCGCTCGTTCAGCGCGAAGATCGTGATGCCCGACGGCTACCGGGAGATCTTCGAGACGGACACGCAGCAGGAATCCTTGGCGATCGGGCGCGGTCTCGGCCGCGTGCGAACGCTCTACCGGGAGCGGAATCTCCCACTGCCGCTCGCGCGTGGCGCTGTCAATGGCGTGTCTCCCTACAAGATCAAGGTGCGGGCGGAGATGGGCTTGCCGCCGACCGCGACTGTGGAGGAGCTCAAAGCGGCCAGGGCAGCCAAGTCCGGCAAGAGCCTCGGCGCCGGGCAAAAACCCCCCGGGATGTCCGCCAACCAGATCAAGAGGCGCGAGCGGTTGGGCCTGCCACCGACCGCGACCTACGAGGAGGTTCAGCGAGCCGGCAGAGCAGCCGTGCGAAGGTCGATCAACGCCGAGCTGGAAGCAACGTTCGAGGCGGCGGAAGCGCTGCTCTGGGATCTCAAGGTGGAGGATATCGAGATCGTCAAGCAGCTCCGGCTGATGGTCACGACAGCCCGAGCGCGTCGTCCTGACCCGGCGCCAATCGTGCCCAAGCTGATCAAGGGCGACGCCGAGCACGCACTCGCGCTCGCCGAGGTGGACCGCCTAATGCAACTCACCCCGGTGGACGGTGATCGCTTGGAGCTGTTCGCGGCGCTGATCGTGATGTACGAGAAGGTTCGCTTCCCGATCGAGGAGCCGACCGCTGAAGAAGCGGCGGCGTTCCGGGCAGAGCAGGAGCGGCGCAGATGATCCACGCCGACGTCAAGACGGTGTGGGATCTGATGGCCTACATCGTCGAGCACCGGGAGTCGATCGCCATTCGCCACGGTGGCCGGTCCTTCTGGCTGTCCGAAGTGGGGGAGGATCTGGCGGCGGCTTGGGTCATCGAGTTCGTGGAGAAGTTCGCCCATAGCGGGTTCATTCCGACCCGCGTACTCCCGGAGCCCCGCGTGCACCACCTGCACCACGGCGTCGCGGCTTGCGCCGCCGTGACGCCAGCGGTGAGGGGGATGCCGAAGGACTGGCCGGATGGTCACCGGTGGTCCGTCGACTGGGGCGAGGTGACGTGCCTCGCCTGCCTGCTGCACGCGCCGGGGCCGCTCGAATGAAGACCCCCGGGCAGATCCGCCTGCTGCTGAACGCCGCCCGCGTGCTCGGGATCGCGTTCACCGATGCGCAGGCGCCGGGCGCGTGGCCGAACGGCAGTCGGCTGGTCAAAACGAAGCTCGAAAAAGGGGACGCTCACCAGATCGGTGCGATGGCCACCGTGATCGGCAGCCTCGGGCCCGCCCGGGACGAGCAGACCGGCGCGACGTACGGCTATTTCGTGCTGTGGGACGAGCCGCCCGGCGACTACGTCCCGGTTTTCGTGGTGGACAGCCGGGTCGCGCTCGCGACCGCAGACAGCGCCGCCGGGGGCCGCAATTGAGCGTGGAGTTCTTCTCGACCAAGGAGGGCGAGCAGTGCTTGCCCCACGAGCGCAACGACGTCCGGGCGGGCAAATGCCCCGACTGTGGCGCCGCCCTGCGCGAGGGTCCGCACGGGGGCCTCTCGGTCAACTGGTACTGCACCGCCGCCAACTGCGGCAGCGGGTTCAATGTCATGCCGGTGTTCGGGATCGACCGAATCACCGACGCCATGCCGAAACGCGGGACGGTCTGACATGACCATGATCTGCGAAAGGTGCGGCGCCAGCTGCGACACCGACGCGCCGTTGTGCGTCCCGTGCGCGGTAAAGGTCTGGACAGAGTCGTTCGAGCGGGCGCGGGCTCAGGCCAAGGTGCTGTTGCCGCTGGTGACGGCGAATACCGAGGGTCCCGGCGAAGCCGTGCTGTCGCTTCTCCTGCTTGCCCACGCCATTCACAGGAAGATGGCCGGCCTGCCGCCCTTCGACTTCTACGTGGAAGCCGTCGTGCACGGTGGCAAGCTGAAAGCCGGCTGGCCAGGGTCATGACCTGCGAGGACTGCGGCGCCGAGACCAGCGAAAACCTGTGCGATGGCTGTACCGTCGTCCGCGTGAAGCAGGCCAGGGCCGCCGCGATCCGAAACGCGAGGTTCCTGACCGACTGGGCGCTCCAAAACACGCACGGGCCCGGCGAGGCGCTCTTGAGCTTGATGACGGCGTTCATGATCATCCACGCGACGTCGTCGAACGTGGTTGAGTCGCCTGTCTCTCTGTGGGTGGCCCGCGCGCATGAGGTGCTTTCGGCGTCGTTGGCAGCGAACCCGAAGGGCTGAAACTTCAGACCCACACCCAGCCGGCCGCACTCTGGCGGGCATGGCGATCATCATCGACGGCGCACGCGAAGAGATCCCCGGCATCCGGTCGACCTGCTACCTCGACGACAGCTCGCTGGGCCTGACCGCCGAGGACTGCCGGAACAGGTCGGCGGTCTGGATCCGTGGCATCGTGCTGCACACCACGAGGGGGATCCCGGGGGGCCGCGACCTGCGCCCGCAGGTCATCCTGCCTGGCATCGGGGCTTCGAGCGACGCCGGCCACCGGGTGGCGTCCTGCTGGGCTGCCGCCGGCCGGGCCGGCGGCGCCCACCTGGTGGTCGACTACGACGGGCAGGTCTCGTGCTGCGCCGATCTGCTGCGGACCGCGACCTACCACGCCGGCGCCGTGAACAACGTGACCATCGGGATCGAGGTAGCGCAAGGCTCGCGCGCCGAGCTCTACGCCGGCCAGCTCGACCTGGTGGTGCAGCTCGTCGACTGGCTGACCAAGCGGTTCGGGATCCAGCGCCAGATCCCGGACGGGTACCACGGCCCGATCGAGCGGCTGGAGCTGGGCGCGCGCGACTTCGTGGGCGTGTTCGGGCACCGGGACAGCAGCAACAACCGGGGCCAGGGTGATCCGGGCGACGAGATCTTCCGCCTGCTGGAGGCGGCCGGTTACGAGCGCTGGGACCTTCTGCAGCGCCAGGACATCGGCGCCTGGAAGAGCCGGCAGCACGCGCTCGGGATCGAGCCGGCGGACGGGGTGCCGGGCCCGATGACGGTGGTCGCGCTGGCGGCGGCGGGGCACCGCGGCGGGCTGTGGGTTCCGCGGCCGGGCGACGCGCCGCTGGTGGCGTAGCGAGACTAGCCAGTTGCCAGGTTCAGATCGAACAGGACCTGGTTGATGCTCTCATAGCCGCACTTGTCGCACCGAAACCCGGGCACGTTGTGCACCAAGAGTTTGAAGCCGACCATTACCGAGAAATCGAAGGTCGCGAGTTCGACTGGCTGCAGGTGTCCGCCGCAGTCGCAAACGGTCCTCTTGATTTTGCTCGTCGCGGTTTTCATGCCGTCCGCTTGTCATTTACAACAGCCCGCCCCGGAAGGCGAGCGTTCTCCGTTTTCAGGCCCGTGCTGGCGGCCTGACGATCTGACGATCCTTCTCGCAAACCCGAAAGCAGGGGGGCTTCAGACCGGCGGTCGGGATCGTCAGATCGGGGCTGCCAGGGCCACCGGGATAATTACCTGGTTTTTACCGGGTAACTATTTCTGACCGCGGCAGCGCGCCGCTGGAGGCCCTCACCTTGCCCGCGAACAGCTCGCGCCGCGCGACAAAGGTTCCAATTCCGATGGCGTCAGCTATGTCCTCGGAGACCACCAGCCCATACGTCGCCTTGACCCAGATGGCCGCCGCACGCTTTCGTTCCGCGCTCTTCGACTTGCCGGTGATGAGTCCCGTCAAAAGGGCCTTCTGCCAGACGTCGGCCATCACGAGCTCCGTCGGGATGCCACGGGTCGCGAACGCCTGTTCAAATCGACCTTGTATTCGAGAGAGTACCTTCACGGTGTTGACGTTTTCGCCGAGGTAGGAATCCTCGATTGCCACCAGATCCGGGCGCCCGATGCTGTTGACCAGTGCCGCGAGGGTGTCGATGCGCGCCGGTTCGCGCGCGTTGATGGTGCCGTACTTGATTGGGCGGCAGCCGTCGAGAAGGGCCCAGCCAGAGCAAGAAGCGCTGTCGATCCCCAGCACGATCATCGGGTCGACGCCGGCGGCGTTGGTGGTGGCGATGGCGGAACCGGCAGGCCCAGCGGCTCGGTCGGCGTGCGGCTGAAGACCAGCGGCGTCCCGATGCCGGACTTGACCATCGCGTCAGCCTTGCTGATCGCCGCCGACTTGCCGACGTCGGTCAACCCCTGCACGCCGAGCAGCGACAGACCGGCCAGCACGACCCGATCTCGGATCCCAGGATCGTCGATGAACACCGCCGCAAGCGAGGTCAGGATCGCGGTCAAAACCTTCTTGGAGGACAGGTAGTCGACGAGCAGGGTCCGCAGCGTGATGGCCAGTGCGAGCAAGATCGGCCTCATTCGTCGCGCTCCTTGCTGACCAGCGCCTTGCCGGCGCGTCCGACAACCTCAAGCGCCGCGTACGCGTCCCGGATCTCGTCCCGCAGCTCGGGTGGCAGCGGCTCGCGCGTCATCCTGACCTTGTGGACCAGGCCGGTCAGCGTGGAGGTGAGCTCCTTGACCGAGATCAGCGAGCCGAGCAGGGCGACCACGTGCCGCCGGTTGATGGGCAAGCACGCGTCGGGGTGTTCGGACGGCGTGTCGTCGCTCGGCAGCTCGTCGGCGTCGTGCCCGTTGCCGTCGAGGTCGCTCATGGCAGCTTGCTCGACTGGACCATCCAGGAGATCCGCATCAGCCAGCCGAGCAGGCCGACGGCGCCGGCGGTGACGACAGCGAGCCAGACCTTGATCCAGAAACCGCGCCGCTCATCGTGCACCTTGACCCGGGCGCTCATCGCTTCGAGCGCCGCGTCCATGGTGACGACGCCTTTCTCCAGCGCGACCCGCAGGGCCCAAAGGCCCTCGGTGAGCTGCGCGTTGAACTTGCGCTGCTCGTCGATGTACCGCTCGGCGTTCTCGACCCGGCGCGGGATGTCGACGTAGGCTGGCTGGGGGTCGGCCACAGCGCAAGCCTACCGGCTTGGCGGCGCGACCCAAGTTTGCGTCTAGATCACGGGGACAGGGCGCCGGCGGCTACTGCGGAATGCCGGCCCGCCCACAATCCTTCTTCTCGATCGCCTTCCACTTCTGATAGCTGGGCTCGTCCTTCGCTTGGATAAAGGCTGCGGAAACGAACCCAGCGTGAACGCATGCATCCATTCGCGTGCCGCTGCGATTCGCGATCTCGTACTGCGTCACGGCGTCGTCAGCGACCTTCTTCTCGACGCTTGCCATGAATGTGGAGCCACCGGCGCTGGTGACCACCTCGCCCACGTTGTTGCATGCCTTGATGCCGACGATGAAGATGACCAGGGAGAGGGCACCCACTGCCACCTTGGCTCCGGAGCTGGTAGTTGGATGGGGCCTACCGCATCCAGGACAAGTTTTCGCCGTTGTGTCGACCGCTTGCTTACATCCGATGCACGGTTTGAGCGCCAAGATTGATCCTTTCGGTTACAGCGTTGGGGAGGTGCGGGTCAGAGCGGCGCGCACTCGTCGCAGGAATGGACGCACAGGACGCTGTTCGGGATCGTGCACTCCTCGGCCTGCAGCGCGAAGGGGCTCGGCTGGCAGGTCATGCACTGGAGGTTGCCCCCGTTCTTGAAGAGGGTGTCGCCGTGGGCGTTCAGGCAGTATTGACCCCCGGCGGGCGCCCAGTTCACCAGGACCGCCATGCAGGTGCGGTAGGTCGTCGCTGGCGCGCCGCCCGTGCCCGCGGCGCCGCCGCTGCCGGCCATGGTGCCGCCAGATCCGGTCACGCCGCCCGTGCCCACCACCGCTGCGCCGCCGGTTCCGCCGGCGTCGGCCAGGGCCTGGCCCCCAGCCCCTCCCGTTGCGCCTGTGTCGCTCGTGGCGCCCCCCGAGCCGGGGGGCTGGCTATCAGCCGCCACCAGTGCGTCCCCGCCCGCGTCAGCCTCGCGCATTGCGGCCGGGTCTGACCCACAGCTCGCGACCAGCAGTCCCAGCCCCAGAAATCCTGCCCACAGCGTCTTCAAGGTGTCCGTCCCTTCGGTTTCGTCTCATTCGGTTGTTCTGATAAGCCCCCCTAGCGTTTGCGGCTTGGCGCCAGTCCCCGCCCGATTGCTTCGTCCATCTCCTCGACCGTCGCCGGTGGCGGCGGCCCGTCCGGGAATGTCAGCTTGTGGATGTCGTCGAACGTCACGGCGCCAGTTGATTTTTCGAGACGCTTCAGGTTCTCGCGGACAAGCCGTGGATGCCGCGCCACCATCTTGAGCAGCGCCATCGCCGGACCCTCCGGCTTGCGCCGGCCCTGCTCCCAGCCCCGGAGCGTACCCGCGCTGATTTCCATCGCCTGGGCAAACTCAGACTGCGACATGCCGACGTAGCGGCGGAACGCGGCGATGTCCTCGCCGGACTTGAGGTCGCCCGCGCGAAGCCGTAGAAGGGTGCTGTGCCGGATGGCGCGCGCGAAATCTGCCTCGGTCATCTCGGGGATGTCTTTGAAAGAGATGCCGTGATGCCGCTTGTTGAGGCGATTCTTTTTCGGGTCCCTGGTGAACTTCATCTAAGAATAAGTATACGTCACTGACGCACCTGTGTCAATGACGTATGAATCTGACGAACTTGCGAGCTGCCCGCCCGGGTTCAGTAGCTCTGCGCGTACTGCACGGGGCCAATGTGCATCACGAGCGCGCCGCTGCCGGAGAGCTTCTTGGCGCCAAAAGTGGCAAAGGACTGGCACCCGACCACCGAGGGCGTGGTGATCGTCGCGACCGGCGCGCCGCCGTTGATGTAGAACTTGAACGCGGCCCCCGTCCATTCGACCCGCATGTGCTGCCAGGCCGCGCCAGCGACGGCCACGCCCGTGTCGACCGCGGTCCCGAGCGTGGTGCCGTTGGCGACCACGGCTTGCCAGTTGCCGGAGGAGGCGTCAGTAAAGAACAGACCGCCTCTCATCGAGGCGACCACAGGACCGGCGGTGCCGAGATCCCCGTCGCTCAGGCCCATGAACAGCTGGGATTCCGCCACCGCGACGGTGCCCGGGTAGACGTCCCATTGCATGGCGATACGGTTGGACGCCCTGAACGAGCCCTGCCGCATCTTGAGAACGTCGATCCTGTCGCCGACGGTGGTGCCGAGACTGAAGTACATCAGGTTGGAGAACTCGATCGGCGAGCCTCCGAATGACGAGTCGATCGAAAAGACTGCGCCCGGGCCCACCATGATCGCGTGCCAGAGCTTCGTCTCAAGGCCGGTGAAATCTGTGTTGCCGGGGGCTACCAGGCTGGCACTGCCGGACCACGACTCGGTCCACCTGATGGCCCGGCCGGTCGGAAACCCGAGCGCATCGAGCACCAGGAACCAGTTGCCGAGGTCAGCGCCAGGCGCCAGCGCCAGCGTGGCGGAGCCGACCACCATATAGATCGCGCCGTCCGGCCCACGCACCAGCGAGCCGGTCGCGTAGACGCGATCGTCCTGCCAGTTGGGCAGGCCCCACGCCATCAGGTACGTGACCGCGTTGCTCGCGAACTTCAGCACCCAGTTGAAAAAGCCGCGTGACGGCGGGATCGCGGTCAGCGGCCAGCCGGCCTGGATGAACCCGTCGGCCGGCCTGACCAGGTCGGGCGACGACAGCGCGGTCTCGGCCCAGATCGGGGCGACTTCAGGTTCGAGGGGAAATGCCATCGCTGACTCTCTTTCTTTTGACCGGCCTTAGAAGATCTCCGACAACGGCCCGCCAGGCGGCGCGGCCAGGTTCAGCTCGCCAAACGGCTTGGCGCCCGGCGTGTCGTCGAACCCGAAGAAGTCGCCCGCAGCGTCGAAAAACTGCTGCGTCACGAACACCCCCATCGGCCGGGCCAAGATGGTGCCGCCCGCCCCGCCGTTGAGGACCGCCGCCTCGGCGGACGTGACGACCCGGCCGATCGCGTACCCGATCGCCATGCCGCCGTAGTCGGTCAGGATGATGGGCGCATCGAAGACCTGCGACAGGATCGCCAGGATGTCGGGCCCGGTGGCCTTGGCGGCGTTGCGGGTGATGCGCGCCTTGATCAGGATCCGCAGCTGGGGATCGAGCGCGACGTCGCCGTTGACCAGCTCGCGCAGCTGGCCGACCAGCTCGCCCGTGGTGGCGAGGTTCCGATCGCTCGCGAGATCGATATCGTCGAGCGGCTCGATCTGGAGCAGGACGTTGTCGATCTCCTGGCAAAAGTCCATCAGCGCGTAGATGAACCCGAGCAGCCGGGTGCTCTGCCGGTACTGGATGATGACCCGGCTGGCGGCCTGGGCGCGGTAGCGCCCAACCGGAGGGGGCGGCACATCGCCATGCCAGAAAGTGTCTGCGGACTCAGCGCCTCCGGTAACGTATCCATCGACGTCAGCCATTTACACTCCGAGGAGCATCGTGGTGGCGCCGTCCCACGGAAGTACGAAGTCGTCAACCACAATGAAACGTTTGGATCCGTCGCCGGGCAGGTGGTCTCCCGTAGACAGCGAAGGTACCGTCAGCCACATATCGACCAGATGTCCGCGTCGACCACGGTCGCCGGGCGCGGCCACGCCCGCGCCGAACCAGGTGACGTTGTGAACGCCGAGTGAGGTGAGGGGATATTCACCACTGAGTTCGTTGGCGTAGTCGCCGCTCACCACCAACGTGCCGCCGCTGTGTGCTTCCGTGCCGAGCGTCGGATACATGGGCGCGCCGCTGTTTCCGAGAGCGTAAAAACAGCCCGTGCCGAGGTAGCCCATGTTTGTAGAGACGCGATCGGCGTAGTTCAGCCAGCGAGAGGCGCTCAGCGTCAGTGCACCCGACGAATGAGTCATCGCGGCGATCACGGGGTTTGCCCACCCCGACACCGCGCTGCCCGGAGCCTCGAAGGCGAGGTAGCATGTGATGCCCCCCCCCGCGCACCCAAGAATCCGAGTGCATTGCCCGTCGGTGGATTGCATCACGTGGATGACGTACTGACGGGAAACGAGCGCACCTCCCGGCGAGATCCAGTCGGCAGGGGCATTGCCGACGTTGTAGAGCGTCACGACGACCTCGTCGCTCGCCGTGGGTCGAACGATAGTGGTGCCGCCTGTGAATCCAGCGGACGGCGAAAACACCACGTCAATGCCACTGTCGCTCGGGGCGTACCACGATCTGAACTCAAAAAGCACTTGGGCGCCCCCGTTCAGGCCCGGCTGTCTCAATACAATCCAGGAGTGGTCATAGGGGGGCACATCGCCGCCGACGATGTTGGCGAACGTGACGAGGAGATCGGTCCCGGTCATATTCGAGGTCACGCCGTTGCTGGATCCGGCCACTGTCCACGGGCTCAAGGGCATCGCCTTTAGCGCGTTCTTCAGCAGGATGAACGCCTTTCTGATGTCGTGGACAGGGATGCCGTCGGTGGTGTTCTGGAGATTCAGGGCGAACTGCCAGGTCTTTTCGAGAACAGGAATGGGCATCTGTTAGCCGATCACGATGTTGGTGCCGTTCCACGGCAGCGCAAAATTGCCCACGATTATCAATCGATGGGATCCATCCCCTGGGTATGTGTCGCCAGCCGCTGGAAGGCCGGACGTCACCCACAGATCGAAGAGATGCCCGTGGCGTCCACGCTGCCCCACTGTGACGTCATGAAAAAGCCCAATGGGGGCAATGCCCAGTTCGGCGGTCGGCTCGATGTAGATCTCAGGCTCAACCGGATACGGCCACTTTGCTGGATACTGACACGGGGATTCTGCCGTCAACTTAAACGGCATGTCGCCGAGAGGACCTCGGGCTGCCATCCTGACCGTGCCCCCAAACCAGTTTTCGTAGTGGAAGGGGCCCACGGTGTAGTTGTCGCCGTAGATGTCGCCGTAGTTCGAAGCTACCGCTGTCGCTATCGCCGGACTAGACCAGCCAGCCACCGGACTAGCCGGGCGGTCGATAAGCCACATTCCCCGGAACACATTGTCTGAGGCTGTAATGAGGCGAGTGCATTGACCGTCGGTGGATTGCATGACGTGGGCGCGAAATGGAAAACCGGCAGTCCCGGTCCACGTGCCACACCAGGCGGCTCTGTCCAGGAGCCTGACTTCATCGGTCGCGGTAGGCCGACTGGTCACCGAGCCTCCCGTGAATCCGGCGGCTGCCGAGAAATATAGGGTCAGCTTGGACACGGTCAGATGATTCAGGTCGATACAGATCGAAGTGTTGCCGTTGATGGCAGGTTGCTTCAACACGATCCACGAGTGGGCATTGCCGGCGGAGTCGCGGACGCAATCGGCGCCGACGGCCAACAGATCGGTCCCGGACATATTGAACGCCAACGAGTTGGAGGACCCGACCACAACCCAGGGGAAAAGGGCGAAGGTCTTGAGCGCGTTCTTGACCTTCAGGAAAATGGAGTCCATGTCGCCCTTGTCGGTCCCGGTGACATCACTGTGGATGTTGACGTTGAACTGCCAGGTCTTCGCGGGCGTGGGAAGTGGCATGGGGTCAGCTCACTCTGATTGCGAGAGCACGATCTGGGTCGTCTCCCACGAGGCGACCGCGTTGTATGGGATCACCAGGTTGAGCTCCTCGGTCGGGCTGGACGAAAGGCCGAGGAACACGTTGCGGATGTTCAGCCCCGGCACGCTGTTGATCGGGACGTACAGCTGCGACCGGATCACGTCCGTGCCGATGTCGGAGTGCTCGCGCCCCCAGGCCACGATCGCCGCCTTCATGGCGGCCTGGGTCGCGGTGCCGGGCAGCGGATCCATCACGACATGGATCCAGATCGGCGCGACGATCGGTCGGTCGAATTTGATGATCTGGGTTGTGCCCTGGCCGTCCACAATCGGCTGCTCGACCGCGCCGACCTGGGTGACGCCGAGCGACTTCTTGAGCCAGATCGCCTCGGCGATCTTGTCGTTGGCGCCGCCCTCGACGATGCACTGGATCGAATGGCGGGGCAGGCCGTTGGCGTCGATGATGTCCGTTGGGTTCTCGTAGACGCGCGAGCGCGTGACGTCCGGGACCTGCAGCAGGGCGGCGTTCAGGCCGTCCAAGATCCCCTGCGACGGGATGGCGACCGACATGGCGCGCCGCACGCGAAGCGCGGCGTCGGTCTCGACCGCGGTGCCGAGCGTCGCGGCCACCGGGTTGGTGGCTCCGGTCCAGCCGCTGATGACGGTCTGGATCGACATCAGGCTGGCGGCCAGCGCCACGACCGGGCCCGGCACCGTCGCGCGCGCCGTGCCGGTGACCGTGCCTCCCCCGCCGATAGTCAGCGTGGCGGTGGTCTCGAAGACGGCGGTCGGATCGGCGGCGTTGGCGATCAGCGAGCCTGCAGGGATCACGGTTGAGGGCACGCCGGACAGCGTGACTCCCGCCGTGCTGAACGCCTCGGGCTTGCGCGTGACGCCGTTGAGCCGCACCAGCCGCGACAGGCCCGCCCCGCGCGCGCCGGCGGGCGAGCGGGCGTTGAACACCGCCTCGGCCAGCTCGTCCAGGTCGGCGATCGCCTCGGCGAAGATCCCGAGCAGCTGGCCGTCCGGGGTCTCGGCCGACAGATCGAGGTCGGTGCCGAAGATCCCTTTGACCGCCGCTTCGAGCTGGGCCTTCCGCTCGGGCAGCCGGGTGCGGACGAAGCCCGAATCGTCAATGAGGCTCACGGCCCCACCTGCGCCTGGTTGATGGTCCAGGCCTCGCCGTCGACAGTGGTGCCGTTGCCGGTCACGCTGAGCTTGCGGGTCTCGGGGTTGAGCGACAGCGCGAACCCGTCGAGGGTCGCGATGCCGTCAGTTTCGAGGATGGTCGCCTTGAGCACCGATTCAGTGTATTGGAGGTTGCGCTGGCCCCCCATAATCGGGGGCACCGAGCTTGAGGCCGGCTGCCACCACGGCACGCCGCCGTCGGTGTCCAGGAACCACTCGCCCCGGATGAACAGCAGGCGGCAGACCAGCCGCTGGGCCGTCGCCTCAGCCCCGCGCGCGAGGTTGCGCATCCCGTGGCCCAGAGTCATGTCGTGGTTTCGGTCCAAGCGGCGAACGATCTGGGTCATGGGTCAAACCGCCTTCACGCTGCTGGAGCCGCCGGTGATCTCGCCACCTGTCAGCACGGTCGGGGCGGGCGGTGGGGTGGGGGCCGTTCCTGAAGGGACAAAGGCTCCGGTCGCAAGCAGCGCGCTGGCGAGGGCGGCCACGTCCGCCGGCAAGAGCGTCAGCTTCGCCGTGTCACCCATCCGGGCCAGCCGAAGGGGGGGCGCCGAGCCGTCTCGGGTTCGGAGCTCGACGCCGGTGGTGCTGAAAGCCGGCAGCTTGCGCGGCTTGCTCGACACGCCCACGATCGCGAACGCGTCCGACAGATCGTGCAGCCGGTACTCCGACGGCAGTTGGACGCGGCCACGGTCCCACCAAAAGTCGATCGCGCGCTCGCTGAAAACCAGCAGGCACTCGTCTTCGGGCTCGACCGGGAACGTCAGCACGAAGTTGCCGCCCGAAGGGAACTGGACGGGCACGTCGACGCACAGGGGCAGGCTTACCGCGCCTTGTTCGACGAAGATCTGCTGAATCGCCGGCTGCACGGTCGCGGTCTGGGTCTCGGGGTAGAACTTCTTGATGATCCCCGGCAGGCAGGTGTGGGTGTCCATGATCGCGGCCCGGACGTGGGTGCGGATCGCGCTTTCCAGGGTGGCGTCCTGCTGCTCGTCGCGCTGGGCGGCCGCCTGCTTGGTGTCCATCACGCCGCCTTCTTGGTGGGCGGGATCGGGTGGCCGAGGCTCACGCACGTGACCTGGGTCGACCAGGTGTTCGAGCGGGTGTCGCCCTCGTGCTCGATCTTGATGACCTTGTAGACGCCGTCGGGATCGAGCCGGGCCAGCACGCCGCGGTGCTTGGTGGTCTTGACCTTGCGCGCGCCCGGCTTGGTCTCCAGTTCCTTTTGGATCTTCGCCTTCAGATCGTTGTTATCGAGCCAGATCTTGCCGTTGACCCGGATGCGGGGGTTGAGCATGCAGGTCGCGGTGATCCCCTTGTCGTCGATCTCGGGCGCGCCGAGCAGGCCGGTGTCGGAGCGCAGGACGATGGCCTCGGTCGGCAGCGTCGAGTCGGCCGGCACGATCTCCAGCACGCCGTTCTGGATCGACCAGTGCGCGTCGCTGTCTTGCGCGATCTCGTCGAGCACGTCGCGCGCCATGCCGGTCACGACCCGGCCGCGCAGCCGCTTGCGATCCTTGACCACCGCGTGGCCCTTCTTCGTGGTGGTGAATTTAGCAACCACCTGGTCGAGCAGCTGCGAGGTGGACGAGCCGGCCGCCAGCGTGAAGTTCAGGATCGTCTTGCGGAAGTCTCTGTCGCCGTCGGCGGCGTCGATCTCGGTGATCTGGTCATTGCCGTCGCGGTAGCGGAAGACGTGCCGGATGTTGCCGCGGAAGACCAGCAGCGCGGCGCCCTCGTAGCCGGCGTTGACCAGCACGTCGTCGAACTCGTCGCGGATCTGGTTCTCGTGGGCCTGGGTCAGGTTGTAGATCTTGATGAGCGCCGTGTTCGGGACGCGGGCCAGCGACTTTTCGACCTTGAAGTAGATGCGCAGATCCTGGATCGACAGGCCGCGCCCCGCCTGGCCGACCACCACCTCGCACTGCCGCTTCCACTGCAGGGTGGAGGCTTTCATTGCGTGACACCCAGCCCGGGCGTTCCGACAGACGCCAGGAGCGCAAGCTCCTGCTCGGTCACGTAGACCACGATCAGCCGCTCGCCCAGATCGTCGGGGCCGGCGTCGGTCTCGGTGTTGCTCAGGTCCGACGCGATCATGCCGCCGATCTTGAGCGCGTAGCTGGACAGCAACTCCTGGCCGAGCAGTAGCGGGACGCCCGACACCAGCCGCACCCCGTCGATGTCGCGCGTGACGTCGAACGTCCAGGACGCAGATCTCACGTTGTAGCGGGTCTCGATCGTGTACTCGCCGCCCGCCAGATCGGTTGTGAAGAACCGGCTCGGGTCGGACGTGAGGGGAAGGAGGAGCATCAGGGCGCCCCGCTGATGAGGCCGACCCCGCGGGCAATATAGTCGGCAATCGCCTGTCGGGACAGCTTCGGGGTGCCCACCGACATTAGGGGGGCCTTAGGGTCGGCGGGCGTGCTCTGCGCCTTGCCGGCCGCCACGGTCGGCGCAGCCTGGAGCTTGGGCTTGCCGGGCTTGCGGGGCGGGTAGGTGACGGTGCGGGTCCCGACCCGGATCACCTCCCGCAGGCTGGCTTTGAAGATCAGGATCGCGGCCGTCTCCTTGTCCTGATCGGCCGTCAGGCTGGTGATCACCATGTTGGGGTACAGGCGCAGGCCGGTCTGTACGCTGAACGGCTCGGCCAGGCGCTGGAGAGTGAGCAGGTACCCAAATGCGGCGCCAGCACGGCTGGCGTCGCTCCTGAACGTGTCCTCGACGGTGTTGCCGTGCTGATCCTTGCCGTACAGCCACACGTCGCCGACCGCCCCTTCGACCTCCAGCCTTTGCGGCTTCATGTACGCATGATCGGAGACCACGACGCCCGTCTCGATCGGGTTCTCGGTGATTTCGAGCTCCGAGGTGTGGCCCTCGCGGATGACGGCGTCGAACGACACGGCGTGGGTCTCCGCGATGTTTTCGCCGGCGACACCTTCGCTGGTCTGGGGGATGAGCCAGACGCGCTTGACCGCGGTCGGCCAGTCCTCGGCCCCGAGCACGCCCGCAGCAAGCAAACCGACCGGCATCAGAGCACCTTCGGCGTCTGGGCGTTACGGGTGGCCGATCGGTGATCCTGCTTGACCACCTTTTCCACAGCCTTGCCAGCCGCCTCGGCGTCGGGGGCGGTGATGTTGACGGTCACCGGGCCGTTCGTGACGTTGGTGGTGATGGTGTTGTTGCGCGAGCTGTTGACCGAACCATACGCGGTGGCGTAGTCCTCGCCGCTCATGCTCGCGGTCGGCCCCTGCCAGCCGGCGGGGTGCTCCTCGGTCAGGCCGGTGTCCGAGTTGAACCACTTGACCGGTTGCTGGCCGGCCGCGCCGGCGGCCTGGGGCACCATGCGGGAGCCGCCGCCTGCCTTCCGAGCCGCTCGCCGCTCTTCTCGCTTTTTCCGGTCAGCGTCATCTTTCGGGTTGTTCCACTGCGGCAACTCGACCGGCTGGCCGTTGGTGTCCAAGCCGCCGTTCATCCCGGCCGAAACGTTGCTCATCACCCCACCGAGGAAACTGTCGAGTTTGTAGATCCACTCGGGCAGTTCGAGGCCGTCGATAAAGTCGTCCCAGAGATCTGACAGACCGGTCGTGATGACCTGCCAGTCGGCGAGGAGTTCGTAAGCGGCCACGCCGACCGCGCCGATGGCCAGGATGGTGAAAAATAGCGGGAGGGTCGCCGTGATCCAGGCGAGGGCTGTCTTGATTGCCGCCGCACTCGCCTCGGTCGCGAGCAGCGCGAACCCGGCCGCCACCGCAGCGAGCGACCATGCGATGGCCTTGAGCGCCGGGTCGAGCCGGTCGACGAGCCAGCCCGTTACCGATTGACCGCCCTCGCGGAAGGTATCGATGTCCTCGACCAAAAGCGCGATCCCGAGGGAGAGGGCCGCGATCGGGAACAGCCACACCAGGAACATCAGCGCGCCAGCGATCATCGCCTTCTTGGCGCCGCCTTGCAGGTCGGTCAGCCAGCCGATGATGTTGCCGGCGGTGTCCACGAGCTGCCCACCCCACTTGACCAGCAGTTTCCCGTCGGCGACGATCTCGCGTCCGAACGCGGTGAGCTCCCCGTCGGAGTCGAACAAGGCATCGTTGATCTTGCCGAGCCCGATCTTGACTGCTTCGAAGAGACCCTCGGTCGCGAGGCGGGTAATCACCGAGAACGTCGACTCGACCGCGCCCCACATCGCGTCGAAGCTCTTGGCCGAGGCCTTGAGCATCGGGTCGAGCTTGACGAGCGCCGCGTTGATGATCTCGAAGCGCTTGGCCTGGCTGAGGGCATTGAACGCCGTTGGGTCGAGCGCCGTGCCGTCGGCCGCTTTCGGAAGCAGGGCCTGCATGCGCTGCCACAGGACGTTGTGGCCGCCGGCCCGGCCGTGGGCGGCGAGCAGCATCTGGGTCTCGCGCCCGGTGGTGCCAGAGTCGAGGTTCTGCGACTTGCCGTACGCGGCCAGCCGGTTTGAAAACTCGACCATCTGGTTGACGGTCGAGCCCTTCATCGCCTCCTTGATGACCGGGAACGCGGTCTTGAAGACGTCGATGTACTCCTGCGCGGTGCCGGGCAGAAGGGCCGCGTCCTTGACGATCTTCTGCATCACGCGGGAGGCCTCGGTCAGCCCCTCTTCGAAGGTGCCCGAGACGCCGAGCGCGTTCAGAAAGCCAGCGATCTGGATCTTGTTCTGCTCCCACTGGTTGCCCACCATGACGGCGCCCGTCACCATGGCGCCGATGCCGGCGGCAGCGAGCCCAAGGCCGCTGGCGTACGACAGAACCCCGGCCCGCATCTTGGCGCTGCTGGCGTGGACCGAGGCGCCCAGCGACATCAGCGACGCCTTGGCGGTCGCGACGCTGCGCTCCACCTGCGCGATGCCGGCCGGATCTACCTTGAAGCCGAGCGCGATGAAAAATTCGTCGAGGATCATTTGGACGCGGCCTCATACCGGCGCTGGTACTCCGCCTGCTCGTCGAGCGCCTCGTGCATGTCGGCCAGATCGTCGATCGAGTAGGTGCCGTCCTGCAGGTCGCGCAGCCGGCACAGCGGCGGATCGTGCATAACGGGCCTCCAGAGATACAGGTTGATGTTGGCTGACTCGATCGCCTCTACTTTGGAATCGCGCCGGCGAGAGAAGCGGAGAGGCCGGCGGGAAAAAAATCGCTGAAGTTCACCCGGAGCGCCTCGATGAAGACCTCCCAGAGTTGCTTGTTCTGGCCGGTGAACGTGCTGTCGATGTCGATGCGCTTGCCGTCGCACGAGCAGGCATCGAACACGGTCTTCATCTGGACCAGCAGATCGTCGGCCTCCATGCGCGAGGTCAGAAGGCCGATCGCCGCACCAGCGGCGGCAAGCTGCTGGTCGGCGCTGGAGTCCTTGCCCTTGATGTCCATGAAGGCCCGAAACAGCGGCTCGCCGATCACGCGCGCGATCGCGACCTCGACCCGGACCGCCTGGGTGGCGGGCAGGATCCCGAAGCTGAACACCCGCCCGCCGATCGTCTTTTGCGCTGCCGAGGCCACCGGTTACGCCGTCTCGGCCAGCGCTGTTGCGAACCCGACGAACGCCGGCGCGCCGAGGATGAGATCGAGCCGCTCGACCACGAAGGTCCACTCCTGGGTCGCGATGCCGGCGCCGCGCGAGACGTCGGGCAGCTTCTTGATGTACCCGAGCGCACCGGCGCCCATGTCCTGACGGTACGAGTCCTGGAAGGTGATCACCACCGGGACGAAGCGCTTGGGCCCCGCGGCCTGCAGGTTGGCCAGGCCGTTGAGGTAGGCGTTGCTCGGCGAGGTCTGCATCAGCTTGATCGTGATCTCGCCCGACCGGTCGGCGTTGAGCGCCAGCGCCATCTTGCCGTCGGCCCCCATCTTGTCGGTCGCGGCGTCGGCGCGCCGGGTGATCTTGATGACGTCGTCGCCGTCCGCCCACCCCGACAGGGGCACGAGGTTGACGTTGACGAACGTGTCGAGAAACGAGTACGCCTTCATCGCAAGCTCCTATCGCTGAAAGGTGAACGTGATGGCGGCGCTGTGGATGGCACCCCCGCCGATGCCGATCGCCGAGATGGGGGGGCTCTTGCGCAGATCGCGGTCGGCCGTCAGCTGGTCGGCGACCGGCTGGGCGTAGACGTAGTAACCGGTCGGCAGGAAGTCGCCGGTCTTGACCTCGCCCAGGTTCTGGCCCTTCCAGACGCCGGGCGCGAGCAGGCCGTTTGACTTGGCCATGTTGAGCGCGCCCATCGCGGCCTGGGTCAAGATCCCGACCCCCTCGTCGGTCTGTGGGATCTTCGTGACCCGGGTGGCCAGAGCAGTGAAGACGGCGTTTTGCATGGTGGCCTGCAGCCAGTCGAGGCCGTGCACCTCGTCGAAGAACCGTCCCGACGCCACCACGCCCTGCGCGACCATCGGGAAACCGCCGACGTCGGTGTAGTAGTTGAGGTTCTTGGCCTCAAGCGCGAGCCGCTCGGTCTCGGTCAGGTTGTCGATCGCGATGCCGGGCAGCTGCTTGAACTTGAGCGTGCTGGTGCTGTTCGGCTGGTCGAAGTCCACGATGAACATGCGCGCCATGCCCGACAGCGCGGCGTACGGGCTGCCCGCGCTGTAAAACCCGATGGTCCGCACGTAGCCGAGGTTCTTGGCGTAGTAGCCGAGGTCGCTGGTGGCGGCCGACAGCTTGGCGTTCGGATCGGCGGTCGTGTAGAAAAACGCCATCTTCGCCGCCTCGGCCCAGGCCATCGCGTCCTTCTGATCTTGCGTGCTCGACGCCGCGGTCAGCGCGACGCCGTAGAAGGTCGCATCGAAGATCTGGGAGGCGTTGAGCGCGTCGGTCAGCGTCTCGATCGCGATCCCAGGCGCGCTGGTGGCGCCCGCGGCGGCGGTCAGGCCCAGGATGGTCGATGCGTCGGTCGGCGAGCCGCCGCCGGTCGGGGCGACGGCGTGCAGGACGATCGAGGCCGTGCCCGTGGTGGGCGACGTGATGACAAACCGCAGCCCGACCGTGTCCCAGGTGCAGGTGGTGGCGGCCAGCGCGGCGGCGAGCTTGGTCTGGATCAGCGTCGCGACCGCCGCCAGGCTGGCCGCGCCGGAAAGATCGAGCGCGGTGATCACGCGGTTGGTGCCGTTGATCGTGATGTCGAACCCGCCGTTCGTGATCCCGGTGTAGGCGGCGAGCAGCGCCGAGACGCCGGCGCCCCGCAGCTGGCCGGCCTGCGCGGCCAGGAACTGGCGCCCGATCTTGAGCTGCTTGGGCGCGGGGGTCTGGCCGAAGTAGGCGGCGGCCGCCTTGTACTCCTCGGTGCCAGAGCCGAAGTCGACGCTCACCCCGCCAGACAGCTTGGTGTACGTGCGGATCCGTTCGGACAGGGGCAGGACGGTAGCCACGCCGAGGACGAGCCCCACCCCGAAGCCGCGCGCGACCGGCGCCTGGGGAGCGACGAGGATCTGGACCGAGACGACCGAATCAACAGAAAGGCTCATGGAGTCACCTCAAAGGCGCGGGTTTGTCCGGGCTGTAAAGACAGCGTCACCGGGGCGGTCAGGATGGTCTGGATGACCGCGCTTTCGCGGTTGACGAAGCTGAAGGTCAGATCGATCTGCCCGCGGCTCTCGTACGTGTCGTCGGCCAGCGCGGTCAGATCGCGCGCGGCCCCGACCTGCAGAAGGCCAAGCCCGAGCGCGCGCATCAGCGCCACGTAGGCCGACATCTGCAGCCGCTGGCGCAGGCGGGCGGCCCGGTCGAAGGCGGCGCGGCTGTAGCGCGCGATGCCGGCCGCATCGGCCGCCGCCGAGCGGAAAAACTGGACGCTCGCCACCACGATCTTGACCGCGTCGGTGACCTCGGTGGTCACGGTCGGGCTGGTCGCCACCAGGCTACTACTGGCGCGCCCGCTGTCGCTGATGGAGATGATCTTCACCGTCGCGAACTGCGCCACCTGTCCGCCGGACGGCATGATCTGATCGGCCGGCCTGACCGCGTTGGCCGGCATGCCCATCACGACCCGGACGAGGCCGCAGACGATGCGGGTCACGTCCTCGATCACGAGACGTACCCTTCGGCCAAAACCTTGTAGTAACCGGCATCAGGCCAGGGGTCGGCTTTGATCACCCGGTACCGCTTGCCGTCGACCAGGATGACGTCCGACTCGATGGTCGAGCCGTCGCCGGCCCGGATCTCGCTGTGGCTCCAGACCGCGATGACGTCCGACAGCCGAGACCCCTCGGGCAAAAGCTTGAGCTCGTTGTCGCTGGCCGGCTGCACGATCCCGGTCAGTTGGGTGGTCGCGTACGTGGACGACGCCACGCCCTCGTTCGCGACGGTCAGCGTCGGCCGCATGATCGAAAACGCCCGAACGAAGTCGGGGTCGCTCATCAATTCGGAGACGTCGATCACGTGGCCTCGCCGGTGACGATCTGGTAGGTAATCGACTGCCTCAGCGATCCCGTGTCGATCAAGGGCTTGGACGAGCCCTTGCGCCGGATGGTGGCAGGCCGCAGCGGGACATAGCTGCCCTCGACGATCTGGCGCTGCACGGCCGCGACGGCGAGCGCCCCGACCCGGCCCAGCGCCACCGGCACGGTGAGCGTGCCGCGCGCGATGCCGCGCAGGCTGTTGGCGTTGACCTCGGTGAGATGGGGCAGGGCGGCCCGGATCCCGGTGCGCAGGAACGACCGCTCCGGGATCCCCTGCGACGGCGATCCGAACTCGTGCACGGCGGCGATCATCGCGATCGACGTGCCGTCGGCCTCGGCCGGACCCTTGGGCACGCCGACTAGCACCCGGCGCGTATCGTTCGCCAGGCGGTGCGCCAGCGCCTGCAGGCCCTTGCCGTGCGTGTCCTTGAGAACGGTGACGCTCATGTCAGACCGCCAAGGCGCCCACGCCGAGCTGGCGCGCGAGGTAGCGGTACATCCGCCCGTACGACGTGCGCAGGAACGGGTCGGCCATCTGCTTTTCGAGCATGGCGGCCGACCGCATGACGCTGACCTGACCGACGCGCTTTTCGACCGCGTCGTCGGCGCCGCCGCCGGTTGCGTTGAGCTGCTCGACCTTGATGAAGTGCGCCACCACGTTGCCGAAACCGAGGTCATACCGATCGCCCCAGAGCACGGTTTCCACGAACCGGCCCGCGGTCGTCATGTGCCGGGTGATGTCCGGCGCACTGACGGCCGCGAAGACCGGAAACGCGGTCTGGAATTCGGCGACGGTCATCGATCACTTCGTGGGTTTGCTCGTGCGGTCGTCGGTGTGGGTCGCGCCAGCCGGGGCGGGCGCGGCCTTGCCCTTGACCAGATCGCCGCTGGCGAACAGCGCCATCGTGAACTTGTCGGCCGCCAGCGCGGCGAGCAGCTCGTCTGGCACGTCGGCCGCGCCGTTTTGCTTGCCGTCGTCGCCGCCGTGGCCGCGCGGGATGCTCACAGTCGGCAGATCTTTCGCCGACAGGTCGATCTGTCTTTCGGAAGTGTTCTCAACTCGCATTGTCGGTCTCCTTTTGAAAGTGGCCGGCGTCCCTCACCAGGACGCCACGTTGTTTCCACGTGGAACGGGCCAGGTGCGGGTCAGATCCCGTCCATGTAGTAGGCGGTGGCCGGGCGCCTGATCTCGAGGCCGCCGTACTTGTACTCGCCAGGCACCACCACGCGCAGCACGTCCATCTGGGGCGCGAGGAATTTGATGGGCATTGGGATGTGGAACTTCATGTTGTCGTTGCCGGGGTTCCAGAACGCCATCCGCTTGGTGCCGCCAGCGCCGAGCGTGACCAGCTCGGTGACCGCCGTGATGGTCAGCCCCGGATAGAGGCGCTTGATGAACTCCAGCACCGTGGTGTCGCTGGCCGTCGAGCGCGGCTTGAGCAGCAGCGCGGCCGAGCTGACCGGCAGCGCGATGTGGGTCGGAAAGTCATTGGTGACGGTTGCGACCTGAACGGCGGTCAGTCCGGCCGTGATGTCGGCGATGATCGTGTCGGCGGTCGCGGCATCCCAGACCGCGCCGGAGGGCCGGTTGGCCGCCGTCACTGAGGCGTTGTTGAACAACCCGGTGAAGTTGCTGCTGGTCTCGCCCTGGAGGGCGACCTTGTTCATGTGACGGCGAAAGCCGATGTTCGCGGCGTTCAGCTTGTCGGTGGGCAGCGGGCGCTGCAGGTAGGCCGCGATGCGCAGCTCTTCCTGGTTGTAGAAGTACCCCTCGCCACCGTAGGCGACGGGCTTGCTGATCCGGGCGTACGCGACGTCGGCGAACGGCATATCGTTCGCGGCCGGCGACATCCGCCTGCCCATCGCCACGTAGTCGACCAGGGTGTACTCGATCGACTGGGCCCACTCTCCGGCCGCGTAGCTGATGACGCCGGGCAGGAGGGTCTCGTACATCATCGGCTGGTACTGCCGCTCGAACACGCCGGGCTCGTTCCAGGCCAGCTGCGACACCACGAAGGCCTGCGCCTCGACGGCGTCGCGCGCGGACGATCTGCCGTACGCGCCTCCAGCGCCGTTGCCCAGGATGTCTGGGTGGTTGCGGAAGAAGGCGTCGAGGGACGCGTAGCGGTTGTCGTCGACTTCGGCGTTGATCCACCGGCCGGCCTCGTCTTTTGCTTTGATGCGCATGGTGCTTGGTTTCTTTCTTTTGAAAGTGGTTGTTTGGCGGCCGGCCGTTTACGGGGTCACGATTCGGATCATTCCGACCGCGCCAGCGAGGGTGGTCGTCTCCCAGATCGCGCCCGGGACCGCGACGCGGCCCGTGCCGGCCGCGCCGGCCGTGGTGCCCGAGAGCTTTCCGCCCTGGGCGGTGACGGCGATGACGCCGTCGCCGGCGACCACGTTCTCGAACGCGGTCGCGCCGATCGCGCCCATCGTCATGAACGGCACGTCGTGGTACCGCGGATAGTTGATGGTGTTGACGCCGTCGTTGCTGGCGATGAGCGGCGCGGCGTTCCGGACGCTGATGCCGCAGATCACGTCAGCGTCCAGGCCTTGCGGTTTGATGTTCAGGACGGCGCCTGCGGCGACCGCGGTGCCGCGACAGACGGCGACGCCAAAGTCGATCGCGGTGGCGCTCGAATTGACGCCGGTCTTGATGATGTTGGGGCCGGCCTCGGCAACCTGCCCGGCGTAGAGCGGGGCAAGCTCAAGGCCGCCGTAGGTGGCCAGTGTGGGTGCGGGCATGTTGGTCTCTCTTTCTTCCGTTGGGTGGTCGGGTTAGCGGTCGGTGGTGGCGCCTACTTGGCGGCGGCTCGGTCGGGCGCGAAGCCGGCTTGCAGGCGCGACATGTACAGATCGCGACCGCGCAGAGGTGGCGCCTGGCCGGCGGCGTTCGGATCCCCGGCGAAAGCGCGGGCCGTCTCGGCGTCGCGGGCGCGTGCGGCCCCGTCGTCCGCGCGCGTGCCGCGCGCCGCGATCACGGCGTCGAAGGCGGCCCGCACGATCGGATCGGCCGCCGCGGTGGGGGCAACGCCGCCCAGGACCGCGAGCGCTACCGGCTTTAGGGCCTCGTCGGACGCGATCACGGTGGCCAGCACCTCGGCCCGAATCGCCGGGACGGTCTTGCCGGCGGGCTTGAACTCGGGGCAGAGCAGGGCCGCGTCGCCAACGACCTTGGCCCGCTCGGCGGCCAAGGCTTCGATCTGCTCGGGCTTGAGGATCTTGGCGGTCAGGTCGGCCACCACGGCGGCGTGATCGGCGACGAGCTTGGTGGTGGCGTCAGTCGCGGTCTTCAACGCCGTTCGCGCGTCGGTCACCTCTTTGGTGGCGGCGGCGAAGGCGTCGGTCGCCGCCTTTTCGGCCCGCTTCGCGTCGCCGACGATCTTCTCGACGAGGCTCGCTTGGGTGGATTCCAGATCAAGACTGACGCCGTCGAGAACGATCGTGCGGGTGGACATGGGTGGCTCCTCGGTTGTGAAGTGATCGGCGATTCGGCACGTGACGCCGCCGCGTGCAGCGGGAACGATTGCGGTGTGGTTGCCGCGGATCTGGCGCTGGATGCCGTCGTAGGCGACGCCGTCAGGCGTGGTGCCGGACTTCGCGTCCAGCTCGAACGAGTAGCCGTTCGAGATCTGCGAGGTGCCATCAAGAACGGCGCGCACGGCCTGGTGATCGCGGATCATCACCTGGCCTTTCATCTCGACGCCGTCGACCTTGACGTCGCGGACGTCGCCGACGGCGACGAGCTTCCAGTTCTTGGCGTTGACGTTTTCGGTCGGGTGCTTGAACGTGATCGTCCCCGACTCGAAGGACGCGACCGAATCCGTCGCCGAGACCTCCTCGGGCGGCCGGTAAAGGCGCAGTGTCCGGTTCTCGCCCGGCAGCCCAAGCTCGCGCGAGCTGTACTCCTGCACGTTGCCGGCGCGCGCCAGCACCGCGGGCGCCAGCAGAAACCCTTCGTCGGTGATCCGGCGAGCCGTGATGCCGACCAGGTCGACGGCGTTGCAGCGCACGCTCACGCGGCCACCTGCTCCTGCTCAACGCCGGCGTCGAGCTCGTCGAGGTTGAAGACGGGGATCGGGACGCAGCGACAGTTGTGTGTTACGATTCCGCCCGTTACGTACCAGCCGACCGAGGTCTCCAGGTTGAACACATGCCCAGACCACCCATTGATTCGGAGCGCCTTGACCACGCGGCTCGCCTTCTGGGCGAAGGGAAGACACTGCGGGAGGCGGCCCGAATCGTCGGCGTCGGGGATGACGCCCTCTCTCGCCGCTTGCGCGAAAGAGGTGTGCGGACCGACCTCCGGGCTGGCCGAGCGTCCTGGAACCGTCACGAGATCGACGTGCCCGCCCTCGTATCCGCCTACTTGTCTGGCGAGAGCGTGCTGTCGCTGGCCAAGCGCCTCGGCGTCGAAAGGATCGTGCTCGACCGAAGGCTCGCCGAGGCCGGCGTTCACAAGCGCGGCGAGTCCGAAGCCAATCGCTTGAGGATGCAGCGCCTGACGCAAGAAGAACGCCAGCGTCTGTCCGCTGCGGCGCACGAGGCGGTCCGCGGCCGACACCACACGGAGGAGCATCAGCGAAAGCGGGCCAACGCCCGAGAGAGAGTCAGGGGTGTTGGCGAGGCTGAGTTGGTTGCCGCGCTTCGCTCGGCCGGGGGAAAGGACATCGATCAGCAGCGACCGTGCGGGAAGTACAACCTCGACCTCGCCGTCGGTTCCGTCGCCGTGGAAGTCATCAACTCGAAGATCGCGCGTGTAACGGGCGCCGCCGCCCGCCGCCGCTTCGAATACCTCCGCGATCAGGGGTGGACGATCCTGGTGGTCTTTTTCTGCCGACTTGACGATCTGCTTGGCAACCTCGATCACGTCGTCGCCCTCATTGAGCGCGCCGATCGGCATCCACCCGCGGCTGGTAAGCACTGGATGATTCGGTGTGGCGCGGAGCGTTTTGCCAGACTCCGTGACGATCTCGGCCAATTCGCCGCTGAACCAACGGCGGTACGCTTTTTTCACGTCGTGAGCGAACTCGATCTGTGACTCGCCAGGCAGGCAGTTGATCGGCTGGCCCGGGTGGGCCGGCTCGCCGTCGACCTCCGGGGGCTGGTCCCAGCGGTGGGTCGTGCCGTTCAAGGCTGCGTGCGAGCGCCGGACGCGCTCGTCTTGCACGGTCGACCAGATGTAACGGTCGATGCCGAGTGAGCGCTGGCGCACGCGGTTGAAGTCGCTGTTTAGTTTTCCCGTCTGGTCACGGGCGATCAGCTTGGCGCGCGATTCGGTGACGTCGCCGACCTGCTGGATCGTCTTGGCCAGCGATTCCCAGCGCGCGCCGTCCGTCCAGCTCTTGTCAATCGCCTCGCGCAGGCGCTCGAAATACTCGACGGGGATCGACTTGATGAGCGCGACGTTGGCCTCGATGGCTGCGTCGACCTCGGACGCTATCCGGGTGTCGGCATGGATGACGGCGCGCAGATCGATGCCGACGGACTCGTGGATCGCCTTGCCCAGCCGCTCGTCGACCTCGCCCAGGTTCTTGCGGGCCGCCAGGGTGGCAAGCCGGCGCGCCTGGACCTCGAGGCCCCCGAACCTGGCCGCTTCCTCCTCGAGCAAGGACGGCAGGATCGGATCGGTTTCATCGGCGGCGGTGAGTTGCCCGTCGTTGCCCCGGGACACGGCCCTCGGCCACGACGAGCGCAGCCCTTCCCCGATCCTCGAGCCGACGCGGCGGAGCACTTTGACGATCGCCCCCAGCTCGGCCCGGTACCAAAGCTCGGCCCGGTGACTCGGCCGGATCGGGCGCAGGCGGCGCATGTCCCGCTTGCGCAGCCGGGCGGTCCGCGGGTGAAGGGCGGCGATGTGGCGTAGGGCGATGTGCAGCAAGGCATCGTCAACGGTGTGCCGATCGCGCCGGATCTGAAGTTTTCGAAAATCGCCCATTCTGTACAAGCCGGTCCGGGCGGGTCACGCTGACCCCCATGGACGAGGTCAAGACACCGGTCAGCGTGGTGGCCGCCGATGGGCTGCAGAACGTGGTGTCGGCCCTGGGCACGAGCCGGGACAAGCATTCCTACACCACCTTCACGATCCCGCTGGCCCAGAACAAGACGGATCTAGACGCCATGTTCAAGTCGGTCTGGTTGGCGCGCCGGATCGTCACGCTGGTGGCCAAGGACATGACCCGCGCCTGGCTCAAGCTCAGCTGGGACGGTTACGACGACGACGAGGGCGGGGCCAAGGAGATCCAGCGCGCCGAGGTGGCGCTCGGCCTGCGACAGAAGGTCACCCTGGCCGAGATGTGGTGCCGCCTTTACGGCGGCTCCGTGATCGTGCTGTGCATGGCGGGCGAGGATTACAGCAAGCCGCTGGTCGTCGAGACCGTCAAGAGGGGGACGTTAGCCCACCTGCAGGTGCTCGATCGGCACGAGATCGTTGCCGAAGGCGATCTAGACGCGGAGTTTGGGACGCCCAACTATGGGCTGCCACTGTTTTACAAGTGCACCCGCCCAGGGGCCGACAAGCTCGGCCTCATTCACTGGACCCGGGTGGTCCGGTTCGACGGCGCCGAGCTGCCCCACGAGCTGTGGGTGCAAAACCAGATGTGGGGCGACAGCGTCCTGCAATCCCCGAACGACTCGCTGAAAAACTATCAGACCGCCACCCAGAGCGCGGGCTCGATGATCCATGAAGCGACCGTCGACATCATCCGGGCCGAGGGCCTGGCCGACCAGCTGTCGACGCCCGCGGGCACCGAGAACGTCATCAAGCGCTTCCTCAACGCGATGATGATGAAGTCCATCAATCACACGCTGCTGCTCGACAAGAACGAGGAGTACGAGCAGAAAACCACCCAGTTCGCGGGGCTGACGAACATCATCGCCAACTTCCTGACCGATATGTGCGGCGCGGCCGGCATCCCGGCCACCAAGCTGTTCGGGATGAGCCCAGCGGGCCTCAACGCCACCGGCGAATCCGACACCCGCAACTACTACGACGACGTGTCGGTCTGCCAGGAGACCGAGCTGCGGCCCAGGCTGCTGCGCATCTATGAAGTCCTGGTCAGGTCGGTGCGCGGTCGCATGCCGGAGGGGTTCGACTTCAAATTCAATCCGCTGTGGCAGATCAGTAAGACCGAGGAGGCCACGATCCGGAAGACCGAGGCCGACACCGACGCGGTCTACTTGCAGCAGGGCGTGCTGACCGAGGGCGCGATCGCGCGCGAGCTGCGGGACCGGGGGACCTACCGGACGCTTGAGGATGCTGACGTCACGCTGGCCGAGGAACTGGCGCTTCAGCCCGACCCGGTGCCAGTCGTGGGGTCGAACGGCGTGCCCAAGGCGGCCGTGCCGCCGAAGTCGGCGCCCGCGGCAGTCTAGGGCCGGAGTTTGCGCAGGTCGGCCGCGAGGCGGTCCCGCAGTATTCCCAGCACCTTCTGCTGCGCTTCAATGCAGGCCGGGCAAACAATGCTGATCGCCACCCCGAGGTTCAGCTGCAGGTCGATCTTCTCGCCCAGCAAAACCCGATAGTCGCGCCGCATCCGTTTGATCAGCAGCCACAGCCTCCAGAAGGTTATCTGCGCAATCGCGAAGGCCACGAGCAGGACCAAGTAGGCCACCATGGTCACCCGCCCGGGGCCGGGCCTTCCTGGCCGCCGCCGTCGCCGCCGCGGTCCTCCTCGTTTCGGGCCTCCTGGCCCAGCTTGGCCGCGAGGTAGTCGAGCTGGCCCTTGGCGTGGCGCAGGCCTTCGGCGAAGGCGTCTCGCCGCGCCTGGTGCTCGATCGCGCGGTAGTGGTGCGCGGCGGCCAGCACCCGACGCGTGCCGTCCGCGATGGCGGCCTCGACCAGCGCGCGCCATTCGGCATCGCGCGCCTCGACCAGCGCGATCTCGTCGGCCTGGTGCCCGCACTGCTCGATATCCACGGCGATGAAGTCCCGCGCGCTTTTCATCCGGTGATCTCCTTGGTTTCCCACGCCGCGATCTGCCCGCGCAGGTCCTCGATCATGCTGCGCATGGCGTCCAGCTGGGCCTGGTAGATGGACGGGTGAACACCGGGTGATGGCAGCCGCTCGATAGCCGACAGCCCGCTTTCGAAGCCGGCGATCGCGGTCTTCGTGATCTGGTACTGCAGGTCGTTCTCGATCACTGCGTGCCTTCGATCAGCTTGCGGCGGCACTCGTCCAGCGCGCGGATCATGTCTTGCCGGTCGGCGTTCGAGGCGTAGGCCATCGTTCCGGTGTCGCCGAAGTCGAACACGAGGAGCGCGAAGCCCAGGCGCGGCGTACCGAAGTGGGCCGCGCCAACGGCCACGGCGTCGCTGATCTCTCGGGCGATGTCCCGGGTTATCCGTTCAACGTCCTGCTGCTCTTGGTCAGTCACTGGTCACCTCGCAGCATCCCGACGAACCGGCCCTCAGCGTCGCCCCCCTCCCGCAGCGTGGTCTCTTCCCAGATGGGCCGATCCTTCCAGTCGCGCCGGTAGAACTGGGTCAGCATGAACGATCGCACCTTGGTCTCGACCGAGACCATGATGACCTCGCGCTTGACCATGAACCGATCGAGATCCTCCAGCCGCCACGTCCGCCACCTCCGGTGGTCGAGGCCCGCAGCCTCGATCGCTTTCCTGTCCCGGAACTCCCGCAGCCAAGCGTCCGACACGAAAGCGAAGCAGATCGGCTTGATCAACCTTGCCGTTTCGCGCATGGCGTGCGCGGCGGCGTCGCGGACGCGCACGTCTTCCCAGTCTCCGAGCGTGACCAGGGGCATTATCGTCAGCGACTCGTCGGCGCCGATCATGAATGCCACCGGCGCGCAGTCGCCAGCCTCGGCGTGCTGCTTGGCCTGGGCGAGGATCATGTTCGCGAACCGCTGATCCTGATCGGTCGGAACGAACGGCTCGTGGACCTCGACGGTCATGGCGGCGGGCTCTCCGCGCGCGCCCGCGCCTGCTCGGCCAAGCGCTCGCACTCCTGCCGCACGTACGCGATGTCCTTGTAGGTCTCGCGGTAGCCGTAGAGCAGGGCCATCCCATTCTCGATGCTGATCCGCATCTCTTGGGGCAGCGCCTTGGTGAGCATGGCAGCATGGCCGGGCATGACGTCGATGCCGCCGTGCCCACAGTCAAAGCCGATCCAATAGACGTCGTCGGGCTGGCCCGGCTTGGGAACGTGGCAGATGTGACCCGAACACCCGGACGCGAAGGTCAGGCCGCCGTGCACGTCCACGTCGACGTCGCTGAGGCTCTGACCGTGCCAGGGGTGGCCGGGCGGCATGCCGACGTACCCGCACAGGTTGCCGAAGAGATCGTTTCGAACGATGAGGCACGGGAAGCCCGCGTGCTCGAACTCCAGACGGTCCGGCTCGTCCTGCCACGGGCCCGGTCCCCACGCGCTCTTGTCGATGGGATCCGCTTTCTCCATGGCGGTCATACGAGGGTCACCTTTGCGCCGGTGCGCGCGAAGATCTCAGCCTCGTACATCGCCTTCTCCCGCTCCATGCTCTCGCAAAGGGCGGTCCACAGTTCGGTTTCGGTGATCACGCCCTTGCTGATCAGCAGAGCCGCGACCGCGCCCTGGTCGGACATCGAAGCGTTCACGCCGACGCGCAGATGCTTGGGCGTCGTGTCCGCAGTGTCGTGGTTCATCTTGAGCGCGACGCCGGCCTGCATGGCGTGCAGCGCGCGGTGATATCGGGCCTTCAATGCATCGAGATCGTCCATGCCCAGACGATAGCCGAACGCCGCAACCAGCGTCAAAGTCAGGCGATTTAGACAGTCGGTCGCTGTTCTTAACTGTGGGGACCGGGCTTGAATATTCTTGCAAACGTGTTTGACGCTCTTGTATATCCGACACCGGCGACCATGTGCTCCTTTCGGTCGTCGTCGAAACAGGAGGGGAATACAGAATGAAATCGATTAAGAGAGTTTTGGTGGTGCTGGTCCTTTCGGGGGTCGTCCTTGGAACGGCCGGTGTGAGCCAGGCCCGTGCCCCCTGGTGCAGGGCGCTTTACACATTCCTCGGAAGCCCGGCCTCCGACGGCCTTAGCAACGCCGACTACTTCGGTCTCGTGTCCACCTACAACGAAAACTGCTAGGTGGGCTGGGCCCCCGGCGACGGGGGCCACGTTTCTTTTTGCGAAGGGGTGGCCCATGCGCTTTCGATCGATTGCTCTCGTTTCTGGCGGTCTCGGCTTGGCGGTATTGGCCGTCTTTCTGCTCGGGGGACGCAGTCATTCACGGTCGTCCGGGGTCGGGGTCGCAGCCACGGAAACGGGCGCATCAGATCGTCCTGCCGGTGCCGCCGCCGCCGAAGGCGTGGTCGCCACCAAGAACAGTGACGGGCAGATCAAGGCCGCTCTGAGCGCTTTGGCATCGGCGCGACACCAAAAGTCGTCGGCACCGGAGCCGCCACCCGAGCCGCCACCCCCGCGCCATCCGGGCATGCTCAAGGGGCCTCCCGGTCCCATCCCCGACATCTATCGAGAGGTCGACATGACCCCAGAGGAAGAGGAAAAGGTCAACGGGCTGTTCGCCGACTTCCGAAAATCCGCGCGGGCCGCCTTCCAAGCGGCGGAGACAGGCAGCCAAGACGAGGCCGAGACACGCGCCCAGACCCGTGCTCTTGAACAAGACGTCAATGAAAAGTTGCGTGGGGTGCTTGGCAAGGAGCGGGCGGACCGCGTTGGGCGGTTGATACGCGGCCAGGAGGAACCCACCGCCAAAAGCGACGGGATCAACGCCGGCATCAAGCGCGACTAGCAAGATCTGGAGGCGCGCGCCGCCCGGTGCGAGGCTGCCGCCATGAAGCCCACCGTCGGCCGCATCGTCCACTTCCACGACGTCGTCAACCACCAGCTGCGCGAGGGCCGCGAGGATCTCGGGCCGGCCATCGGCGGCCCGTTCATGGCCTTCGTGCTGGCGGTGCTGGGCGACGAGGGCGACGTCATCCTGGACATCAGGTTCCCAGACGGCTCGGCCGGGGGTGGCATCTACCAGCACGCCGCCGACGACAAGCCGACGGCAGGCTGCTGGAACTGGCCGCCGCGGGAGTAGGGGTCCGTTGACCTGGCTGCGCCCGCTGTGCTGGTTGGTTGGCCACAAGTGGGCGATGTCCTGGTACGGGGACCACGGCCGGCTGGTGCGCTACCGTTGCATGCGCTGCGACCACCCCGGGGACTGATTCGCGATTCGCGAACCGCGCAAACCCGCGCCAGGGCGGTGCTACACCACCTCCCACATCGACAGTCCGCGGGCCAGCTTGGTGAACGCGCCCGAGCTGGCGTCGACCGCGTCGTCGTGAACGTCCTTGGCCGGGAACGCCTCCATCTGCGAAAAGTAGATCGCGTTCCAGTTGCCGCGCACGACGTCGATGTTGCCCGCCTGCCACTGCGCGGCCAGCGGCTCGGCGCGCGTCTCCTTGTCCCCGGTCTCGCGATCGGGCACCACCGTGAAGCCGGCCAGCATGGTGGTGTAGCTCTGGATCTGCTCCTTGCCGGCCTGGCCGGGGTCTTGGGGAATGCCGACCTTCACGCGCTGGCCGTCGTTCTGGGCCGTGCGCAGCACCATCTTGCGGACGTCGTCGGCGCGCCGCTGGATCATGATGGCGTCGGCGACCACGAACCGGCCGCTTCGGCGCTTCCCCATCTTCACGCCGGCGGTCCAGTCCGGGTCGGGCCGGGTCTCGGACGGCTCGCTGGCCGCCAGGTCCCAGCGCCTGATCCAGCTGATGACGTCGTCCGGGACGGAATCGAGCAGCGTCACCTCGGCCTTGTTGAAGTAGTCGCCGCTCGCGGCCCGGGACTTCCAGTTGCCCCCCAACAACCTCGCGCGCTCGACGCGCGACATCGCCATCAGCTTGCCGCGGTAGGTGGGATCGGCCCGCTCGAAGATGACGTTCTCCTCGAGCTTGCCGGGGATGAAGGTCAGCGACTGGACGTCGATGCGGGCGAGGCCCGGGACCTGCTCCATCACCGCCTCGGCGCTGTCGCCCCAGATCATCTCGTCGGAGACGCGGGTGAAGTGCCGCAGCACCCCCTCGCGCTCGGGGATCGGGAAGCCGTAGTTCTCGCTCTCGGGGTCTTGCTCGATCCACCAGGCGATCAGGTCGGCGACCCAGGATTCAGCGTCCGGGTTGCAGGTGGCCAGGATGCGCGAGCGGACGCCGCACGAGCTCCGGTTGCGCGACGCCATGTACCAGAACTGCTTGGCCGTAAAATGCGGCAGCTCGTCGAAGACGATCAGCGGCACCTGGGCGCCCTGCCAGTCCTGTAAGTTTTTCTCGTATTCGAGGTGCGCCATCTTCACCTTGGCGCCCGAGTGCCAGTGCCATTCGAGACCGGTGGGCCACGCGCCCAGCAGCGGGTAGATGTTCGATGACTCATCCCAAAGGCCACCCGGGTTGTGTACCTGGGTGGTGGTGCGCCGGAAGAACACCGCGCTGAAGCCCTCGACGTGCATGTGGCGCGCGGCCTCGAGCAGGCAGATGAACGTCTTACCGCAGCCGGCGCTGCCGCCGCCGATGGTGATGTCCGCCAGGCTCGAGGCGAACTTCTCCTGGAAGCCCGGCTGCGGTTTAAGTACCAGACTCATCGGCCCTGCCGGCGTCGCGCTTCGGCGCGGTGTTGTTGTCCGGCATGTACAGGACCACCGCCGGCGGCCCCACCAGCACGCCCGCCGCCTCGCCCGGCGCGATGCTGGACAGCAGCGCCTTGGAAAGCGCGGCGTGGTCCTTGGCCGCTACCGCCAGGCGCGCCGCCGCCGCCGCGACCGTGAACGCGCTGACGTGCTCCTTGAGGACCGTGATGACGTTGCCCTTGCCGTCGCGGCGGATCTCCTTGGTGGCGGGATCGCGGTCGGGCACGCGCCGGTAGGTCACGAACGTGGCCGCCGCCGCCGCCTGCGCCAGACGCTCGGCCAGCTTGCCCAGCGCCTCGGTGGTGCTGGCCGCCGCCGCGAGCTGGGCACGGGCCGCGTCCTCCCAGGTCCCGGCGATCACGCGGGCGACCGTTTCCGCCGCTCTAACCTCGGCCTCGGTGGTGACCTGCTGGACGGCGGCCGCCACCGCGGCGGCGCTGGTCTCGGCGCGGTCCTTCAGCGCCGGGAACTTCAGGTCCGGCCAGCCGAACAGAACCGCATGCCTGACCCGGTGGATGCCGGCCCGCACGATGCGCGCGAGCTTGGTCGGACTGCGTGCGCCGGCGCGATATTCGCGGTACCAGCGCTCGTACTCGACCTCGGTGGGCGGCACGACGTTGCGGGTCTGGGTGCCTGGATCTGCCCCTTGATCATCAGATTTGGGGGGCTGATCGCCTTGATCTCCGCCTTGATCTTTTGGCCCGTCACCGTCAGCCATGCCGCGATCGACATTGCGGGAATGATTGCGGAACTCCAGATTGCGCGGGAGGAGCGGGCCCCTTGATCGCGCTGGATGCCCCCTTGATCGCCGAGATCAAGGGGGCGCGGCGGCGGGCCTTAGTCGATCGTCGTAGCGGCGCGCAGCGATGCAGCGGCGGCCATGTCGCGCAGCCGGTCGCGCTCGGATCGGTCTCCGGAGGACGCTTTCCAGCCGGTCAGGAACGCCTGGTGCTCGGGCGCCGTCATCGCGCGGCCGAGTCGGTCTTCGGCGTCCAGGATCGCGGTCCGCATGTCGGCGCCGCGGGTTCCCATCCGCTCGGCCCGGGTCCTGATTTCATCAAGGCTCATGTCTCCAGTGAGCCGGTTTTCCCCGGTTCCAGCAACCGTTCTCAGCCTCAGGCGGCGACGTTCCAAAAAAGGGCGCCGGGCTGCGCCATCCGCTGCACAAACCTCCACGCCTTCGCGTCATAGTTCGAGCACGAGGGGAAGGGCGGCGGCTCGCGAGCGTCGTCCTCGAACCGCTCCGGCGCCACGTGGACCGTTGCGCGGCCCGCCCGGGGCTCGGCCCCCACCCGAACGGCATGGAAGACGGCGGCCGGCCAGGCCGCCTGCAGGGCCCGGCTCAACGTGCCGCTGCCCGCCACCGTCCACACCTCGGTCGGTTGCAGCTCCAGACCGGCGGCGACAGCTGCGAAGCCCTCCAGGAACTCGGGGACGTCCAGCCCGAACGGCAGCAACTCGGCGCCCGTGGCGTCGCAGTAGGCGCGCGCCTTGGCCCGGACGTTGGTCATGTAGCCGGTCGGCACCATGATGATCCGGGCCCCCGCCCGCGCCGCCTCGGCGGTCCGGTCGTGCATGCGGGTCCGCTTGGCGGTGAAGACCGTAGCCCGGAGGCCCAGGTCCCGGCAGGCGTGGGCCAGCGCGATCTGGGCATAGCCGTACGCCGGGCTCGCGTACACGAACTCGGTCCCGCTCACCAGCAGGCGGTCGATCACCCGGCGCTTGGAGCCGCCGGGGACCAGATCGTCGCGGACGACCCAGACGTCGCCGTGGCGCTCAACCTTCGGGGGCAGGATCGCCATCCGCCACGACCTCCCCGAACTCGTCGGCCATGTCCGCTACCTCGACCGGCCCGCAGGCTTCGGTGGCCTTCTTCGGGTCGCCCTTGCAGAACACCAGGAACTGCTGGTGCGTCTTGCCCAGCTTGCGGCCCGCCGCGAACTGGCGCCCCACGCGAATGCTTAGAGAACCGACGGCCGTCACCAGGATCGCCTCGTTGTACAGACGCGCGCCCGCGTCTTGGAACGCGGCGATCGTGTCACTGACGAAGTTTCGATAGAACCCCTTTCGATCTCGAAAGTCCCCGACCACGATGGCGGCGAAGCGATCGGGTTTTAGCAGACCCACCGCGTGCCCGATGATGGCCCGCAGGGCGGCGATGAAGGCCGGGTAGTCCATGGACGAAATGTCCGCCGGGTTGTCGCTGTAGACCTCCAGATCGCCGTAGGGCGGGCAGGTGAACATGAAGTCGTACGCGCCCGGCGCCAGCGAAAGGAGGTTGGTGCTGTCGCCTTCCACCCACGTGGGCGAGCGCTCGGTCTTGATGCTGGCGAGTTGCGCGCGATTGGCGGCCACCTGCTCGGGCCGCAGTTCGACGCCCGTGTAGGAACGCCCCAGGACGCCCGCCACGATGCCGCGGACGCTGCCGCCGGCGAACGGGTCAAGCACGGTGCCGCCCGGCGGGCAGAACCACGTATAGGCAAGCTCGCAAAGGACAGGATCGAAGATGCTAGTGCCACTGCTAGGCTGCGCCTCTTCCAAGGGCCGATCGCGTTCACCGTTCACAATACGTTCCTCGGTCGGTCGGTCGGTCGGTCGGTCGGTCGGTGCATGACTCATACCCAGTACGTGTTCGCCGCGCATCAGGTCTTGTCCGAAGGTGCGGCCCGGTGATTTTTTCACTTCAGCACGTGACCGGCGCCGTCGCCGCGCTCGGTCCTGCCGTTACGAAGCTTCATCGCTGGCCTTGGGGAGCCGCCGGGTGATGCCCCCCCCCCCGACG
>Ga0193699_10000080_pt1 | contig 44860 bp, 44 predicted proteins | sample L3c2metaG_FD_160095 | JGI IMG/M metagenome (GOLD analysis project Ga0193699, IMG submission 160095) | Soil microbial communities from a riparian zone of the East river system, Colorado, United States - L3c2 | ecosystem: Environmental > Terrestrial > Soil > Riparian zone | place: USA: East...
CGGCCCGAAAAGCGTGTCGGCTGTTGAGGCGGCGCTTGGATGACCAAACAGAAACCGGCGCATAAACCAGGAAACGCGGACCCGGGGACAGAAAAGCCGCACATGGAGTGCCGAGTGGCGATGCGCCTTCGCACGGCGCGGCCGCCGCAAGGCGGAAGGCTAATGGTTGCGCCGCTCGGCGCTCCATTCCCTCGGGCTTGGCTCGAGGGGCGAAGGAAGTGCCCCGTGGGTGGGGCAAAGGTTACGGCGTACCCGGCGCCGCAAAGAATACGGGCGATGAATCACGTCTGCTGTTTGAAAATTGAATCGGGAAGAAGAGGGCGAAACTAACTCCGCCTCATCCTGAGGAGCGCCCGAAGGGCGCGTCTCGAAGGACGAGGCGGCCCGGGCTCTCATGGTTCGAGACGCGCCTGCGGCGCTCCTCACCATGAGGAGCTAAGCTTACCCAAACCTTGCCCGGTCATGCGGCGCGGCGAAGTCGAGCTGCGGGCCGACCGGAACGATGCCGGTCGGGTTCACGTGGCGCTGGCTGCCGTAATAATGCCGCTTGATCTGCTGCAGGCTGACGGTCTCTGCGACGCCGGGCAGCTGATAGAGATCGCGCACGTAATTCGACAGGTTCGGATATTCGTAAATGTGCCGCCAGTTGCACTTGAAGTGCGAATAATAAACCGCGTCGAAGCGGATCAGCGTGCAGAACAGCCGCCAGTCGGCCTCGGTGATCGCAGAACCCGTGAGATAGCGCTGCTTCGATAAAGTCTGCTCGAGCTCGTCGAGCGTATCGAATATGCCGCGGAACGCGGTCTCGTAAGCCGCCTGTCCAGTGGCAAAGCCGGCGCGGTAAACGCCGTTGTTGATGTTGGGATAGATCAGGTCGTTGAGCCGGTCGATCTCGCCGCGCAGCGCCTGCGGATAATAATCGGTGTGGACGTTGGTGAAGGCGTCGAACGCCGAATTCAACATGCGGATGATTTCGGACGACTCGTTGTTGACGATCGTTTTTTTCTTCTTGTCCCACAGCACCGGCACGCTGACGCGCCCGGTATATTTCGGATCGGCCAGCACGTAGATTTCCGACAGCTTGCTCTTGCCGTTGATGTCGTCGCCGCTCGAGCCTTCGTCCTTGTTGAAGGTCCAGCCGTCCTGCAGCATGTCAGGGGATACGATGGACAAAGAAATGACGTTCTCGAGGCCCTTGAGCTTGCGGAAGATGATGGTGCGGTGCGCCCAGGGGCAGGCGAGCGACACGTAGAGATGATAGCGGCCGCTCTCGGCGGCAAAGCCGCCTGTGCCGGAAGGTCCGGCGCTGCCGTCGGGCGTCACCCAGTTGCGATAGCCGGCGGCCGGGCGGATGAAATGGCCGTCCTTGGTGCGCTGGCCGTCTTGCTGCCAAACGCCGTCAACCAGCAGTCCCATTCCAGTGCTCCCGTTACGTTGCTAGTCATTTAAGGCGTCGCGGGCCATAACGCCACGGGCGGTGGACCAGAATCGGTCCAAGTGCTAATCGCTCATCGACCAAAGTCTGAGGCAACCGTTTCACGTATGAGCGAACTTTCGCTGACCATCACGACGGAGACGGCCGACGACGCGCTGGCGATCGAGCGGCTGCATGAGCGCACCTTCGGCCCCGGCCGTTATGCGCGCAGCGCCTATCGCATTCGCGAGGGCAGGGGTCATCTGCTCGAACTGTCGTTCACCGCGCGCATCGGCACGCTGATGATCGGCTCGGTGCGGTTGACGCCGGTTCATATCGGCGATGCGGCGGCGCTGCTGCTGGGACCGCTCACCGTCGAGCCGCCGTTTCGCGAGCGCGGCGTCGGTTCGCGGCTGATCACGACCGCGCTCGAGCAGGCCAAAGCCAAAGGCCACAAATTGGTGCTGCTGGTCGGCGACGAGCCGTATTATTCGAAGTCCGGCTTCAAGCGCGTTCCGAAGGGCCAGGTGAAGATGCCGGGCCCGGTCGATCCGGCGCGCGTGCTGGCGGCGGAATTGGTGCCCGGCGCATTCGACGGCGTCGCCGGCATGCTTCGGCCGGATTGGGAAGTGGTGTGATGTCGTCCCCGCTTTCGCGGGGACGAGCGGTGAACTAACGGCCTTCGCGCGCCCAGGTGAGGGCAAGCGAGCCGACCAACAACAACAACCCGATCAACCCGGCAAAGATCGGCAGCACGCCGATGCCGCGCACGACGGTGACGTCGCGCATCTTCATGCCGATCCAGTCCTCGCCCTTGAACGTCGAGCTGCTCCGCACCGCGACCGCGCGCGGCACGCTAAGGCCGCTGCCGCTGTCCAAGCGGCGCGCGTCGCCGCCCGAGGCGCTGGCGAGCTTGCCCAGCACGTCGGTGGTCGACGTCACCTCGGCGAACTCGCGCGGATTGGCCGGCCCGACATTGGCGAGCGCGGTCAGCTTGCCGTCGGTCGCGCGCCACAGGCCGAGCTCGTTGGCATTGAGCGTCGATCGCCAAAGGCCGGGCTCGACGGCGCCGAGATTGAGCGTGCGCTGCGCGCCGGTCGGCGACGTGAGCGTGATTTGGTTCACGGTGTCGGCCATGGTCTGGCGCTGCACCGTGATGTCGCGGCCGTTGACGATCAGCCGCAGCGCTTCCTCTTCGAGGTCGGGCTGCTTCATCAGCCAGTGCGACAGCCGCCGCAGCAGGTCGAGATGCGGGCCGCCGCCTTGATAGCCGCGCGCCCACAGCCAGATGTGATCCGACAGCATCAGCGCGACGCGGCCTTCGCCTTCGCGCGCGAGCACCAGCAGCGGCTTGCCATCGGGACCTTGCATGATGTTGGTGCCGGTCGAGCGGCGGATATCGACCAGCCGGAACCAGTTGCTCCAATGCGGCGGATCGGTTTCCGACCCTTCCAGCCCGCGCGTCACGGGATGGCGTTTGCCGAGTTCGGTCAGCAGCGGCTGGAAGCTTTTCTCGGTGACCTCGCCGGTCGGCTCAGCCGGCAGAATGACGTCGAGCGGCGTGCGCCACAGGCTGGTGGGCGAGGCGTAATCCGGCCCCGACGCGATCAGCACGGCGCCGCCGTCGCGCACATATTTCGCGATGTTGTCGAAATAGGTCAGCGGCAGCACGCCTTGGCGCGCATAGCGGTCGAAGATGATGAGCTGGAATTCCGAGATCTTCTGCTGGAACAGCTCGCGTGTCGGGAAGGCGATCAGCGACAGTTCGTTGATCGGCGTGCCGTCCTGCTTTTCCGGCGGCCGCAGAATGGTGAAATGCACCAGATCGACCGAGGCGTCGGACTTCAAGAGATTGCGCCAGGTGCGCTCGCCGGCATGCGGCTCGCCCGACACCAGCAGCACGCGCAGCTTGTCGCGCACGCCGTCGATCGAGATCACCGCTCGATTGTTGATCGGCGTCAGTTCACCTTGGAGAGCCGAAGCCTCGATCTCGACGATGTTGGCGCCGGCGTGAGGGATGGGAATGTTGATCTTGGTTTCGGCGCCGACCGCGACATTGCGGGTTTCCAGCGTCTCGCCGTCGCGGCGGATCGTGACCTGGGCCGAGCCGGCATTGGCACCCTGATCCTCGATCTTGAAGCCGATGGTTTGTGCCTGGCCGACGATGCCGAAGCGCGGCGTCTGCGTGAGAACGACACGGCGATCGATTTCGTTGGCGTGGCCGGTGATCAGCGCGTGCAGCGGCGCCGCAAAGCCGAGCGCCGCGACATCGGCCGGAACGTCGTGGACGCGGCCGTCGGTGATCATGACGGCGCCGGCGATCCGGTCGGGCGGCACGTCGGCGAGCGTTGAGGACAGCGCCGAAAACAGCCGCGTGCCATCGGTTTCGCCGTCGGCGGCGCCGGCCTCGGCGACGCGCACTTCGAGGCCCGGAATGCGCTTGAGCCGCTCGACCATCGCCGTCTTGGCGGCTTCGGTCTGCGCGTTGCGGTCGCTGAAGTCCTGGCTCGGGCTCTTGTCGATGATGACGGCGGCGACCGAGGGGATCGGGTCGCGGTCCTCGCGCGTCAGCGACGGATTGGCCAAGGCCAGCACCAGCAAAGCGAGCGCGATGGCGCGTACGGGCGCGCCGCGGCTGCGCGCGACCAGCAGCAGCGCCGAAATCAGCACGGCGACGCCGAGCGCGGCCCAAACCACGTAGGCGGGCACCAAGGGTGCGAATGAGACGCCGAGGTTCATATTATTGGCCCAATCGCTCTAAAAGCGCGGGGATGTGCACCTGATCGGCTTTGTAATTGCCGGTCAGCGCGTACATCACGATGTTGACGCCGGAGCGGAACGCGAATTCGCGCTGGCGCGGTTCGCCGGGCACCAGAGGCAGCATCGGCTGGCCGTCGGGCCGCATCGCCCAGGCGCCGGCCAGATCGTTCGACGTGATGAGGATCGACGACACGCCGTCGCCGGCGCGTGCCGGGCGGCTGGGATCTTCTTCGCTGTCCGCGGGCAGCGCCTCGACCCAGAGCTGGCCGTTGGTGAAGCGCCCAGGGAAGTCCTTCATCAGAAAGAACGTCTTGGTCAGCACGTGGTCGCGCGGCACCGGCTCCAGTTCGGGAATGTCGAGCGACGACAGGATCGAGCGCAGCGCCACCATGCCGGCGCCCTGCATTTCGCCGCCGGGCGGCGCGTCGATGGCGTCGCGGGTGTCGAACAGCACCGTGCCGCCGCGCTTCATGTAGCTGTCGATCTTCTCGAGCGCCTGCTGCGACGGCTTCGGCGCGCCCGGCGAGATCGCCCAATAGATCAACGGGAAGAACGCCAGTTCGTCGCGCGCCGGATCGAGGCCGATCGGTTCGCTCGGCTCCAGCGCGGTGCGTTGCGCGAGGAAGAGAGTGAGGCCTTGCAGTCCGGCCTTGCTGACCTCGTCGACCGCGGAGTCGCCTGTGATGATGTAAGCGAGATGAGTCTGCTGCGTTGCCTTCAGCGCAAACTCTTCTTGTTGCGCGGAAAGCTTCGGCGGCTGCGGCGCTGGCGGAGTTTGGGCCTGCGCAGCATCATGCATACCGAAGGCGCCGAGCAGTCCGCCGATGAGCAACGTCGCGGCGACGCGGCGGCGCATGCTCAGCGCGCCCAAGCCGCCGGACAACCAGAACACGACCAGCGCGTCGAGCAACAGCAGCGCCAGCGCGGCGAGGAAAATCGGGCCGCGCAGGTCGAGCGGTTCGCCGTGACGATAGACGTCGACGCGGGCGTTTAGCGGCGACACATCGAGCGGCAGCGGCCGATCCGCGGGGGCGAGCGTGTTGACAGCAACGAGCCCTTCCGGCGGGCCGTAGAAACCGGGCGGATGATCGGCGGTGGCGTGGCCGGTGAAGTTGGATGGGATCGGCCGGGCGGTCGGCGGCGGCGCCGAGAAGGCGCCGAAGCCGTCGAGCACGCGTGTAGCCGGCACCACCTGATTGGCGGTGCGGCCGGTGGCGCCGCCGGTGCCGGCATTGGCGGTGTCGGCGCTCGCGGTCGCGCCCGACAGCGACACGATGCGGCGGAGCATGTCGACGAAGGTGCCCGAGATCGGCAGATCGGACCAGCGCGTGTCGGCGGTCACATGAAACAGGATGATGACGCCTTTGCCGCGACGTTGCGCGGTCACCAGTGGCGTGCCGTCGGCGAGCGTCGCCCAGGTGCGGTCGGTGAGTTGGGAGTCGGGCTCGGCCAGCACTTGGCGTGTCACCGTGACATCCTTCGGCACCGGCACGCCGTTGAACGGCCCTTCGCGCGAGAACGCGTTCAGCGGCTGCGGCTTGTCCCAGCTCAGGCTGCCGCCGAGAATGCGGCCGCCACGGCGAAGTTTCACCGGCACCAGCGCATCATCGGTCGCAGCCAAATGCGGCCCGGCGAAACGGACCAGTACACCACCATTGTCGATCCACTTGTTCAGCGGCTCGGTCGCCTCGGCGACGTTGCCGACGTCGGCAAGAATCAGCATCGGCAATTGCTGCGCGAGGAAGCGGTTTACGGCTTCGCCGGGGCCGACGCCTTCGGCGAGGCGCACATCGGCGAACGGATTGAGCGCGCGCGACAGATAATAGGTCGCGCCGAGCAATGGCTGCGAACGATCGGCAGCCGAACCCGACACGATGCCGACGGTACGGCGGCGCCAGCGCTTGTCGAGCAATTGCACCGCGCCGGCCGAGCGTTCGCCGGCGATTTCGAGCCGCGCCACGTCGTTGCGGATTTCGACCGGCAGATTGATCGATGCCTCGGTCTCGCGGTCGCCGGAATTGAACGCAAACGGCGCTTCGCCGAGCGGCAGGCCCTTGAGATCGATGGCGCTGACGATGCCGCTGTCGCCGCCCCCCGTCTGCGCGCGCAGCACTTTCACGGTCAACGCGCCGGCGGCGTTGTCGGCGGCGGCCAGCGCGTGCGCGGTACCGATGCCGCCTTGCACGATGGTGAGCGGGTGATTGCCGATGACGCGCTTGAGGCCGTCGACGAAAGCCGCCTCGGAGCCCACATCGACTCCATCGGACAGCCACACCAGCTCGACGTTTGGCGCGCTGGCGAGGAAGCGTTCGATCAGCGGCAACGCGTCGCTGCGCTCGACGCCCTGCGGCTTCGGCTTGATCAGCTTGACTTGGACGCGCGCGGCGTCGGCGATCTGCAGCGAAATGTCGCGCGTGGTCTCCGACAGCGGCAGCACGGCAACGCCACGGTTGTCAGCCTCGGCGCGCGCGATCAACTCGTCGGCAGAGCGTAAACGTGCGTCCCAGGACGCCGCCGCCGGCCAGCCGTCGTCGAGCAGAATCAACAGCGGCGCGGCGCGGGTCGTCGCGGCGAGCGGCGGATTCCACAACGGACCCGCGGCGGCGATAATGCACAGCGCCGCCAGCGACAGCCGCAACAAGGTCAGCCACCACGGCGTGCGCGACGGCGTCTCTTCCTTGGGCGCGATCTCGAACAGCAACCGCGTCGGCGGGAAGTCGATGCGGCGCGGGCGCGGCGGCACCAGCCGCAACAGCCACCACAGCAGCGGCAGGCTGAGCAGGCCGAGCAGCACCAGCGGCTGGGCAAAACCGAGCGGCAAGGAGCCGATCATGCCGGGCTCCTTTGCTGCGCCGGCGCGTGCCGGCTGTTGACCATGGTCTGCTGTGCGCCGGCGCCCATGCGGGCGTGGATCGCCAACAACAGTTCAGTCGGCCCGCGATCGGTGCGGTGGACGGTGAAGCTCCAGCCGAATTGTTCGCATTCCGCGCGCAATGCGGCGCGGTGATTGGCCAGCAAAGTCTGGTAGTCGCTGCGCCAGGTCTCGGCGCGGCCGGCGGTGATGCTGCCGAGCCCTTCCGATTCAACGAACTCGACGCGGCCGGAGTAGGGGAACGACTCTTCCGCCGGATCGACCACTTGCACGACATGGCCGCGCGCGCCGTTCGCCGCCAATTGGCCGATGACGCGGCGGAATTCTGCGACCGGCGACCAAAAGTCCGACAGCAGCAGCACTTCGGAAAACGGCGCCGGCGCGAAACTCGGCGGCAGGCTCGGATGCTCGGCGACATCGTGAACAATCGCCTGCGCCATTTTCTCGATTACGTTGCGGTTCGAACTCGGGCGCATCAGGTCGGGAATGCCGACGCGTTCACCGCCCTGCACCAGCACTTCGGCCAGCGCGAAGGTCACGACCAGCGCGCGGTCGAGCTTGCTCCACTCGGTCAAATGCGACGTGAAGTCCATCGACGGCGAGCGGTCGGCCCACAGCCAGACGGTATGGGATGCTTCCCATTCGCGTTCGCGCACATAAAGATGATCGTCGCGGGCCGAACGCCGCCAATCGACATTGTGCGACGGCTCGCCGTTGACGAAGCGCCGGTACTGCCAGAAATTTTCGCCCGAGCCGGCGCGGCGGCGGCCATGCAGCCCGTGGATGACGGTCGAGGCGACGCGGCGCGCTTCCAGAATGAGACGCGGAATCCGCGCGGCGAGCTTACGGCTCTTGCCGATAGCCGCCTGTACCGCGTCGTTCTGTGGCTCGCTGCGGAGGGGTTCGGCCATTATCCGATGCGCGCCTTCAGCCGCTGGATCACGTTGGTGATGGTCTCGCCTTCGGCGCGCGCCGCGAAGGTCAAGGCCATGCGGTGCTTGAGCACGGGTTCGGCGAGTTCGATCACGTCGTCGACCGACGGCGCGAAACGACCGTCGAGCAGCGCGCGGGCGCGAACCGCCAGCATCAAGGCCTGGCTGGCGCGCGGGCCGGGACCCCAGGAGATCAGCTTGCCGAGATCGCCGGCTTCCGGACCGGGACGCGCCGAGCGCACCAGCCTCAAGATTGCTTCGACCACGGACTCGCCAACCGGCAGACGCCGCACCAGCCGCTGCGCGGCGATCAGGTCGTCGGACGTCATCGCCGCCTTGGCGCGCGTCTCTTCCGCGCCGGTGGTGTCGAACATGATTTTGCGTTCGCTGGCGAGATCCGGATAGTCGACGTCAACTTCCATCAGGAAGCGGTCGAGCTGCGCTTCGGGCAGTGGATAGGTGCCTTCCTGCTCCAGCGGGTTCTGGGTCGCGAGCACGTGGAACGGCTTCGGCAGATCGTGGCGCGCGCCGGCGACGCTGACGTGCTGCTCTTGCATCGCCTGCAACAAAGCGGATTGAGTGCGCGGCGAGGCGCGGTTGATTTCGTCGGCCATCAGCAATTGCGCGAACACGGGGCCGGCGATGAAGCGGAAGCTGCGCTTGCCGCCCGGGGTTTCTTCGAGAACCTCGGTGCCGAGGATGTCCGAGGGCATCAGATCGGGCGTGAACTGGACGCGCTTGGCGTCGAGCCCGAGCGCGATGCCCATGGTGTCGACCAATTTGGTCTTGGCGAGGCCGGGGACGCCGACCAGCAGCGCATGACCGCCGGACAAGATCGTGATCAGCGCGCGTTCGACCACAATATCTTGGCCGAAGATCACCGCGCCGATCGCGGCTTTGGCCGCGCGCACGTGAACGGCGGTCGATTCCGCCGCGCGTACGATCATGTCTTCCAGCTTCTCGAGATTTTCGCCGCCTGCAGCCGCCATGATGGAATTCCTTGTGTCGTTGGCCGTGCCTATTGGCTATGCAACAAACGCACCAAGGCGATTTTCGTGCGCCATTTGGGGCGAATCTGCCTCATTGTGCAGCCAAGCTTACGCTATCTTCCGAGCCTGGGTCCGTTGAGTCACAAAGTTGCGAACAGGCGCGATAAGCCTCGAATTAGCTAGGGAAACCATGGTGAAGATAGGGCAGGGCGGACTGGAGGGCATCGTTGCAGCGCTGCCCCGCGAAAAGCGGGGTCCGCCGCCTGTCGAGAAATGGAATCCGCCGTTTTGCGGCGATATCGACATGAAGATCGCGGCCGATGGTACCTGGTTCTATCAGAAGACCCCGATCGGGCGGCCGGCTTTGGTCAAATTGTTCGCATCGGTGCTCAAGCGCGAGGGCGACAAGTACTTCCTGGTCACCCCCGTCGAAAAGGTCGGTTTAATCGTCGTAGAAGCCCCGTTCCTCGCTGTCGAGCTCAAGATCGAGGATGATGCTCGGGGTCAGGTGCTCAGCTTCCGCACCAACGTCGACGACTGGGTCGAGGCCGGCCCGGGCCACGCTTTGCGGTTCGAGCCGGAGCCGGAAGGCGGGCTCAAACCGTTCCTCCATGTCCGCCGCGAGCTTTGGGCCAAGGTGACGCGGCCGTTGTTTTACGATCTGGTCGAACTCGGCGAGGAGCGCACCATCGACGGCAAGGCGATGTTCGGCGTGGTCTCGGCCGGAGAATTTTTTGCGATGGCCGACGCCAGCGTCGTGCGGGAGTTCGCTTGATGGATACGGTGACGCCGCTCTCGGCGGCGGAATTCTTTGCGCGCGCCAAGGCGCGGCTGACGCTCGATGTGCCGGCAGGCTTGAACGACCCGTCGATCACGCCGAAGCGCGGCGACCACGATGTCGATCCGGTGATGCAGAGGATCGCCGAGATCCGTCCGATCAAGCCGGCGGCGGTACTGGTACCGGTGGTCGATCATCCCGAACCGACGGTGTTGCTGACGCAGCGCGCCCAGCATCTGCCCAATCATCCGGGACAAATCTCGTTTCCCGGCGGCAAGATCGAAAAATCCGACGCCCATCCGCTGGCGGCGGCGCTGCGGGAGACCGAGGAGGAGATCGGCCTCGACCGTGCTCTCGTCGAGCCGCTCGGCTATCTCGATCTCTACATGACAACGCAGGGCTATCGCATCGTGCCGCTGATCGCGCGGGTGAAGCCGGGCTTTGCGCTGACGCTCAATGCCGGCGAAGTCGATCACGCCTTCGAGGTGCCGCTCGCCTTCCTGATGGACCAGGCCAACGTGCAGCGTCATTCGCGCGATTGGAATGGCATGACGCGGCATTTTTACGCGATCACGTTTGGCGAGCGCTACATTTGGGGCGTGACGGCTGGTATCCTGCGCAATCTGCACGAACGGATTTACACATGATCCGCCAGGTATTCACCGAAATATTTCTCTTCGTCATGCCGTTTGCGCTCTACGTCGCCTTTCTGTGGGCGATCAAGGCCGACATCCTTCATCCGGATTCGTGGCCGGCCTCGCGCATCGCCACGCTGACCATCGTCGCGCTGACGCTGATGGCGGTGGGCTTTTTCTACTTCGCCGAATACACCGGCGCGCCGCCGGGCTCGACTTACATCCCCGCGCACATCGAAAACGGCACGTTCGTGCCGGGGACCATCAAGTGACATCGGCCGGCGCGACCGCGCGCAGCGTTGCCGGCGCGGCTTGGCCGAATGCCGGCGCGCTGTCGCGGCTGCTCGAAGTGCTCGACCGCGACGGCGAGGAAGCGCGCGTGGTCGGCGGCGCGGTGCGCAATGCCTTGCTTAAAATGCCGGTCCACGAAGTCGATGTCGCCACCACGGCGTTGCCGGAGGAGGTGGTGAAGCGCGTCTCCGCCGCCGGCTTCAAAGCGGTGCCGACCGGCATTGAGCACGGCACCGTCACCGTCGTCATCGACAAGCATCCGCTCGAAGTCACGACCTTGCGCCGCGACGTCGAGACCGATGGCCGTCACGCCAAGGTCGCCTTCGGCCGCGACTGGAAGATCGATGCCGAGCGGCGCGATTTCACCATCAACGCGCTGTCGGCCTCGCGCGACGGCACGGTCTACGACTATGTCGGCGGGCTGGCCGATCTCGACGTGCGCCGCGTGCGCTTCATCGGCGATCCCAAGCTGCGCATCGAGGAAGACTATCTGCGCATTTTGCGCTTCTTCCGGTTTCATGCCGCCTATAGCGAAGGCGGCCATCCCGACGCGCAAGGCCTTGCCGCCTGCATCGCCGGGCGCGAGGGGCTCGATCAATTGTCGCGCGAGCGCGTGCGCATGGAAGTGATGAAGCTGGTGGTGGCGCCGCACGCGGTGCCGACGCTGATCGCCATGGCCGATTCCGGGCTGCTGCTGCGCGTGCTCGGCGGCGTGAGTTATCTCGGCAGCTTCGAGAACATGGCCAAGGTCGAGGCCGTGATCGGTCTGGCGCCCGATGCGGTGCAGCGGCTTGGCGCGCTTGGCGTGCTGGTGGCCGAGGATGCCGAACGGCTGGCGCAGAAGCTGCGCCTGCACAACGTCGAGCAGGAACGGCTCGTCTCGATGGCGGAAGGCTGGCGGCGGATCTCGCCGGAACGCGGCGAATTGGCCGCGCAGGCGCTGATCTATCGGCTCGGCGCTCAGGCCTTTACCGATCACGCGTTGCTGGGCTGGGCGCGCTCGCAAGCCTCGGCCAATGACAATAACTGGCACGCCATGGCGACCACGCCGCAGCGCTGGACCGCGCCGGTGTTTCCGTTGAAGGCCGCGGACTTCATCAAGCGCGGCATCGAGAAAGGCCCCGCGCTCGGCGCGGCGTTGCGCGCCGCCGAATCCGCCTGGATCGCGGCGGGGTTTCCGAGCGATCAGGCGGCGCTTGAAAAAATTGCCGACAACGCAATGGCGCACTGAAACGAAAAGCCCCGGAGTTTCTCCCGGGGCTTTCGATCTTCGCCGCGGCTGATTGCTACTGCATCCAGTTGAGCTTGTAGACCGCCTGAGTGGTGATCGTTTGCACGGCAGGTTTGAAATTGATGTCGGCAGCAATAACCGGACCGGTATCCGCAAGGGTCTGATTTTTGTACCTCGCGTAGCGGTACTCGTTACGCCAGAACCAGCCGGAACCGACGGCGACTTCCATGCCGCCGCCCAGGAACCAGCCGTTGGTCGTGAAGGCCGGCGTCGTATTTCCGCTCGCCGTGCCGGAAAACGGTGTAACGGTGAAGACCATGTTTGTGCCGGAGAAGCGCGCGCTGGTGAAGCCGGCGTTGGCATAGGTGAGAACTTGCGGCGTGACGAGCCAGCCTGCACGGCCGCCGATTGACCAAGCTGAGGTTTGCTTGATGTCGCCGGCGAAGAACGGCAATTGATCCTGGAGGGTGCCTTTGAGGCTCGAGAGGTCGTAGTTGGCGAGTAAGCCAACCAAAATCTTCGGGGTCAGCAGATGGTCGTAGCCGATGCCGACGACTCCCAGCCAGCCTTTGCCGCCCTGTACTTCGTTCGTGCAGAGAATGCACGTTCCCGCGCCCGGGAATCCAGATGGGAGTTGGGTGGTGGTGTCCGCCGCCCAGGCGCCGTAGCCCACGCCACCGTTCACATAAAGGCCCGTCCAATTCACAGGCGCGACGGGCGCCGGCGCGTTAAAGACAGGGCCGCCCGTGTTGAGCTTGTAGACAATCTGCGACGTGATGGTGTGCACGGTCGGTTTGAAGTTGATGCTGTCCATCGCTACACCGCCGCTGCTGTCGGTCAGCGTTTGGTTCCGGTAGCTCGCATAACGGTACTCGTTGCGCCAGAACCAGCCGGCTCCGAGAATCGGTACGGTCGTTTCGGTGCCGCCGCCGATGAACCAACCGCGGAACGTGGTATCGGCCGTGGTGAAGGTGGTCGGCGCGCTTGCGAATGTGGTCACCATATTCGCGCCAGTGAAGCTTGCGGCGGTGTAGCCGCCGTTCACGTAGACCATCGAACTCGGGGTCACCAGCCAGCCGAGACGGGCGCCGACCGACCAGGCCGATTTCTCTTTGGTGTCGCCCGCGAAAAACGGGACCTGATCCTGAACGGTGCCTTTGAGATTGCCGAAATTGTAATCGCCGAAAACGCCGGCGAGGAAGCTCGGAAGGAATTGGTAGTCGTAGCCAATGCCGACCACGCCAACCCAACCCTTACCGCCTTGGGTCTGCGTGGTGCAGAGCACGCAGGCTCCGGTGGCGGCGCTCTGCGTGGTGGTATCGGCGGTCCAGATGCCAGAGCCGACGCCACCGTTCACGTAGAGCCCGGTCCAGCTCGTCGCAACGGCGAGTGCAGGCTTGAAAACTGGCGCTTTGGCCGGCATGTCGGCGGCCGAAGCAACTTGCATTGCGCCAAGGCTGAGCGCCCCAGCCAGCAACGCAAAGAATTTGCCACGCATATGCAACCCCTCAACAACCCGAAGGACCAAAGAAAATTTAGCCCAATGCAACGGCGAGCGAATGATGATTAGTGGAGAGAACCTCCATTGCCGGCCGAATCCAGAATGACGTGGCATATTTGCCACTGCGGGGGTATGCATCGGGCAGCCGAGCACTCCCTATAGGGGACGACGGGGAGGGCTTTTCGCGTGTTTTCCGCTTTTGCCGACATTTCGAGCTGGCAGCTTTTGCTCGTTGCCGCGGTCGCGTTGTTCGCGTCGATTGTCGGCGGCGTGTCGGGCTATGGCACCGGCGCGCTGATGCCGCTGGTGCTGGTGCCTCTGGTTGGCGCGGAGCCTGTAGTGCCGATCATCGCGATCTCGGCGATGTTCTCCAATACGAGCCGCATGACGGCGTTCTTGAAATACGTCGACTGGCGTCGCGCCGCGATCGTGCTCGTGGCATCGGTGCCGACCTGCGTGCTCGGCGCGTGGGGCTACACGAGGCTGACGAATGCCGGCGCAGCTTTGGTGGTCGGCGGCATGCTGATCCTGAGCGTGCCGCTGCGCCGGCTGTTGAAACATCACAACGTGCAGGTCGGCGATGCCGGCCTGGCGGTGGGTTCGATCGGCTATGGCGTCGTGGTCGGCGGCACCGCGGGCTCCGGCGTGATCCTGTTGTCGCTGCTGATGGCCGCAGGGCTTGAAGGCGCGGCGGTGATCGCGACCGACGCGGCGATCTCGATCGTGATCGGCGTGGTAAAGGTCTCGGTATTCGGCATTGCCGGCGTGCTGACGCCGCAGGTCATCGCCTTCGCTTTGCTGATTGGCATCGTTGCGTTGCCCGGCGCGTTCCTGGCCAAAGCATTTGTCGAGCGCATGCCGGTGCACGTGCACACCGCGATCCTCGACGCGGTGGTGCTGGTCGGCGGCGTGATGATGGTCTACGGCGCGTTCAAATAACTAGGGCCACTTCACCAGCGGCGGCATCGACGACAGGATCGACTCGACATTGCCGCCGGTCTTGAGGCCGAAAATCGTGCCGCGGTCGTAGAGCAAATTGAACTCGACATAGCGGCCACGGCGGATCAATTGCTCGTCGCGCTCGGCGTCGTTCCACGGCGTCACGAAGTTCTTCGTCACCAGTTCGGGATAGATATTGCGGAAGGCGCGGCCGACGTCCTGCGTGAAGGCAAAGGTCGCGTCCCAATCGCTCTCAAGATAATCGTAGAAAATTCCGCCGATGCCGCGCGGTTCGTTGCGGTGCTTGAGGTGGAAATAGTCGTCGCACCATTTCTTGAATTTGTCATAGGGCGCGACCGCGGCATGCGCGTCGCAGGCGCTTTTCATCGCGGCGTGGAAGGCGAGACTGTCGGGGTCGGTTTGCGTGCGGCGGCGGTCGAGCACCGGCGTGAGATCGGCGCCGCCGCCGAACCAGGCTTTGCTGGTGACGACATGACGGGTGTTCATGTGTACGGCCGGCACGTGCGGATTGTGCGGATGCGCGATCAACGAAATGCCCGAGGCCCAGAAGCGCGGGTCGTCGGCGGCGCCGGGGATTTCCTTGCGGAATTCTGGCGCGAACTCGCCATGCACGGTCGAGCAATGCACCCCGACCTTTTCGAACACGCGGCCGTGCATCATCGACATGACGCCGCCACCGCCCGACTGCCCGCTATGGTCGGTACGCTGCCATGGGGTTCGCGCAAAGCGTCCGGGCGGGCAGTCGCCAAGCGGCGCGCCGGCGGGCAGGGCGTCTTCAACCGCCTCAAGGGCCGCGCAGATGTCGTCGCGCAGCGCCTGAAACCAGGTCTCGGCGCGGGTCTTGCGGGCTTCGATGTCGGCTTGGTTCATAGCGGTCACTTTATGTCACGCCGCCTTGGCTCGCGGCAAAGCCACCGGTCTGCCGCAGCGCCTCGCCGGCCACCATCGCGACGGCGACCGCGATGTTGAGCGAGCGCAGGTCGGCCCGAATCGGGATGCAGAGCCGGGCGTCCGCGGCGTTATGCACAGTTTCCGGCACACCGGCGCTTTCGCGGCCGAACAGCAGGATCTGGTCGTCCTGGAAGCTGTGGTTGAGATAGTTGGAAGCCGCGGCGGTGGTCAGCAGCACCAGTTTCAGCTTTTCGTCTCGCCGCCAAGCGTCGAAGGCCGTGAAAGAAGCGTGGCGGGTGATGGCGACCTTGTCGAGATAATCCAGCCCGGCACGGCGAAACGCCCGGTCGGTGACCGGGAAACCGGCCGGCTCGATAATATGTGCCTCCAGGCCGAGACAGGCGCAGGTCCGCAAAATCGTCCCGGTATTCTGGGGAATGTCTGGCTCGTAGAGGGCAATTCGCATCGGTCCGCCTGATTGAAGTCCGGGGTGGCTGGGAAACCGCGCCGGAAGGGGGATTTACCCAGGTCATGTTCCCCAGCGCTTTAGTTGGGCTTGCGCTCTTAGTACAAGGGTGCCAATAGAACGCCACCGAAGCGCCGTCCTGTCTTTCTCAGGGCTGCCGCAACCGGTCCGCCCCACTGCCGTGGGACTTGTCCCCGGCTCCAGCCGCGGGCGGATGGATAAGCCAGCCGGAGGAGAGGGCTCAAGACGTGACGACCGTGTCTTCTGCGGAGCACACGCGCCGCGACTTTCTGTACATCGCCACAGGCGCCGTCGGTGCCGTCGGCGCGGCTGCGGTCCTCGTGCCGCTGATCGCGCAAATGAATCCCGATGCCTCGACCATCGCCGCGGGCGCCCCGATCGACGTCGATCTGGGCCCGATCGCCGACGGTCAAATCATCAAGGTGTTCTGGCGCTCGAAGCCGATCTTCATCTCCCATCGCACCAAAAAGGAGATCGAGGACGCGCAGAACGTGAATCTGTCGAGTCTCCCCGATCCGCAGCCGGATTCAGCCCGCGTCAAGCAGGGCCATGAACAGTGGCTGGTCGTGATCGGCATCTGCACCCATCTCGGCTGCATTCCGCTGGCCCATCAAGGCCAGTACGACGGCTGGTTCTGCCCGTGCCACGGTTCGGTGTACGATACCGCCGGCCGGATCCGCCAAGGGCCCGCGCCTTTGAACCTGGCTCTACCTCCGTACAAATTCGTATCCGACACCAAGATTCAGATCGGCTGAGCCGAAACGAGCGCATTCAAGGTTCGACCATGAGCGGAAATTCGACCTACCAGCCGCAGAGCAAAGTTCTGCAGTGGTTTGAGAAGCGGCTGCCGATCGGCGGCCTGGTTCATTCCTCGTTCGTCGCTTACCCGACGCCGCGGAATCTGAACTACTGGTGGACCTTCGGCGGCATCCTCTCGTTCATGCTCGGTGTGCAGATCGTCACCGGCATTGTCCTGGCGATGCACTACACCCCGCATGTCGATTTCGCCTTCAAGTCGGTCGAGATGATCATGCGCGACGTCAATTTCGGCTGGATGTTGCGCTACCTGCACGCCTACGGCGCGTCGATGTTCTTCTTCGCCGTCTACGTTCACATGTTCCGCGGCCTGTATTATGGCTCATACAAGGAGCCGCGCGAGGTTCTCTGGATCCTCGGCGTCATCATCTATCTGCTAATGATGGCGACCGGCTTCATGGGCTACGTGCTGGTCTGGGGCCAGATGAGCTTCTGGGCCGCGACCGTGATCACCAATCTGTTCTCGGCCATCCCCGGCATCGGCGAAACGCTCGTCACCTGGCTGTGGGGCGGCTACGCCGTCGGCAATCCGACGCTGAACCGGTTCTTCTCGTTGCACTACCTGCTGCCCTTCGTGATCGCCGGTGTGGTGATTCTGCACGTCTGGGCGCTGCACGTGGCGGGTCAGAACAATCCGGCCGGCATCGAGCCGAAGTCTGACAAGGACACTGTGCCGTTCACGCCTTATGCGACCTCCAAAGATGCCTTCGGGCTCGCGTGCTTCTGCATCCTCTATGCATGGTTCGTGTTCTACATCCCGGGCTATCTCCTCAACGGCGACAATTACATCCCGGCCAATCCGGCGGTGACGCCGGCGGAAATCGTGCCCGAATGGTACTACCTGCCGTTCTACGCGATCCTGCGTTCGATCCCGAACAAGCTGCTCGGCGTATGTGCGCTGTTTGGTTCTATTGGTATCTTGGCCTTCCTGCCCTGGCTCGACACCTCGCGCGTCAAGTCGGCCCGCTACCGGCCGACATTCAGACAGTTCTTCTGGGTGTTCGTGATCGCTTGCGTCGGCCTGGGCTGGCTAGGCACCAAGCCGCCGGAAGGCGTCTATGTGATTATGTCGCGGCTTTTGACCTTCTATTACTTCGCGTTCTTCATCATCGTGCTGCCGCTGCTCGGCATATTCGAAAAGACCAAGCCGTTGCCGAACTCGATTTCGGAATCGGTTTTGGGCGCGAAAGCGTGAGCGGGGCGACAGCTATGACCAAGAACCGAACCATCCTCGCCGTTGCCCTCGTAGGCGCGCTCGCCGTCATCGCAGCCCCGGCCGTCGCGCAAGAGCACGCGCCGCCGTCGCCGCCGCGCGTGAAGTGGTCGTTCGCCGGCCCGTTCGGCAAATACGACGAAGCGCAGCTGCAGCGCGGCTTCAAGATCTACAAGGAAGTCTGTGCGACCTGCCATTCGCTTGAGATGGTGTCGTTCGGCAATCTCGCCGACGCAGGCGGCCCCGGCTATTCGCCGGCCCAGGCGGCGGCGGTCGCCGCCGAGTACAAGATCAAGGACATCGACGACAAGGGCCAACCGATCGAGCGCGCCGGCCGGCTGGCCGATCATTTCCCGTCGCCGTTCCCCAACACGGCGGCTGCGGCGGCTAACTACGGCGTTGCGCCACCTGATATGTCGACGCTGGCCAAGGCGCGCACGTATTCGCGCGGCTTCCCCTGGTTCGTGTTCGACATGTTCACGCAGTACCAGGAGCAGGGCCCGGACTACATCGCGGCTTTGCTCAAGGGCTATGTCGATGCGCCGAAGGACTTCAAGCTGCCGCAAGGCGGCACCTACAACGAATATTTCCCCGGACACACCATCGCCATGCCGCCGCCGTTGCAGGCCGGCCAGGTGACCTTCGACGACGGCGCGCCGCAGACGCTCGAGCAATATTCCAAGGACGTCTCTGCCTTCCTGATGTGGGTGTCGGAGCCGCACATGGTCGCGCGCAAGCGCATCGGCTTCCAGGTCATGTTCTTTCTGATCGTGCTGACGGGCCTGCTGTACTTCACCAAGAAGAAGATCTGGTCGGCGGTACACTGAGCCTGAACAAAATTTCTTGACGTCAGGGCCCGGTTTCGGGCCCTTTCGTTTTTGTGGATTATGGATTGGGGTAGGCAATGACCAAAGCTGTGCTCGGCGTTATCGGCGGCAGCGGCATTTACGACCTGCCGGGATTGCAGAACGTGCGTGAAGAGCACGTCCAAAGCCCCTGGGGCGAGCCGTCCGGCGCGCTGCGCATCGGTGACATTGGCGGCCTGCCGGTGGTGTTCCTGCCGCGCCACGACAAGGGCCATAGGCTGTCGCCGTCCGACATCAACTACAGGGCCAATATCGACATCCTCAAACGCGCCGGCGTCACCGATCTGGTGTCGCTGTCGGCCTGCGGCTCGTTCAAGGAAGACCTGCCGCCCGGCACCTTCGTGCTGGTCGACCAGTTCGTCGACCGCACCTACAGACGCGAGAGTTCGTTCTTCGGCAAAGGCTTGGTGGCGCACGTGTCGATGGCGCATCCGGTGTCGCCGATCTTGCGCCGGCGCCTGCGCGACCCCGCGCGCGCAGAAGGCATCGAGCCGAAATGGGGCGGCACATACGTGTGCATGGAAGGCCCGCAGTTCTCCACGCTGGCCGAGAGCATGACCTACAAGGAGCTCGGCTATTCGGTGATCGGCATGACCAATATGCCCGAGGCCAAGCTCGCGCGCGAAGCCGAGATTTGCTACGCCACCGTCGCCATGGTGACCGATTTCGATTGCTGGCATCCCGACCACGACGCCGTCACCGTGCAGGACATCATCAAGGTGCTGCAGACCAACGCCGACCGCGCCAAGCGGCTGGTGGCGCGGCTCGCAGCCGATTTCTCGCGCGAGCATGAGGAGTGCCCGATCGGCTCCGACCGTGCGCTCGACACCGCGTTGATCACCGCCCCCGAGGCGCGCGATCCGGCGCTCATCGCCAAGCTCGACGCGGTGGCGGGAAGGGTGCTCGGCCGCTAAGGTTTGGTTCCTGAGCCTCGGGGGCTTGAACAATCTAGTGGTCCGATTCTAACATTCGCATCCATCTGTGGAGGCACTTTTGCGAATGTTAGAATCAAAGGACCACTAGCAAGTTGTTTTTGCTAGTGGAGCTTTGGATTTGACGTTCGCTTAAGATAGTTGCGGCTAGCGGGCAGCGAACGTCAAATCCGCTCCACTAGCCGCGCGCGCTTCCTTATGCCGGCCATCAGGAGAGCCCCAATGCCCGAAATCACGATCAATCTCGTCGCCGGCCGCAGCGACGAAACCAAGAAAGCGTTGATGTATGACATCACCCAAGCGGTGATGAAGAATTGCAGCGTTCCCGCCGACGCCGTGGTCGTGCAGATCGTCGAATGTCCGCCGACCGACAAGATGAAGGGCGGCCAGACATTCGTGGAGCGCATGAAGAAATAGTGTCGCAATAAACACCGTCGACGACGACCTGCGCATCGCGATCTGAAACATCCCGGAGGTGGCGGATCGGGTGCTCAAGGCAGTTTGACCAACCCCCGGTGCGCCGCCACAATGCCCGACCGGCCGCTAGAGCCGCGCCTGGGAGGTTTCAATGCATTTTTCCGTTTCACGCCGTGCACTGATTTGCGCGGTTGCACTGGCTGCGGCCGCCGCGCCGGCGCGGGCGGAGACGGTGCTGAACATGGCGGTGGTGTCGCGCACCGTCTTTTATTTGCCGGCCTGGATGGCGGAAAAGCAGGGCTTCTTCAAAGCCGAAGGGCTCGACGTGCGGATGAAGGTCTACGACAGCTCGGACCCGATCTTCGTCGATTTGCGCAAGGGCGAGCAGCAGATCGCGGTAGCGTCGATCGAAAGCGTAATCGCGGAGGCCTACAAGGGTGGCCCGGTGCGCATCGTCGCCGGCAGCGCCAAGCGCCCGCCGCACTTCATCATCGCCCAGCCCGAGATCAAGACGCTCGCCGACCTCAAGGGCAAAACCATCGGCGTGGTTTCAATGCACGAGGGCACCACATTCTTTGTCGCCGATATCGCCAAGGCCGGCGGCTTCAAGCTCAGCGAGGTCAAGGTCGAGGCGGTCGGCGGCTCGCCGACACGGCAGCGGCTCATGAAGGAAAAGAAGATCGACGCCGGGCTGCAGCCTTATCCGCTGAGCTACGAGGCGGAGGCCGCGGGCTTCAGCAATCTCGGTCCAATCGCTAAGCTTGTGCCCGACTATCAATTCACTTCGGTGATGGTGGATGAGGGCTGGGCGAAGGCGAACCGCGCCGCGCTCGTCGGCTATCTACGCGCGCTGCGCAAGGGTACGGAATACATGTTCGCCCATCCCGACGAATCCGCGGAGGTGGCGGCGAAGGAATTGCGCACCACTGTCGCCTTCGCGCGCCGTGCCATCGAGGACACGGCGAAAATGGACATCATGTCGCGCGATCTTTCGGTTGCGCCCGCGAGCCTGCGGCGCGTGTTCGACATCATGCAGCAGGACGGCGCCATCGGCAGCGAGCTTGCGTTCGAGCCGGCGAAATTCGTGGACGAAAGCTACCTTAAAGAAAGCCAGCGTTAGCGCGGCGGAACCCCCATGCATATCGTCGATCTTGAAAAGCAGCCGCGCGAGGAATGGCGCCCCGGCGTTCGGACGCGGATGCGGGCATCGGCCGCCAATGGCGCGGCGCAACTCTGTTTGTTCGAGCAATGGTGCGATCCCGGCCACGGCGCGCCGACCCATCTGCATGCGGTCGAGGAGGTGCTGCACGTCCTGCAAGGGCAGGCCGAAGTCTGGATCGGCGACAGCCGCGCCACGCTGACCGACGGGCAACTGGTGGTGGTGCCGGCCGGGCACAAGCATGGCTTTTCCAACACCGGAGCCAGCACGCTGCATATAACGTCGACACTTGCCGCGCCGGTGTTCGAGGCGGCATATGACGACAAACGCGAAACACCACGGCGCTGGCTGCCCGGCTGAGCGCGCGATAGAAGACTGACGCCCAAGAAAACCTCCAAGGATCTCCCGATGGCTAACCCGACGCTCGACCACGACCTGCGCAACGCGATCCGCAACATCCCGGATTATCCCAAGCCCGGCATCATGTTCCGCGACATCACCACGCTGTTGGGTAATGCGCGCGCGTTCCGCCGCGCGGTCGACGAATTGGTGCAGCCTTGGGCCGGCATGAAGATCGACAAGGTAGCAGGCATGGAAGCGCGCGGCTTCATCCTCGGGGGCGCCGTGGCGCACCAGGTGTCGGCCGGCTTCATCCCGATCCGCAAGAAGGGCAAGCTGCCGCACAAGCGCGTCACCATCGCCTATTCGCTGGAGTACGGCCTTGACGAGATGGAGATGCACGAGGACGCCGTGTCAAAAGGCGAGCGCGTGATTCTGGTGGACGACCTGATCGCCACCGGCGGCACCGCGGAGGGCGCGGTGAAGCTGCTGCGGCAGATGGGAGCGGAGGTACTCGCGGCCTGTTTCGTCATCGACCTACCGGAACTCGGCGGCGCTGCCAAGCTGCGCGCGATGGACGTGCCGGTCAGAACGTTGATTTCGTTCGAAGGACATTAAGCGCCGATGGAACAAAGTTCCGGATCGGGTGGCTCCGGACGGGAATACCGCTTCCGCCGGCCGCCTGCGCCATTTGCCGAATTTCATTAAGAGCGCGCTAAGCGTGCTGGCACAGGATGGTGCTTTGTTATCGGCGCGATAGCCGTTTCGGCCGTACATCGAGCGTACGGAGTCCGACATTTCGATGCCAAAGCTGCCGCGGTTCGTCAAAATATTCGGCCAACCCAGTCCTCCGGTTATCTGGACCGCGACCGTGTGCGGTCTGTTGATCCAGTTCATGGTGTTCGCCGCTATCGCGGTCGATTCCTATCATGCGACTGTGAAGAGCAGCTTCGAGATTGCCGAGAGTATCGCGACCCTTCTTGAACAAGACATCGCGCGCAATATCCTGCTGTACGATCTTTCACTGCAAGCCCTTGCCGACTCGGTCGAAGACACCGAACTCATGGCGCTGCCGCCGCGCGTGCGTCAAATCGCATTGTTCGATCGTTCCACGACCGCGCCGGGGCTCGGCGCCATGGTCGTGCTCGATAAGGACGGCTCTATCGTTCTCGACTCGGTGCAAACCCCGGTGCGCTCCGGCAATTTCGTCGACCGCGAATATTTCAAATTCCAGCGCGACACGCCGAACGCCAACGGCTTCTACATCAGCCGGCCGTTCGAGGCCCGTCTTCAACAAAATATATGGAGTGTCTCGATCAGCCGGCGGCTCAATAAGCCGGATGGCAACTTTAACGGCATCGTATCCGGCACCCTCAAGCTCGATTTTATAAAACGACGATTGGAGTCAATTGCTCTCGGCAAAGACGGCGTCGCCACGCTGTTTCGCGACGACGGCGTCGTGCTGGTTCAAAACGGTGCTGGCAATCAAAACATCGGCGCCGACTGGAGTAAGGCTACGATATTTCGCCACGTTAAGAACGCTCCGGCAGGAACGTTTGCCAGCGGCAGCATAATGGACCATGTGCCGCGGCTCTATGCCTACCGCCGCGTCGGCAGCCTGCCGCTGCTGGTGTCGGCCGGTATTTCGCGCACCGAGGTGCTGGCGCCCTGGTGGTTCAAGATCGAATTGCTGTTCGCCGTTTTTGCCGCCATGGCGGCGAGCGTCATCCTGCTGGTCGCGATGTTCAACCGCGAACTGCGCCGCAGGATCGCGGCGGAAAAGGGTCAGGCGGCGCTGGCGCGGCATGACAGCCTGTCGCAACTCGCCAACAGGCGCGGTTTCGATGAAGCGCTCGCATTGGCGTGGCGCAGGGCCGCGCGCGACCGCCAACCCCTCTCACTGCTGATGATCGACGTCGACCATTTCAAGGAATTCAACGATTGCTATGGCCATCCCGAGGGCGACCGGGCGCTGGCGGCGACCGGGGCGGCAATCGGTGGGGCTATCGGCAGACCGGGCGACGTCGCCGCTCGCTACGGCGGCGAAGAATTCGCGGTGCTGTTGCCAAACACGAGCGCCGATGGCGCCATGATGGTCGCCGAAACGATCCGCAAGACCGTCTTGGCCGCGGCAATGCCGCACGAGCGGAGCAACCATCGCTTTGTGACCGTCAGCGTGGGCGGCGCTACGATGATGCCCGCCACGGGCACGGCGGAAAGGACGCTTGTCGAGTATGCCGACCGCGCGCTCTATGCCGCCAAGGCAAACGGGCGAAACAAGGCGTGTTTCGACAACGTCGCTTTGATGTCCGAGGGCTCGATGTCCAAAGGCGCGGCGGCCTAGCGCTTCGGACCCCAGGGACCCTGATCGGCGATGGGCGGCTCGCTCGGCAGGAACGGTTTACCCTCTTGCGGCTCGCTCCAAGGGCCACTCTCCGGCGCGCTTTCGATCTGCGGCGGCTCGTCGACGCCGGGCAGCGCCAGGGGGCCCGGATCGTGGCCGCCGGCGAACTTCACCAGCGCCTCGACGCGTTTGTCGACCGAGGGGTGTGTGTCGAAGACATTGGAAAACCCGACGCGCGGATTGTCGATGCACATTTCCATCACTGCGGAATTGGCGCGCGCCAGCTCGCCGCGGCCTTCGATCTTGCGCAGCGCCGAGATCATGGCGTCCGGATTTTTCGTCAGTTCGACCGAGCCGGAGTCGGCGAGATATTCGCGCTGTCGTGACAGCGCGAAACGGATCACGATCGACAAAATCCACGCCACGACGATAAGCGCGATGGCGATGACGATGGCGATGCCGGCGCCGCCCTTCTTGTCGCCGTCGCTACTGCTCGAGGTGCGGCGCCCGCCGTAAAAGGCGTTTTGGAAAAACATCCGGAACACCATTTCGCCGAAGAACGACACCACGCCGGCGATCACCAGCGCGATCACCATCATGCGGACGTCGCCGTTGCGGATGTGGGTCAGCTCGTGACCGAGCACGGCTTCGAGTTCCTGGTCGTTCAACGCATTCATCAGGCCGCGCGTCACGGTGATCGAATATTGTTTCTGGTTGAGCCCGGTGGCGAAGGCGTTGAGCGCGTCGTCGTCGGCGATGCGCAGCTTCGGCGTCGGAATGCCGCGCGAGATGCAGAGGTTTTCCAGGAGATTATAGAGCCGCGGCTCCTCGGCGCGGGTGACCTCCTCGGCGCCGGTGACCATGTCGATCATGCCTTGGTGGAATCGATAGGCAATCGCGATCCAGATCACCGCACCGAGCGTTGCCCAGGGCAGCGCCATCAGGAAGTCGTATCGCGCGGCGCGCAAGAGATAATCGAGCGGCGGGTTGTTGTACGACAGCGCCTCGACCAGCAGCGCGCCGGCGAACACCAAGACGTAAACCAGAAAGAACAGGCCGATCAGCAGCGCGACCGAGCGGCGCCTGTTCGACTGGATGTGGGTGTAGAGCCCGTAGGCGGCCATCACACTTCCTCATACCTCCCCCGAAGGGGGGAGGTCGGCGTGCAAAGCACGCCGGGTGGGGGATTAATCAGGGCGGAGCACTGCGATGACTCCACCCCGATCCTTCGCTTCGCCATAGCCGATGCTTCACATCGGCGTCAGTGAGTACGGCGGCCGTAGGCCGCCTATGTCGACCCTCCCCTTTCAGGGGAGGGATAAGCTCAGAACTTCACGCTCGGCGCCTGTTCGAGTTGCGCGCGGTCGCCGCCGACGTCGAAGAACGTGCGGTGGGCAAAACCGAAGATGCCGGCGAACAGTGCGGCCGGGAACTGCTCGATGCCGGTGTTATATTCCTGCACTGCGTTGTTGTAGAAGCGCCGCGAGGCGGCGAGCTTGTTCTCGATGTCCGAAAGATCGGCCTGCAATTGCCGGAAGTTGGCGTTGGCCTTGAGGTCCGGATAGGCCTCCGATAGCGCGAACAGCCGGCCCAGCGCGCCGGTCAGCATGTTTTCTGCCTGCACCTTCTGCTCGACGCCGGGCGCTGCGACCGCGGTCTGCCGCGCCTGGATCACCGCTTCGAGCGTTCCGCGCTCATGGGCGGCGTAGCCCTTTACAGTTTCCACCAGATTGGGGATCAGGTCGTGGCGCTGCTTGAGTTGCACGTCGATGTCGGCAAAGGCCTGGTTGGTCCTCTGCCGCATGGCAACGAGGCCGTTGTAGATGCTGATTGCCCAGATCACGATCACGACGATGACGCCGAGAACGACCCAGCCGGTGGTGGACATTGGATGGCTCCTGAAAAAAGTTCCGAACTGAAGGGCGTAGCCTAGCTGAGTGTCGCTCTGCCACGCAAAGGTTCAATCGGAACCGTGCCCGGCAGCACAATTCCGGGACTGCGGCCGTAACATCCTGAAAAACAAGAAAAAAGGCCTCAAGTCCGAAGACTTGAGGCCCTGTCGCCAGACGGCTATTCGGGGGGTAAGGGGGGAGCCGCCCGACTTAAACAACGCCAGACCAACGCCGACCGCCGGTAATCGTTCCAGGAAAAATCGCGATCACGGAGACGTTACCGCCAATTTGTCAGGGGCCCGATTCCAAAAGGAACGGGCGCCACCTGGGCGCCCGTGTCTGCATGTCGGATGGTGACGAAGGGCTAGCTTGCCTCGCGGAACCGCACCGCGGCCTCGAGATCGACCGAAACCAGCTGCGACACGCCGCGCTCGGCCATGGTGACGCCGTACAGCCGGTTCATGCGCGCCATGGTGATCGGATTGTGCGTGATGATCACGAAGCGCGTGTCGGTCGAGCGGGTCATTTCGTCGAGCAGATCGCAGAAACGCTCCACGTTGTGGTCGTCGAGCGGGGCATCGACTTCGTCCAGCACGCAGATCGGCGCCGGATTGGTCAGGAACACCGCGAAGATCAGCGCCAGGGCGGTCAATGCCTGCTCGCCGCCGGACAGCAACGACAATGTCGCCGGCTTCTTGCCGGGGGGCTTGGCCAGGATCTCGAGACCGGCTTCCAGCGGATCGTCGCTCTCGATCAGTTGAAGTTCCGCGGTGCCGCCGTTGAACAGCCGGGTGAAGAGCTGCTGGAAATGCGTGTTGACCTGCTGGAACGACGCCAGCAGCCGCTCACGCGCCTCGCGGTTGAGGCTCTGGATGCCAAGGCGCAGTTTCTTGATCGCCTCGACCAGATCGTCGCGCTCTTTGGTGAGCGAGGTATGCTGGGTCTCGACTTCGGTAAGTTCCTCTTCGGCGCGCAGATTGACCGCGCCGAGCCGCTCGCGCTCGCGGCGCAGCCGTTCCAGAGTCGCTTCGATCTCGGCGAGTTCCGGCAGCGGTTCGCCTTCTTTGAGTTCGGCCAACTCGGCTACGCCCGATGGCTCGATCTCGAGCATGTCGTGGATTTCGCGGCCGATGTCGGTGAGGCGGCGCTTGGCGCCTTCGTGGCGTTCCTCGGCGCGGGCGAGTTCCTCGCGCGCGGCGGAGGCCGCTTCCAAGGCGGCGCGGGCATCGCGGTCGGCCTCCGCCAGCTTGTTCTCGGCTTCCTGCAGCCGATCGGCGCAGCCGCGGCGTTCGGTATTGGCCGCTTCGATTTCCGTCATCAGCGCCGCACGCTTCTCGGCGAACATCGCCGGTGCGTTCTCAAGGTCGGCGCGGTCGCGCGTGGCTTCGGTGATGCGCTGTTCCAGCGTGGTGATCTGGTTCTGCGCGCCGGTCTGGCGTTGCAACCAGCCGGTCTTTTCGTTGCCGAGCGCATTCAGGCGGCGGTCGGCCATCTCGGCCTCGCGCACGATGGCCTGCTGCTCGGCGCGGATTTCGGCGGCCGCGGCGCGCTTGCCGGTGATGTCGTCGCGCACGCCCGAAAGTTCGGTTTCCAGATCGGCGACCGGCGCGAGCGCGGCCAGCGCGCTTTCGGCTTCGCTCTTGGCGGCGGCCGCTTCGTCGCGGCTGGTGGTGAGGCGCGTGCGCGCCTCGGTCAGCGCCGACAGCCGGGCGGCGTTGCGGTTCTGCTCGCGCTCGGCGGCTTCGTGCTGGTCGCGCGCGGTCATCGCCTCGCGCTGGCGTTCGCGGGCGGCGGAGCGGGCTTGGGTTTCGGCGGCGACCGCGGCCTGCAGGCTGGCTTCGGCCGCGACCACGATACCGCGGGCGGTTTCCGCTTCGCTGCGCGCGATCTGCTGCTCGGCGTCGATGTCGGCGAGACGGGCACGTTCGGCGAGCCTACGCGCCGCGCCGGTCGGCGCATGCGCGGCGGCGGCAAAGCCGTCCCAACGCCACAGGTCGCCTTCGGCCGTCACCAGACGCTGGCCCGGCTTGAGCAAGGCGACGAGGCGCGCGCCGTCGGCCTTGTCGATGACGCCGATCTGCTTCAAGCGGCGGGCGAGTTCGGCCGGCGCGCGGACATGCGTCGCCAGCGGCTCGACGCCTGCCGGCAAAGCCGGGTCGCCGTCGTCGACAGCCGATCCGAGCCAGCGCATCGGCGCGGAGGCATCGACCGGCGCGTCGAGATCGTCGCCCAAGGCGGCGCCGAGCGCTTTTTCGAAGCCCTTGTCGACCGAGATGTGGTCCATCACCGGCGGCCACAAATTCTTGGACTCAACCGCGAGAACCTTGGACAGCGTCTTGGCTTCGGTCTCCAGCCGCTGCACGCGGCGTTCGGCCTCGGCGAGCGGCGTCCGTGTGGCATCGAGATGCTGGCGGGCGGCGGCGTGGGCGGCTTCAGCGGTAATAGCGGCGGCTTCAGCTTCGGTCACAGCGGCGGTTACGGCTTCGACCGCGGCGGTGAGCGTGGCGAGATCGGGCCCACCGGCCGACTGCAGCGAGGCGATTTCGCGCTCGACGCCGGCCATTTCGGTTTCAAGGCGCGCGGCGCGCTGGCCATGCGACTGCGCGGCGCTTTCCAGTTGATTGCGGCGCGCGGTGAGGTCGGCGAGCTTGGCGGTGAGTTGCGAGAACACCGTCTCGGCGGCGGAAAGTTCGGCGTCGGCTTCCGCGACCTTGGCGTCGACGCCGCTGCGGCGGCCGGCGCTTTCCTGCAATTCGGCGCGGATGGTTTCTTCTTCGGCGGCAAGGCGCGTCAGTGCTTCCTGCGCGTCGGCGGCCAGCCGCTGTTCGCGCTCGGCGTCGGCGGCAAATTGCACCAGGCGCAGATCGAGTTCGGCGATGCGATCCTTGGCGCGCGTTTCCTCGCGGTCGAGTTCCTGGGAGGCGACGTTGAGACGATGCAGCGCCGCGCCGGCACGCGCTTCGGCGTCGCGCAAATCGGGCAAAGATGCTGCGGCCAATGCCTGACGCTTCGACGCTTCGGTCTGCGCCTCGGTGCGCGCTGCGACTTCGCCCAAGGCGCCGTCCTTGGCGTGGTCGGCCTCGGTGACCTCGATGGACGCTGCGGTCCAGCGCAGATGATAGAGCGTCGCTTCCGACTTGCGCACTTGCGCCGAGACGGTGCGATAGCGGATCGCCTGACGGGCCTGCTTCTTGAGCGCCTCCATCTGGCCGGCCAACTGGCCGATGACGTCTTCGGCGCGCAGCAGATTGGCTTCGGCGGCCTTGAGCCGCAGCTCCGCCTCGTGACGGCGGGCATGCAGGCCGGACACGCCGGCGGCTTCTTCCAGCACGCGGCGGCGCTGCTCGGGCTTGGCCTGGATGATCTCGCCGATGCGGCCCTGATGCACCAAAGCCGGCGAGCGCGCGCCGGTCGAGGCGTCGGCGAACACGATCTGCACGTCGCGGGCGCGCACTTCGCGGCCGTTGATGCGATAGGCGGAACCGGCCTCGCGCTCGATGCGCCGCGCGATTTCGATGCCGTCGGTGTCGTTGAAGGCGGCGGGCGCCGAACGCTCGGAATTGTCGATGGTGATCGCGACTTCGGCGTGGTTGCGCGCCGGGCGGCTGTTGTTGCCGGAGAAGATCACGTCATCCATCGACGACGCGCGCATGGATTTGTACGAGGACTCGCCCATCACCCAGCGCAGCGCTTCGACCAGATTGGATTTGCCGCAGCCGTTCGGCCCGACGACGCCGGTCAGTCCCGGCTCGATCTGGAAATCGGTCGGCTCGACGAACGATTTGAACCCGATCAGGCGCAGCCGCGTAAGTTTCATTGCTTCAGGCCTCGTGCCCCAAACCACAGCGCCACGCGCCGGTGGTCCCGCCAGGTTTTACATTGAACAAATAGGCAGTCCGATCCGGGGCTTGGCCTCAGGACTGCGGTGCGCGCAAGGCGCCGTGCTGGGACAATGAATCGCCACGGCTCCCGGAGCAAGCGCGTGGCGCGGTTTTCCAGACCTTTCGGACGGTCTGGAGGTAAATTAAAGCGTGGATAGCGTGGCTTTTACGAGCGCCCAGGGCAAAAAACCCTTGTCAGGTCTTGAGTTGCGCGTCGATCACCTTGGCCATTTCGTCGATTTCGAGGGCGCCCGGGTAGGAAGTTCCATTGATGAAAAAGGTCGGGGTCGACTGCACTTTGAATTTATCCACGGCCCGCTGGCGGATGCTTTCGATGCCGTCGAGCATCTTCTGATTCGCGAGGCAGGCGTTGAAACTCTGCTCGGTAAAGCCGGCCTGCTTGGCGATGGCCAGGAGCGGCGGGATCGGCTTTTCGACTGCCCACTGCCGCTGCGTGCGGAACATGGTGTCGATCAGCGCGAAATAGCGCGATGAATCTTTCTCGCCGGCACAGCGCGCCAGCATGAAGGCGGCCGCGGCCAATGTGTCGAGCGGGAACTCGCGGAAGATGTAACGGACCTTGCCGGTGTCAATGTAGCGCTTCTTCAATTCCGGAAAGGTGGCTTCCTGGAAATGCGCGCAATGCGGACAGGTCATCGAGGCATATTCGATGACGGTGACGGTCGCCTTGTCGTTGCCCATGCTCATTTCGGGCAGCGCATCGGGCTTCATCAATTCGGCGTCCGGAATGGTCGTCGCACCCTGGGCCGTGGCAAACGGGATCGCCGTCGTGCTCAACAGAGTGAGGCTAAGCCCCACGACGGCGGTGCTCTGGCAAAACTGACGTCGGGTAATCCGCACTGGAAGCTCCGTAGGATTAGGTCAAAGGAGGAATGGCTAGCTGGACCAGCCAATTGTGGCAATGGCAGGCCGCAAAGCCAAGCAAATAGCCTCACTTTCGCTTGATGGCGGCGCCGAGGCGGCCCAAAGCCTGACGCAGGTCCTCGTCCACGACTTCGGGCATGCCCTCGGCGATACGGGCGGCAATGGCCGGATCGGGCGGGGGCGGCGGCGCGGGCTTCTCGCGGCGGCGCAGCGGCGCCTGGCGCAGCTGAATGCGGCCGATCGCCTGCCAGCCGAAGAACCGGTTGACCCGCTCCAGAATGACCGAGGAGAGATGCTGGATTTCGAGCGCCGCCGGGCCTTCGACCCTCAGCACCAGCGTGGCCGGTTCCGGCGGCGCGTCGCCGGGCGTCTTTTGGGCGCGCGGCCAGCTGATCTTCATCGGCTCGCTATGGGCGGCGATTTCCGGCCCGGCGATGTCGGCCCAGCGGGCGATGATCTCGGACGAGGCGAAGCCCTGCGTTTTCAGCGCATCGGTCATGGTCGCGGCCATGAAATCCGAAAGCGGCCGGGGAAAACTGCGCGCGGGCTTGCTCATGAAGGACGCTCTCATGCCATCGTAGCGGTTATGACCGTAGCAGTCCGCAACCGTGCCAGAAAGAAGAACACAGCATTGGCTACAAAGGGCGACCGCGCCTCTCTTTCTTCACCTCCCCCGCTTGCGGGGGAGGTCGGCGAACGAAGTGAGCCGGGAGGGGGAATTTCTTCAAGCGGCGAGCAGGCGGCTTCCCCCTCCCTGACCCTCCCCCGCAAGCGGGGGAGGGAAAAGCAAGCGCAAGCGCGGAGGGAACAGACTGAACGAGCGGCTGCATCTCGTCCTGATCCGAAAGAACTGTTGCGATGGTACGACTGCCACCGCCGCGTCATGCCGTGGCGGGCGCGCAAGGGCGAGCGAACGCCGCCTTATGCTGTGTGGCTGTCGGAAATCATGCTGCAGCAGACCACCGTCAAAACGGTCGGGCCATACTTCGAGAAATTCCTGACCAAGTGGCCGACGGTGGAAGCGCTGGCGGCGGCGAGCCTCGACGACGTGCTGCGCGCCTGGGCCGGGCTCGGCTATTACGCCCGCGCCCGCAACCTGCATGCCTGTGCCCGTGCGGTGGCCGAGCGTCACGGCGGAATTTTCCCCAACGACATGGAGGCGCTGCGCGCGCTGCCGGGGATCGGCGACTACACCGCGGCGGCGGTGGGCTCGATCGCGTTCGATGCGCCGGCGGTGCCGGTGGACGGCAATGTCGAGCGCGTCGTGACGCGATTGTTTGCGGTCGAGGAGGCGTTGCCAGCAGCGAAACCCGCGATCAAGCAACTCGCGACATCGTTGTTGCCGCCCGCGCGTTCCGGCGATTTCGCGCAGGCGCTGATGGATCTAGGCGCCACGATCTGTTCGCCGAAGCGGCCGGCCTGCGCACTGTGTCCCTGGAGCGAGACTTGCGTGGCGCGCGCGCTCGGGCGTCAGGAGGAATTCCCGCACAAGGCGCAAAAGCGCGAAGGCAAGCTGCGGCGCGGCGCCGCTTTCGTCGCCTTTCGCGCCGACGGCAAGGTGCTGCTGCGGCAGCGGCCGGAAAAAGGCCTGCTCGGCTCGATGACCGAAGTGCCGGGCAGCGACTGGGCGCATGATTTCGATGTCGCCGACGCGCTCGTCGCCGCGCCGCTCAAGGCGAAATGGCGCAAGCTGCCGGGCGTGGTCACGCACGTGTTCACGCATTTCCCGTTGGAGCTGACGGTGTTCGTCGCGCAATTGCCGCGCGGCGCGACGGCGCCGAAGGGCGCGCGCTGGGCGGAACTCGCCACCGCGCAGGACGAGGCCTTGCCGAACGTGATGCGCAAAGTGTTAGCTCACGCGCTCAAAAAGTAATGAGCGCATGATCCCGAAAAGTGGGCACCGGTTTTCGGAAAAGATCATGCGCCATTAAAAAGAGGAAACGTCATGTCTGAATGGACGCCGAGCACACGCTATCCCGATCCTTGTATCGTCTCGCTCGACAAGCGCTTCGACAAATACCGGCTGCCGCTGGCGAGCGTCGAGCGGCTCCATAGCGGCACGCGCTGGGCCGAAGGCCCGGTGTGGTTTGGCGACGCACGTTGCCTGATCTGGAGCGACGTGCCGGGCGACTGCATGTACAAATGGGACGAAGAGACCGGTCAGGTGGCGCCGTTCCGCAAGCCGTCCAACAACGCCAACGGCAACACCCGCGACCGCCAAGGCCGGCTCGTCACCTGCGAACACCTGACGCGCCGCGTCACCCGCACCGAATATGATGGCACCATCACGGTCATCTGCGACAATTACGAGTGCAAGCGGCTGAACTCGCCGAACGACGTCGTCGTGAAATCCGACGGCTCGATCTGGTTCACCGATCCGCGCTTCGGCATTCTCAGCAACTACGAAGGCGAGATCGCGGACTCCGAATTGCCCATGAACGTCTATCGCGTCGATGGCGCAAGCAGCGCCGTGACCATCGTGACCGACGGCATCAATGCGCCGAACGGCCTCGCCTTCTCGCCGGACGAAACGAAAATCTACATCGTGGAATCGCGCAGCGAGCCGCGCCGCATCCTGGTGTTCGATCTGACCGAGGACGGATTGATCATCGGCAACGGCAAGGTGCTGATCGATTCAGGTCCGCAAGGAACGCCGGACGGTTTCCGCGTCGATATCGACGGCAATCTGTGGTGCGGCTGGGGCATGTCGCCGGAATTGGACGGCGTGCGCGTGTTCACAGCCGGTGGCGAGCCGATCGGGCACATCTCGTTGCCCGAACGCTGCGCCAACGTCTGCTTCGGCGGCAAAAAGCGCAACCGCCTGCTCATGGCGGCCGCGCATTCGCTTTATTCGCTTTACGTCAACACGCAGGGCGTGGCGGGCGGGTAGTCTCTCCCGTTCGTCCCCGCGAAAGCGGGGAGCAGTTCTTCAGCTCTGGATTCCCGCTTACGCGGGAATGAGCGGAGTAGGTTTAAATCGCCGGTATCCCCGCGGCCGCCGCCAACATCGCATTCTCGGCCTCCTGGGTCTTCGTCGGTTTCTTGAGCTTGCGCGCCGCCGCCTTGGCGTTGATCTTGCGCTTGGCGATGCCGCCGAGCTTCTTGTCGGTTGCCTTCTCCTCGTTGAGGTTCATGTTGAGGATCTTGGCGACGTCGTTGCGCTTGATCACCTTGGCCCAGGCGACCAGCGTGCCGTAGCGCGCGATCTCGTAGTGCTCGACCGCCTGCGCCGCCGCGATCAGCGCGGCATTGAGCACCATCTTATCCTCGATCTCGCCGGCGATTTCGTTGGCCTCGTCGAGGATGCCGTCGATCGCCGGGCACTTGGTGCCCTGCGGGATCGATTTGATCATCTTGAACACCCGGTCGAGCCGCTTGATCTGGCCCTTAGTCTGCTTGAGGTGCATGCGCAGGCACTTTTTTCAGCTCGGGATCGGACGCCTTCTCGATCATGTCCGGCAGCGATTTCTCGATCTGGTGCTCGGCGTAATAGATGTCCTGCAACGTGTGCACGAACAGCTCGTCGAACGTGTCGATATCGGATGAAAACCAGCCCATGGCTGTACCCTCCCTTATTGGTTGCTGATGAAATAAGTCTTTGCCAGGTTCCGAGTTCCCATTGCCGGGGAATACGGCTAGGAAACAATTTTGTTGGTAGGGAGCAAACCATGAAAATCGAGCGTCACGACGTCGGCACGCGCATGAGCAAATGCGTGGTGCACGGCGACACCGTCTATCTCGCCGGCATTGTCGCGGAAAACCCCAAGGGCAAGAGCACCACCGAGCAGACCCAGGACATCGTGCGCCAGATCGACGGCTTCCTGGCCCAGGCCGGCACCGACAAGTCCAGGCTGCTGTCGGCGAATATCTGGATCACCGACATGGCCAATTTCGGCGAGATGAACGCGGTGTGGGATGCCTGGGTGTCGCAGGGCAATACGCCGGCGCGCGCCACGGTCGAGGCCAAGCTGGCCACGCCGGACTACAAGGTAGAGATCATGGTGGTGGCGGCGAAGTAACCACAGGGCGGAGCCGGAATATGGCATTCGATTTCGGCCCCTTGCTTCCGCCGGGCACGCCGGCGCCCGCGGCGCGCTGGAGCGGCGCGCCGAAGTTCAACTTCACGGGCGGCAATAACGATCCGGACGAGGTGCCCCTCGAAGGCCTGATGCAGGCGGCGCAGTCGGTGCTCGCGCGCGAAGGCCGCACGCTGTCGACCTACGGCCTGAAAAGCGGGCCGCAGGGTTATCGGCCGTTGCGCGAATTCCTCGCCGCCAAACTGAAACGCGACGCGGGGATGGCGTGCGGCGCCGACGACGTATTGATCGTGTCGGGCTCGCTGCAGGCGCTCGATCTCGTCAACGCCGCGCTGCTGACGCGCGGCGACACCGTGCTGGTCGAGCAGGACAACTACCAGGGCACGTTGAACAGGCTGACGCGGCTGGGCGTCAACGCTGTCGGCATTCCGCTCGATCAAGGCGGCATGCGCATCGACGTGCTGGAAGCGGCGCTGGCCGAACTCAAAAGCCGCAACGTCAAACCGAAATACATCTACACCATCCCGACCGTGCAAAATCCGACCGGCACGATCCTCGACGAGACGCGGCGCTCAGCGATGCTCAGGCTCGCGCGTGAACATGGCGTGCCGATCTTCGAGGACGATTGCTACGCCGATCTGGTGTGGAGCGGCGAACGCCCGCGCGCGATCTACGCCATGAGCGAAGATGAGAACGTCATCCACGCCGGCTCGTTCTCGAAATCGATCGCGCCGGCCTTGCGCGTTGGCTTCATCGTCGCGCCCTGGACGATCATGTCGCGCATGCTGGCGCTGAAAACCGACGCCGGTTCGGGTTCGCTCGAACAGATGGTGCTGGCGGAATATTGCGCGCCGCATTTCGGCGACCACGTGCCGGCGCTGCGCAAGGGCCTGCGCAAGAAACTCGACACGCTGATGGAAGCGCTCAACGAACAGTTCGGCACCGCCGCCGAATTCGAGGCGCCCCAGGGCGGCATCTTCCTGTGGGTCAAGCTGCCGGACAAGGTCGACACCATGAAGCTTTATCCGGCAGCGCTCGCCGCGGGTGTCGCCATCAACCCGGGGCCGGAGTGGTCGACAGACCGCGCGCACAGTTCAAGCCGGATGCGGCTGTGTTTTGCCAGTCCCTCGCATCAAGAAATCCGCGACGGCATCGCCGTGCTGGCCGATGTCTGCCGCAAGGAATTTGGCGTGCCAACGCGCAGCGCCAATATCGAACGTGGAGAAAAGTAAGTGGCCGATCATTCGCAACGAGGTATTCTCGCGATCTGGAACGATGCCCGTCCCGGACAGGACGCGGCGCTCGACGCCTGGTTCCAGAGCGAGCATCTGCTCGAACGGCTCAGCGTGCCGGGCTTCAAGTTCGTGCGGCGGCACGAGGCGCTCCTCGGTGCGCCGAAATATTTCAATTTCTACATCGTCGAGTCGCCGGACGTGCTGAAGTCGAAGCCGTATCTCGAGCGGCTCGACAATCCGACGCCGCTGACCAAGAAGATCATGACCGAGGCCTTCATCAACATGAACCGCACGGTCTGCCACCGCACGCTGCGGCGCGGCCATTTCAGCGGCGCTTACGCGGTGACGGTGCGCTTCAATGACATGCCGGATATCGGTACCTTGACGAGGCTGGCCGACGACCTGGTGCGCGACACCAATATCGCGTCTTGCGAGATCTGGACCGCGGTCGACAGCGCCGGCGCACCCGTGTCGGCCGAAGAAAAACTGCGCGGCGGCGACAAGAAGATCAAAGCCTGCCTGATGGCCGATACCTTGCGGCAAGCGGAGGCCGAAAAGCTTGCCGGGCGGCTGTCGAAGCAGTTTCCGAATGCCGAAGTCGGTATCTACGCCGTGCTCTGCGAGCTCGGTGGCGGCATGGCAACTGGATTGGCAACTGGATTGGGAGCCTGAACGATGCAATCGCTGTTGCCGCTGGTGGAGAGGATCGCGCCGCTTTTGATCCAGCGCCGCGAGACCATCGCTGTGGCGGAGTCCTCGACTGGCGGGCTCATCGCGGCGGCGCTGCTGTCGATGCCCGGCGCCTCGGCCTATTTTGTCGGCGGCGCGGTGGTCTACACCAAGGCCTCGCGCTTCGCTCTGCTCGGCATCGAGGATGCCGACATGGAGGGCTTCCGGCCATCGACCGAAACTTACGCGTCATTATGCGCGCAGCGTGTGCGCGAGCGGCATGGCTCGGTCTGGGGTCTTGGCGAAACCGGCGCTGCGGGGCCAACCGGCAACCGCTACGGCGATGCGGCAGGCCATTGCTGCATCGCGATTGCCGGGCCGCATGGACTAGCGACTACGCTGGAAACCGGCGGTGCCGACCGGCGCGAGAACATGGAAGCCTTCGCCCACCGGGCGCTGTCGCTGTTGCTTGAGGCGATATCGGCGAAGTAGCAGGTCTCTGTCATGCCCGGGCTTGACCCGGGCATCCATGACCCGCCAACTAAATTTAAGGTCATACGTAAGGGCGGTTACGACTCACGCGCTCATGGATTGCCGGGTCAAGCCCGGCAATGACAGCGGGGCCTTACTCCGCGGCTTCCGCCATCTCGGAGCGGAATTGCGCGCGCAGGTCGTCGATCAGCTTGAGGCCCTTCGGCGTTTCGACATGCCAGAAGGTCCAGCCGTTGCAGGCGTCGAGGCCTTGCGCGATCGCGCCGATCTTGTGGATCGAGCCGACCGTTTCGCCGAGCGACACGGCGCCATCGGCGCGCACCAGCGCCTTGTGACGCTTCTTGCTGTCGACCAAAATCGCGCCGGGCGCCAGCATGCCGCGCTCGATCAGCGCCGAGAAGGCGACGCGCGGCGCTTCGCGCGCGGTCATGAACGGCGCAATCGACGGCGAGGGCACTTGCTGCACGTCGGCGATGCGCTTTTGCGCCGCCTGGGCATATTTCGCTTCACGCTCGATACCGATGAAACGGCGGCCGAGCTTCTTCGCCACCGCGCCGGTGGTGCCGGTGCCGTTGAACGGGTCGAGCACCAGATCGTCGGGCCGTGACGCCGAGAGGATGACACGCGCCAGCAGCGCTTCCGGCTTCTGCGTCGGGTGCAGCTTCTTGCCGTCGGCGCCCTTGAGCCGTTCCTCGCCGGTGCAGAGCGGGAAGGTCCAGTCCGAGCGCAACTGAATGTCTTCGTTGCCGGCCTTCATCGCCTCGTAGTTGAAGGTGTAGCCCTTGGCATTGGCGTCGCGCGACGCCCAGATCATGGTCTCGTGCGCGTTGGTGAAACGCCGGCCGCGGAAATTCGGCATCGGGTTGGTCTTGCGCCAGATCACGTCGTTGAGGATCCAGAATCCGAGGTCCTGCATCGTGGCGCCGACGCGGAAAATATTATGATAGGAGCCGATCACCCAGATCGTGCCGGCCGGTTTCAACACGCGACGGCAGGCGGTGAGCCAGTCTTTGGTGAAGGCATCATAGGTGGCGAAACTATCGAACTTGTCCCAGTCGTCGGTCACGGCGTCGACATGACTGTCATCCGGACGCTTCAGATCGCTGGCAAGCTGGAGATTGTACGGCGGATCGGCAAATACCAGGTCGACGGATGCCGCCGGCAGCTTTGCCATCTCATCGACGCACTCGCCGATGAGGATACGATGATGTTGAATGGTCTCTGAAAGACCACGGGGCGCCCGTGAGGGCGCCCCGCGACGCGACACTACCATGACTCACAACTCTGACTCAGGCGAACGCGGTCGGCAGACGCGGGACCTACAACCGACAGGCATGCAATATGGCCGCTCAAGGTGAAAAAACGGTTTATGAAACTGTCCCATTACTGGGCAAATTCTGCCTATTATCCCGTGGCTTAGCGGAACTTTACGGCGAGGAAAAAGTCGCGAATTGGACGCAACGGCGCGGCTGCGCAATGATTGCCGCGCGAAAATTCGCCTGAATATTGGCGCAGATGCTGGACCTGAAATCCAGGTGCGGCGTTTGCTTTGGAATTGTTAACGGTCGTCGGGCTGGGAGACAGGTGAATGCGTTGGGATGATTTTCGCCGCAGTGACAATGTCGAGGACGATCGCGACAGCGGCGGCGGCTTCGGTGGTGGCGGTGGTTTCGGATTGCCAATGGGCGGCGGCGGTCTCGGCATCGGCGCCATGGTGGTGCTCGGCCTCGTCGGTTGGGCGCTCGGCATCGATCCCAGCATTCTCATCAGCGGCGCGGAGATCGCGACCGGCGGCCGCGGAGGACAATATCAACAGCCTTACGAACAGCCGACCACGCGCCGCACCACTGGCGCGCCGAAGGATCAGATGGGCGATTTCGTCGCCGCGATCCTCGGCAACACCGAAGACACCTGGTCGGTGATCTTCAAGGAAAGCGGCCAGGAGTATCGGCCGCCGCGGCTGCGGCTGTTCGCGGGCTCGCTGCCGGGCGGTTGCGGCCTCGCGCAGGCAGCGATGGGACCGTTCTATTGTCCGACCGACAAGCGCATCTATATCGATACCTCGTTCTTCAACGACATCCGCGTGCGTTTCAAAGGCTGCAGCGGCAAGGCCTGCGAGTTCGCCGAGGCTTACGTGTTGGCGCACGAGGTCGGCCATCACGTGCAGAACCTGCTCGGCATTTTGCCGAAGGCGCAGGCGGCGCAGCGCGCGGCCGGCGACAAGGTCGCGGCGAACCGCATCCAGGTGCGGGTCGAATTGCAGGCCGACTGTTTCGGCGGCATCTGGGCCAATCGTTCAAATCAAAAATGGAAATCGATCGAGCCCGGCGACGTCGAGGCCGCGTTGCAGACCGCGGCGGCGATCGGCGACGACCGCCTGCAGAAGCAGTCGCGCGGGACCGTCGTGCCCGACTCCTTCACCCACGGCTCATCGGCCCAACGCCAGCGCTGGTTCACCACCGGGCTGAAAGAGGGCAAGGTGTCGGCCTGCAATACGTTCGCAGCCAGCACACTCTAGAAGGTTTGAAAATGACCAAGACGATCAGGATTGTCACCACGGTGGCAATGCAAGGCGCTATTGAGGCGTTGACCCCGGAATTCACCAAGGCCACCGGCTACGGCGTCGAGATGGAATTCGGGCCGCCGTCTGCCTGCGTCGATATGGTGCGCAAGGGCATGGCCGCCGACGTGGTGGTCTCGACGCCGGACGGCATCGACGCTCTCGCCAAGGAAGGCAAAGTCGACGGCGGCTCGGCCAAAGGCGTGGCGCGCATGATCATGGGGCTGGCGGTCGGCCTCAACGATCCCAAGCCCGATATTAGCAGCGCTGCGGGTTTCAAGGCGGCATTGCTGGCGACGAAATCCATCATCCATGCCGATCCGGCCACCGGCAGCCCGAGCGCGGCGCATTTCATCAAGGTTCTCGACAAGCTCGGCATCACGGACGAGATGAAGAAGAAGACCACCACGCGTGCCGGCGTCGTGGCGACTGCGGTCGCCAGCGGCGAATGCAACATGGCTGTGCAGCAGTTGGCCGAACTCAAGCTGGTGCCCGGTGTCCATGTGCTCGGCCCGTTCCCGGACGAATTGCAGAACGTTATGCCGCTGACGGCGGCGGTTCACGCCAAGTCGGCCCATGCGGTTGCGGCCAAGGCGCTGATCGATCTGCTGGCCTCGCCGCGCGCCAAGACCACGATCGAAAACGCCGGATTGCTCGCGCCGGTGTGACTTTGGCTGACGGAGCGAATTCTTGTTAGGATGACGCAATGCCCGGTATCGACGAAACCCGCCAATTCGTGCCGCTCAAGATCGCGGTGCTGACCGTTTCCGACACGCGCGAATTGGCCGACGACAAGTCGGGCAACACGCTGATCGAGCGCGTCCGCGCCGCCGGTCACACTCTGGCCGAGCGCGCCATCGTCAAGGACGACGTCAAGGCGATCCGCCAGCACGTGAAGGCCTGGATCGCCGACAAGTTCATCGACGTGGTGATCACCACCGGCGGCACCGGCTTCACCGGCCGCGACGTGACGCCCGAAGCGATCGAGCCGCTGTTCGAGAAGCGCATGGACGCCTTCGCCACCATGTTCCTGCTGGTGAGCGAGCGGAAGATCGGCACTTCGGCGGTGCAGACCCGCGCCATCGGCGGCACCGCCAACGCGACCTTCATCTTCTGCCTGCCGGGCTCGCCGGGCGCCTGCAAGGACGCCTGGGACGAAATCCTGCTGCACCAGCTCGACTACCGCTACCGGCCCTGTAACTTCGTGGAGATTTTGCCGCGGCTCGACGAACACATGCGGCGGCCGAAGGCGAAAGGCGCGACGGTTTAAGCGATTGTCGCGACAACACCGCCATCGACACGCAACGCCGCGCCGCTGGTGGCGGACGCCTGTTGCGAGCAGACATAGACCACCATGTTGGCCACCTCGTCCACGGTCGCCAGCCGCTTGATCAGCGACGACGGCCGGTACTTGGCGACGAATTCGTTTTCCACCTGGGCCTGGGAGACGCCTTGCTCTTTCGCCAAGGTCGCGGTGAGCGTGGCGACGCCTTCCGAACGCGTCGGCCCGGGCAGCACCGAGTTCACCGTGATGCCGGTGCCGGCAACCGTCGCCGCCAGTCCGCGCGAGATTGCGAGCTGCGCCGTCTTGGTCATGCCGTAATGCACCATCTCGACCGGGATATTGAGGCCCGACTCCGACGAGATGAAAACGATGCGGCCCCAGTCCTTCTTGCGCATGCCGGGCACGTAGGCGCGCGACAGCCGTACGCCGCTCATGACGTTGGTTTCGAAAAACCGCAGCCAATCCGCGTCGGCGATTTCCTCGAACGGTTTGGGCTCGAAGATGCCGAGGTTGTTCACCAGGATATCGGTCTCCGGCACTTGCCCGACGAATTTCTTCACGCCGGCCGCCGTGGCGAGATCGGCGGCGATACCTTCGACCTGGGCGCCGGGAACGGCAGCCAGCAATTCGCTGCGCGCCTTTTTCACCGAGGCTTCGCTGCGGCCGTTGATCACAACACGGGCGCCGGCTTCGGCGAGGCCTTTGGCGATGGCAAAGCCGATGCCCAGGGTGGAGCCGCTGACGACGGCGCGTTTGCCGCTGAGATCGATCTGCATGGATGCATTCCCGCGAATTGTGTCCGGTGCATTTCTAGCTGGTGATCCGATGCGCTGACGCAAGGGAAAAAATGGCGAATAAAGCCTACAGTTTCAGGTCCCAGAATTCCGCGACGACATCCTTGCCCCAGCTGTGGCGGGGCTCGCTCGACGTCAGCGTAAAGCCCGCTTTCTCGTAGCAATGCCGCGCGGCGGTGAGAATGCTGTGCGTCCATAAAGTGATTTTCGTGTAGCCGGCCGCGCGCGAGAATTTCACGCATTCGTCGGTGAGCCGCGCGCCGAGGCCCAAGCCCCGCGCTTTGGGATCGACGATCAGCAGGCGGATGCGCGCGACGCCGGGCTCCTTGTCCTTGACCAGCATCACGGTGCCGACATTCTCGCCGTTCATCTCGGCGATCCAGCAGCGTTCTCGTGTGGCGTCGTAATTGTTGACGAAGTCGGCGACGATCTGCGCGCACAGGCCTTCGAACGGATCGCCCCAGCCGTACTCCTGCGCGTAGAGTTCGGCGTGGCGCGACACGATCCAGCCGAAATCGCCGTGCCGGGGCTGGCGCAGGATAACGTGCGGCTTCTCCTTCGGCGCTTGGCCGCCGAGCAGGCTTTCGATCGCCGCCATGGCATCGATCAGCTTGGCTTGATCGTTCGGCTCGAGCGTGCCGAGCATCTCGGCGACGGTGTCCTGCGAGCGCTTTTCGTAGGGCGCGTAGGTCCTGGCGCCTTTCGCGGTCAAAGCGAGCCGGCTTTGCCGCGCGTCGTCGGGCGAGGGCTTGCGCGTGATCAGACCTGCTTTCTCGAAATTGCGCAGCACGCGGCTGAGGTAGCCGGCGTCGAGGTCGAGCGTGTGGCCGACCTCGGTCGCCGTCTGCGCACCGTGCGCAATCTCATACAGCACGCGCATCTCTGCCAGCGAGTAGCGGCTGCCGAGATAGGTTTTGCGCAGCACGCCGATCTGCCGCGTGTAGAAACGGTTGAAGCGGCGCACAGCGGCAATGCGTTTGTGGTCTTGGCTGTCGGCTTCCATGACAGGGGAAGGTCGGTCAGTTAGTTGACTGAGTCAAGTATTAGAGGGGGGCGTCTCCTTAAAGGATATAATACCTTGACAGAGATAGTCACCCTAGGTATATATGCGTTTATCTCGTCCCGTCTACGAGGGGCGTTTGATCAGCGTCATTAGACGTTGGGCGGGGAGCGGTGGCTGGACGGGGCGTTGGAGATGCGACGCAAACACCCGACCGGCGGTCCAAGCCGCTTCGTCCCGATGCGCATCGCCGCGCATCACGGGGCCCCGCCGACGGCGGCGTCCGGCATTGTCGGAAGTGCCCAGCGCCGCGGGGGCCAGAACGGTGGAGAGGTGCCTTTAAGTAACGGAGGCGCCTGAAAGGTTAGTCCACCGGGGGCGATGCGGAGCAAACCTCAAACACTGTGCGCGGGACGCCACTGGTTTGGTGGACTTGCGGCAACTACTGCTTCGACAAGCCTCGATGTCGCGAGGCGTCGAGGTCCGTGGGTCCGTTGAGGGCCCGGCGTTCCGCGCGCCCTCGATTTGGAGGGAGGCGCGAAGGAAGGATTTGGACTACGGCGTACCCGGCGCCGCTAAAGAATGCGGGCGATGAATCACGCCGTCATTCCGGGACGCGCGCAGCGCGGGCCCGGAATCCATATTCCAGAGTCGGGGTTATGGATTCCGGGCTCGCGGCCAAAAGGCCGCGCCCCGGAATGACAGAGAATCACCGCGCCTTCCCCGCACCGATCGGCAACATGGCAATGCGCCGGCGTCCGATTTTTCGCAGCAGCGTCATCTCGGCATTCGCATCGTTGGCGTGACCGCCGATCTTTTCGTAAAAGCGTCGTGCCATGAGCAGGCCCTGGTCGGGCTTGGCCCCGCCGATCAGCATGACGCGGAGCAGAGCAGCCAATTCGGACAGGCGGGGATGCAGCAGGTCGCCGGCGCCGGGCGGCCGGAACACGGCGGTGCGCGCGGCGCCGTCGAGTTGATCGGTCGTCTCCATGAAGCGGTCCACGGTCTGGATCCAGCCGGGCTCCAGCACGCAGCCGGCGCGCAGGAACATGAGCCAAGGCGTGCGGGTAGAGGCGACGGCGGCCTTCAAACGCGCGCCGAGCGCATCGGACGAGGCGATGAACCGGCAACCGGCGATATCGGCCACTTCCGCGGTGGCGTCGCTTGAGCCGCCATCCGCGACGATGACTTCGCCCAGGAGGCCGGCCGTCGCGCCCGGCACCAAAGCCGCCAGCGTCGGCACCAAAGTCCGTTCCGAGTCGAGGGTCGCAATGATCGCAGTCAGCATGAAGAAAGCCCGGTGAATCTCGTCACCATATCATGCGGCCTCGGCTTGGCTCGGTCCGCGATCGGATCGGAGCGCCCAAATTCTGTGCTGTGCGATGGCCAAAACGAACGAGGCCGCCCGAAGGCGGCCTCGTCGATCCACAATGCGGGTCGGCTAGAAGTGGTAATTGATGCCGATGCGCGCGATTTGATCCTTGAGCTTTCCGCTCGCCGAGACGCCGGCGATCGTGAGCGTGGTCGTGCCGGAATCGATGTAGAGATATTCGGCCTTCACGCTCCAGCGCGGCATGAACATCCATTCGACGCCGCCGCCGGCGGTCCAGCCCATCTTGGTGGTGTCAGTGCTGGCGGTCAGACCCAGCGCACTGATGCTTGCCTTGAAATTCGACCAGGCGGCGCCGCCTGTGCCGTAGATCATCACGCTGTCGAAGGCGTAACCGACACGGCCGCGCGCGGTGCCGAACCACGGAACCTTCTCTTCACCGGTAAAGGTGACGCCGCCGATGACCGCGGTTTCGGTGCGCTTCTGCGCCGAATATTGGATGTCGCCTTCGACGCCGAGGACGAATGAACTGATCTGCCAGTTGTAGCCGAGCTGTCCGCCGCCGACGAAACCCTTCATCCTGTCGGTGCCGAAACCGTTGTCGAAGGTCGCCCAGCCGTAGCCGGCGTTCAAACCGGCGTAGAAGCCGGTCCAGACCGGCGCGTAGACCGGGCTATAGGGCAGGGCCTTTCTCGGAATATCGGCCGCGCCCGCGGCCGAACTCGCGATGACACTCACCGCACACACGATTGAAACACCAAGATTGCGAAGGCGCATGGCCCCATCCCCCATTTTGAAATTCGAATCACAACCCGAGGACTCTAGGTTCCATATGGTTAACGACTTGCAACTTTTGGCTGAGTCCGGCGTGGAACAAGGCGCAAGGGGCAGCGTTGGCACCATATGCTGTGGGCGTTTCCGCCACGGCCCACGAAATCAGGCCCTCAATAATTGGCTCGCATCGCGATAGTTT